>Ga0316190_10000015_pt1 | contig 99180 bp, 72 predicted proteins | sample Eddworburrow2_MG_FD_204929 | JGI IMG/M metagenome (GOLD analysis project Ga0316190, IMG submission 204929) | Coastal sediment microbial communities from Maine, United States - Eddy worm burrow 2 | ecosystem: Environmental > Aquatic > Marine > Coastal > Sediment | place: USA: Maine | collected...
GAGGAGTTGATTGATTTCTCGCACTCGTTCAACGAAACCTATACGGCCATCGCAGTCCGGCAGACAACGCTTTGGTCTGCTATTACCGGATTCCTGATCAGTCCCCAGGTTCTGAAGGCCCTGCTAATTGTGCTTGGAATCGCAATCCTGATCGGTGGTGTCTTCTACCTGCTGGAGCACAGGACAAATAAAAAACTTTTCTCTAGCAATACCTTTATCGGGCGGATCATTGAACCAATCATCGTCGGCTTGATGTTCGTAACCAGCGGGCCGATTCGCTTCTACCGTTTCAAGACCCTGACTGCCCGGGTTCTGGCCACCATTCTCACACTGAGCAGCACATTCCTCATTGCGGCAATAACCGCCGTGCTTGCCAGTTCCTTTACATTGAATGCCATGACAACAGAGGTTAAAACACTGGACGACCTGAGGGGTCTCCACGTTGGTGCCCTGGTTGCCTCAACGTCATCATCCGTTCTTACTGGCAATGGCATCACTCATCAGACCCGCCCGAATCTGGACGCGCTGGTGAATGGCCTGGACTCGGGAGCACTGGATGCGATCGTGTCAGATGCTGCCTTTCTCACCTACCGTATCAACCAGGGAAAGCAGCAGGGGAAATTCAAATCCCTGACCGTGCTGCCCTATGAGCTCGAGGCTCAGAATTATGCGTTTATTCTGAAACAGGACAGTCCGCTGCGTGAAAAAATCAATCTCGCCCTGCTGACCGAACGGGTGCAACGTGACTGGCGTGAAAAACTCAAGCAGTACTTCGGGGAATAGTGTGCCTAATCCGGTGGTTCAAAACGGCTGCTGTGATCGAGCAGCCAGTCGCGGAATGCGGCCACCTTTGGCAAGTCGAAATAATGAGGAGGCGCCACGAAATAGTGGGACCAGTCGGCCTTGACCACGGTGTCTATGGGTCTTACCAACCGGTGTGCCTCGATTTCCCGTGAAGCCAGAGACCAGCGGGTCAGTGCGATTCCTTCGCCCTGTTCAGCGGCCATGAGGATGCTGATCGAATCATTCAGCAAGCTCCAGCGACTGTTGCGGCTGCTTTCTCCGAATTCACGAAACCACGGATCCCAGACATCGCTGGGTGCAAACAGAAGGTCATGTTTCTGCAGATCTTCCATTGAAGTGATCGGGCCGGTTTTCTTGAGCAGCCTGCGGCTGCAAACCGGAAGAATCCAGTCATCCATTAGTTTGACGGATTTCAGTCCGGACCAATCACCGTCACCCAGGCGAACTGCTGCGTTCATATCAGTCTGGTTGAAATCCACCAGTGCATTGTCCACGTTGATCATCAAGTCCATCTGGGGGTTTGCACTGTAAAACTCGGGCAGGCGCGGCATCAGCCATTTTTGCAGGAACGAGGGCATCATGCTGAGGTTCAATGAGCCTTCAAGGCCATCCTGGCTGATCACTTCAATCGCCTGGCGCAACTCGGCAAGGCCGCGTTGCACACCGGGCAGGAGTTTGAGTCCGGCTTCGGTCAGTGATATCTGGCGTCCATGACGATGAAACAAAGGTTGGTTGAGGCGTTGCTCCAGGGCGCGGACCTGTGTGCTCACGGCGGCTGGCGTTACGTTCAGGGCTTCCGCTCCCCTGGCAAAACTCAAGTGGCTTGCCACGGCTTCGAAGGTGCGTAATGCATTGAGTGGGATGTTCGACATAATGATTAAGAAAAACTTAACTCATAACTAATAAAAACCGTTGGTCAGTATCGTGCTTCATCACTATTATTGTCAACCGAAAGATAAAGTATTTAAGAGGTTTACACGATATCTTTCACTTAATAAATTGTTACAGTATTTTGACAAGAGCGGAAAGTGCAATTCCGTTATGGAGATAAGAAAATGTTAATGAATAGAATACGCGATACTTACAGGGGAATCACCGGTTATATTGAACCGGCCGCACCCGTTACCATGGTTCCAGGCCAGAGATCTGCTGCTAACGCAGCCAACATTACAGCATCTGATATGCAGGCAAGACGTCAACGTCGCCAACGCAGAGCGGGACATTCCGGCTTGCGTAATGTCAGTGGCTGGACGGTACGTGCCTGGTGATGGACATACCGGATAAACCAAACCAACAACAATTCAAACCATCAACCTGAGGGGTTCGGCTTCCCGCCAAATACAGGGAACCGGACCCCTTCTTTTATCTGCACGCCATTCTCTGCACAACATCCATTCCGCTATAACCGCCTCATGCAAGCAGGCCGGTTCAATTGCATTTTCCGACCAGGCCGGGCGCCATTTTTAGCCTATTACGTTATCGAGAAATATGTCGGGTCCATGATTGCATCAGATACATATTCGCCGGCACTCCTGGTGAATTGCTAGTATGCGGGACTGTTTTTAGTTATGGTTTTTGGCCAGACCTGATCAAAGAGACGAATCCGGAAGGAGCTTCCATGGGAATACTTGAAGAAAATATCAGCATTTTGCGGGAACACTATGCGCCACTTGCAGGCATTCCGGAATCGCAGTTACGACGTCTGATTCGCACCTACGAACTTGATCCCGGTGACAGCGTTACGTTCAATACCTATGAGGAAGAGTGCGTTTTTGTTCTGTCCGGTGAGGTGTCACACGAAAGTGGCGATGGAGCGGTACGCCTTGACCCGCACAACACACTCAGCCGGCCCGTTTGCCTTGCCGGTGGTCCTGATACTTTCACGGCCACACAGCACGCTGTACTCGGTCGTATCAACCCTGCGCGGCTCGATTTCCTGCTTAGCTGGGAGAGTCTGGGTACAGATGCACCCGCTGATGATTCTTTTCGTGATTGGCTGAGTGGGCTACGTAACCCATTGATCTTTGGCCAGCTTCCCCTGGAAAATGCCCAAGCGATTTTCCGCCGCCTGCAACCGGTTGCCGCGCAAGAAGGCGAGGTCATCTTCGACATGCGGGAAGAAGCAACTCAGTTTTACTTTATCGAGCATGGTCAGGCCGAGCTATGGCGGCCCGGACTCTATGACGACGAACTAAAACTGACCAAGCGCCTGGGCGTCGGGGACTATTTTGGTGAGGAGGCCTTACTCACCGGGGAATTACGCAATGCCAGGGTGAGAATGGTCGGCAAATCCCGCCTGCTGGTCCTGGACAAAAAGGATTTTGACGAGCTGATCAACGCGCCGATGATCGACCGGGTATCTGCCAAGGTCGCCAAGGCCATGCTGGATGAGGGTGCGCAACTGCTGGACATACGCTACGAGGATGAATACGAGATGGAGTACATCCCCGGTTGTACACTGATTCCATTGCTGGAGCTTCGGGAACGGGTCGACGAACTTGCAGCGGACAAAGATTACGTTGTTTATTGTCACTCCGGCAAGCGGAGTAGCGTAGCCGCGATGATTCTGAGCGAGCACAAACTGCGTGCTGTCAGTCTTAACGGAGGTATTCGTGACTGGCCTTTTGATGTTGAGTATCCCGACTAACGCCTCACAGTTCAGCTTGATATGGTTCAAAAACGACCGAACGCCTGAGCATTTCAGGTCCAGGAATACTCTAATTTAAGTTTTTTGAAACTGACAGGTTTTGAATATCAGTACCGTCACACAACCCAGTCCCAACAGACCCAGTCCCGCATACCTGGGCCAGCCCGCTGGAATAAAAAACAGAATTGAAATACCGCCGACCACGATCATCATGGAAATGGCCAGTATTTTCACCCTGCGGGAAATACATTGATTCTTTTCCCAGTCCTGCAAAGTGGGGCCGAATAGTTCGCTACGCAGCAGCCAGCCATGTAAACGAGGTGATGACCTGGCAAAGCAGGCTGCCGCGAGTAACACGAAAGGAGTGGTTGGCAACAGCGGCAGGGCAACGCCTATGCCGCCCAGCAGCAGGAACAAGAGACCCAGTGTGATCCAGAGGTACAAGTTGTATTAACGCGTATGCAGCATAGTGAAAATCTTATCGTCCGCTACTGAGCAGGCTCCGTTGTTTTGTAAATTCTATATCATCATAAAGTCCGGATGCATTAGAACACGAAAATGTCTTCGGCTTCTTTAAGCAAGCAGAAGGGCTTAATGACTCTGTTCAGCTCTATCCGGGAAAGGCATGTGATTTTGTGTATGTATATACTTGATGAATGCAGAGTAACAAGGCCGGTAAATTTTATGCCATGAAAAGACTGGTTTTGTCAGTTCCGGTTATCATGCTTTCCTGTTGGCCGGGCGCAGTGATCAGTGCAGAAGTTCGAACACCCACTAACCAACACCGGCCGGTATGTTCTCCCGATGGCTCCAGGTTTGTATATATGCTGCAATCAGAACGCACAGACAACGACTGGGAGTTGTACCAACTGGTTTTCAGTACCCAAAACAGAAAGCGCCTGACGAAACACAAGGGGTGGGACGGTTATGCCGTATGGTCACCGGATGGCAAAAACCTCATCTTTGACCGGGAAGACGTGCCCGGTGGTGAAAAACAACCGTGGATGATGAACCTGGATGACTACAGCATCAAACCACTGGGAAATTATGAAGGTTGGCTCTCCATCAGTGACTGGTCCCAGGATAACAGCTTGCTCGGTTTTCACGAAAAGGGGGGACAGCGCGACCTGGTCTTGCTTGATCTTGATGGGTATATTGTCGAAAAAATGACGGAAACTGCCGGTCATAGCGAACATGATGCTCATTTTTCCCCGGATGGCTCAATGATCGCCTACGCCAATGGTGTCGTTGACGGGACCGAAACCTCGCTGGAAATGATCGAGCTTGAAAGTGGCAGCAAGACGGTATTGCGAACTTCGATAGGACGGATATATGGACTCAGCTGGTCACCTGACGGCAAGAAAATTGCCTTTGTCGATGCACCGGGTGGCGAAGACGATGATGCGGATATATTTATCTATGACATCGCAGAAAAAAGCGTTCAGCAAGTGACCGATGATCCGGCCTGGGATCACATGCCGGAATTCTGCAATAACAATCACACGCTTTTTTTCACTTCTTACCGTAGCGGTGAAGAGCGAATCTACCAGGTTGATCCTGACGCCGGTCCATTTCTGCAAATTAAACGCGCCGGGGAATAGGTTTGCCGGGCTGTCACGCCTGTGAACTGACAAGCAATGCAAACATTAATGTCAACATTCTATTAACCATGTTCCTAACCCTTCAACCGAAGCGCGTCACTTGTTATCCAGGTATTCTGCCAGCCATGCGTGAACCTCTTCCCAATAGAAGCGGGCTTCCGCACCCTTCATTACCCAGTGATTGGCATCGTGAAAAACCAGGAGTTTGCCCAGAACCTGGTTGCGTTGAATATAGGTCCAGGCTGCAATGGTCTGGTTAATGGGTACCCTGAAATCTTTTTCGCCGATGGTGAGCAGGATAGGTGTTGAGAACCTGTCGGCGTAGGTGGATGGACTTTGTTCGCGCCATACCGGGCTGTCCTCCCATGCCGGGCTGCCGTTCATGATTTCCCGGTTAAACACCGTATCACTCGATGAGTACTGTCCTTCGAGATCAACCAGGCCGGCATGTCCGATCAGGGCTTTAAAATGACTGGTTGTTGCCTGGAACCAGTTGACCAGGTGGCCGCCATAGCTTGCGCCCGTTGCCACCTGCCGCTGTCCGTCTATGAACGGATACCGCTTGATGGCCTCTTCGGCTGCCTGGAGAATTTCTTCGCCCGGTGTTTTGAGGGGATCATTCTGGATATTCCGCGAGAATTCCTCGCCGTAGCCGACCGAACCGGTGTAGTCGGTCATCAGCACGACATATCCGGGGGCAGACATCAATCCCGAACTCCAGCGAACATGACTTGAATCCATGGATGAACTGAAAGGGCCGCCATGAATCTGCAGTACCAACGGGTACTTTTTGGATTTATCGAAGCCTGCAGGCAGGGCCAGCCAGTTATGAATCCTCCGGCCTTTATCACTCTCAAACCAGAATTCAAGGAAGGCAGGCCGGTCGAGTCCGGCAACGCGTTCAGTGTTAAAGCGGCTCAGATTCGAGTGTTCGCCATTTGACGGGTTCAGCCGGACGATTTCGGCCGGTACGGCTGAACTCTCCCAGCGTGCTACAAGTTGATTTCCGGCAACCGCTATACCGGCATAAACACCCCGGCTTTCTTCATTAAGCGCTTTGACCGGTCCACCTTTTGACGAAACCGAGTAAATGCGGGATCGACCGGCATCCGCAGCGGTCAGGTAGATGGTTTTTCCATCTTTGCTGATGTCCATACCTGTGACCGAGCGATCGAAAGTTGAAGTGATGACTTTCAGATCACCGCGTATGCCTTTGCCGGACCAGTCAAACCGTCCGATACCGCTCAGGTTGTATACATAATTATTTTCGGGGTCGTACCTACAATAGAGAGCCTTGCCGTCATCGGAAAAAACCGGGCTGTGACAACTCCAGTCATCACTGGTGGTGAGTTGTGTGGATTCACCGCCCGAGACCGGAGCCGCCCAGAGGTGGTATTTGACCCTTGCGTGCGCGGCTTCATCGAGGTTCGTGGTCGCATTGAAGACCAGTGACTTTCCATCCGGTGACCAGACCGGTTTGAGTGAGTCACCTGAGCGCGATGGCGTACCGGCAAAGCCTTTCATCCCGACCAGTTTGCTTCCTGCCAGCAGGTCTTTTGCCTCTGCGCCGGCGCGTGCTTCCTGGACGAACAAATGTGTCTGCATATCATTACGCCAGTGATCCCACTGGCGGATCGGGAACATTTCATAGACGGACACATTGATTTCGCGTTCCTCGCGGGCCTTTTTTTCCGCCTTGTTGGCTTCATCATCGTTTGCACCGGGGTAAACACGGCTTTCAAAAGCAATGTGGCCTCCATCGGGACTCCACCGGGGGTTTTTGGCACCGGTAGAAATATCCGTGATCGGGATAGCTTCTCCAGGGCCCGCCATGTTGAGTACGTAGACCTGGCTGGCCTCATCTTTGCCACGCTTGGTGCTGAATGCGATTTTCTTCCCGTCCGGGCTCCAGGCAACGCCGGACTCCGACTCAGTGGTTGCGGTCAGGCGCAAGGCTTGCTCTTTTCCATCAACTGCAAGCAACCATAAATCGCTCTGGCTACCATCCTTTTCATAGGAAGGTTCGGTAACACTCACCACCACACGTTTTCCATCCGGACTGGAGACCGGTTCATCAATCCGTTGCATCAGCCAGACGTCTTCATGGGTGATGGGTCTTAAGGCTTTATCCGCTGCCATGACTGCGCTGGATAACAGGCATAATCCACAGGTGGTGATAGTCAGAATCTTGTGCATAGGAAACCTCTTGATTGGGTTTGAAAACCGGGAATATGAAAGAGGATTTTACAGGCTTTTCAGCCCGGGGTTAACAAAGAAGAGGTTTGGGCAGGCCCCTGGAAAAGCATCCCAAGTCACTCGGTAATACGTTCATTAAAATTCGAATATAATTGGCACCGCCCCTTTATGTTGTAATTAACCAGGAATCAGCATGACAGAGAAAAGCGAGTCTGCAGACAACAATCAACCCGATTTTAACGAGCCGACCGGAATCCCCAACCCCTTCACCGAGTTAGTCACTTCATTCCGGGAACTCAAAGACGCCCCCCGTGGTTTCTGGTATACCAATTACATTTACTGGCTGGATGGAGTCGCCTATTTTGGCATGCTGACCCTGCTGGCGATGTACTTCCATGACATCATGGGTATGACGGACGACACGGGGCATAAGATCGTCTCGGCGTACATGGCACTGATCACCGGATTCATGCTGATTTTCGGTCCCATATCGGACAAGCTGGGTGTACGCAAATCGTTACTGGTCTCCGTGACCCTCTACATTGTCGGCCGGGCAGCGCTGCCGCTTGCTCCGCATGTTCTTCCTGCTGGATCAAGCATGCTCATGATCGTTGTTTTTGCCGGCTTGCTGCTGGCCGCAGCGGGTAACGGTTTCATGCAGCCGGCATCGTACGCGGGCGTACGCAAGTTTTCAGATAAAAAGACCGCCACCATGGGTTACGGTCTGCTCTACGCCGGTATGAACCTGGGCATTGTTTTTATAGGCTTCGCCTCCTCAAGAATCCGCTCGGGACTCGACCTGGGTGAGAACTTCCGCTTTGAAGGGTTTGGCATCGAGGGGGTCATGTGGTTCTGTGTGCTCGTCAATGTCGTGATGCTCTTGGGTCTGGTGTTCTTTTTCACACCAAAAGTCGAGCGGGAAGCTGAGCAGGCAGGTGCTGCCGGGTCAGATGAAGAGGATTCAGGGCAATCGAAAGCGTCTGAGGGTGTGAGTGGGAATCTCGGGAGTCGGATTGCCGGGTGGTTTAAGACCAGTCCACTCTCCAACAGCAGATTTATGTTCTTCATTTTTGCACTGATGCCGGTACAGACCCCTCTTCGCTTACCAGTTCCTGGTGATGCCCCAGTATGTGACCCGTGCTTTTTCAGATGTTGTGGCCAACAACATGGAGGTGATCGTCAATGTCACCAACCCGCTGATCATTGTTCTCGGTGTGCCGGTGATTACAGCCATGACACGCCATGTACCGGTATATCGAATGATGATTATCGGTTCCCTGGTATCGGCCCTGCCGACGTTTTTCTTCCTGTTGGGACCCAATTTCTGGTTTCTGATGGCATACCTGATTTTGTTCTCGATAGGTGAGGCGCTTTGGCAGCCCCGTTTTTTGCAGTACGCGGCGGAGTTGGCGCCTGAAGGTCAGACCGGTGCTTACATCGCGTTCGCCAATATGCCATGGTTCATGATCAAGTTCATCGCTGGTTGGTACACCGGTCGCATGATGGATATCTACTGCCCGGCGGATGGTCCTCTCAATACCGAGACGATGTGGCTGATCTACGGATTGGTGGCGATGATCAGTCCTGTCGCCCTGGTGATGGCTGGAAGATGGGTTCGCAAGGGTCTGCAGCAGGAAGCAGCCTGAAAATCATGAATTCAACCGGTGGCTTACTAATTGGCCTGACACTGCTACTGTTTGCCGGTCCTGTTCTCAGCGAAACTGGAGATACGCTGGTGAAAAGCAATGTCAGCTATAAAAGTGTTACTGAACTTGGTTTTAACAAAGCCAATGAAAAACTGGTGTATGGCGAGGAAAACCCTGAACTTCAGTATGGATTGCTATGGTTGCCCAAAAAACCTGCTGCGGAAGGAGGTGTTCCGCTGATCGTATTGATCCATGGCGGTTGTTGGTTAAACGCCTTTGATATCCGGCACAGCTATCCTCTGAGTAGTGCACTGGCACAAGCCGGTTACGGGGTCTGGTCACTTGAATATCGGCGCACAGGCGATGAAGGCGGTGGCTGGCCGGGCAGCTACGAGGATATAAAGCAGGGTCTCGCGTATACCTCGATGCTGAAGGACTTTCCCGTGGATCTGGATCGAATGGTTATCATGGGTCATTCAGCGGGTGGTCACCTGGCATTGTTGGCGGCAGCTGAAAACCAGGATATCGATGCCGTCATCGGTCTTGCGGCAATTACCGATATCGTGGAGTATTCACGCGGCAGCAATAGCTGCCAGACTGCCACCATTGATTTTATGGGTGGTGTTTACGAGGCCATCCCGGCCAGCTACCAGGCTGCCAATCCTGCAAGCATGCCTGTCCATGAGAAGACACTGCTGCTTCAGGGTGACATCGATACAATCGTTCCTTTCGAGCAATCGGAACTTTCCGGTGCCACACCGCTTTTATTGGAAGGTGCGGGTCATTTCGACTGGGTTCACCCGGATACCGGGGCGTACCAGTTGCTGCTCTCAACGTTGGAAGATTTGTTTCGAGATTAATAAATCGTGGCGTGCGTAACTTGTTACACACCATTTAATTTAATCTTGAGTCTGGCATCTGGATATCATTCTGACTATGCTTAGCTCTTATAAATGAGAGTTCACTCCAAACCCATTTGAATTGGCACATTTGCATTATGCAGTATGGTGGACTTATAACCGGGTTGAAAAGAGATGCCTTCTGAGTGGCGCATGTTCTTTAGTCGTAAATTATTGCTGGTTTGTGTTGTTCTGACACTGGCCGGATGTGCGGCGGTCGGACCGGACTTTACCGAACCTGAGGTTCCTGCACCGGATGCTTGGGAGATTGTCCAGGATTCAGGTCTGAAGGCGACACCCTATGAGCTGATCGAATGGTGGGAGGTTTTCAACGACCCGGTGCTCAATCAGCTGGTTGATATCGCGCACCAGCAAAACTACTCATTGGAACTGGCCGGTCTGAAAGTGCTTGAATCACGTGCCCAATTGGGTATCGCGGTCGGTACCCAGTATCCTCAGCAGCAATTGGCCTCAGGGGGCGTAACACGAATATCACCCAGCGAAAACGCCGGACAGGGGAATACGGCTTTCAGCCAGTATGACCTCGGTGCATCACTGGCCTGGGAAATGGATTTCTGGGGTAAATTCCGGCGTGGCATCGAATCGGCAGATGCGGCATTGGCGGCATCGGTTGCCAATTATGACGAAGCCATGGTGCTGGTTACCGCACAGGTCGCGAGCAATTATGTGACCATCCGTATCCTTGAAGAACAGCTCAGGATTGCCTATGAAAATCTGAAATTGCAGCAGCGGAGCTATGATATTGCAGAGGTGCTTTACAGAAACGGGCAGGATTCAGAGTTGGATGTGCAGCAGGCCAAATCCCTGTTGCTTGGTACACAGGCAACGGTACCTGATCTGAAAACTCAATTGAGCCTGTCCCAGAATGCCCTGAATACCTTGCTGGGCCAGACCAATGGATTTGTTGAAAAATTAATTGCTAGCGGTCCTATTCCGGATGTGCCTGAGCAAGTCGCAGTCGGAATACCGGCCGATTTGTTGCGCCGCCGCCCGGATTTACGGCAGGCCGAATTACAGGCCGTTGCGCAGAATGCACAGGTTGGTGTTGCAACAGCTGATCTGTATCCAAGCATCGCACTGTCAGGTTCACTGGGGGTAGTCAGTATTTCAAAGGACGTAGGTGGCGGTGGTTCTTCGAGCCTGTTCAGTTCTGACAGTGTCAATTATAGCGGGGGTGCCTCATTCACATGGCCTGTTCTCAATTACGGCCGGATTAAAAATAACATCCGGGTACAGGATGCGAGGCTTCAACAGGCTATCGTTTCCTACCAGGAAGCCGCTCTTGAAGCTGCGCAGGAAGTGGATGACGCCATGGTGTCGCTTTCAGGTGCCCAGGCGCAAAAGACGATTCTGCATGATGCTGTGGAGGCAGCCCGCCGATCAAACGATTTATCCATGCTGCAGTATAAAGAGGGCTTTTCCGGTTACCAGAGAGTGCTGGATGCCCAGAAGTCATTGTTCAGTCAACAGAATCGCTATGCTGCGAGCCAGGGTCAGGCAGTACAGAGCGTGGTGCAACTGTATAAGGCGCTAGGCGGTGGATGGGAAGTCAGGGAAGGTCGGCCATTTGTGGACGAAAATACGTTGACCGTCATGCGTGAACGGACGAATTGGGGAGATTTATTGGATGACCAGTGATAAGAAAAAGAGAGATCCGGTAAGAATGTGGACTTTTATCGTCCTGGCCTTGTGTATCGTATTGATGATTATTTATGTTGTTGGTGATCGTTTAACACCATACACCACCCAGGCCAGGGTGCATGCCTACGTGGTTCCTGTGGCACCCCAGGTGGCAGGCAGGTTGACAAGCGTTGACGTTGAAAACAATCAAAAGGTTAAGGCAGGGCAACAATTGTTTAGCATTGACCCCGGCTCGTATGAGTTGGCGGTAGCGGCGGCGCAAGCCGCGTTAAAGAACACGGAACAATCGATTCAGTCGGGTATTTCAAATGTGGCTGCTTCCCGTGCAAATGTCGATTCGGCAAAGGCTTCTGTATGGGCTGCGGAGCAGGATACAACCCGTATGCGCCGGATTCGCAAAGAAGATGAAGGTGCGATTTCAGAAAGACGAATCCAACAATCTGAAGCCAGCCTTGAATCGAGCCGGGCCAACCTCGCTGCCGCTCAGGCGTCACTGCAGGCAGCGATAAGCGCCCTGGGCTCCACCGATGAAAACAATGCTCAGATTCAGCAGGCTCGCACAAACCTCGAGAACGCCCGCCTGAACCTTGAGCGAACGGTGGTTTACGCACCGCGCGATGGCATGATTACCGATTTGCGGGTTGACCAAGGAAATTTTGCGGCATCGGGAGCGGCATTGATGACGTTCATTGCCATCCACGATACGTGGATCCGGGCCGATCTGTCGGAGAACAATCTGGGCAATCTCGATGCAGGGGACCGGGTCGAAGTCACATTCGATGTGCGGCCGGGTGAAGTCTTTAAGGGCCGCATCCGGCAAACTGGTTACGGTGTCGAGGTTAATACCAACGCCCTGGGAACCCTGCCAACCATCGATAATGACCGGAACTGGCTCCGTTCCGAGCAACGGTTTCCGGTCACGATTGATTTTGAAGCCAGTGATATTTCCGAATCAAATTTACGTGTTGGATCGCAGGTCTCCGTGATGGTTTATACAGGTGACAACCCGATCATGAATGCCTTGGGGTGGTTTTATATCCGGGTCCAAGCCTACCTGAGCTATGCCTATTGAGATGCATCCGGTAGCGGCCCGTAGAATATTCAGGCTGGTCTTTGTAACCGCGGTTGCCCTGTGGATATCGCAGGCAGTGAACTGGAGTGCATCGTTCATTACGCCAGTCCTGTTATCCATGCTACTGGCGATTCCACTACCTGGTCTGAGCCTGAAGCAGGGTATGGTGTTTATCCTGGCACTAGTCATACCAATATGGTTATCAACCTGGATTTTGCTCCCCGTACTAGCCTATCAACCCATGGTTGGTATGCTGTTGTTGATTGCGAGCTGTTTCTGGGCCTTCTACTACAGTGCCAGTGGCGGATCCCCCATTCTGGGTGCCTTTTTGACCATGGGACTGGCGATCGTGGCGGCGATCGGGTCAGACTCCATCGACTCAGCAATAGCAGTCGACTGGGCTCTGACTTTTAATGCCATTATTGCCATCGCTCTGCTTTGGCTGGCACACGTTTTATTGCCGGATAAACCCGTGGAGGGCAGCCCAAAGGCGAAGCCTAAAGCTGAGATACCGTCCCGCGATGAAGCGATACGCAGTGCCTGGCGCTCAACTGCCATCGTACTCCCGGTTATCATATTTTTTCTTTTTTATGCGGGTAGTTCATCCTACATGGTCGTAATGATCAAGGTTGCGAGTATGGGTCAGCAGGCGGAGAACGACGAGACCAAACAAGTGGGTAAGTCACTGTTGATGTCCACATTTATTGGGGGGGTTGGCGCAGTTGTCATATGGAATCTGATGAGTATCTGGCCGTCGCTAATCAACCTTGTGTTACTGGTTGCTCTGGCCGGCCTGATCATGGGTAGGAAAATCTTCCAGGGACCGGGTATGGCTACCGGCGCAGGTACATGGTCTTACGCATTTATGACCATGCTGGTGATCATTGTTCCCGCTTTGGCGGATGGTGCCGGTGGGGACGCTGCGGGTGTAAAGTTTTTTGACAGAATTACAATGTTGGCCTGGGCCACATTGTATGGTGTTGCCGCTGTCTATATTTTCGATGCTTTCTGGCGAAAAAAAGCGCCCCTAACCGCAACAGATTAGTGCAGGCTAGCTGTTTTTGATTTCAAAAGTGTTATGACGATTAACATGCTAAGGAAACTGGGGCCAGCAGGTTTGCTTAGCTGGGGAACTGTGATGCCCATGCTGCTTAGCGTTGTGTTGGCGGGCTGTCATGCTACGCCTGAACAGAGCGCTAGTCATCCGGCCCAATCGACAAAAATCACGTTTCCACTCGATGATATCCGAACTGATGGGTTACGTGGTCCGCCAGACGGACTGGTGGCCGTTTCCTATGAGTTTTGTGTGCCCGCCGAAGATCAGGTTTACCAGGAGATACTGCAAATTGATCCTGGTCTTAAAGTCCATTCCCGTTCACCCGGGCGCATCGGCTGTGTAAACAATCAGGCACTGGTCATTGGGGAGACGCACCGTCCAGACTGGCGTGAAGTACTACAGGAGCTCTCCACATTAGCTTACGTTACTGAGATCCGAGAGTGTTTTTTTGAGTAAAACCTACAAGTGAAATAATGGGTCAAACCTGCAACTAACTTTCAAATCCCCTATGCTGAATAAATAAGTGATCGTTATCTTTACTGGAGAAAAACTATGTCAGGGTCGCAGAATGTCAGGGGTGCCAGGTGCTCATTTATCTGCGCCGTCATTGTCCTGTCCACTCAGTTGATGTTGTCACAACCGGTCATTGCCTCAACAGCGAAGAACCAACCAAGGGGATAAGTATGGATATAGATCGTTTTATTGATGATTGTGTGACAGCAAACCGGGAGACCGATGCGCAGGACGCAGTGCTGCAGGTGCTCGACAAGGCGGTACGCTCACCGGGTTCAGTTCTCAGTGCAATTGGAGAACCCGTCAAAGCGGGAATCGATGTGCTCCACCGTTCAGACACACTCACAATTTTTGCAGCAACCTGGACACCACAGATGAATCTTATGCCCCATAATCATCTTATGTGGGCCAATATCGGAATCTATACGGGCCGGGAAGACAATATCATCTGGAGACGATCGGGAGATTCGATCAAGGCATTTGAAGCGGATGCTTTATTCGAAGGGGGTGTAGCCAAATTGCCTGTGGACGCAATTCACTCCGTCACCAATCCATTACAGCGTTTTACCGGTGGAATTCATATTTATGGTGGGGATTATTTTGAAACGAAGCGATCTCAGTGGAATCCGGAGACTTTGGATGAAGAGCCATCCGATGGTGCGATCATCAAGGGAATATTTGAACGCGAGAATCAGAGGCTGAATTTAAGTTAGATCAATAAGAGGAATTAAAAAATGGGTAAGTGTTACAACAAAATTGAAATCAAGGCATCGGTGAGTAAAGTGTGGGATACGATCAGGGATTTTCATGACCTGTCGTGGGCGCCGGATGTTATCACTTCGGTAGGGAAAGTCGGTGATAAAAATGGCAATGAGATTGGTGCAAAAAGAATTCTAAACGGTGTGTTTCATGAGACATTAACAGGGCTTGATCCAGAAAGTTTTTCATTTGCATACAGTATTGATGACGGGCCGGGTCCCGTCGCAAGTGACGCCGTAAGCGACTATACAGGCCGGGTCAAGGTGACTGCATCTGATATGGGTTGCATGGTGGAATGGTCATCTACCTTCGAATCAGAGAATGAAAACGAGGTTGCTGATTTTTGTAATCCGATTTATATGGCATTACTCAATTCACTTAATGAGACGTTGTCAGAATAAGCGAGCCAAATGCCTTCATCAAAGCAGCGCACGGCACAAGGCATACCACACTGGTACACTTCAATAAGATGAAAAAAGTCCTCATTCTGATATTTGCCGGTGCTTTGGTTTATGGACTCGGGCTTGTCCAGGAGACAGGTATTTCAATACCCGGTCTCGGTAAGCAGGGTCAGGGTTCAGGCAATGCCGTCGAGACCGCATACCATAACAAACAGAGCGATGTTCAGGTACAGGGGCAGGGTACAGTTTTGAGGATTCTGCCAGACGACAATGATGGATCAAGGCACCAGAGGTTTATCCTGAAGCTCAATGCCGGGCAGTCTTTGCTGATAGCGCATAACATCGATTTGGCGCCCAGGCTAAACGATTTAAAAGAGGGTGATACGGTCGAGTTTTTTGGGGAGTACGAGTGGAATGCCAAAGGCGGGGTGATCCATTGGACACACAATGATCCAAATCACCGCCATATTGATGGTTGGCTGAAACATCATGGTAAAACATATCAGTAGCAGTATGACAATGTCACAAAGCGTTTTTAACGCCTGATGTGAAGGTGCTGATCAATTTGAAAACTAACCTCCTGCAGGTGTTGACCTGACTATAGCTTCATACTTCAGAATTGATTTTGACGGTGGTAAGCCGTCGCATTTAATTAATGAAGCAGGAGATACGTAATGAGTAACGAAGTGATGAACAAAGAGAAATGGGTTCTTCTATTCAGAGAGATTGGTCTTGATGAGGCGTCCATGACCCAATGGCATCAGGCATTTGAGTCCAGGTTTCCGGATGGTCACCAGTCTTTTCTGGAGTGGCTGAATATCGAGGAAAGTGAAATTCGCCGGATTCGAGCCTTGTAAGCACTGATGGTGCGGGGATGGTTGGCGCATTTTTCGCCAATCATCCCATTTCAAAATGTGGTGAGTGGAAATGCAGATGTTTACGATCGGACAGGTCGCAAAGAAATACTCCCTTTCGAGAAGTACGCTTATTTACTATGACAGTATCGGGGTATTAACACCCAGTGGCAGAAGTGAATCGAATTACCGCTTGTATTCCGAAAGTGACTTGAAAAAAATGGATAGAATCCAGTTGTTCCGTAGCGCCGGACTGTCACTGGATTCCATCGAGTTACTTCTTGAAAAAGAAAACAGCGAGCTGGACTCAACACTGGAGGGCAGGCTGTTAACCATCAACAGTGAGATTCAGAAGCTCAGAAATCAACAGAAAGTTATTTTGAACATATTGGAAAATGAAACCCTGGCAAGGGATTCCAGGCTTATGACCAAGGAAGTATGGGTTTCTATTCTGGAAGCAGCCGGTCTCGATGATGCAGGTATGAAAAACTGGCATATCGAGTTTGAAAGAACCTCTCCGGAAGCCCACCAGGATTTTCTTGAGTCACTCGGAATCGAAAAAGATGAAGCCGCAGCAATACGTGCTTGGTCAAGACCTGAAAACTGTCAAGTGGATTGAAAGTCGGCTTCTCACTGACTGAAAGGTTCTATCTGTCGTAGTACATCTGTCATCGCAGTTTGGCTGACGGTTAGCATGCCTTCCTGGGGCCGGTCAAGATCAAACAAAATCGTCAAAACCGCGGTAAATACCAACGCAAACAGGAAAATGGCCACAGTATCCCGTTTCCGGTCGGCGCTGCTGGCTACGCCCACCAGTGAGAAGCTCAGGATCGTTGAAAATATAAGCACTAAGCCGAGAATTTCCGGTAGTCGTTTCGTCGCTGCTGCTACGCGAAAAGAATGTGTTTTGATCACCTCATTAACTGCATCAGCCAGACTTGCCATGATATCAGTGTCATTTCCCTGCCTGACGTTGCGCTCAATGATGATCCACATTTGCTCGTGAATTTTCTCGGAACGCGATATGGCGGTTGGCAGATCTATTACCTGGTTTGCAGCCTCGAGACGTACCTCAGCGTATTCACGCAGATGTTTACGCAGCGACAAAGAATCCGGTTCGTCGAGAAAACCGGCTCGTAGCCAGGCAACACCAATGGCGTTGGCCTCGGTGATGACCATGCTCTTGCGTTCACCGTGATGACCGATCGTGATTCCGATGGAAAAAGCCATGAGAAAGCCAACCAGACCCAGCATGCCACCAACCATGGAACCGGTAATACGGGAATCTCCAGGATTGGAGCTTCGATTCTGCAGCCGGATACCGACGCGAAAGCCAATTTCAGCAGCAGCCAAAGAAACGACCACCATTCCCAAAAAAAAGGCCCACATCGGGAGTAAATCCAAGTATTCCATATTCAAATCCGCAAATTTCTATTGGTTCTTATCGTTTTGTGCTTGTAATTAACACCCGGGTGGAGATTGAAGGATTCTACCTTTTCATAGTTCGCGATGAAATTAAAAAGTGGACGGGCATTTTTTCGATCCGCCACATATATCGTTTCTTTTTTTTTCTATCTACAAATCCGTTCTTGCAAGTTGCTACAATCGCTTCTCACTAATCTTCATTAACAACAGCCGGGATCAACCCTATGCGAATGTCAAAACGTGATTTTCTAGCCTTTAGTGGCGTATCCGCCGGTGCTGTTGCTGTGGGTGCCTGGTCCCCCGCCGCGATTTCAGCACCGGAAACAAAGTTGAGTTCCATTACCGGCGATGTAAAGCCTATCACAGTGGAGGAACGGCTTGCGCGGATCGCGAAGGCACAACGCCTGATGGCGGAAAACAATATCGATGCCATCCTGCTGGAACCCGGATCTGCCATGCTCTACTTCTCCGGTGTTAGCTGGTGGCGTAGCGAGCGTCTGACCACGGTGATTATTCCGCGGGAAGGGGATATCGGTATCGTGACACCCTTCTTCGAAGAGCCCAGCGTGCGTGAATCAATGACTTTCGGTGACGATGTTCGCGCCTGGAATGAACACGATAATCCATTTGAACGTGTTGCCGGTTTTTTAAAGGACCGGAACCTGAGCGGTGGCAGGATTGGTCTGGAAGAAACCGTTCGTTACTTTGTTGTGGATGGTTTGAAATCAGCCGCACCCTCATTCGAAATAACCAGTGCGACCCCGGTGACGCAAGGCTGCCGTATGTACAAGTCTGCTGCCGAAATCGCGTTGATGAAGAAGGCAACAGAGGTGACGTTGACGGCATACCAACATGTGTACAAACACCTCGAAGCGGGTATGGAGCCGGATGATGTCAAGGTGTTGATGGCTGCAGCGCAGTCTCAACTTGGTGGAGTGGGTAGCTGGAATATGGCACTTTTCGGTGTTGCCAGCGCCTATCCGCACGGCACCAATCAGCCGCAAAAAATTGAGGAAGGACAAATTGTGTTGATGGACTGCGGTTGTTCTGTCGAAGGCTATCAATCGGATGTGTCACGCACCTTTGTATTCGGTGAGCCAAGTGACCGCCAGCGGGAAGTATGGAATACGGTACGCAAGGGTCAGCAAATTGCATTTGAAACAGCACAGATTGGCGTGGCCGCCGGTGCCGTTGATGATGCCGTACGTGCCTATTATGAATCAAAAGGCTGGGGTCCAAAATATAAGGTTCCGGGCCTGAGTCACCGCACCGGTCATGGCATCGGTATGGATGGTCACGAGCGGGTCAATTTCGTACACGGGGAAAAGACCACGCTCGCATCGGGTATGTGCTTTTCTAACGAGCCGGGCTTATACGACTATGACTCTTTCGGTGTACGCCTTGAAGATTGCTTGTATATGACCGAAACGGGCCCGGCGTGGTTTAGCGTTCCGCCGGATAGTCTGGATAGCCCGGTGGGGAAGATGGGTTAGCGGAGAGTTCTTTCTATTTATGCATTAAATATATCTATTAGTAACAAATAGATAGGATGTAATTATGATAAAAAAGATTAACTGGGATGACGTCCCGACTGAAGAAGTCACACCTCAAATGCACCGCAAAATAGTTTCGGGTGAAAAACTGATGATTGCGAAAATGAAATTCAAGGATGGTTTTCACGTACCTTTGCATTCACACGAAAATGAACAGATCACCGAGGTCATTTCCGGAACCATCCGGTTCTGGTTTGGTGAAAACAGAGAACAAGAAATCGACCTGAACGCAGGTGAGATGGTTGTCATTCCTGCAAACTTGCCTCACGAGGCGCTCATGATTGGAGCAGTAGAAGAGATTGATCACTGGGCACCACCCAGGCAGGACTGGCTGGATGGGACGGATGATTACCTGAAGAAGTAATTGCTATTTGCGCTGCAACAAGCATGATCTTGATTCACCGGTTTTGGTTTTTGGGGGGTAGTTCTACTTCTATCTGAAAATGGGGCGCTGGGGCGGATATTGACTACCAGGACACGCCACAAGTCCCTCCCATCCCGGCGTCTTTAATCATCCCGAAAAAAGACTGGCTTTACCATACAAGCGCCACAGGATGTGTTCAAGCGTATCCTGAAGTAAGGTACCGTGCGACCTCGGCGGGCTCCACAGAATCCACCCAGATAGAGGCTTTTATGGATGGCGATTTCTTACACTTCCAAGAAGAATCTCAAGTAAGCCGGCAGATTAATTTGAGTGGGTTTAATCTATAATATTACCTTGGTAGAGCTACTTATAAGAACTGAAAAAGTTGCATAGAAGTTTGAACAATAAGTGGGTTTTCCCCTCATCTGAATATCGCTAAGGAGCTTGAAATGAGTTCGCCGAAGTACGTCACAGATTGCGTTGAGCGTTTTCTTGAATATGTGAAGATTGATACCCAGTCGAGAGAGGATTCCGATACCTTTCCCAGTACCCCCGGGCAGCTTGTGCTTCTGAAGCGTCTGCGTGACGAGCTAAAGGCCTTGGGCCTCGAAGATGTCGTCATGGATCAACATGGCTACGTATTCGCCACCGTTCCAGCAACGAGTGAGAAACAGGATGTACCGGTGATTGGCTTCCTGGCCCACGTGGATACCTCGCCCGAGATGAGCGGGGAGGGTGTTAAGGCGATTATTCATGAAAATTACCAGGGGCAGGACCTGGTGTTACCGGATGATCCAACTGCCGTCATCCCATTCGAGGGTAGCCCGCACCTGGCGGGCCAGATCGGCAATGACATTATCACTGCTTCGGGTACCACCCTGTTAGGTGCTGACAACAAGGCCGGTGTCGCGGAGATCATGGCGGCAGCGGAATATCTGCTGTCGCACCCGGAAATCGCACATGGTCCGTTACGAATTGGCTTTACACCGGACGAAGAGGTCGGAAACGGCACTGCACACTTTGATGTCGGGAGGTTCGGGGCATATTGCGCTTATACAATGGATGGTGAGACCCTGGGTGAATTGCAGGTGGAGACCTTTTCCGCCGATTCGATCACCGTCACTTTCCATGGCTTCAATACCCACCCCGGCTTTGCGAAAGGCAAAATGGTCAATGCCATCAAGGTTGCAGCTGAGTTTATAGGTCGCTTGCCCAAAGATGGCCTGTCACCGGAGACCACGGATGGATTTGCAGGCTTTGTGCATCCGTACGTGATGGATGCCGGGGTCGAGTCCACTTCGGTCAAGTTGCTGGTGCGTGATTTCAGTACACCGAAACTGAGGGAAATGGAGCAGCTTGTTGAGAGACTCGCCCAGGAAGCAACGAAAAGCCATCCGGGTTCAAGTGCCGAGGTTAGTGTCGAGGAATCCTACCGCAATATGAAAGAGGTGCTGGACCATCACCCGGACGTGGTTGAGAATGCCTGCGAAGCCTTCCGCCGTGCTGGTTTAGACCCCCGCATTGAACCGATTCGCGGTGGTACTGACGGTTCACGTTTGTCATTCATGGGGTTGCCGACCCCCAACATCTTTGCCGGTGAGCACAACTTTCATTCACGTTACGAATGGATTTCAACCAGTGATATGCACAAGGCTGTCGAGGTGATTATCGAACTGTGCCAGGTATGGGAAGAGCAGACAGCAGCGTAACAGCTTTTGGGATAAGCAATATGACTACAAAAACCGGCACATACAGCCAATTTCCTCGCTCTTTCTGGGCCGCCAATACCATGGAGATCTTCGAGCGGATGGGCTGGTACGGTTTTTACGCCGTTTCATCCCTGTACCTGACCGGGTCGGTGGAGGATGGTGGGCTGGGTTTTTCCTCGGCCGACCGTGGTGTTATTCAAGGTCTTGCGACATTTTTTCTTTACCTGTTTCCCGCGGTGTTCGGGGCACTGGCTGACCGCTATGGCTATAAAAAGATGTTCCTGGCATCGGCGATCGTAATGGCTCCCTCCTACATTCTCCTGTCTCTGCCTACGGGGTTTTGGCCATTCCTCGGAGCTTATTTTCTAGTGGCGGTGGGTCACGGTATGTTCAAGCCCGTGGTGATCTCAACCGTGGCGAAAGCGACCAACGAGGAAAATGGCTCGGTAGGTTTTGGTATTTTTTACATGATGGTAAACATCGGTGGCTTCATTGGACCGATCTTCGCAGGTGTCGTACGTGGCTGGAACTGGAACCTGGTGTTTTATGCTTCTGCCGGCTGGATCGTTGTCATGTCGATTGTCTGTCTGCTGATCTACCGGGAACCGCCACGTGACTCCGAGGCCGAAAGCCAGCGGTCTCTGGGTGAGGTATTTAAAGGCATGGTCGAAGTCGTCGGCAACATGCGCTTTTTTATCCTGGTCAGCGGTCTGCTGGTCATGCTTGTGATGGGATCGAAATGGTGGGATTTCTCACTGGTGGGAACGGTTGCAGCAGGCTGGCTTATCGGTAACCTGTTACTGGATGTCCTGTTCCGGGCCAGTGGAGCCGCCCATGAAACACGCCCGTGGTTTTTGCAGCCCATGGCCATCGGTGAAGGTAAATACCTGTTGTTTCTTTTGCTCATGGCAGGTTTCTGGGTTTCGTTTAACCAGATCTTCATGACACTGCCGGAGTACATCCGTGATTACGTTGATACATCGGATCTGATCGCGACGTTCGGCCCGGCTGCAACCGGCATTGCAGGAATTGCTCAAAGCCTCGGGTTTGATACGAGCAACTGGTCACGTGGTGTACTGGAGCACGGTCAGATCAAACCGGAGCACCTGATCAACCTCAATGCCTTTGGCATCATTTGCTTCCAGGTGTTGATTTCCTGGCTTATGCGCAAAACTTCACCGCTGACCAGCATCATCGTCGGTGTGTGCATCACCATTGCCAGCTTTGGTCTTTACCTGGTCGGTATGAGCGGGTGGGTGGTTGTCTCTGCCATCCTGGTTTTCTCATTGGGCGAGATGCTGGCTAGTCCGCGCTCGAAGGAATATGCCGGACGCATTGCACCACCGGAAAAAGTCGGTATGTACATGGGCTATTTTTACTGGTGTATAGCGCTTGGTCACCTGTTCGGTGGTCTGTTGTCCGGTCTGACTTATCAACACTTCGGACCCAATGGAATCAATCAACCCGGCCAGATGTGGCTACTCTTTGCAGCCCTGGCCGGTACGACCGCAGTCTCGCTGGTCATCTATAACCGCTGGGTGACAGTAGCAGGTGTCCGGCAGCAGTGACGGGTTTATGAGCGACGGCCTGGAATAAGGTTAAAATGATTGTCTTGTGTGAAGTGCTCAAAGACGGGTAACCTTTGATCAGAATCAAAAAAACAAGAAGTTTTTATATCAAATATTCATACATCAAAGGTATCTGGTAAATGGGATTAAAAAATCGGGATCCTTTCGAGATCTTCAATAGCTGGCTGGATAAGGCTTCCCGCAAGGAAATCAATAATCCAAACGCCATGACGCTGGCGACGGTTGGCAACGATGGCCGGCCTTCGGCACGGATGGTATTGCTTAAAGATTTTGGCACGGATGGATTTACCTTTTATACAAATCTCGAGAGTCCCAAAAGTCGCCAGATCGCCGAGAATCCCCATGCAGCGCTATTGTTTCATTGGAAGACACTGAATCGGCAGATACGAATCGAGGGGCCTGTGGAACAGGTCTCAGATGCAGAGGCGGATGCTTACTTTGCAACCAGGGCGCGTGCCAGTCAGCTGGGGGCCTGGGCTTCAGTGCAGTCGCAGCCACTGGAAGGCTGGGCGGTGCTGGAAAAGCGGGTTGCCATGTATACCGCTAAGTTTCATCTGGGCCCGGTACCACGGCCGGCATTCTGGTCCGGATTCCGTCTTCGTGCGGAACTTTTTGAATTCTGGAAAGAGGGTAACTTCAGACTGCATAAACGCTTTATTTTCACGCCGTCTGAATCCGGGAAACAAAAGTGGCGTGTTCAGCAGGTTTTCCCCTAACACTAACTACGTGACTCAGGTGATCCTGTTTTTTAACCCTCACTTGAAGTGCACCTGGTTACTCTTCAATTGCGTTTCGGTGTGATTAGGCGTTTGAAGTAGTCTGAGATCGTGTGCTCTGACAAGTCGAGCAATTCACCGGCATCAAAAAACGATCCGTTGCACTCGCCACAGGACTCGTACCAGATATGACGTTGTTGCGGGTCCACCTTCCTGATCATCTCACCACCGCAGCGCGGACAGTCATATTGGTCAACCTGATTAAAGTTCTTGCTGAGATCGTGCTTGCCGGTGTCAATCGCTGTTGCTGCCTGTTTGTTGCTCAGCAGTTCGAGTTCTCCGTCATCAAACCAGATGCCGTTGCAATATGAGCAGCGATCAACTTCGGTGCCTTCATAATTGATCTGTTCCATATCGGCCCTGCATTTGGGGCAACGCATGGCACCCGACCAGTACATGCCGGCACCACCGCCCGCACCAACCGTGTATCGCGAAACCTTCTTTTTGCTGCCAGCGGGTAATTGCTCGTGCTTGTGACGATGGAACAGCAGCACGATGATCATGCCTACCACGAGAATTCCCAACATCAGGTAGGATTCCACATAAGTCGCCCGGTCCGAAAACAGTCCATAAAGCCATGATCCGGCGGAGTGACCGAGATTCGCGACCGACATGTAAATTGCAAATTGGGTGGCAGAATTCCTGCTTTTACACACCGCCATTGCCAGCGCAATCACACTCACCATGGTAACAGGAAGCATCATGATCCAGAGTGACAGCATGACACGCACGTAAATGGTGTTCTCCCACATATACTGCGTCTGGGATATCAGGAATGCATGCACAGCGAGCAGCGATACTGTCAGAACCAGCATTCGTTTGGCACCGAAACGATCAATCATGGGACCCACGAGCAGGGCGAAACCCGCGCCGATCAGGCCCATCATGGCAACCAGTTGTGACCACTGTGGCGTTGTGTAGCCGAATAGCTTCACCGCGGCAATGGGCATCAGGGCCTGGCCGTAACCATACACCAGGCCGTCAAACAGCATGATTGCAAGCACGATTACACTGGCTCTTTTCCATAACACTTGGTTGATACCGCTGAAGACCGCCTTGAAAGAGCTTCCCGGTTGAACCCCTGAGGCCGCCTTGCCGGGGGTCCAGGGAAGCTTACGTTCGCCATCGCGTTCCAGGATCGTTACAAAAATGAGCAGGACAATACCGGCAACTGCCGATGCAGTAATGGCTGTTGCTTTCATCCCCACGGTTACCAGCATCATTCCTGATACTGCTGCTGTGACACTCCAGCCAATGGCCTTGCCAAAACTCATGAAAGCGTTAAGCCTGCCCTGTTCATTGACCGGTGTCAGGTCGATCGCCATACCATCGACAGCGACATCCTGGGTTGCGGCAAAACTGTTAATGAGAACACCCACGATCATCAACAAACCGATCTGCTCGGCCGGATTTTCGATCAGCATCAACGAGAGCAAGGAGAGGCAGAGTCCCAGTTGCGCAGCGATCACCCAGGGCCGGCGCCGGCCCATGGACAGAAACTCGAAGCGATCCATCAAGGGACCGGTGACCAGTTTGAAGGCCCACGGCAACACGATCACGGCAAGATAGGAGGCGATGTCGCTGGCGCTCACGCCCTGGGTTGCGAGCCAGGCGGGAATGGCAATACTTAGTAAACCCGCCGGGATACCTTGCGCAAAGTACATCATTGCGCCGGTTACAAAGCGCACGCGGGAACTGTCTGCGAGGATGAGTTTCAGGGCCATTGTTGTTCTCTTTTTTACGGCAAGCCCAGATCATACCAGTTTTGTTGCAGGCTACAATTGGGGTGGATTTTTCTGTAATCGGGCAGGATCCGCTATAAAAACGGTAATTGTGTCAGACCAGGTCGATCGCATGCCTTTTCAGATCAGCCAGCTTCACAATACGCAATGATGCGGCATGTGTGGCTTGCAATACCACTTTTGGCGCCACGCCTGCTTCCAGGGCTTCCTGCCAACGCGCCGCACATAGACACCACTGGTCGCCGGCGTGCAGGCCCGGAAAGCCAAATTCAGCGCGTGGTGTTGACAGGTCATTGCCGCTGTCGCTGGAGAACTTCAGGAAATCAGCAGTGACCCGGGTGCAAACTGTATGTGAGCCAATATCCGCTCGCTCGGTGTTACAACAACCGTCACGGTAGTAGCCGGTTAACGGGTTCTCGGAACAGGGGGCGAGAGGTTCGCCAAGTACATTCAGTTTTGCATCCATGGGGGGATCTCAACAGGGTTTACAATTATTGACTGAGTTTATCACCTGTTGAACCTTACAGAAGGAGAAACTGGTATACAGGCCACGAACGGGCTTACTCCTTTGCAAAACGAAAACGTGTTGGCCTGGCGATGGCGGCCCAATCAGATGCTGACATGATGATGGAATGGGTGAGCAATCCGGCATTGAATGCCACTTTGTCTGTTTCCACCCCCACTGACTCATCTGCATAAAGAGTGAATGGCAGAATGGGTTCGCCAAAAGGAGGAACAGCGCCCGGTACCAGTCCGACCAGTTCGTTGAGTTCCTCAATCGTTGCGAATCGCGTTTTCCGCACGCCGAGGTGGCGCCGGATGGCCGACGAATCCAGCTTGCGATCAGCGGGTAGTACGAAAAGCTGAAACACACCATCCGTCCGCAAAATTAGTGCCTTGGCTCCGACGCGTAACTCCTCGCCGCGGGCAGCGGCCGATTCTTCCGAGGTACGTGTTGGTTCGTGTTGTACCTCCCGGAATGACAAGCCGGCATCATTCAGGTGGTTTCGAATTTTCTCAAGGGTTTTCTGCGACATATTCTTAAACCGGTTCCTAATTAGAGCGCTGGTGTTTCGTCATCCGGGCTTACGAGAAATCTGACCAGGCCGGGCCAGCGTTTATCGGTCTGGAAGGATCGTTTTAGATAAAAGTTTCTCCTGTAAAAGTGAGTTCGCACAACCTCAAAACCAAAGTTCAACATTCTCATGCAGAAATCTTCCAGAAGCGCATTGCCAAGCCCGGAACTTTGCAGTTGCCGTGCGATCACGACACCGTCGAGGTACACCACCTTTTCACTTTCGATTTCATAGCAGACGCCACCGACCAACCTGTCAAGACCGTCTACGACCACGAGAAAACGGTCAAACTCTGAGACCGTTTTGGAATATCGCTGATTAAGAAAGAGTCGATACAACTGCCCGATCTCTGAGGGCTCCGTCGCTTCCCTGACAAAATACTGTGTGCCGTCATGTGCCGTGATCTGCGACTTGACGATGACCTGTTTGACACTGCGATCGCCTGTCGTGAGCACTTCCAGATCGTGTGCTTCACGGGCACGGGGAAAAACGAGGTGGCCGAAAACACGGCGATCATCCTTACTCTGCAATGTTGCCTGCAACTCCGATAAAGCGGGGGAAGAAATGGCCGGTGTATCGGGTTTCTCATGGAGGATAGCCAGGAGATAGTCAAATGCCATGCAGATCTCAACAGACGCATCGCTAAAGTACGTATGGCGATACATATGGTAACGCGCAATTTCATCGAAACGGTTAATTGCATACAGCCTGTGCAGTGTGTCGGCCTGTTTTTCCTTTGCCTGTGCCGTGGCGCCAGGATTTACGTCATTCCACTCCTCATAGCGCGCAATGGCACATCGCAAGGGTACGGGAACATAATAGTTGTCACCTAACGCTTCCAGGTACGCCGTTAGCTTCAAATGGAGTATTTCTTCATCAGTTGACTTTTGAGTTGAAAGATCCGATTCCAGCGTACGCAGAAATTCCCGACCATCCTCGATACCAAGCCCTTCGACGCAGGCATCAAATATCCAGGTCAGGTCAATCATGTTCAAAGCCCACGGATAATGCATGATGGTCTGTTGATAGAAGTTCTTTACCAAGGGCCTGACGATGGATAAGGGGCCTTCGTAGTCGTGGCAGCCACCAAGAGACAGGATGAACTCTCTCTGCCGGTAGTCCGGTTCCTGAACGACCACGTTGGTAGGGGACGGATAGCCGGGTACGATTTGATAGCCGCTATTACGACAGGTCGCAAAAAACGTCGACATCGCGCGGGTAAACAATTTGCTGAGGAACTCAGAATGATGTCTGACGAAGACATCGTTTCGTGAGCTATTGAACTCCCGGATGCGTTCCCAAACCGTCAGGTCATTGACGAACGCGATCGACAGGACACCCAGATCGGCACGGCTGCAACCCAGTCTTGGCAGAGTTCCCGGTCCATGCGGATGATCGGAGATCGCCATCAGCCAGCACAGTACCTTTCGCGTTGGTGGAGCGGCGTAGTCCTCCCTTAATGTCACCATTAATTCGTAGTGGTTACCTTCTTTGGTATTAATGCTGACACGATACAAATGGTGGCCACGTTGTGACAACAGACGTGAAAACCAGATGCCACCGAGAGGGATATTCATCAGATCACATTTATGAACATCGAAAGCAAGCGCAATGGACTTATGCAGAAAAGTCGTTTGTGCAAAAGCCATGGTCAGCCTTTCGATCTCATATTCGGTGATACCCTCTTCGAATACCATGCGCTCTGACCAGTCAGACCTGTCGTACAGTGTGATGTTCCCGAGGAGATACTTTTCATACCAGGCTGACAGATCAGTGAGAAGCGCTTGGGCCTTGGCCATCAAACCCTCTTCTGTCTGATGCACGACCCAACTGGCGAGCTCTCCCCTTATCGCGTAATAAAACTGGGAGTTGGTCTTTACGAAGTCTGCCATCAATTGCAGGAGTTTTCCGATCTGATCGACAACCACCGGTGTGGCCGGCCATGTGAGATGGTTACGGTAGTGCAGCATACGCAGACGAAGCGCCTCCAGCCGTCGGCGTTCGATTTTCCGGCCTCTGATCCTATGGATAAATTCGTCGTTGAGAAAAGATAGACCGGAGTTCAGGAATGCGGGATAAACACTGCGGTAATCGGGCATCGGACGATTAAGCAACATCACGCTGTAGGCCTGGCAACGTATGCTCTCAACGGGATGACGAGCAAGCGCCGCCAGCCTGCTTCTGATCAGTTCCGCCAGCCGGTCGTCTGACTCGTCGAGGCGGGCTTCCAGTTTATCGATCGCAAGCTTTGCGACAGGTTCAGCCTTGTACAATGCATCTGTAAACAACTCGTGGACATGTTTGAGTTGCTGGTTATTGATGGCTTTACCGCCGGATTCAGCGACTTCTACCACGGTTTCATCGCGGTAAGGTAAAGATACATGCGTGGCGATCCCCTTAAGCTGCGCATCCCAACCCTCCTTGCAGGGGCAGAATGCCAGCAGGGCGGGGTTGCCGGCCCAGAGTACAGGTTGACGGGCGAACAGCCCGAGATCGAGCACATTACCCTCTATTTCGTATTCGAGGTCACCGACCAGGACATTGCTGCCAACGATTCGGATTGGCAGGAAACGGTCGCGACTGGTGTCGTGCAGTCCGTCACTGGTGCACTCGATATTGTCGGCCTCGAGGATACCCAGGTCACGAAAGAACCAGCGTGGCACATGAATGCTCAAGCCGGGGCAGCTGAACTCAACAAAGTCACGGACATACAGTTCATCAATGACGGATTTAAAATTCTCAGCCACCTGCTTGCGACGGAATGAGCCCTTGGGTGTCAACTCACCCTTGTGAATATCGAAATCGCGATCCAGCAACGCAATGTTCACGATGCGCTCATATGGCATCAGTTCCTGGTTTGCCGCGGTGACAAGGTTTTGATAGTAGCGTTCGCGTTCCTGCTCAGCCGAGGTGGCGCTAAACAGCTTTTCATCCGTATCGGGTACGATCAGCAGGACATTATAGTCGCGGCCATCGCCGACAAGAAATACGTTCTTGATACCTGGCACGTCATTGAACTTCTGCTCCACGCGGCGTGGTGCAACGGTTTGTCCCCGGTTGTTCTTGTAGATGTCTTTGAGCCGGTCGACGATCTCATAGTGACCGTCTTCACTGACCTGGAACAGGTCACCCGTTTTCATCCAGGGCACATCGGTCCTTGCATTAAAGACCGCGCAGCCGGGGTCATCAGAGTCGAGTTGCTCCAGATAGCGCGCCATGTAGGGTCCGCCAATCTCGAGTTCGCCTTTCGATGTCAGGCGGGTAGCCATGCCCGGCAGGGGGATGCCAACAGAGTTGTCACGGTACTCATGTGGTGGTGTCATGGTGATGCCGCCGGTGGCTTCTGTCATGCCGAAACCACAACACAAGGCAACGTGATTACGGTGAAAGAACTTGAAGGTCTTCGGAGCAAGAAAACCGGCAGCGGATAGCCCCCAGCGCAAGCGATTGCCAACTACCGAGCGAAAAACCCCCTGTTCGACATCGGGTGATGCTGTCGTTTCGAGCTGCTCAAGGCAAAACTCCTCAATCTGCCGCCAGCGAAGCGGTATGCCAATCAGTCCGGTGGGTTGAATTTCAGAAAGACGTTTCAGAAAAGTCTCCCTGGAAGTATTGCCGGCGAAAACATAGGTGCCGCCCCAAAATATCATGCCCAGCATTTCAAGATAGCGGCCGAAGGTATGAAATAGCGGCAAATAGCAGAACAATACCTCGTCGCGTCCGACCTCGGGCAGGGCCGCTGCGCGGGCGAATCTCTTGGTGACCAGGTTGTAGTTGGTGAAAGCGAGTCCTTTCGGTTCACCGGTGCTGCCTGATGTAAACATAACCGTATTGACGGTATGTTGATCCCGTTCAGGCTGTCTCGCGAGAATATCATCGGCCTCGGACGCAGACAATTGCGAACACGCTTCGCCGAGATAAAGGTCGCTACTGCGTAAATCCCGGTTATGAGGGTCGGTGACAAATGCCTTGAGCTCAATACCGGTCTGCTTTTGAACCTCGATGAGGCGATGCAAACGTGCTTCGCTGTCGGTGACCACGATGTTGATACCAAGTCTTTTGACGATGTAGGCAATCGTGTCGCGGTCGAAATGCCGGTCAATCGGGGAATCGAGAATTCCGAAAGTCAGGCAGGCCAGGTCAGCGCAGGCACCTTCGGGGGAATTCTCCAGGTACAACAGAACACGCGGTTGCTCAACCGCCGAGTAGAAAACGGCAGCGATTTTTTTCATATAGGAGAAAACCTGCTGGTAGCTCCACTGGGATTTTCCATTATCCGCCTCGCGGAAAAGAAGCCGTTGCGGGTGCTCGCTCACACGCTGCTCCAGCATGTTGTGTAAGGTGTATTGCGAGAAGTCGACAATTCGGAACATATGATCGGCCCATTGCAGACGGACCTCATGGGAACCAAGACTGTTTAGAAAATCCGGTCGCCGGGTGACATTGAGGTAATCGTGCCATAAGGGATTGCTGATCAGTTCACGCTGACCTGATTCGAGGATATCGACGACGTAGGCCAGCAATGCCCGTGCCTCGGTGTGTCGCTCCACATCCCGCTCTTCGGAGCTTCTGAATGGCGCCATCAGCGTGAACAGGTCGCGTTCGCAGTGTTTCATTGTTGTATCAGGCATTGAGTTTCCCTTGTGTCCTGAATCGAATTCCGGGTCCAGGATAAATACGAAATTACCAGGTCGCTATTTTGGCTGAAACCCGGACTTATTTCCTCATAATTTCACCTCGAACCGGGTGCCGGAATTCTTATAGTTTTGCACGAAACCGAGCGTCGGAAATCCTGTCCAGGCGACTCTCGCGCCAGATCATCAGTATATTTGAAGCGATAACGATTGCGGCTCCCACCATCACGGTAGGAAGGGGCCATTCGTTCCAGATCATCCAGCCGAATAATGTCGCCCAGACAATGCTGCTGTAATTGAAAACCGTGATGATGGCGGCTTTCGCATTGCGAAAGGCAAGCGTTAACAACCACTGTGCAGCGGCGCCTGACAGACCGACACCGACCAGTAGCGGAATTTCGGCCAGGGTAGGGCGGACTGCTATGAACGGCAGCGGCAGAGCTGTAAGAACAACACCGATAACAAAAAAGTAGAAAGCGATGGTTTCCGTGCTTTCGTAACGGCCAAGGTAGCGCACTATGATTTGCAGAATCGCATGCATGAGTGCCGCAACAAGGCAAACAATGATACCCAGCGTGTAACCATCGCCGGATGGTTGCGACATGATCACGACGCCGATAAAGCCGATGGCAACCGCGGCCCACCGGTATGGACCAACCGTTTCCTTAAGAAAAATGATACCCAGGACCGGGATGAATAATGACGCCGTAAACAGCAGGGCAGTTGCGTCTGCCATTGGCAAGAGTGAGTATGCATAAAAGGTGGTGACAAGGCTGAGGGTGCCGATGGCAGCGCGAATACCAACCAGGGATGGCTTTGAGCGTATGATCAGGATTTCACGCCGGCCGAAACCAAATATCAGGATCAGGAACGGCAGACATGCGACAAGGTTACGGTAAAAAGCAATCTCGATGACCGAGTGGTTGACGCTCAACATCTTGGCGAACATGTTCATGACCGTGAACATGAAAAACGCACCCACGGCAGCACTCATGCCCAGTACGACATGCTCCTTATGAGGCAGTGCAGATTTTTCTTTTGACATGAGCAGTCATTCTTTCGACCGGAGTTAACCCCTTGTGTTGTAAGCATCCCAGTCAATTACACAGTTCATAACCAGGATTTTCCAGTACTAATTTCCGTGTAGACATTGCTGGCGGTGTCCGCTTCTTGAAGGTTGTAGTGTGTCATATCGCCGAAGTTTCCGTCAGGAGACTGACCACTATACAATGCGACCTCAACCGGTCAATGCAACCACTCGATCTTCTTTCCTTTCTTCTCAGAACAGCCGTGGTTGTCTTCTTTCCTTACCGTTCTTTCCTTACCTTCCTTACCTTAGATTGGATGCGAGTGCTTCTTACGATCCTGATGGAGATAATCTCAGTTTTCTTTGGTTTCAATATCCGGAGGCCGGATCGTACAAGCAGGAGATAAAACTTGGTCCACCTGAGAATGCAAACAGGATTTATGGGAAAGCGCCTGAGGTTGAAAAAGAAGAATCCATTCACCTTATCTTAAGAGTTACAGATAAAGGGGAGCCTCAGTTATCACGATACCAAAGAATTATTTTAACCGTGGCACCAAAATACGAGTTTCGGGCCAAGTTAGCCAATCATCCGTGAATCGGCTTTGATTTCCCACTTTGAGTTTTCGAGTTTGAGTTGTCAAACAGCCTCGGCCGTTTGCCGCTGTTCACATTATGGAAATTTACGCTGGATGAGGTCGCAGCAAGAAGAGGTCAAATGATAACTTCCCACCCAAAAATTCATAACCAAAACCACCACCATGAAGATATTGGTCAAGTTTCAGCAAGCAAGCGATAAATCTCTTCTACATTGGCCGGACCATTTCCGTGTCCGTTTTCCCGTCGTTGCGCAAGTATGTCGTCAATGGGTTTCAACATCCCTCCCTCTACATTTAGAGTTTAGGTGTTGCATTGACCGATTGAGGTCGCAGCCTATAAGCGGCTATTGATTAAGCTTGATTTTCAACAACGCCAATAGCCGCACCCGGTCAAAGGCGGACGATCATGAAGTCTCAGCAGAGCTGGTTTTTAGTCTGCTCTAAGCGCCTCACAAATTACAATATTGTCATTGGCAACACGCCGTATGGGCACAACTCCCTGCCGGTTGATCGACGGAATGTCGTATTCCACGGTGCCTGAGTTGCAACCAAAAAAGGTCAGTATGATCGTACCGTCAGAACCGGGTGGATCGGTACGGGTGATTTCAGTAGAAGTATCGAATATACCGCCCGAGGTCAGCTCGATTTCCATCAACACCTGGTTGTCTACAATCGGGCCAACAGCCGTTAGCCAGCGATGACCTGGATCGCCCAGGTTGGCTGTCGCATCAACCGGCGGAAGCTCGGTATCGTAGGTGAACCATGACAGTGAGCCAGAACCGAGATCAGGAAATATGTTGATGTAGAAGCCCTGGCCATCGGTATCCGGGTTGTACCAGGCGTCGTTCAGACCGGGGTTGATTTTGAAAACGTTGAACATGCTGAGGTCATATGCTCGCACGTAGCCGGGATCAACCCCTGTTTCATTGGCGTATCCCGAACCACTTGCCACGCGGTTACCGTCAGTAGAAAGCGATACATGATAGCCAAATTGGTCGCCAGCCGCTTGACCATCGATATCGGTACCAAGCTGTACCCATTTTGAACCCGACCAGTGGTATACACGCACTTCACCAGAATCAAGCTCATTGCCATCCGCAAACGGGGCACCAATCGCCAGGCGGGTACCATCCCAAGACAATGACACTGAGTTACCAGACCTGTCCCCGGCTACTTCGCCATCAATATCAGCGCCTATCTGCACCCAGGCAGTGCCCGACCATTGATAGGCGCGGGTATGGCCGGACCACCTTCCGTTGCCATCGTTAAAAGGTGCACCAATCGCCAGGCGGTTACCATCAGAAGACAGGGATACCGACAGGCCGGAAGAGTTATTTTCCTTTTCGCCCTCGATATTGGTACCAAGCTGTACCCAATCTGAACCCGACCAGTGGTATACACGCACTTGACCAGAACCAAGATCAATGCCATCCGCAAACGGGGCACCAATCGCCAGGTGGGTACCATCGGAAGACAATGACACTGAGCTGCCAGACCTGTCTTCAGCTGCCTCGCCATCAATATCGGCGCCTATCTGCACCCAGGCAGTGCCTGACCATTGATAGGCACGGGTATGGCCGGACCACCTTCCGTTGTCATTGTTAAAAGGTGCACCAATAGCCAGTTGGTTTCCATCAGAAGACAACGATACAGAAACGCCAGATTGGTCACCGGTCGCTTCACCATCGATATCGGAACCGAGCTGTGCCCATTCCGTACCAGACCAGCGGTATACACGCACATGGCCTGATTTATCCCCATTATCATCATTCCCGTCGGCACCAATGGCCACGCGGTTGCCGTCAGAAGAAAGTGATACCGAACCACCGGAATAGTCTTCGGCTGCTTCGCCATTGATGTCGGAACCGAGTTGTATCCAGGCTGTGCCCGACCAGTTGTATACACGCGTGTGGCCGGATCTGCTTCCATTACCATCGTAGTTATGGGCACCTATGGCCAGGCGATTTCCGTCAGCAGACAGGGATACACTGTAATTGGAAGCGAGTTGGGATACTGCGCCGTCGATGTCAGAACCGAGCTGGGTTTGAGCAAGTACCGTGGCTGACAAACATGAAAGGCAGATGAGTGAAAATAGAATGAAGAGCAGGCGGGTAAAACCAGCGTATTCCATAGAACTGGCTTTTCTGCACCGGATTGGAAAGATCGAAAACACATTCATGACGCCCCTCCTTGCGAAAACACAGGAACTAACGGTGATACGCCAGTGTAGCTATCGGATCGCGAGACTATTGGATTCTTGTTTGCAGGCTTATATGAATAATCTGGCGAAGGGATAGCAATCAGTAACGCAAAATTAGTTTAGTCCCAGTTTCCTTAATAAAAGCTTAAATTTTTCAGTGAGCAGTTATTTAGCACTAAATGTGAAGGACCGCAATTGGCCGTTGTATACGCAAAGGTGGATTCAGGAGTGCTGAAAATGCTGCTATTGCCCGTGATTTTTTAATAGATCAATTAAGACTTCCGCATAAACGGGCAGGCTGATTTGTTGCTCCAAATGGATTACAGCCAGGTACTAACAGCGATACCGGCAAATATTCGATTTATACTCATCCTAAAACCACTGGGATAAGTGAATGAAATACCATTCCGACACCAATGAATCCCTCTTAACATGTAAAAATACGGGTAAATCTTCATGCTAGACAACTATCTTTATATATCTTTCAGATAGTTATTGCATCCTTTCAGTTGTCGCCGCTACAACAAAAACAAGGGCCTAGCCAGGAATGGCTAGACCCTTGTTTTGTTTATTTTGCGGTTTTACTGCCTTTCGAGATCTGGGGCATTTGTTCAGCAACCCCGCAATTTATCTTCAGCTATTTGAAAAGAACCAAACCTCCACCGTGATCGCCGACATAGAGACGGCCGTTGGAGATTTCAACATCGACACATTCTGACGCCGTCGGAACCGCATCCAACAATGCCGGTTCTGTCGGATCGGTGTAATCGATCTTCACTACACCGTAATGGCCGAATGCTGCGTAGAAGTAGAGATTTCCGGATTGCTGGGTGTAAGCCATCTTCACGCTGCCGCCGTCGACATCCTCAAAGCCGAGTTCGTTTTGCAGCTTGAACTTGCCGAGGAATTCCGGGCGATAGTCGTAGCGCACAATACCGTTGTTCTTTTTCACGAACAGTTCGGTCGGGTCTACCCCGGCCGGTACCGGTTCAACCAGATCAGACATGCTGTAGGCAATGAGGCCAAAGCTGTCGTAGCCGAAGTAGGCATTGTCACCAACGACTTCAACGTCAATGGCCTGGCCGTCAGCCGAGCCAACATCGTCGTTTTCGTACTTAATTGGTTCAAAGACCTTGACGATCTGCATGTTGTTGATATCTGTAACGTCAACCACGCCGACGCCATTTGGGCCACACGCAAGAACAGCATATCGTTTCCCGCTCGCCGAATCTGTCCAGAGTTCGATACCCGATGTGGTACCGAGCAGCGGGCTGCCCTTGTTGTAGCCGATATTCCCGACAAAGAACCCGGTTGCAGCAAGCGGGTCTGGAACCTTGCTGGTGTCGTAGATGGTCAGACCGTTGGTGCCGTCGGCGACATAAGCATAGTTGCCGAGGAATTCAACATCATAAGCCTGATCCTGATAGTTGAACTCAGCGACCGTACCCAGGTCACCGTTATGCTCAAAGCTGTCTTCAGCATAAAGTTTCATCAATAGCGGCGCGCCAACCTCACCGAGGCCCGCTTCGACATCAGCAATCGGTACACGACGCATACCGTTACCAACAGAGAGTGCCCAGGTGAACTGGCCATCCGGATCGATGACGTTGCGCACCGTGTGCGATGCCGGGTAGATCAACTCTCCATCTACATCGATGGGATATTCGTCCTGAATGGTGTTGGCGACGACGTGAACGTCATCTGTCGGGTAACCCTCATCATCGGTAATCTGCCAGGCCGTGATGCCGTGCGGGCCATCGGAGATGTAGATGTAGTTGTCGGTTGCGGTAATGCCGTCGGTGTGGCCGAGCGCGATGGCCTCGCCGGGCGAGCCATCGGGAGCTGCGCCGATCTCGTCGGTGGTCGGGAAGGAAACCGTGATTTCGAAGCGATCCTCCATCAAGTCAGCCCCGATATCGATGACATCGACAAAAACGAGGCCGCCGCCGGTGGAACACTCGAGCACGTCAATCTGGCGAGGAGTCTCCAGGGGAATATTGTTCAGGTCAATGTTATCCATCAAGGCCAGGCCATAACCATGGCCGTTCAATTCACGTGTTGCCAGTTCACATGGCGCCTGATAATAGGCCATTGGCAGGGATTCGTTGTCATCCGGATCCCAGGGCGACATGTCGTAGGAGGTCACATCTTCGAACTCCGGTACATTGTTGTTCGGGAAGCCATCGGTATCGTTGTTATACGGAAGATCATCTTCATCGCCGTGCCAGTTTTCCGGTGTAGCGGCATTGTTGAGGATGACCAACCCGGCAAAGTGGTCCGTCAGGAAAAGACGATCGTTCAGGACGTTGACACTCAAGACACCGGACTCCTTCAACATGCCGGCACCCTCATAAGGCAGCAGGCTGGAAGGTTGTGAATTGGTATCGTAGGGGCCGTTGGCCGGCACCGCAACAAAATAGCCGAGGTAGGGAGCGGTCAGGAAGTTCGCAGCGGTCGCTGTATCGAAGCCCGTAACATCGACTGCGATGACGCCACCGAGGGAGTAGGCAATATATGCGATCGTGCGATCTCCTTGTTGGGCAACATCCACATCAACCGCTTCGTAGTACCATTTGCCGTCACGTTCGAAGTCAGCCCAGGGAGTATCGCCTTCCAGGTTGGTGTGCATCAGAATGCCGACTTCGTAATTGACCTGCCGATAGTCAGGCATACCGGTGAATTCATCCAGGAAAGGACCATCAAGGTCACTTTGTACAGTCTGACTCAAGGCCATGTCACCGAAATAATCCTCCGTTCGGTCTTCGTCAGTGTAGAGGTTGTAGCGACCAATTTGTGCCAGGCTTAAGGGGTCAAAAATCCCCATTCCGAGGGCACCCAGACCGGCAAAAAGCTTGTTGCCGTAGAGTTTCAGCGAAATTGGGCCGCCCCAACCGCGCTCGCCAGCGTACTGGACGGTCAGCACTTCCTGATCGATCAGTAATGTTGTTCCGTCCTCGTCCAGGGCTCCGCCGAAGACATTGGCCAGAGAGGTTTTGTGGATGCCAAAATCATTATCGCCGATATAGAGATTAGTACCATCGGTGGCCAGGGCAACGACGGGACCGGCAATGCTGGAAAATTCATTGTCGGTAAGGATGTCACCACCGCCCTCGGCAAAGATAACACCGTCGAAGAAATAATTGACCGGAGCTGTACTTTTAATCGACATCAGCGCTGGATCTGAAATATCGACGACAGTAACACCTGCGCTACCGTTAGCGATAAGAGCGTAGGTTTGCGTGATGTCATCGATGGTGTAATCGATAATTTCAATATCATAAACAAGACCAGGCAGAGTGATGGCGTAAACTTCGCCCTTGATGGTGCCGACTGTGGTCGCTTTGAGGCTGGTGCCAATATTGAACAGGCTCCATTCGGTGTCATTGTATTGGAAGCGGGCAACAGCAGTCGTTGACCCGCCAATCTGGACATTCAGCCCGGGATATTGAGTCATGTCGGCTGGCTGCACCAGAACGGTGACTGTTTTTGATGCCGTATCGCTACCATTTGCAACAGTCAGTTCGAAGACCAGTTCGCACTCAGCGGCAACCTCGAGGCTACTGACATCAGCAGTTGCTGTAATGTCTGTGAAAGTCAGAGGAACCTTAGGTCCGGAGAGTTGAGTCCATAAATACTCGGCGGGCGTTCCCACGACCGTGGCATCCAATGAGATTATTGTAGCTTCAAGGGCGTCAGGGTCTGCTTCCTCGAAGGAATCAGGATCAGCGATTAACGTAGTAATACTCAGTCCAGTGGATATTTTATCCAGAGCGAAATCAGTCGATGTAGTCTGGCCCGCCGCAACCGACGCGGTTTCTGTCGCCGATTGATAGCCATCCAGGGATGCAGTCAGACTGTAACTCCCTGCCGCAACACCCATGGAATATTGGCCTTGAGAATCCGTCTCGGCACTGTATCCACCACTACTGGTTGCAACCATGGCGCCACTAAGCGAATCTCCGCTTATCGCGTCCTCCACTTTACCCACAAGAGTCCCGCCGGTATTCACGGCACTGGAAAGGCTAAAGTTAAGTTGTGTCCTTTTCCCCGTTCTGACTGTTACGGCGAATGTCTGGCTGTTGTAGTCGGTGGCGGTGGCGGTGACGCTGTAGCCGCCGGCTACCGGGTATATTGTATAGACCCCTGCGTTATCAGTTGTTGCTATGTAGGTGTCTTCAGTGCCGACAGCGGTAACCGTTGCATTGGCAATGGTGGTTCTGGTGCCGGCAATCATGACCTTACCTGTCAGGGTGCCGGTTCCGTCCGGAGGCGGGCTCGGCCTTGCTGCAAAAGAAGTAGTTGAGGATGCGAGCAGGCAAACCATGAACAAAATTCCTGTTAATTTAGTTGCCTTCATTGGACTCTCCTCCCCGTAAAATTGACGAAACATACTTCAAGAACAAGATCGTGGGATATGTCAGGGAATTGCCGTGCTGTTTTCATACCTTCATCGTGCTGTTGCCAACCTGTGATGCACGAAAAGTGGTCATCTGATAATTTGGTTCTCATCGCTTTCTCCTTCGTTTTTTTCTCAAATAAATAGACAAAGGACTCCGCTTACATGAAGTCTGCGTTTTTTGTTAGGAGAATTATTTACAGATGGATCAGGATGGAATCAGGCTTAGCATATATCCTGAACAGTTAACGTAAGCTTAAGAAGTTTTTAAGGTAAATTTAATCAACCACCAACCTTATCAATAGCTTAAAATTTTTTTCAGCTTAGATTAAGAATGAGTGTTTAATTTGATAGGCAACAGCCTATTAGCAGGCCGAGCCCCGGTAAGGTCGAATATATGGGCAACAGAATCCAACGAGACTCGCACTGGCACCCCACACCCGTGATGAGTCTCTTAGCAAATGGGCCTATTTGGTGTCACGTTAGCTCACGCCGCACAGTTGCCGGCGAGTAGTTTTCGATGCCACAGTGGATCATGATCGTGAGATATTTGTTTTTCAATGATTTGGGCTGCGCTACTGGTAAAACATTTATTGAAGGGATGAGGTCTAGTGTGTGTAGGGGCGGATCCGGGGCGGTATCCGCCACTACGGCAGTGCGATCCGAGGAGAAAAGACCGCCTGCTTAACTCATCATTGACAAGAAACGGGTGACGTTAATCATCAATGAACTGAGTGAATAGCATAGGTTGTCTTAACTGAGTCTGAAGACGATTTTAAGGTTTCATTAATGTTGAATATTAAATTTATCTTATATTAATCATAATATTAACGGAAGCTTAAGTATCCTTTAAGCTTCCGTTAATACGTCTTGGTTTACTCTCGACATTGACTTCGTTGGTAAGTCACCGATAAACCCACACAAGAAAAAGCGCGGGCTTCATCAACAGTGGAGTCCTTCGTAATACGTTGTTACGAGGTAACCGAGAGGAGAATACTCATGAAGACTGGTACTTCATTGCATCATCTGTGGTGTTCTTCAAATCGAGGCACCAAGCCTACGATTTGTCAGCGAGACACAGAAATTACGAAAAGGCCATCATGCTTCACATGGATATTGTTAGCTATTGCGGTGCTGTCACTCATGCCATTAGCGGCGATCAGTCAGGAAGATCACGGTAGTGGTGGAGGTGGCGGCGGCTGCGGAGACGTATTCGGCGATTTGATCCATATTCTGCGCAATGAACACGGCCAGCCGATCCTGGCCAAGCGGTGGGTTGAGCTACCGGCCGCTGTGCAAGGGTATGGCTGGGGCTATTGTCCCATCGCTGTTTACACCGATGAAGATGGCGATCAACAGGAGATACCGTTCCTGCCTAATAGCTGCGACTATAACTTGCTTGATGAAAACGGCGAAATAGCGTTCGCAGTTGAAGAAGTTGATTACTTTGGACGCTTGAACGGTGGCCGCACCAAGGAACGAAACAACCGCATGCACTTCAATGAAGTGATTTCGAATATCAAGCAGGCTGAATATGTCACAACGGATGAAATGGGTCGCCTGAAGATGGGATTCGGCGGCTGCGCAGAAGTCCAGGGTGAAATGGCTTGCTATGAATGGGCCTCGGTTGATTCACCGATGGAAAGCATGGGGCTTTACTCACGGATCATGAGATACGCGCACATTGGGACCGATCCCTACGAGGTTGACTACTGGTCGCATGGCGATCCAAAACGTCCAACCCAGTTTAACCCCTCGCTTACTCCCGAGGATTGGGCAAAATTTGACGATAAACTGGTGAACCTGAAACCGAGACCGACGGCGGAAGAAATTGAGGCTTGCTATGATTACGGCCAGGCCGAAGACTTCACAGATGTCAATGACGACGGAAAGTGGACTCCCTATGAACCATTTTTTGACAAGAATGATAATTGCATCAGGGATGAACATGAGCCCTTCACGGATCTCGATTTTGACGAAGCATGGGACCCAGGGGAGGTATTCACCGATACGAATGGAAATTGCGTCAGGGACGAATTCGTTTATCTCTGCGCTGCTCCCCAGAGCCTGGATAATGCAGACTTTGTGAGCGGGGCGACGGTTCTTTCTGCAGCTGCCAGCAAGACCGGGTGGGCTACAAGGGATCTGGTGCAGTACATGAACCGGATTCTCAAGATCACCCAGAAGACCACGCATACCGAAGCGACCCTGGATACATTGCCGGCGCTAATTCGCGACTGCTATGACGGCGTTGACCCACCGTTCCCGGATGATCACGAGTACGTGTATCCTGATGATGAACTGGTATATGTATGCGATGAGGGCGATGAACCATATGCACCAGTTATTCCTATGATAGAGGTGGATGGCAAATTGGTGTTTGATTGCCTTGATGGAACACCGAATCATTGCTTGTTCCCGGATGTTCAGGAACAGTTTGTTGATTTCTCGGAACTCGACGACTACTTGCGAACGCAGGAATTGGCTGAGGTGCTCTATCAGAAGAAGGCTGATAAGAAATTCGAAACCTTGTCAGATGACCCGTTGATTGATTGGGTAGAGAACGTCAATGGTGAGGATTACGACTACCAGGATATCGACGGATTTGTCAATGCACTCAACGATATGATCCGTACGATTGAGTATGTCCACAATTACAGGGTTCCGGAGAACCTGTTCATCAAGTATGGGTTGGAAGACCCCAGGTAGGGGGTAATCGGTAACCGCAACCAGGCGCCGCACACCACCCGTGCGGCGCCTTTCTTGCAGGAGCGCATTTAGTCGCGAATGCCTCGTTTGGGAGCGGTTCTGTTTTCATCCATCGCAGATGAATCCGCTCCTGCAACGCCAAGGCACTCCATTGCCTTCAACAGCTGATTCTGCCGATTCTCGCGCAGCGCTGGATTGAACTACCTGCTGAAGTGCCGGGATATGGCTGGGGTTATTGTCCAATCGCCGTCTCGGGCAAAGACAAACAGGAGCTTCCATTTTTACCCGTACTGCTAGTGGCTGCGGAAGCCGCTGGTTGTGACATCAAGAGTTGGTATTCCGCTTCTTGCTGCTAAGCAGCCAATCGTCAAGCCTGAATTCAGCGGTTCCTAAAGCAGTAAAAAGCCAAAAGCGTACGGTAATCACGAGAGAAAAGAGCTACCAACGATTGGTGGCCCTTGGACTTGATAAGCAAATAGATCGATTTCTTGCAGCAAATCACTCAATTGGCCTGATATAGATCATTGATCTCCATACCGTTTGCGCATAGGGTTGGTTCAAACAAGCAATTTCTATAGAACAAATCTGGCCATTTTCGATGGTTAATTGGGAGGGCGTAATGGCTCACAAGCAATCACTCGCGTTGCTGTTCCTGGCAGCAATTGTTTCAACAAGTCTTCTTCTGTTATTTCCTTCTGCAGCCTCGGCTGCATCGGTTGATCTTGCAAAGACCGGCCAGACCACCTGTTACAACGCAACGGGGGGGTTGATTGACTGCGCCGGCACGGGTCAGGACGGCGAATCCCAAAAGGGTATTGCATGGCCCGATCCCAGGTTCACCAATAACCAGGATGGCACGATCACGGACAACCTCACCGGTCTCACCTGGTTGAAGGAAGCCCAATGTTTTGGACGCCTGCATTGGTTTCCTGCTCTGGATGCGGTCAATGCATTGGCTAACGGCGACTGTGGGTTGACTGACGGCTCCGCAGCGGGCGATTGGCGAATGCCAAACTACCTTGAACTGATCAGTATTGCGAACCTTGGTGTGTCCAATTCACTCGCCTGGTTTACATCATTCGGTTTTACCAATGTACAAGGGCTTGTCTACTGGTCCTCCACAAGCGATATACAAGCCCCCTCAAATGCCATGACATACCAATTCAATCACCGGTTCTCAAGCCGAACTACCAAGTACTCCGACTCCCAGACATGGCCGGTTAAAGGTTCGTCAACAGGTCCGGCAAAAGTCTGGAAAACCGGCCAGACGACTTGCTACGATCAAGATGAGGCTATTGCCTGCGCCGGCACCGGCCAGGACGGCGACCTTCAGACCGGCGAGCCCATGCCGGACACCCGCTTCATCAACAATGCGGATGGTACAGTAACCGACAAGCTGACAGGTTTGGTCTGGTTACAAAATGCCAATTGCTTTGGACCCCGTATATGGTGGGATGCTTTGCTCGATGCAAATAGCCTCGCCAATGGTGCTTGCAATCTTACGGATGGCTCCTCAGCCGGGAACTGGCGACTTCCCAATCCCTTGGAAATTGTCAGTCTGAGTGTTTTTTCCCACGTCTATCCGGCGCTTCCACCAGGACATCCTTTTACCAATGTCCCTACTTATGGTTCTTCTCCATTGCATTGGACGTCGAGCAACTTTATTGCCTTACCATCGAGTGCCTACAATGGTAATACGACCACTTTTGGGTTCTATGGTTACCGAGGCAAGTCCGAAGCAACTTACCTGACCGTGTGGCCGGTCCGTGACGGGAATGAAACTCCTCTTCCGGACCCGGTCTTCGATGATGGATTCGAGGGAGATAATTCTTCGGACTGAGCTTGCAATCAGACCGCCATCTCGCCCGAATCATAACTGGCGGTGTTCGTCTATAAACGATGACGGGTGTTGAGGTTCCGCTCACAACCTGCGATCTCAACCGGTCGACGCAACACTTTAATCTCTTAACAAAGAGAAAGGAGTGTTGCTGATGAAACAAAGACCCAGGGCTAACTTGCCGGATCATTGAATAAAGTTCGAATTTAGAGACAGGATTGATCAGGTTTTCAATCCTTGTGCAATTCAAACCAACCCAGAATATTGACCACTTTGGCAATCAGGTTTGAAGGCCGCCCGGCAATACCATGTGATGCTTCGGGCACACGTACCATGGCGGTATCGACTTTGCGCAATTTCAAGGCGAGATAGAATTGCTCGGTTTCACCGATCGGTGTGCGGTAATCTGACTCTCCGGTCATCAGCATGGTGGGTGTGGTGACATTACCAACCAGTGACAGGGGTGAGCGCCGCCAGTATTGTTCCTGGTCTTCCCAGGGGAATGCACCGAACCAGTAGCGTGAAAAATAGGCCGGACCATCTGCAGTGAGATTGAAACTGGTCCAGTTGATGACGGGCTTGGCCACCACCGCTGCCCGGAACCGCGCTGTCTTGCCGACTATCCAGGCCGTCAGAACGCCGCCGCCGCTGCCACCGGTGACGTATAACTGCTCAGGGTCTGCTATGCCACGTTCGATCATTGTATCAACCGCAGTCATCAGGTCATCGTAATCCTGGCTGGGGTAGTTGTGGTGGATAAGGTTGACGAACTCCTTACCGTAAGAGTCACTGCCACGCGGATTCATGAATACGACGACGTAACCAGCCGATGCATACAGTTGTCCTTCGGCGGTGAAACGGGGCCCATAATTGGCAACCGGCCCACCGTGGATTTCCAGAATAAACGGCCATTTTCTGCCGCTTTCATAGTTGGGCGGATAGAGAATCCAGCCTTCCACGTCGCGGCCGTCGAAGCTGGAAGTAACATGCAGTTCTTCCACCTTACCCAGGGTTTTATGGGCGAGTAAATCTTCATTGAGTTGTGTGAGTAAACGGCTTTGGCCGCGTTTATCCATCACGGCCAGTTCAGCAGGTCTTTGTGGAGATGCCTGGTTGAATGCGATGGCACCGTTTTTGGCCACGCTAAATGAACCACCGGCATAAGGGCGGCCCAGGCTGGTACCGCCGGTATTGCTGGCAAGTGAACGTATGCTTCCTGCAAGGCTGAGGTGTGCAATCTGGCTCTCGCCACCATCGTCATACTGGATAATCAACCCCTTGTTATCGGGCGCCCATTCGATGCCATCGATACTCCGGTCAAATTCGCCGCTTATCAATTGGCTATTGGCGCCATTGATATCCATGACATAAACGCTGGTGTTTTCATACATCATTTGACGGTCATCGAAACCCAGGTAGGCGATCTTACGACCGTCAGGTGAGACTTCAGGGCTAAAATCCGGACCCACCCGCCGGGTTAAACGGGTCATTGAACCATCCGCCAGGGTCAAAGCATATAAATCGGCTGCAAGTGGCTCGTATTCCCAGTCCTCGCTGCGGTTTGCGGCCAGGAACAGGGTGCTTGAATCGGTGCTCCATGACAGTTGGGAATTGTGATCAAAGTTTCCCGAGGTGAGTTGCCGCGGTGTGCCGCCGTCGGCAGGGATGACAAAAACCTGTTCATACTCCACCGGCAGAAAGCCTTTATGACCATCTGCCCGATAGTTCAGGCTATCGATGACCCTGACTTCCGGTGCCCACTCGGCGCCTTCTGGTTTTTTGGGTAGCTCGCCAAAGGGTTTGGCAGCTTCGGCCGTTACCGGCATGGTGAAAGCAATCTGGCGGCCATCGGGGGACCAACTGAGGGAACTGGGTTCAGAAGTTAAATCGGTCAATCGTGCGACTTGACCACTATCCATCCAGCGAAGGTAAATCTGCACACTACCTTCCTGTGATGAAGCGTAGACCAGGCGACCACCGTCCGCTGACCAGCGCGGACTGAAGTAGTCTGTGGATGAAGACGCTATCGCACGGTGATTGCTGCCATCGCTATCAATGATCCACAGATTGGAGCGCTCGCGGTCCTTCATGATATCCATCGATTTGCGCACGTAGACGATACGCTCTCCATCAGGAGAAATCTGCGGGTCACTCGCGTGTTCCAGGCCAAAAATGTCGTTCGCGACAAAGGTATCAGCATGGACGATTCCAAATGTGCAGGTGACAGCGAGCGCCAGCAGCAGAAGTTGATTTTTAGTCATATTTAATTCGAACCATGGGTTGGGTAAAAAAGTGGGTTAAGGTCGAAATTACTAAGCGGCACAACGGGTGCCATCTCAAATGAATTTATTTCTGTCAGTAAAAGTCGGCCTAAACGGTTGGTTTCACATTTGCGTTCAGCCGAACAGATTGGTCGGATCATACTGGTTTTTCACCATGAGCATACGATCAAAATTACCCTGGTAATTGCGGTTCACCGTCTTTGCGGCATGATCGTCAACTTCATTGGTATACCAGCCATCGGTAAACATATTGGCAATGGATTTATGATGCGTGAAGGCCGTGGCATCGGTTGGAACCCGACCGATAGCACCACCGGAGGGCTGAACAATCAGGGCAGGGTGCCGGTCAATGGTCGGGTTCAACACACGTCTCGCGGCATCGTAGCCGTCATAACCGGAAAGTAATAACTTTCCACGAAGACTGTCACTGAGTTCCTTTATCGCTGATTGCTCAAGCAAAATTGCACTGCCGCTACCGGTTACTGCATTGATATCACCGGCCACTGCGGTCATGGCTGCAATGGCTGCCGCCGGTGCCTGGGATGTCGGTAAGGAGACCGCCGCTGCGGCGGTGTTGGAAGAGTGGAGGAATTGACGTCGTTTCATGGTGAGCCCGCTTTTCTTATTAGCTAAGATAACCATAGTTCAAAAACAGGGGCTTTGCTGCAGCGGGCAATGAATTCTGTCTTGAAATCGACTTGGGTTGAGCTGAGAAGGATGTCCTTTCCGTTTGATGAACTTTATAAGGTGATGTAGTTATTGATTCCCTCAATCCGGTCTTCCGCATGGTGGTTGACATAAATAACCGTGGTCTCCGAACCAGCGCAAATTTTCTCAATCAGAGCCAGCACCAGTTGCCTGTTGATATCATCGAGACCAAAACAGGGTTCATCAAGAATCAACAAATTCGGATGTTTTACCATTGCACGGGCAATGAGTAACAAACGCTGGTCGCCATAGGAGAATTGATTGAAAGCCTGCGTTGCGCGCTCCTGGAAACCCAGCACCCGCAACCACTTCGCTGCGATCTCCTGTTGCAGATCAGTCGCCCTGGCGTACAGGCCGATGCTGTCGTAAAATCCTGAAATAATAACGTTTTTGCAATTGATACTAACGCGGTAATCCCAGTGCAGGGCCGATGATACATAGCCGATATGCTGCTTGATATCCCAGATGCTTTCACCATTACCCCGCTGGTATCCAAATACAAAAATATCGTTGTTGTAGCACTGGGGGTGATCACCGGTGATCAGGTTGAGCAGGCTGGTTTTACCGCTGCCGTTGGGTCCGGTCAGTTGCCAGTGCTGTCCTGCTTCTATACGCCAGTCGAGATGTTCAAATACCAGGTTGTCGGTGTAGCGGACACTCGCATCACGAATATTCACCAACGGATTGTCGGGGTTTAACGGTGGTGAGGTATCTCCCGGACATGCATCGGGAATTTTTAGTTGCGTTGTCTTCAGGTGCAGGAGTTGGGACATAAGATCCATGGCTGGTTTATCGCAGGTTTCAACCGTGGTTTTGAGGCGGCCTTTCTCCATCAGCGCGATATGGGTCACAAAATCCGGTAATTCATCAAAACGGTTGATGACCAGTAGCAGGGGTGTGGTTTTTGCGAGTTGTCGCAGGATGTCATTGACCAATGGAACCGTTTGCGCATCCAGACCTTCGAATGGTCCATCGACGATCAGCATATCCGGCTGACTGATCAGCGCCCGGGTAAAAAGCAGTTTTCGGGTTTCACCGCTGGACAATTTGCGAAAGCCCCTGTCCAGCAAACCATCGAGTCTGAACAGGGGGATCAGTTTTGCCAGCAATTCGTGATTTTTGCAGACCTCATCGAGCATGTCGCTGACCGGCGTGCCCGGACTGACTTTATCGGTGATATCGCTGTCATCACGGAGCCGTTCGCGTTCGATCAGTTCCGCCTGTGACTCAAGCGACACCATACCGGCATTCGCGACGATACCGTCCAGGCTGCCTGAGATGATCTCACCGGCGCCGGTCAGTGCCGCGGCAAGCGCAGATTTACCCGAGCCGCTGGTACCCATAATCGCCCAGACCTGGCCGGGTTCGAGTGTCCAGTTGATAGCAAGCAGCGCAAAAGACTCGTTGAAGCGAATACACGCATCTTTGAAAACAGTGCCTTTGAATGGGGTGCTATTCAAGGCAACTGCTCATCGTGTTTTCAGCCTGGAGACTGAACGCCTTAATTGATCCTCTTCATGGCACTCATGTAGCCACGAAGCGTCTGGCCAATTCCTTCAACCGGATGGCTTCTGATCGTGGCATTTACCTCGATGAGTTGCTGGTTATCTACACCGTTATCCGGTACTTCCATACCGCGGCCGATCACATCGGTGTCGATACGGGTCATGAAGTCTGACAACAGTGGCAGACAGGCGTGATTGTAGAGATAACAGCCATACTCGGCGGTGTCTGAGATCGTGGCGTTCATTTCATACAGCTTCTTGCGCGCAATCGTGTTGGCGATCAGCGGTGTTTCATGCAAAGACTCGTAATACGCCGACTCTTCCTTGATGCCTGCCGCGGTCATGGTTTCAAAAGCCAGTTCGACACCGGCCCTGACCATCGCAACCATCAGGATTCCATGGTCAAAGTATTCCTGTTCCGCTATGTCCTGATTTGTGTTCTGCGCTTTTTCAAATGGAGTTTCACCGGTTTCCTTACGCCATGCGAGCAGTTTTGCATCGTCATTGGCCCAGTCTTCCATCATGCCGCTTGAGAACCGGCCAGCCATGATATCGTCCATGTGCTTGTTATAAAGCGGGCGCATGATGACTTTGAGTTCTTCTGCCAGGTCAAAAGCCTTGAGCTTGGCTGGGTTGGAAAGGCGGTCCATCATGTTGGTAATACCGCCGTGTTTCAATGCTTCGGTTATGGTTTCCCAGCCGAATTGAACCAGCTTGGCGGCGTAACCGGGCTCTATGCCTTTTTCAACCATCTTGTCGAAACACAGTAAGGAACCGGTCTGCAGCATACCGCAAAGGATGGTTTGTTCACCCATCAGGTCGGATTTGACCTCGGCGATAAACGATGACATCAGGACACCGGCCTTGTGGCCGCCGGTACCGGCGGCATAGGCCTTGGCAATCGCCAGCCCTTCACCGTGCGGGTCGTTATCTTCATGCACGGCGATTAACGTCGGTACGCCAAAACCTCTTTTGTATTCTTCGCGAACCTCGGTGCCCGGACACTTGGGCGCCACCATGATAACGGTGATATCAGGTCTCACCTGCATTCCTTCTTCAACGATATTAAAACCGTGCGAATAGGCCAGGCAGGCGTTCTTTTTCATCAACGGCACAACACCAGCAACGACGCCGCTGTGTTGCTTGTCCGGGGTCAGGTTCAGGACCAGGTCGGCCTCTGGAATCAATTCCTCGGGTGTGCCTACGGTAAAACCATTTTCCGTGGCATTTTTCCAGGATTGCCTTTGCTCCTTGATGGCCGCTTCACGCAAGGCGTAGGACACATCCAGACCGCTATCCCGAAGGTTCAGGCCCTGGTTGAGGCCCTGGGACCCGCAACCGATCACAACCAGTTTCTTACCTGCAAGGTAAGAGACGCCGTCGGTAAATTCAGCGGGATCCATAAACTCACACTTGCCCAGTTGAGCCAATTGTTCGCGCAGGGGCAAGGTGTTGAAATAGTTTGCCATGTCTAGTGTCCTTGTTGATTCATGTCGCAAATTGAAGGGAGTTACTCTAGTTCAATTCGGCATATAGGTAAACACTAAATTCTGCTACTTTTGCTGCCTGATCATCGCGGTAATTTCAGGGATGGAAAGTGCATGACAGAACAAACCCAGGGCCTGTTGGGTAGGATGGGGTCGCACCCACTGCTATCTCACTTAATCTGTCGGTGGGGAGCCAGAGTGGGCACCCGGTACCGGGACTCGCTTAAACACGTCCTGTGGCGCTCGGACTCGACTTCCTGTCTCGTACGGTCCCGGTACCGGGTACCCACCCTGGCTCTGGACACGCCGAAGGTATCCCCAATGAATAGCACTATCGTAGCCGAGGGGGTGTGGTGTCTTGCTTCAGGACTGTATGAAACATGGATGTTTCATCCAAGCCTACAAGGATGTATTTACGGCGTGTCCTGAAGTAAGACACCATGCCACCTCGGCGGCCGACTGATCTGATGGCCATGCCCAAGGGGCACTCTATTCTCACAAGCCCATGACTAGCCTAAGTTCCGGCTTGAGGGAGCCAGATTAAATTGAAACAGCTGCGGCCATGTACCATACTCTGCTTTAGGTGGCGTTATCCTGTTCTGCCTTGATGTAAGCATCAACCACTTCTTCGAGAACCTTCATGGGCACGGGACCGTTTTTAAGCACCGCATCGTGAAACTCGCGGATATCGAAGTCCTCGCCGAGTTGTACCTCTGCACGCTGACGCAATTCAAGAATGGTCAGCATCCCGACCTTGTACGACAGCGCCTGTCCGGGAAGCACGTAGTAGCGTTTGATCTGGCGCTCAATGTCAGCCGTTGCCATCGGGGTGTTGGCTGTCATGTATTCGATGCTCTGTTCGAGCGGCCATTGTTTGTAATGCATGCCGGTATCGACGACCAGTCGCACCGCTCTTTTCATTTCCTCCGCCAGGCGGCCAAAATTACGCATCGGCATGCCCTCATACAATCCGGCCTCAAATGCCAGGCGCTCGGAGTACAGCGCCCAGCCTTCAGAATAGGCACTGTAGCCACCGAACAGGCGGAATTTGGGTATGCCCTGCAACTCCTGTTGTATGGCGATCTGGAAGTGATGACCGGGTGCACCTTCGTGATAGGCGAGAGAATTCATGATGTGCTTTTGCACCGCGTTCATGTTTTGCTGGTTGATGTAATAAATGCCCGGTCGCGAGCCATCGGGGGAGGGGCGGTTATAAAAAGCGGTCGAAGAACCGGCCTCACGCCATGGCTCTACCCGCCGGACTTCCAATGGCGCTTTCGGGAGGACGTTGAAGTATTCATCAGCGATGTCGTAAATTCCCTCGATCAATACAGTTGCATCGCGAATATATTCCTCGCGCCCTTCATCGGTATTTTCATAGTAGTTTTCCGGATTGGTTCTTACATACTCAAAGAAACCGGCAAGATCACCTTCAAACCCGACCTCATTCATGATCTGCTGCATCTCGGCACGGATACGGGCAACCTCTGACAGACCCAGTTGATGAAGTTCCTCCGGCGTCCCGGCAACGGTTGTCCAGTTCTGAATACGATTGGCATAAAATGCTTCACCGTCAGGCAGGCTCCAAACGCCGTGATCGTTGTTGGCGAGTGTCTGCAAACGCATCAGCTCGACAATCAGGGCCTGGTAGCCGTTTCGAAACGGACCGCTGAGCGCATTGGCGGCATCGTTCAGTAACATATCTTTTTCTTCAGGATCCAGCTCAAGCAGCTCCAGTTTGCTGCGGAAGTCCGTCAGCAGGATTCCATCTTCAGCTGTTTCATCAAATGGCGCGCCCTGCAATACATTTTGTGCCCCGGGCAGAACCTTGGGGTACACCATCATCGGAGGAATGACGCCGATGGATTCACCCTGGCGTAATTGTTCAATCACCTGCTGCATGACCGCTTCAATTCCAGCCAATCGTGAGATGTAGTCCTCGGCGTCTTTGCGGGTGTCGATTTTGTGTATGTTCTGCAGAAACGTGGGTAGATCAGACGCAATATCATTCATCGGGGAAATGGCGTAGTTATGAAAGCGCCATTTGAAATTGCGTAAATCCCGCTGTTGGTTATATTCAAAGATGCGGTAACTCAATTTTGCCTTATCACTCAAGGCGTCGTAGTCAAATTCCGCATGTAGTCGCTCCAAATCCGCTGCTGTCTGCCGGTTTTCAGCTTGCGCATACTGATCCGAGTGGTCGTCCCAACGGCCATAGTCTTCGGTCTTGATGCCCAGGTAGGCCTGAAACTCCGGGCTCTGACTGACATCGCGTTCAAATATCTCATCGAAAAATGCCGTCAGACGCTGGTCTTCCTGAATGGGTTTGGTCAGTGCAACCGGTGCCACAGGTTCAGTTTCATTGGTGCCTGCGTTGGGTCCGCAAGCACTGAATAAGGGTATCCAAATCAACAGGCCAAATAATTTCAGCAGCTTGGTGGTATTCATAAAGGTCAGATCCATTGAAGAAGGTCAGATTAATTGCCAAGGGTGGACGATAAACTTTTTCGGGCGCAGTTTAAATGCTTTGGAAAAATGACTGGACGCAGTTTAGCTCAACTGGCCAATTGTTATGTACGCTCACAGTGCATGGGAAAGACAGGGCAGCCGGTTATCTTCCCCTTTCTTGTAAATAGAGCGTCAATCTGTTTCGAGCCCAATAGTGGTTAGCCGTGTGACCAAGTCCCGGTAGCGGGGGATGTTGCCCATTTTCTCTCGAAAAAGAACGCTATTGAGAAAGTAGGCTCCGGTATGTGGAATATTGCTTATGGACTGTCGTTCAATCAGATCCAGAGCTTCCTCATATTGCCCGGCACTGACCAAAACAAGGGAGGCCAGGTATGGGTCATAAAGATTTAGATCTTTTAGCCAAACCGCTGTTTGGGCTGGTTTTCCTGTACGAATGGATTCTTCGATAAAATCGACTGGTTTTAGCTCAAATATTTTTGCATCTGACAATTCGGAAATCTTTTCAAACGCCGCCCTGGCTTCACCAAACTCGTTCCTCGCTATGTGGATAGACGCCTTCGTCTGCCAGGCAAACACGAAATCCGGTGCGAACGCCAGGGTCTGATCTATGTGTTCGAGCGCACTATCATACTGGCCAGCAACGAAGAACTGCTCTGCCGCACTTGTGTTAATGATGCGTGAGAGAGGGTCAAGTTTTATGGCCACCTGGTAGGTTTCCTGCGCCATAGCAAACTTTCCTACAGTCACCAGTGCATACGCATACCAGTGCAATACGTTGGCGTTGTCCGGCGCATATTTCAGTGCCAAGTCGTAGTTCATGAAGCAATCACGCCACTCCAGTCTCATCATGTACATATACGCCAGTACGGCATACGCTCGGCCTGACTTTGGGTCAAGAGTAAGCGCTTTTTCAGCGGCCAGCCTGGCTTGTTCAAACTGTTCCAGTGCCTTGGCATCGTTGAACTCCCAAATCGGCAACAATACCCACGCTTCACCCAAACCCGTCCATGAATCTGCGTAGGTCGGATCAAGCTGTGTTGCCCGTTCAAAATGTTCCACGGCGAGATACAGATCCTGTACTGTTCGCAGGTTCCAGAAATACCGGCCTTGCAAGTACTCCTGGTAGGCTTCTGGGTTGTCGGTGGTGGTAGAGGCAATCTGCGTCTGGACGTTGAGCTCCACACGCAGCTCGCTGACAATTGCCTCGGTGATTTCGTCCTGGATGGCGAAAATATTCACCAGTTCACGGTCATAGGTTTCAGACCACATGTGAAAGCCATCACTGACCCGTATCAACTGGGCAGTGACACGGATTTGATTGCCCGATTTTCGTACACTGCCTTCCAGGATGTGATCGACACCGAGCACTTGCGCAATCTCACCCACCGGTTTGTTCTGCCCCTTGAAGGAAAATGACGATGTTCGTGCTGCCACTTTCAGGCTGTCGATCTTGGCCAGTACATTCAGCAGTTCTTCGGAGATGCCGTCTGAGAAATATTCCTGCTCGGGGTCTGACGACATGTTCACAAATGGCAGGACCGCGATGGATATATCGGATTCCCCAGGCTCTTCTGCACTGATTACCTGTTCTGTAACGGTTTGCGTGGTAGCCTCGACAAGCGCGGCCTCACGTTCTCCGGACAGCACGAACTTGTCATAGGCAAAGTAAGCCAGTGCCAGCACCAACACAACGGTAATCATGAGGTTAAGTTTACTGCCGGTTTGCGGAGCAGGGGGTTGCGATCGATCCACGTCCTGTTCGCGCTTAAGCCCATCAGGTGTCAATTCAAATGCCCACGCAAAGAACAGGGCAAACGGCAACCCGGTTGCCAACAGCACCAGCACGCTTTTTATCGCCCAGACCGGTGTGCCAAAACTCTCGAACACCAACTGTAATACCTGCGCAACCAGCCAGGCGACAATCACATACGCAATGCCTACCTTGAAGACGTTGCGGCGTTTGAGTTCATTGAAAATTGACAAGGGCAGGCTTCTTTATGTTTGTTATTGTTGTTAAGCATAGTGGCTTAACCCCCAAATGCCAAAGAAATGTTGAAATTCATCGTTAGATGCTGCGCAGGTGTTTTGATTACTGATCGTTAGATTCAAAAGTCGGACAAATTGGCGTTATCATTAACACTTCAGCAACTTCATTCAAAAAGGAGAGTGTTATGGGTTTTGCGCTATCGGACATGCGGTTAAGCAGTAAGGCATTTGAAGACGGGGGTAATATTCCGTCGCAGCATACCGGAGTGGGTGAGGACACCTCTCCAGTTCTATCATGGACCGATGCTCCTGGGGGGGCAAAAGCGTTTGCTGTGATCTGTCATGACCCGGATGCACCGTTGGTCACCCCGGACGGTACCTACGGATTTGTGCACTGGGTTCTTTATAATATCCCCGGATCTACATCAGGTCTCGATGAGGGGTGCAAGGAATTTACCAACGGGAAGAATGATTTTGGCAATGTGGGCTATGGCGGTCCGATGCCGCCAGTTGGACACGGTACACACCAGTATTACTTCTGGGTATTGGCTCTTGATCAGCAAGTCGACCTGGAGGCAGGGCTTACGATGTGGCAATTGCTGGCGCGTATAGAGCCCCGCCTCATCGGAATGAACAGACTGGTTGGGACGTTTGAGCGAACCTGAACGGTTTCGCTCGATCCGGGTAGTTGTAGCCGGTGTACAGGCACCGGCTGAGGGTATTCCTTAAACAGGCAGTTCCATCTGCTTGAGGATTTCATGCCAGCGCGGGTCATCGCGGGTCTAGTGCGTTCGGGTGTTGTTTACCCGTTTCGGTCGAGTGCCTGCTTAATGATCGCCAGCAGTTTATCGGCTTCTTCGCTGTCATAGCGGATTGAACCATCCTCGTTGACGAGCTTCCATTCATTGCTCTCAATCCGGAGTTTGTTGCCCTGGTAACGCGGGTAAAACTCTTCGTAGAGTGTGTTCAGGTCTTTGATGTAGGTGTCATCAGACGCGAGTAGCCCCCTTTCTCCCTCACGAACCTTACCCTCCTTGAGTAGCCTCTTCTCTATTCTTTTCTTGAGTTCATCTACCTCGGTATGAGGGTAAATTACCAGGTCAGGATCGGGAATATTGTGTTTCATCGCTTCAAACTGGTGGTTGAGAATCATCTTCTCTGACTTGGAGAGGAATGTGTCGCGGTAGTTTTTCTCTGTGAAAATGTGGACATCCTCCTCCTTGATCCGGTCGGTAACGCCGGAATGCGGTGAGATGGTCATATGCCACCAGTTTCTGAACCTGCTCGAGAGAAAAAAGACCTGGGTGTTATAGGCGTGTTCACGGCGGTCGCCGTAGTAAAAATTGAGTACCAGTTCATCAACCTCTTCGGGGTAGAAGACGAAGCCCCAACGTTTTTCTATCAGCTTGCAGAGGGTGGTTTTGCCCGCAGAGATATTTCCCATAATACCGATGGTGCGTTTCATTCGAAAAGCCTTCCGGTTCCCGGAACGGACTGGATGATGCCCTCGATAACCTGCTCAAGTCCGTCTTCAGTTCTGAAATCGATCGCCTCGGTGTCAATAATGAGGTACGGGTGTCCGCATTTCATGATCCACGGTCTGTAGAGATCGTTGAGGTTGGACAGATAGGAGTTCTCGGCACTGGCAAGCTCGGATTCTTCGCCACGGCTACGGCCTACTATCCTCGTCTTTAGAGCCTCCACATCGCTTTCCAGGTAGATAATCAGGTCGGGTGTCGGCTTATTGGTCATCACCAGTTTGAACAGATCAAGATATTTTCTGTAATCCTCATCGGTGATGTATTCGTAGTTGTTCGAGTTCTTTGTAAAAATCTGATCTTCGTAAATACTCCTGTCCTGGGCAACCGACTGACCGTCGCGGAGCAGTTCATTCAGAACTCCCAGGTCCAGCAACCTTGAAAGGAAGTAGGTTTCCTGGATCTTGTAGCCCCAATATTCGGCTTCTTCCTTAACCTTCAGAAACTGGCCGGGGTCCTTGCCATCGAGTTTGGCTCCTTTCAGGCGGTCATAGGCGCTGACGGCCTTATAGTATTTTTCGAGGTAACCGTGCTTTTTGACATAGTCGACCTGTTCGAGAAAGGAAACTATCTTGCCGCCGGATCGCTTCTCGAGCGCTTTTGTCAGGGTGGACTTCCCTGCAGCAATATTGCCGGCGACTGAAATGAGAAAGCTATCCATGATGAACCCTTGCAAAAACTAAACAGGAGTGAATTCTAGCTGAAGCGTCAAGTTAGTTGGAGAGTAAATCGGGATAATTTTGCCTGGCACCGGAAAGATTCCTGAATTTTTATTGGAAGCGGAACTGACCGGGTGCAAAGCATTTGTTATCCTTGTTGACTAATAAGAAAAAGGGGTTACCAATGCTTCTCTCCCAGCACTCTGTTTTTACTACCCGGCGAGCCGTATTAGCGCTGAGTTTTCTGGTAACTCTGCTGTGTTTTGCAGGCAATGCAGTCGCCCAAAAAACAGCAAAACCGGTATTGCATGGCAAGCATTGGGTTGCCGTTACCGGGAAACCACTGGCGGCAACTGCGGGCGCCATGATTTTTTCCCGTGGCGGCAATGCCGTAGATGCCGCCTGTGCGATGTTGGCTGCAACATCTACGATGTGGGACACACTGGGCTGGGGAGGAGAAACCCAGGCACTTATTTACAACCCGCACACAGGTGAAGTTAAGGGTATCAATGCTTTGGGTGTGGCGCCCAGTGGAGCAACCGCTGAGTTTTTTCATGAAAAGGGTATGGTTTACCCACCCGAGTATGGCCCACTGGCGGCGGTGACGCCGGGAACACCGGGCGGCCTGATGGTAATGTTGGCTGAATACGGCAAGTTGAGCCTGGCGGATGTCCTGGCGCCCTCGATGCAGATGGCCGAAGGCTACCCGATTGAAGGTGTCCAGGCCGATAATATTGAACGGCGGCGCGATGTAATATCGCAATGGTCTTACTCCAGCGCGGTCTTTCTGCCCCACCTAAATGATGAAGATCCTGAACAACGTGCGGCGCCGGTGGCAGGTGAAATGTTTCAGCAGGCCGATCTGCTGGCGACATTACAAAAGCTGGTCGAAGCCGAAGCGCAGGCCCTGGCTGCAGGCAAGACACGCAAGCAGGCTATCTATGCAGCCTATGATCGTTTTTACCGTGGCGACATTGCCAGTGAGATCGTCCGTAGTTCGCAGGAATATGGTGGATTGTTCACACTTGAGGACCTCGACAAATGGCAGGTGCATATAGAAGAGCCGGTTTCCACCAACTACAAGGGTATCGACGTCTATAAACTGACAACCTGGGTGCAAGGGCCGGTTTTGCTGCAGGCTTTGAATATTCTTGAAAAAATAGACTTGAAGAGCATGGGCTACAACAGCGCACGCTACATCCATACCCTGTACCAGGCAATGAACCTGTCTTTTGCCGACCGGGATTTTTACTATGGTGACCCCTATGTGCCTCCGGCGGAACCGGTTGAAGGTTTGCTTTCAAAACAGTATGCGGACCAGAGACGGGCGTTGATGAATCCGGAAAAAAATAACGCAGAGACACGTCCCGGAGACCCTTATCCATTTCAAAATGAAAAAAATCCCTTTAGCGAGTTGTTAAAGAACTGGAGCCCCATTCCCCCTACAGCCGATGCCGAGGGAGCAGAGGGTTTTCAGCAGGCCATGCTGATGAGCAGGGAAGAGAGCTTCCTGGCGGGAACCACTTCGATACAGGCGGCCGATGCCGAGGGCTGGGTGGTTTCTATTACCCCGAGTGGTGGTTGGATTCCCGCATTTATCGCAGGTTCAACCGGCGTTGGCCTGAGTCAACGTATGCAGAGTTTTGTGCTGACCGAAAATATGAACCCATTTAACGTGGTTCAACCCGGCCAGCGGCCGCGCGCCACGCTGACACCCAGTATCGCGATGAAGGATGGCAAGCCCATGTTGGCTTTTTCGGTGCAGGGTGGTGATACCCAGGATCAGAACCTGTTACAGTTTTTTCTGAACATGGTGGAGTTTGATATGAATGTGCAACAGGCTGTGGAAGCGCCAAATTTCACCAGTTACCAGATGCAAAGTTCATTCGGTGCCCATGAGTCCGAGCCGGGCCGGCTTTCCGTTTCACCATTGTTACCGGAGTGGGTGCGCAGTGAGTTGGGTGATATGGGTTATAAGGTGGAGGCGAACAAGCGTCCTTACAGTCCGATCACCGCCATCTATTTTGACAGGCAAAACGGCAGTATGTGGGGTGGTGCCAGCGATTACGGTGATGATTATGGAATCGCATGGTGAGAGTGTCATTTTTTACTTTATTTGAAGTTTCAAACATTAGGGAGAAGAAAGTATGAACAATTTACCTGTGCAACAACGGGGTGCATCCGCCATTGGAACAATTATTATGCTGGCGATACTCGGGTATGGTGTATTTATCGGTTTTCAGTATGTGCCGCAGGCCATCGAATCCAGGTCTATAGATTCCATTCTGAAGACTGTTGATAGTGCTAGTAAAACGGGTTCAATCAACAGTCCGCAGGCTGCGCAGGAAAGGGTAATCAGCCTTTTACAGGTCAATGAAATGAATGATATGGCAGATGGCTTCACGGTGAAGGAGCGGGATGGCGGGATCACCATTACGTTCAGTTATGACCGGGAACTGAACCTGCTTTATAAAAAGCAGCCTATGCATTACGAAAAAATCCTGGTTTTGAAATAAATCGCCTCGGACGCTGTTTTGAAGTCAGCAATGACATCCCGGGAACGTGTGTTGACCACCATCAACCACGGGCAACCCGACCGCGTTCCGCTCATTATCGGGGTCAGCAATGCTACCGGGATAAAGATGAAGCCCTATCAGGGCATCAAGCGAATGGCTGGAATACAGGCTCCGGATAATTTTCTCTATGACTGGCCTGAACTTGGCACTGCTGAAATCGATGAAGAAACCATGCTTCGCCTGCACAGCGATGTTCGTGGTGTGCTGGATCTTGAACCCGAAAAAGTGCGCCTGCGCAATCGGCAGCGTGATCCGCACAGCGACTTTATAGATTCATGGGGCAGCGGCCAGACTGAAACCACTCCCGGTGACTGGTATCCCGGTATTCATCCGATCCCCGGAGCACGAACACGGGATGACCTGGATGCTTACCAGGGGTGGCCGGATATGGGTGACCCGAGCAGGGTTGCCCATGTCAGGGAGCAGGCCCGGTCACTGGCTGAAGAGAACCGCTTTGCAATCCTGGCGACGCCCTGGCTGTTATTTCCGTTTGAAAGGGCCCATGCAATGCAGGGTATGGAGACCTTCCTGATGAATATGGCCATGGATCAGGATTTCGCACGTGCCCTGTTGGAAAAAATTGCGGTTTACTGCAAACAGTTGATGGGTCCTTTCCTTGAGCAACTGGGTGACAATGTGGATATCATCAAAATTGGTGATGACCTTGGAACCCAGGAAAGCCTGATGATTTCACCAAAAATGTATCGTGAGATACTCAAACCGGTGCACGCAGATTTCATCAGTTTCATCAAGGCCAGGACCAATGCCAAGGTGCTTTTTCACTCGGATGGTGATGTGGCCCCCCTGATCGGGGACTTCATTGAGATCGGTGTCGATATTCTGAACCCCATTCAAACATCAGCGGGCAAGATGTCAGACCTGGCTTCTCTGAAGAAGCACTTTGGAAACAATATTGTTTTCTGCGGTGGTATTGATTCACATCGTATTTTGCCTCATGGCAGTGTAGCCGACGTGCGCGAGGAAGTGCGGCGCGTCATACAAACCCTTGGTCCGGGAGGCGGTTGCATGATAGGTGCCGTTCATACCGTGATGAACGATGTGCCGCCGGAAAACGTCCTCGCCATGGTGGATGCTGTTGAGGAGTTTAGTAGCTATCCATTGTAGGGTTCGTTACTCGTAACGCACCGTTGGGATTCAACCGGAGAAACGCGTGGGTAAAAAATTACCCACCCTAAGACTATCAGACTAATATTTTCTCAATAACGTCATCCGTCCGAATCGTACCTGCCTTGACAACCTTCGCATTAATGCCCCGCAAGTTCAGTTCTTTGCCGACACCGGTGTTGACAAAAATCATGGCATCCCGGCCGAATCTTGCGGCAAACTTTTTACAGCCGGTATGCGGTGGCAAGGTTACTTCTAATACGGCTGAGCCTATTGATAATTTTGTACCCGGCGGCAGGTTTTCCGGGCTTAAATCCATATCAATGTAAAGCTGATCACCCGCCAGTGCCCAACGCTTTGGGTCTTGTGCTACGAGGGCGGTCACCCGTGAATTCATAATGTTGATTTGCATCTCCGGGTGGGCACTGCCATCCGCCGTTGCGCGGCTACCGCGTGTAAGCCAGTTATCGCCCTGCAGGCCGTAGGCCGGATCCAGCTGGCCTTCGTCCAGTATTTCCCTTTGATCCGTCCCGGGTCTCCTGACGATCAGCTCGAGTGTACCTTTGTCTTTTGGAGATTCAAGAATCTTACCCAATCCCGCTGTGAGTTCCTGCTGTGTCAGATGTTTCATCAGACCTCTCTTGCCTGGTTAATGCTGGAATGAAAATCAGCGCTTAAAGTACACGATTTGGCCGTTTAGACCAACCAGATACTTCTGCCCAATATTCTTGTCGTTGAAGCCTCTTTAATCCGGCAGCGACAAAGTGTCTATAATCACACTTCAAAATCGGCCGGTACTCAAAACAAATATGAAAATTCACATCATTATTTTCACCCTGTTGATATCAGTGACTGTGTTTGCTGGTGATCAATCCCGGGTTCTTTCCATGCAGGAACGGGCGGAGGTTATCGACCGTCTATTGGACGACAAGCTCAAGACGGTATTGCCGGAGTTGATGCGCCGCGAGGGTTTCGACATGTGGATTGTCATGTCACGCGAATACAACGAGGACCCGGTTATCAAGACGATGTTGCCCGCAACCTGGCTGGCTGCGAGACGTCGCACCATATTGGTCATGTACGACCCCGGGGCGGGGGGGGAAATCGAGACGCTGGCGGTGGCCCGTTATGATGTGGGTACGGTGTTCAAGCGGGCCTGGGAGCCTGAGCAGCAGGCTGATCAGTGGAAACGCCTGGCAGAGATCATTGTGGAACGTGATCCCCAAAAGATTGGTATCAATTTTTCCGATCACTGGGGTCTGGCTGATGGCGTATCGGCCACGGATTTGCGCGAGTTTAAGGAGAATCTGCCAGTTAAGTATCAACAGCGAATTGTGTCTGCTGAAAAGCTGAGCATCGCCTGGCTGGAAACCCGTACGTCCCTTGAAATGGCGCTGTATCCGGAAATCTGTCGTATCGCTCACGAAATCATTGCCGAAGGTTTCTCCCCGGCCGTGATTGAAGCAGGTGTGACTACCACCGACGATGTGGTCTGGTGGTATCGGGAAAAAATTCGCGAGCTGAAATTGACTACCTGGTTTCATCCAACGGTATCGGTACAGCGTCAGGACCCGGAAAGCTTCGATCACTTGCGTAGCTTTTCCTCGCGACCGGAAGACAATGTTATTCAGCCGGGAGATTTGCTGCACGTTGATTTCGGTATTACCTATTTACGACTCAATACCGATACTCAGCAACATGCCTATGTCCTCAAAGCCGGTGAAACCCGGGCACCCGAATACCTGGAAGTCGCGTTGCAAAATGCGAATCGCCTGCAGGATATTCTCATGGCAAATTTCAAGGCAGGCAAAACCGGTAACCAGGTGCTGAAGGAATCCAGGGAGCAAGCCATTGCCGAAGGTATCAAGCCGTCCATTTACACCCATCCCATCGGTTATCACGGTCATGGTGCAGGAGCGGCCATCGGCAGATGGGATGCGCAGGAGGGATTGCCCCATACCGGCGATTACCCAATGTACCTCAACACCGCTTACTCAATTGAGTTGAATGCTGCCACTTTTATAAAGGAGTGGGACAAGGAAGTCCGGATCATGCTGGAGGAGGATGCTTACTTCGATCAAACGGGTGTCCACTATATAGACGGACGGCAGACAGAGTTCATATTGATTGATGCTCGGGAAGGCGAGTCGCTGTGAGAGATAATCGCCCGGCAGTAACTGCGATTTGCGATGTTCGCGGGCCCGGAGTCCTATCGGCAATGGCTGGCCAGCTGGTTAAAGTGAAAGGTGTTGTAACCGGTACCGGAAGACGTGGTTTTTTTATTCAAAACGTCAGGTCCGGCCCCGACCCGTCAATTTCAGATGCAGTCTATGTATTCAGCCCAAAGTGGCCTGCACCCGACGCTGCGCTGCTTGAAGTCACGGGTAAAGTGATGGATTACGTCAAGCAGGAATACGGTAAACCTGTGACGCAAATCAAACTCGAAAACGTGCGTGTTTTAAATAAACGCGGGCCGGATATAAAGCCGTTTGAGTTGACCGCTGACAATGTTCCAAGCGGAACCGCTGAGCTGGCCGTTTTTTTGAATGGCCTGGAAGGCATGTTGGTGACGGTTGATGCTGGCCCGACATTTATCGCACCGAGTAACCCGTTCGGCGATTATGTGCTGATTCTGGATGCCGAAAAACCAGCAGGAGGAGTGACCAGGACAGAGCAGGGCGGGGTGTTGGTTGATCATAAAAATCCGTTACGCTGGTACCCGGGATTCCGTATAAAAAACTACAAGCATGCACCGCGTGTGAATGTCGGGTCAAAACTGCGGTCAAGGATAACCGGTCCCCTGAATTATCGCGTTGAAGCCTACCAGATGACCGTGGACGACCCGATCAGGGTTGAGAATCGCGACTATCCATTGACTTCCAGCAGTTTGAAGCCTGAACCGGGGTACCTGACCATCATGACCATGAATGGGTTTAACCTTGATATGCATGTTGAATCGGCCTCAAAGGTTAAGAACCCCGGTCAGGATGTTGATGATGACTGGGGTGATGGCCGTTTTCATACCCTGGCAAACGCAGTGGTGGTTCAGGCCAATATACCGGATATCGTGGCCCTGCAGGAAATTCAGGACAACGATGGTGCAGAAATGAGCCTGGTGGTCGATGCAAGTTCCACCTACGAGGGCCTGGTCAAAACGATCAGGATACTTTGCGGTGTGGAATATCACTGGGTGGATATCCCGCCAGGTGTCGGAACGGATGGGGGGCAGCCGGGTGGAAGTATCCGTAACGGGTATTTGTATAATCCTGAGCGTGTTGACCTGGTAGAAAATTCCGCCCGTTTAATCGGTGCCGAAGAAGTGGTCTTTGAAGGTTCCAGAAAACCGCTTGTCGTACATTTCAGGGAAAAATCAGGTGGCCATGAACTGGCATGTATCAATGTTCATTTGGCCTCAAAGCGTCACCAACGCGGTATTTTCGCACCTGAGGAGCCGGGTTTTGACGAGAGGTTGCCGATAAGAGTCAGGCAGGCTGAGCTTCTGGAAGAAGAAATGTCGGTCATGCGCAGGAAGGGGCTGGATTATTATGTCACCGGCGATTTCAATGATACCGAGGAAAGCGAAACCCTGGCCGCAGTGGTTGGTGATGAAAGCGTGAACCTGGTGAAGCTGTTACCGCCTGAGCAGCGTTATGATTACAACCACCGTGGCAAATTGCAGGTACTGATGCACGGTATCGTGCCCAAAAGGCTGGCCGTGAGCCAAGCCGAATACGACATTATTCATGGCAATGAACTGCTCGGTGTGCGGCCCGGCCAATCGAGTGATAAACCCAGCGACCACGCCTATGTACTGGCTAAAATCAGGATGCGGTGACGAGAGTTTTGGAGCCGTTATACGGTGATCCGGAACAGCGAATATGATAAAATTGTCCGGATAAGTCAGTTCCCTTTACTAACAAAAAAATGAGCACTGTAATGAAAAAGAATGTCATCATAATTGGCGCCGCCGGCAGAGATTTCCATAATTTCAATACTTTTTTCCGTGACAATGACCGCTTCAACGTCGTTGCGTTCACAGCCGCCCAGATACCCGATATTGACGGCAGAAAATACCCTTCAGCGCTGGCTGGTGAGTTATACCCTGATGGCATTCCAATACTTGCAGAAGAGGATCTGACCCGTCTGATCGGGGAGGAGTCGGTAGAGGATTGTGTATTCTCTTACAGTGATGTTACCTATCAGAAGGTGATGAGTATGAGTGCGCTGGTCAATGCGGCCGGAGCCAATTTCGTACTCCTGGGGCCTGACGCCACCATGATCGAATCAAGTAAACCGGTTATCGCCGTCGGGGCTGTGCGCACGGGTTGCGGCAAAAGCCAGACATCCAGGAAAGTCATTGAATACCTGCTGAGTCGTGGTCTCAAAGTGGTCGCCGTGCGTCACCCGATGCCTTACGGTGACCTGGTTGCACAAAAAGTACAACGTTTTGCGACGGTGGAAGATCTTGCAAAACATGACTGCACCATCGAGGAGATGGAAGAATACGAACCGCATGTTGTACGTGGCAATGTCATTTACGCCGGGGTGGACTACGAGGCCATCCTGCGGGCCGCTGAGAATGATCCTGACGGCTGCGATATCGTTGTATGGGACGGTGGAAACAACGATTTTCCATTCTATAAACCTGATCTCAACATAACCATTGTTGATCCGCATCGGGCCGGTCACGAATTGAACTATTACCCCGGTGAAGTCACTCTGCGGCTTGCCGATGTCGTTATTATCAACAAGATGGACACCGCGGGACCGGAGGGCATACAACAGGTCAGGGAAAACATCCGGAAAGTCAATCCCGAAGCCATCGTGATTGATGCTGCGTCGCCTATCAGCGTGGATGACCCCTCCCTGATAAAGGGCAAAAAAGTGCTGGTGGTTGAGGATGGCCCGACCCTGACTCATGGTCAGATGACCATCGGGGCAGGTACCGTTGCCGCTTTGAAATTCGGTGCGCTGGAGTGTGTGGATCCCAGGCCTTTTATCGTTGGAAAACTGGAAGAGACCTTCAGGACCTACCCGAAAATTGGTTCCCTGTTGCCAGCAATGGGTTATGGCGAACAGCAGATCAGGGATCTCGAAGCCACGATTAACAACACCGAATGCGATACCGTTGTCATAGGCACACCCATCGATCTCAACAGGGTGATTAAGATCGATAAACCCAGTACCCGTGTAAATTACGACCTGCAGGAGATCGGTTATCCGGATCTCGCAAATGTGCTGGAGGATTTCTTAAGCGATATAGTTTCTTGAAAAAGAAACGAGCTTAATCACCCAGTAAATGCATCGCCACCTGACGTCTGTGCTGGTGGTGGCGGTGCTCAAACAGGTAAATCCCCTGCCATGTTCCAAGCGCGGGGCGGCCATGTTGAAGCGGAATCGTCAGCTGAACCTGCGTCAGGGCTGTTTTGATATGAGCGGGCATATCGTCCGGGCCTTCAGCACTGTGCCGGTACGGGCCATGCTGTGGTGCAATGCGATCGAAAAAGTCCTGTAGATCGTGACACACGTCGGGGTCGGCGTTTTCCTGAATGGTAAGTGATGCCGATGTATGACGGATGAACAAGGTCAGCAGGCCTTCCTGTATTCCCTGTTGCCGGCACCAGTCCACCACCCGGTTTGTAATGTCATAAAGCCCCGGCCCGGTTGTTTCAGTACTTAATGTGTGCGTAGCCTGTCGCATCCGCTTAGAATAGCAAAAGACATACCAAAATACTGGAAGCGGCGCATTGATGAAAAAACGAATACCGCCCCGGCTGGTACCCACCGAGGAGCTGGTCTCCTATTTTTCGTCCAGCGGAATTGCTTATACAAAGGTGGAGCCACTCAAGCTGGGGTTTGGTGAAAACAGGAACCAGTATCAGTTGTATTCCTATCCAGGGCCGGCCGACGATGAAACCATGGCTGTTTTCTGCGAATGGCATACAGAAGATTATTTCGAGATCGATAGCGGCCCACATGTAGCCATCGGCATGCGTGGCCCGGTGGAGCATGATCCGCATCGCGGACGCGGTCTGGCTATCGGCATTTTGGCTAACCGGGTAATCAACCCCGATAATCCTGATCAACCGATTCCATTGTTCAAGGGCTGTCCCGACCCGCCTGGCGGACCATCTTTATTTATCGAAGACTTCACCATCTGCGACGGTAATACGCCGATCAGTGAGTGGCAGCTCAGTGCCGGACAGCACCTGCCGCAACTCAAGGGCAATGGCATTTACAGGATTGATATTCACGTGTCACGGGACAGTGTCTGGGCCGGTGTCTGGCAGGTCACTCTCAATCAGTCCCCAGAAGGTGAAGTAAGCCGTGAGTACACATTCCTGGAAGAGACATACTGCCCGGATACGGAGTCCGGGTTTGCTGATAATATCAAAGGAAAGGGGTGTGAAGATGCATTGGACCGGGGCCGGGGCAATGCATTTATTGGTACCGGTTTCTCCGATCCACATACCAGGTCCCGGTTTGAAAATATCTATATCGCCCACTGGAAGAACTAGGATGGACTGGACAATACTTTGGTGGATTCTCGCCGCTCTGATCGTCATCAGCGGCCTGATAGGCACAGTCGTGCCGGCCTTGCCCGGTATCCCGATAATGTTTGCCGGTCTGTTGCTGGCCGCCTGGAGTACCGGTTTCGAACCGGTGGGCTGGGGTACGATTGGTCTTCTGGGTGCGCTCACCGTACTTTCCGTGATGATTGACTTTCTGTCAGCCGCGTTCGGGGCCAAGAGACAAGGTGCCAGTCCAAGGGCATTCTGGGGAGCAACCCTGGGTGCGATTGTTGGCTTGTTTTTCGGTCTTGTCGGCATAGTTCTCGGGCCATTTATCGGTGCGGTTGCAGCTGAGTTGGGCGCGGGAAGCGGTGCACGGCAGGCCGGGCGGTCGGGCTATGGTGTCTGGATAGGGCTCGTGTTGGGAACTGCGGCAAAACTGGCAATTGCATTCCTGATGTTGGGTATCTTCCTGACGAAATATATCTTCAGCTAAAAATTCTCTATGCCAAATGCTAAATGCCAAATGCCATAGGGTATTTGTGCTTGCTTATTGCATGAATTACGTAATGTGCTAGACTGGGATAGAAGTCTGTGGATTCAGACATGTTCTGGGTAATTTGCCAGGTTGTTTTCACGGACTGGGATGGGCTTGGCGCGGACGTGGATTATCCGGTGCAAAGCAGTTTATGCCATGACGGCAGTTCCTGGCGCCAGCTGGCGTTCGCCACAGGAATAGACAGATTTTAACAAGGACAGGTTACGTCAAACTGTAACCAGCATAGCTGATACTCCGGATTTTGATCATTGCCGTACCCGGTTCAAGGGGTTTTGGGTACGACCGTATTTGTATGCGTCAAAGCGATATGAACACGGTCAGAGGAGGCTTGATTTCAAATGCTAACTTACGCAACCATATTAATTGCCAGTTTGATCTTGGCAGTGGTCGCTCTATTTCTCTACAACGTCATTTCGGATTCCAGCAGGTCGGTTTACAGTTCCAAGGATCGAATTGCCATCATTGATAGACATCCGGTCGAGCAAAAAGGTAAAGCAAGCCACAGTGCCGTCACTAACACATTGAATTCCGTGGACAGGAGTGGCGGTGTTACGCGGCGGAACACGGCTAATACCGTTCCTGCTATGCCTGTCGACAGTTCAGAACGTGGCAAACAGGTGCCTGGACAACCTGCACACCGAGGGGCAGGTGTAGCTCATGCCAGCCATTGCAGTTTGTATGATGTAAGCGCTGCAAAACCAGAGGGTAAACACAACCAGAATACCGGTTGGCCTCATCGCGAGGAGAGACGTGAACCCGGCGGTAAGGTTTACAAGGTCAAGCGCACATCGGCGCGGAAACCACCGGCAGGGCCCAAATCCATAAATGCGCCCTGGGGCTGGTAATTCGTCCAGACCAGTAGGAATGATTGTACGCTTAAGGTTCTGTAAGCATTGGGCCAGGCGAATTTTTGTGCACTCCCCAAGTAGGTTTTTTTAAAGGAAAGTGCCGCCTGGTGCTTTCCTGTTTTCCACATCAAATTTTTTCAATTTTTTTTTAGACCGTTGTTAACCCCCAACAAGAATTCGCATCTGATACCGAGCCTGCGTAGAATGACCGACCTGTAACCTTGCGCTTTAACCACGCAATACCTGTTTAGCAACTTCCCAGAATAAGGAAAGGACTGAATTTGATGAGACTACCGGTAATTACAGGTTTTGGAGGGATCAACCCAGCAGGGCGCTTATCGTTTCACCATGGTTACAAACGTCTGGTGATCGATGCCATGAGCCCGGCTGAACAGGACAGCACATTCAAGAGTCTTGCGCATCTGATGGGTGTAGATAGCCCTGGTGATCCGGTGTCCCGCCGCTATATCAGGGATAACACACTCATCCGTCGTATAGACGTTTTCGATCCCGCTAAAGTGTTCGTTCAATCTGCAGCGAGGCTACGACCCGCAGTTGATGGCGGATCCCTGACATTTGTTTTGAAAAAGCGACAACTGCCACGTGTGATACCAGATAGCTGGCAACTCGATTCGTTGGATGACAGCACTGTACGTGTATCTGTGTCAGGAGAAATGGATGCGTTGTTTCCGGATTTCCGGGTATCAAGGGTCAGCAGCGCGGGCCAGCTTCCCAAAGGTTTTAACCCCGGCGAACTCTACCAGTCGCGAAATCATCCGCGGGGTTTGCAACTGGCGGTTTACGGTGCATCAGATGCTTTGCGATCCACCGGAATATCGATTGAACGGCTCAAGGAAGTGGTGCCGCCCGATCAGATCGCCGTCTATTCTTCAAGCGCCATGGGTCAGCTGGATAGTGAAGGTTATGGTGCCTTGTTCCAGAATCCAATGTGCGGTAAACGGCCTTCATCGAAAAATGTGCCGTTGGGTCTTTGCGAGATGCCTGGCGATTTTGTCAATGCCTATGTGTTCGGTTCGGCAGGTGGCACGGGCGGTATGATTGGTGCCTGCGCAACCTACCTCTACAACGTCCGTCACGGCGTTGAAGAGATCAAGAGCGGTCGAAAAAGACTGGTCATCGTCGGTAACGCCGAGGCACCGGTGGTTCCGGAGGTGATCGAAGGTTACCGGACCATGGGTGCGCTCGCTGAAGATGAACAATTGATGGCACTCGATAATAGTGCTGTGCCGGATTACCGGCGCGCCTGCCGCCCGTTTTCGAGCAACACCGGTTTCACCGTTGCTGAGTCAGCGGTTTACACGGTGATCATGGATGACGAACTTGCACTGCAGTTGGGTGCGCGTATCCTGGGTTCGGTGGGTGGAGTATATGTCAACGCCGATGGATACAAGAAGTCCATACCCGGTCCCGGTATCGGGAACTTCATTACCATGGGTAAAGCCATGGGTATGGCCCGTGCGATATTGGGTGAAAAAAGTCTGCGGGAGCGCACCCAGATGCATGCCCATGGTACCGGCACCCAGCAAAACCGTGTTACCGAGTCTCATGTTCTCAACGAAATGGCCAGGACATTTGGAATCAAACGCTGGCCGGTTAGTGCAATAAAGGCGTATGTAGGTCATTCAATGGCGCCTGCCGGTGGCGACCAGTTGGCAGCAGCGTTGGGTACCTGGGAGTACGGCTGGTTGCCCGGCATCTCTACCGTTGACCACATTGCCGAGGATGTCCACGATTCCAACCTGCATTTTCCATTGGAGCATTTACAAATCGATCCACAGCAACTGGAGGGCGCATTCATCAACTCCAAGGGTTTCGGCGGCAATAATGCGACGGGCTTCTTTGTTTCACCTGGGAAAACGGAAAAAATGCTGACACAACGTTGGGGCGAAAAGCATATGCACGCCTGGCGTAAACGCAATGAAGCGGTAGAAACCACGGCTGCTGATTATAACGAGAGGGCTGATGGAGGTGATTTCCCACCGATCTACCAGTTGGGTGAGTCGGTTGTTGAAAGCGATGACCTGACCATCGACGCTAGTGAAATCCGTATTCCCGGCTTTGGACTGAGCGTAGACCTCAATCTCGCCAACCCCTATGAAGACATGACCGATAAAAAGCGCTAAAGGAAAGCCAGTCCTTTCCTGGTGAAAAGATAGTTGCCCGGAATCTGGAGAATTAACACATTAATTGGAATGGATCCGGTTAGTGGGGTCCTCCACTGCTCTTTTCAGCCAACGCCCTTACCGTGATGATCCAGAAATTTCTGGCCGCCATGACCACGCTGGAACGTTCTGTATAGCGTGGGAATCATAAATAATGTCAGCAAGCTGGCCACACCCAGACCGGCAACAATGGAAGATGCAACAGGGCCCCACACCAGTGATTTGCCGCCCAGACCCACGGCCAGCGAGAACAGGCCGGCGATGGTGGTTGTGGTGGTCATCAATATCGGGATAACCCGACGTCTGGCTGCATAAATGGTCGCGTGTAGCGGCCGCATACCTGCACGGATACGGGCATTGGCCGCATCAATCAATACGATGGCACTGTTGACGGCGATTCCGGTCAATGCGATGACACCATAGAGCGTATAAAGGCTGAGCGGATTGCCGGTCAGCAACAGACCGAAAATCACACCGGTAAAGGCCATCGGGATGGTCGCCAGGATCAGCATCGGTTGAAAATAACTGCGAAACTGCGCGGCGATGATCAGGTAGATCAGACCAAGGCCGAGCAGAAACAGGCCCAGCATCGCATCCAGGCTTTCCTGGATGTCATCGAGTTCACCTGACTGGTCTATATCGGTATTGGGGAACCGGTGGCTGATCTTGCTCCATTCTTCACGGACAGTATTATTGGCCAGCACCGTATCAGTGACGTCTACATCAATGTCCGCCTCGACCGTTATCGCACGCCGGTAGTTGTGATGATTGATCACACCCCGGCCTTGACTGACACGGGTTTTCGCAAGTGCGCCAAAAGTCGTTGAGCCACCACCGGGTAAGGCAATCGGGTCATTCAACACCGAGTCGATATCCTGTCTTGCACGGTCGAGACCACGTACCCTCAGTTCGACTTTCTCACCCCGGTCACGCATAAAGGCGACAACCTCACCATCGAGATGGAGACGTAAAAGTCGTGCCACCTGGCCCGGTGTCAGACCTGCATTACGTATGGCCTTGTACTCCAGATCAAGCACCAGTTCCTGTCGGCCGGGAACGTCGTTGTCAACGACATCCTTGGTACCCGGAATATTCTTTACAAGCGTGATCATTGCATCGCTGGCGCTACGCAACTCGGTAAAGTCATCGGATCGGACTTTCACACTGACCGGCTTGGCCGCCGGTGGTCCGCCGCTGAGCTCCTGAAACGAAATCAGTCCGTCAACCGGCAACTTTGACAAGGGTTCCCGCAAGGAGTCGACGATCTCACCGACCTTGCGTGAATCACCCGTCGCGGGTGCCAACGAAACTTGCACCTGGCCATACTGATCACCGTACAAACGCTCTGCGTCGGTAAATTTAATACCTGCATTGACTGTTACTGCCCTGATTTCCTCGGGTCTGAAGTGTTTCAATGCCTCTTGTTCCACCAATACCGTTTGACGCAGGGTTTCTTCAAGGGGAGCTTCCGATGGCATATCCAGATTGACGTAGAACAATCTCATCGGGTCTGCTACGAAGAAATTCATCTGGATCAGGCCCAGGGAAACGACACCGATTGCCAGCACAAAGGCCAGTGTGCCTGCACTCAGGAATCGAACCGGTCGGCGCATCACGTAACATAGCATTTTTGTATATTTCAGACGAATCAGATGGGTCCAACGCGTTCGCAGGTCACGCCCGGACGAAGTCGAGGCATTGTGCCCGGGCTTATGTTTTTCACTGAAAGATATGACATGTGAAGGCAGTATCCAGAAGGCTTCAATCAGGCTGACAGCAAGGCCAACAGTGACCACAAAAGGAATGACGAACATGAACTTGCCGACAATGCCGGGTAACAGCATCAGCGGCAGAAAGGCCGCCATGGTGGTCGATACGGCAGATGTAACCGGCCTTCCGACCTCTTTCAGGGCATCAATGGCCGCATCCAGTGCATTCACTCCACGCTGCAATCGATAGTAAATCGATTCCACGACAACCACGGCGTCATCAACCAACATTCCCAGCACGATAACAATACCAAGCAAAACCGATACATTAAGGGTGTTGCCACTGAACTTGAGTACCCACAGTGTGCCGGCTATGGAAAATATAATGCCCAGCGTGACCATGGCCGCAATACGTAAACCCAAAAACAGCCAGCACATCACCAACACAAGTATCAAACCGAGTATGGCATTGGTTTGCATGATGGTTAGCGCGGAGCGTGTTTGCGATGTCTGGTCATCCGCAAGCACCAGGTTGATACCCGAGCCATCAAGCTGGATGTTTTTCCGGGCAATATAAGCATCGACACGTTCGACAAGGTCAATCGTGTTGCTGTAAGGAACCTTGATCACGGAAAGCGCAACGGCAGCCTGGCCACCAAAGGAAACCAGCTGTGTCGCTTCTTCGCGGCCCCGCTTTATTTCTGCCACCTCGTTCAGAGCAATTTTACTATTGGGTCTGGACATCGGCGCGATCTGAAAAGACGCCAGCTTTTCAGGATCGGTCGTGGTACCTTCGACGCGCACCAGCCATTCCTGACCGGCCACGCGGGTTTTACCCGCCGAGGTATCCGCGAAACCCTGCCTCAGGCTGTCTGCAATATCGGTGGCAACCAGGCCGCGGGCAGCCAGTTCCCTGGGTAGGAATTCAACGTGCATCTCGGGGTCTTGCAGACCGATGGAAACAATGGCATCGACACTGCTGATACGTTCGAGGTCTTCCTTGACGATCCTCGCCTGTTGTCGCAGTTGTTCATCATCGGCCTGACCTTCAACCACGACCATGGCGGTTGGGAAGCCACTCGAAGTGGTGACTTCCAGGATGTAGGGGTCGGTGGCATCCTCGGGTAACTCATCGTTGGCCTTGTTCTGTACTTCGCGGCGCACGTCATTGATCCGCTTGTCAAAAAGCGTTTCTGAAATGTCCCTGAACCGTATCAGGATGCTGGAGGAATTCTCACGGGTGGTACTGATCACCCAGCGGATATCCTGAACATTTCTTATTGCATCTTCAAGTGGTCCGGTGACCAGCTCTTCAACATCCTCGGCGGATGCGCCCGGTAAAACCGTGGTCACCATCACCCAGTTAAAGTTGATTTCCGGATCCTGCTCGCGTGGTAACTCCATATAGGACATTGCGCCCATCACCAGCACAACGGTAAACAGGATGTTGACCAGTGGGTGATTGGTTAGCAGGCTTTTAAACATGGGTCTTTAGTGGTGATACGGTCTATTGCTGCACATTCAATGCCGCCCCATCCTGCAGACGCTCCCTGCCCAGGGTGACAACGCGGGCAGTGGATGGAAGATCAACAGATGCCGGACGACCCTCCTGGGCTTCCGGCAAGGGCTCAAACCTGGCTTTGCCTGATTCCAGCAAAAATACACCAAGAACCCCATTGCGGCGGCTGACCAGGTTGGATGGCAACATACCCTCACCAACCTTCCATACCAGTTCGCCACTGCGCCCCACAGCAGGTGCTGAGCCTGTGAATTCAAACCTTGCCTGGCGTGTTCTTCCCTCTACATTAATCACAGGTGATAACCGTAATAGCTTCACAGGCCAGTTCTGTCCGCGGGATTCGAAACGGATCATGTCCGCATTGCCGATCTCCTCTGCCTGGCCGTCCGGGATCTCAGCATCCAGTTCAAACCGGTCGACCTGGGTTACTGCGATCAACGGGTCTCCATTCCTGACAAAATTACCCACCTGGGCCATACGCTTGCCAACCACACCATCAAATGGTGCTGTCAGGCTACATTTGTCCAGGTTTCTGCGGGCAATTGAGATAGCCACCTCGTTGGCCTGTATCTGGGCATTGAAAACCATCACGTCGGTTTCACGCTCCAGCAGTTCGTCCGCCGAAATATACTGGTTACCTCCAAGCGTCCGGGCGCGATCCAATTTGGCTTTTGCCTGGCTCAAGCGGGCTTTGCTGGAAGCCAGGTTGGCCTCGGCCTGCTGAAAGTTCAATTGATAATCGACAGGATCCAGTTCCAGAAGCAGATCCCCTTTTTTTACCGCTTGTCCGACATCTGCATGCACGGATAGCACGACAGAAGAAACTTCGGCGGCAATGGTTGAGTCATTCAGGGCGCGCACCTCTGCGGGCGCACGGCGCTCAAAATCAACCAGGACCTCGCTCAAAGCCTGTGTGCGGACATTGACGGCGGTCTGTGCCCATAGTGAAACAGGCATCAAGAGGGTGATTAGTAAGATGCAGATGTAACGCATATAGGATGTTCCCCGACCCTGTTGGTTGACTGGTGTGGGGTGTGAAACTGCCGCCCCCAACCCCGGTAAGACATTATATATGGTGCTTGCTCTGTTTATATAAAGGATGGAGGAATCATCTTTATAAATGTTGAGATATTCGCTTGGGAAACGGTTCCCATCCAGGCAACGGAAAATTCGCTAAACGACCTTGGCTGATCAAGCAGCTAAATTGATTCCTTACACCCGGGAAGACTGGTTCAAAAGGCGTTTAACCAACTGCAGTTTGAACCCCGGTTAACCCCCCGGAGCAGGATTACTGCTCGAAACCATCCGCAAATATCACTTCCAGATCTTCGCCCGGTATATTGACAGACCAGCCAATATCCCTGAAGGCGGCAGCGGTAAGGTCAACATCTGCGAAATCGAGGTCGCCCAGCACCGGTTCCATCAACAGGTTGGGTGAAGCGGTCTTGCTCCAGTGCGACACCGAAGAACCCGGTGCGAAGATGGCGGGTGCATACATCTTGACCTTGCCATCGTTTTCACCATTGAAATTGCTGCTGGTGTTGATGGTCACATTGGCTGAACCCAGGTTGGCGCGCAGATTATCCGCGACAGATTTTTCTACACCGATATAGGGAATGTTGACATCCTGATTGTTGATCAGTCCGCTGACATCCGGTAATCCGGTCGCCGTGGTAGCGGCGATGATGACACCGGCGGCACCCTGGAAATCAGAGTAGAAAGCGGGAACTGCAGCGCCGCAACTATCAGATTTGTTGAACAAAATAATTTTACCGGAGAAAGACGCCTCATTGATCTGGCTGCAACTGTCGCCAAAAGTATCACCGTCTATGACACCGGCGGTAACACCCCCTGGCGGGATAAGCGCATCCGGTTCTTCTCCCAAAACGGCCTCAAAAGTACCTGCAATTCCTCCCGGAGCATTGATGACCAGTTGTGGTGCAAAGCCCAGGTGTTCGCCGCGGTCGGCGGTCACCTGCGGGCCTTCCCAGACCAGTTCAGGCTCATTGAGGGCGGATGCAAGGCGTTCTGAATTGTTCATTTCATCCCAGGACTTGCCGTTGTCCAGGTCAAGTAGCCTGCGGCTGAATGTGTCGGGGTAACCACCGACACCAATAAAGGCACCGCTACCGCCGCTGCCAACATCGGTCAGGCTGACAAAACCCAAACCATGTGCCAGTTCGTGCAATACAACGGGGTACAGGGGGGACGTTCCCGGAGGTGCATTATCATCCAGCCCATAGTAGAAACCCCCGCCTCCCAGGCAGTTCGGGTCGGAATCCAACAGGCTGTTGAAGGACGCCGTGATTTCAACCATGGGGCCATTCATGTTGGAATCTTTCAGGCTTTCCGCCAGGGCGATCGGGTAAGCCGTGTCTGGCTCCACCCCAATGAAATTTGCCCAGGAGCTGGTTGCGCCCGCGCTACCAACCGTGGCGCTGCTGGCACTGCAAAATAGTTCTGCAAAGTTTGCACCGACCGTAATGGTGACGTTGCTGTTCAGTATCTCACCCCAGACATCAGCTGCAGCCTGGAATACGTTCAGACGCATTTCACCCAGTGTTGTGCCCGGATTATTTCCTTTCTGGTTCGGATTGGTTGGCGGTAGCGGGTCGTTGAATCCTTCGTTGGGATCATCGTCGTTTTGAATAAAAAAGGTTGCAGCAGAGGCCTGCGTGGCAAATATCACTGACATGACAAAAGTGAGAAGTTTTTTCCCTGTCATGGCTGTTTCTCCATGACAGGAGAGTCAATGGAAACTGTCGCCTGACTGGCTCCCTCACCAGCCATCCAGGATCGCGCAACTGTGATATCAGTGGTGCAATATGTCTCAATATTGCCATCCGGGCCGAGTCTGGCCACGGTCACATTGCCTGCGCTGCCATTGTTCTCAGCCGCTTGAGGGCCACCTACCTGCAAAGTATGGGTCAGCGGTTTCCCGCTATGATCAAAAGCAGTCCGGGTTGCTTCCGAAAATTCGATTTGTTCTTTCTGGGTGTAACGGTGTTGATCCTGCTCAGCGGCTAGCAGTATCTGCGGGCTGACAAGAATAAAAACTAATGGCAAACATTTCAAAGAACTCATACTGATCGCTCCAAAACAAATGGGTTTAGAAGAGATCCTTGTGTTCGCGAAACCTCCTCCCTCAATTTAGTATAGCTCAGCAATTGGGATTGAGTATATTTACAGGGATCAGTCCGGATGGCGTCTTATCCGGCAATGATCAAAACCGGGTTAAATAGGTTTTTCGAGTAACTTCCGCATTTCCCCGATTTCCTTGAGGTGCCGTTCGGAGGCTTTTGGATATTCCAGGTTCAGACTCTTTAGGGATTCGACAATAATATCTGCCACCTGCAGACGTGCAGAAGGTTTATCATCCGCCGGTATTGCATACCAGGGAGCCCATGGGCGGGATGTTGCATTCAATGCCTGCTCATATGCATTCATGTAGTCTTTCCAAAGACCACTTTCATCGACGTCGCCGGAAGAAAATTTCCAGTTTTTACGCTGGTCATCAAGCCGCGACAGGAAGCGCTTACGCTGTTCGTCACGGGAAACATTCAGCCAGAATTTAAGAACAACGGTACCGTTGCGTGCGAGGTGTTTCTCATGATCCCGGATTGATTCATAGCGTTGTTGCCACAGTTCATCCAGGCCGACCTGGAATGGCAGTTTCTGACCACCCAGGTATTCCGGATGTACGCGTACAACCAGCACTTCTTCATAATAGCTGCGGTTGAAAATGCCGATCCTGCCACGTTGCGGCAGGCTTTTCGCAGTGCGCCATAAGAAATCATGATCCAGTTCTTCTGAACTGGGCTGTTTGAATGAAAACACCTGGCAACCCGCGGGATCAACACCGCTCATGACGGCGCGGATGGTACTGTCCTTGCCCGCTGCATCCATTGCCTGGAAGACCAGCAGCACCGAATACTTATCCGATGCATACAACCGGCGTTGCAGGTCATCAAGTTCATCCACAAGGTTCTCAAGCCGGTTTTTATAGGTCTTTTTGTTCGGGACAGTCTCACTGAGCGTGCTGGCTTCAGACAGCTTGAAATCACTGTTGAAGGGGACAAGGCAGGGATTCTTTACTGCTTCGAACATGACTGCTTACTCCTGGTTGTGTACAAAGTCCCGGCTAGCCTGCTGGCATCACCATCCATCAGTTCCGGAGGGTCAAGACCGAGGATGGACAACATCAGGGGGTAAACGTCTATATTATAGACAGTTCCCAAAGACAGACCGGCTTTGATATTCGGACCGCAGGCAGTAAAAAAGCCCTGCATGTCGGGGTCCTCGGGTGCCCAGCCATGATCACCGGCATTGATTTTGCCGGATCTCTCCTGGGTCGAAAGCACTGAGTAACCAGCTTCCGGTATCAGGATTACATCCGGGAAACGCGGGTTGTTCTCAAAATGCCACTGTGCGGGTGCATCACCGGGCAGGTAGGCGCGTCCATGCTTCCAGTTCTCGTTGACCGTGGCAACGAGCTCCTTGGCCCGTTGGGGTTCTTCACGCTCAAAATACAGGAACAGGTAGGAGCCGCCTTCAATAATAACCGTATCGTCGAGATTCACGTGATCGGCTAGAAGGTATGGCTGCGGGTCTTCCAGGTATGCACCCTGGCCATGATCCGAGAGAAGGATGATGTTGATATGCTCTGCAAACGGCAGGCTCTCAAGCCCGTCGAGGAGGCGCCCGATATATGCATCAACCTGGCTGATGGCTTCGATATTTTCTGCCGATTCCGGTCCGTACCAGTGCGAGTGTTCATCGACATCCTCAAAATACAGGGTGTATACATGCGGTCGGTTTTCTTCCGATTCCTCCAGCCACGTCAATACCTGGTCGACGCGTTCCTCACCGGTGATTTTCTTGTCAAAGCTACGCCAGTGGGTGGGGGAAACACCCTGGACCGGTGCCTCGGTACCGACGAAGAAAAACGATGCAGCAACCATACCCTGTGTTTCTGCGGTGACCCAGATCGGTTCACCCTTGTAGAACCAGCGGTCTTCCACCGTTTCGCGATTTTTCATCGAATACCATGTGTCTCTTTCAGGTTCATGGAACTCGTTACCCACCAGACCGTGATGCGCGGGGTAGAGACCGGTCGCTATCGAATAGTGATTTGGAAAGGTCAGGGTGGGAAATACCGGTAGCAGGCGCTCCGCTTTTGAACCGGCAGCGGCGATGCGGTCCATGTTGGGCGTCGGGTAGCGGTTCATGTAATCCCAACGAAAGCCATCAACAGATATGAGGATGAGGTATGGCTTGTCTCGCTGGTGTAAGGCGTTGATGCCACCTGTGCCACCCGCAAAGCTTTCGACCGCATGGGGCTGTGCCTTGCAGGCGGTCAGGAATACGAGCATCAGTGCCGCCACGATGACGGCTCTTAATCCGGAGTTACAAATGTTTCAAAGCTCCCTTTCAGTCAACCAAACAGGCACGCCCGGAACGTTTCGTTTTGTCCTTTGTTACATCCGGGAGTATGAATTATTTCATCTTATTTCAACTGGTTCCACAGGTGAGTGTAGGCCAGTGCCAGCCGGTAGGCCAGTTGGTCATTGGTGGTAGAACCACCGTGACCGCCTTCCATGTTTTCGTAATACCAGATTTCCTGATCCATTTCTTTCATACGCGCGGCCATCTTCCTGGCGTGACCCGGGTGCACCCGGTCGTCACGCGTTGAGGTGTAAAAAAACACCGCAGGGTAATCCACTCCGCTTGAGAGGTTCTGGTAAGGCGAGTATTCCTTTATATACTCCCACTCCCCGGGAATATCCGGGTTACCGTATTCCGCCATCCAGCTGGCTCCCGCCAACAGCTTGTGGTAGCGCTGCATATCCAGTAACGGCACGCCACACACGACCGCACCATACAGCTCAGGACGACGGATCATGGTTGCACCCACCAGTAATCCACCGTTGGAACGTCCTTCGATACCCAGGTGTTGGGGTGAGGTGATCTTGCGTGCGAATAAATCCTCCGCCACCGCTTCAAAATCTTCAAATACACGGAAATGATTTTCCTTGAGCGCAGCAGCATGCCACTGCGGGCCAAACTCACCACCGCCACGGATATTGGCCAGTGCGAACACACCGCCGCGATCCAGCCAGAGCTTACCGTAGGCACCCGACAGATCCTCGTAGGAACCGGAATAGGATGGGGTCAGTGAATTCCGGAATCCGCCATAGGAGAAAATGTGGGTTGGGTTTTTAGCGTCCCGTTTCGCCTCCTTGGACAAGACCACGAAATAGGGGATTTTTGTACCGTCTGCAGATGTCGCAAAATATTGTTCCGTCTGGTAACGGTCACCGTCGAAGCTGGGAGCCTGGCTCTTGACCTTCTGTGGTTGCCAGTCGGTGGACGCGACGAAATACAGGGCAGGCGGACTGGTGAATGACTCGTAACGGGCAAAGAAGTTACCGCTGCTGTCATCTGTGCTGGTGATCTCCAGGGAACCGTCGTCCGGGAAACTGATCAGACTTTTTTCCCAGCGTCCTTCAGGACCCGGGTTGTATCGATAGATCTTGCCGCGCACGTTTTCCAGCACCGTTACCAGGACGGTGGAATCCGTGGTATTCACCGACTGTACAATGGTGGTGTCATCGGGTTCGATCAGGACATCGATCACACCTTTGCCACCCGCTTGTAATACCTTGGTGTCAGCTATCAATACGGCACCTTGCGGATAGTTTGTGCTGCCACGGGTCCAGTCTTCTTTGAGGGAAATAATCAAGCGACCCTGAAAGGCACCGTTGACGGTTGCAGAGAGTGGTAACTCAAGCTTTTTCAATTCGCCATTTACCAACTGGAATCTTTCGGATGTCCAGAAAGTTTTGCCGTCGCGAACCAGGTCAACATCACCACCGGCCGAGTGCAGGCGAAAGGCATTTGCTGAAACCGATTTAACATCACCTTCATAGACCAGCACCGCAGCTTCAAGCGGTGTGCCGCGTTTCCAGCGTTTCACAATTCTGGGGTAACCGGAGTCGGTCATTGAGCCCTCACCAAAGTCGGTAGAGACAAACACCGTGTCGGCGTCTATCCAGCTGGCACCGCCCTTGGCCAGGGGCAGAAAAAAACCGTCTTTCACAAAGGTCTTATCGATCGAATTAAACTCGCGTGACACAACGGCGTCACCACCTTTAGGGGATAAGCTAACCAGGCAATGCTCAGGGTGTTCCGGCAAACAATTCATGCCTTTGAAGACCCATTGTTTGTTTTCTTCTGCGCTGAGTGCATCAATATCAATGACGACTTCCCAGTCGGGTTCCTCGGAGGCGAAACGGGGAAGTGTCGTGCGTCTGAAGACACCCCTGGGGTTTTTCTCATCCCGCCAGAAGTTATACAACCAGTCTCCTTCCTGGTGAACCTCGGGAACCCGGGAGGAAGCATTCAGTATCGTCTTCGCCTCGGCATAGAGCTCGTCAAATAAGGGGTTGGATTTCAGACGTTCGGCAGTCGCTGCATTTTCAGCCCGGACCCAGTCCAGCGCCTTCTCCTCATCAACACCTTCGAGCCAGAGATAAGGATCATTTTCAGCCCAGGCCATTGAGATGCTCGTCAAGCAAGCCAGTAAGATCAGGGACTTGAAATGCATTTTTGGATCCTTTGAATGATTTGATCGAAGGGCAGTTATTTTATCAGTTGGGTAACTTCTGAAACATCCAAAACTCACACTTTTTCATGGGGTGACAGGGCTTATGACAAACACACGCAAATTGAGTGATGTGACTTGCAGGTACGCCTAGCCGTATTTTGCGCCTAGCCGTACTTACGTTCGTGTGCCTTCAGTGTTTTCTCAACTTTGACCATTGCCTTGAGCATACGATCGTGTATCGACAGGTCCTTTTGTGCGACCAGGGAGGTGGTGTGGGCCGCGCACAGGTTTTCCACACTTTGCCAGTTTTCAGCAAGTTCCCCGAACCAGTTGCGAAAATCCTGAACGGCACCCTCACGTTTCTCCAACACCTTGGCCAGCGTGGGGTGGAAGCTCAATGCATCCGGCAGACCGAAAAAACGCATCAACAGGGGTAAACGGATGTACATCAAGGTATCGTCGACGTGAATTGTCCGGGATGAAGGATGGTATGCAAGCACCGATGAGAAATGAACATTTTCATCGTCGGATATAAAATCCACACCGCGTGGTACGGAGAACTCAAAATCAGCAGCAAACAGCGCGTGCGTTTCAGGATCCTCTGTATGGGTTGGTTGCCAATTGAGGTCAGGAAACCTGGATAGATGGCGCGCCGTGCCGAAATGACTGGCATCGGGGTAGTGCTCAAACATCCAGTTGACATGGATGGTATGGAAGGGATGCAGATTCAGGACGGCGACCACATTTTTTCCATGGTTTGTCAGTCGATCCACTTCCCGCAGTACCGATCCGCTCAGGGTATAGGAATCGAGGAAAACAAACTTGCCGCTTGCAAGTCTGACCAGCGATGCCTGGGTACCGATATCAATAAAACCGGCGATCTTGAACGAGCCGCGAATGTTCCAGAAGTTATCTGCAATTTGAAGTAGTTTTGAGCTCATAAACAGTTTCCCTGTTGTACCAATACCTTAAAATCAAAACCCCTCAGGCCGAAGCTTTTCTATAAACCCGGCATCTATCCAGTAGATATCTGAATTGCCGTTTTCAGGACTGTTAAAAATGCTGGTCAGACCTTTCAGGGAGTAAGTATTGTCACCCGGCTTCTCATCAGTGGGTAAGCGTGTAGACATAAAAAAGAAATATTTGCCGTCACGGGAAACAAACGGTGAATATTCCTGTGCACCCGGTGTGTTTATCCTGTCACCGATGTTGACCGGTTCTGACCATTCATCATCCTGGTTCCGAAAAACAATGTAGTAGTCAATTGAACCCAGGCTATCCTCACGGCCATAAACCGAGACAATCAAATAGCTTTCATCGGGTGCCACAAAAGCATTGAACTGGGTTTTCCCGCTATTCACATTATCAGGCAGTTTTTCCGCTTCAGTATAGTTTCCATCCACCTGTCTGGAACGGTAGATATACTCCACGCCGGGATCATCACTTACCCTGGAGAAGTAGAGTGTTCCATCGTTGGTAATCGACGGGAAAGTCTCGGATACCGGAGTGTTGATCGTGTCACCCAGTTTTACCGGGTTTCCCCATCCCGATCCTTTCCTGTCCATCACCCAGATGTCATTGTTGTGTTTACCATCCCTGGCCGATGCAACAAAAAAGAATTTTGACCCATCCGGTGAGATGGCCGGTTCAAGGTATTTAAAGTTCTGATCCTGTGCAAAGGGGGCAACCCGGGGACCATCCCATCCGTCGTCTGTCCTGTACACGGCCAGAATGGTCGATAAATCAAAATTTCTCATATTCACTGCGTAATAAAATTCAGAGCCATCCGGTGTCATCGCCATGTCACGGTTATTGAACCCGTCCGAGATAATCCCGGGCGCAAAAAGTACCGCTTCATCTCCGGGAGGAGTCTGTCCCAGGTAGGGGCCATTGGTGGTTATGTTGTCTGCAGCGATCAGCGGGGATGCGGAAGCAATAAATACACAAGAAATCAATATCGAGACATTTATTGGAAACATCAATTCATTCCTTTAAGCCTTATTTTCTAAGGGTTCCCATTATACTCTGCGACGATGGACTATCCTGATAGCGCATGAACAACAGGCCGTGGACTCTTTAAAGTCACGGCCGTCATCTCTTGTGTCGTTTATGTCAGCAGCTAATTCACTCGCTTTTCGGGTCCATACCCTTCAAGAACATAAACAGATCGCTGTCGGTCGACAAAACGATGGTCGAGTTATCAGCGATGATGTCCTTATAGGCTTGCATGGTCCGGGTGAACTCATAGAAGTCAACTGCCTCCGGACTCTGGTTATAAGCCCTGGCGTAAATTTCCGTTGCCTTCGCATCTGCGACACCGCGGATTTCTTCAACCTGCCGGTAAGCCTCGGACTGAATCTTGTTCAGATCACGCATGCGGTTGCCACGTATCCTGGCTGCCTCGCCATTACCTTCTGAAAGGAATCGTTCGGCAATTTGCCGGCGTTCACTGATCATGCGGTCGTAAATTTTTGGTCGGACACTCTGGTTATAGTTGATACGCTTGAAGCGGATGTCGAGTAGTTCGATACCAAATACCTGGACCTTCTCGGCTGCTGCTTCAAAGATCTCGGCCTCAACCAGTTGACGTCCTTTCTTAATAGGTACCAGCGACCTCATTTTTACTTCCTGCTGTGCTGAGGTCATCATGGAATCGCGCAATGGCATACGATCCTTGGTTGTGCGTATGATTTCAATCAGTTCGTGTTTGGCCACGGCATTTCGCGTTTCGCTGCCCAGGATGTCATTAAGACGGGACTGGGCACTGCGTTCATCACGCAATCGTAAAAAGTACTGTAATGGATCGACGATCCTCCAGCGCGCGAACAGATCAACAGAAATATACAGCTTGTCCTTGGTAGGCATATCCGAAGGGGAACCGTCCCACTCCAGGACCCGTTTATCGATCGGGTTGACCTCCTGGATAAACGGGACCTTCACCTTAAGCCCGGCTGTCGTCACCGGTTCACCCACGGGCTTTCCAAACTGCGTGACGATGATTTGCTGCACCTCATTGACGGTATAAATGGCATTGATCAAGACAAACGCCACGATGGCCAGAAACACCAGGCCTGCAATATTTTTGCCCTTACTCATGGCTTGTCTCCTTTTCGAGCATCAAGATTGAGCAAAGGTAAAATCCCCTGCGACTGTTCGTCCACGATGATCTTGGATTGTATTCGCGGCAAGACGTCCTGCATGGTCTCAATGTAGATGCGGCGACGGGTTACCTCGGGCGCCTTGCTGTACTCTTCAAACAAGGCATTAAAGCGACTGGCATCGCCCTCTGCCTCGTTGATTCTCTTGAGACGATAACCGTCAGCTTCCCGGATTCGCTGATCCTTCTCGCCTTCGGCCAGCGGGATCACCTTGTTGTAATCACGCCGTGCTTCGTTAATCAGTTTTTCCTTTTCCTGTTGAGCCTGGTTAACTTCGTTGAAAGATTCCTGCACCGGTCCGGGTGGATTGATGTTCTTTAATTGCACCTGGTCGATGCTGATACCCATTTCATATTTTGTGGCGAGCGCCTGCATTTTCTCCAGTGCCTCAATTTCGATTTCCTGCCGGCCGATCGTGATCACCTCGTCAACGGTGCGGTCACCGACGACCTCGCGCATGACAGATTCGGAAACATGCCTGAGCGTGCTTCTTGGCTGGCGAACTTCAAAAAGAAACTTGAAAGGATCGGAAACACGGTACTGAACCACCCACTCCACCAGTGCTGCATTCAGGTCGCCGGTTACCATCTCGGTCTCAAGTCTTCCATCACGGGATGTCTGGAAAGGGTCCTGGGCGCCCGGGGTGGTAAATCCGAACTCCTGCTTCAGTTGTCGCTTAACCGGAACGATAGATGCGACATCCACACCAAACGGTAATTTGAAATGCAGGCCGGGCGGGACTTCTTTGAGATATTTGCCAAAGCGCTGGATAACTGCCACCGAGTCACTGGGTACAGTGTAGTAAGCGGTCCATGCAGCTATCGCAATCAGGATAACGATCACGAATCCGGTCCGCCCTCGCGAACTTCCTCCCGGTACCATTCGTTTAAAACGGTCCTGTCCCTTCCGGAGTAACATTTCCAGGTCAGGTGGTGCGTTATTTCCAGGACGGCCACCGCGGCCATTACTATTTTGCCAGGACATTAAAATTCTCTCTTCAGTTTTTGAGTATCAATGCCTATTGTATACCCTTGCTTGCGCAACAGATGCTTTATTACCGCAGCACCCGCAAGCAGAAAGGCATCCGCAGAGAGATTTTCGCCCTTCAGTACAAGAGCTTAAACACTTGCCGGGCAAGAACAGATGACGGCCTTGCGTCAGGTCAATTTCTGGCGTCATTCTTCGTGCTAATATTGCAGGATCGGCTATCAAGCGGAGGACATAGTAATGCAGTTCATCCCTAGTACCGTCATCAGCAAATTGTACAACCGGACCAGTTTGAGAAACGAAAATGGTCTTGTCCGGTTTACGGTCAAGAACCGTCTCAGTCCGGCCGAAATTCGCCAAATTTTGCACATTGAGATCAATGGCGAACCTGTGGCACGTGACAGGGTTTCCGTTTCAATTGAACAGAGTGAGATCATACCGCTAAGTATGCTGAACCCGGACAATCCAATGGATTTTCCATTGGGGGCACTGGTGCATTTTTACCTTGATATAGAGCCTCTCACTGAAGGACGTCATGCACTTAACCTGGCATTCGAAGCGCCGCCATTCGGCCGGTTGAGCCTGGAAGTACAGGATGCATTGAAGACCGGTGAAGTTTTACCTGAAACGGTGCCACGCGATTCGGCAGATGATTACAGCGATAAGATCATCCATGCCCGTCAGGGTTTCATCAAAGAAAAAACCGGTGCCGAGCTCAGGCACATGGCCGCTTATTCTTTCGACCCGCACGTGACCAGGGGCAATATTGAGCACTTTACCGGCGTGGCCCAGGTGCCGCTGGGGTTTGCCGGACCATTACTGGTGAATGGGGAACATGCGCAGGGTGAGTTCTATGTTCCGCTCGCCTGCAGCGAAGGTACGCTGGTGGCGTCCTATAACCGCGGAATGAAAGTGCTGCACCACAGTGGCGGGGTCAAGTGCACGGTAGTTGGGGATAATATGCAACGGGCACCCGTCTTTATCTTCGAAGATGCGGTCGCGGCGCGCCGTTTCTCGGAATGGATCAAGCTGAGCAGTTATCAAATCAAGGCCGTGGCGGAAGCCACCGACCCCTTCGTTAAACTGGATTACATCGATCATTACCTGGCAAGTAAACTTGTTTTCCTGCGGTTCAATTTCAAAACCGGTGACGCGGCCGGTATGAACATGGTTGGCAAGGCGACCTTTGCTGCCTGTAACTGGATACTGAAAAACTGTGAGGTGGCAGACGTCCAGCGCTTCTTCCTGGAATCGAATTTTGCTACCGACAAAAAAGCGTCAATGATTAATATGATGAAAACCCGGGGAAAGCGTGTCGTCGCCGAGGCCGTAGTCAAACGCGATGTTCTGCTGGAGATTATGGATGTTGAAACCGAGTCGCTTTATCTCCACGGAAAGGTCGCTAATATCGGTACCATGCTGTCCGGTGCAAATAACAACGGCTGCCATGCCGCCAATGCGATCACCGCCGTGTTCATAGCGACAGGGCAGGACGTGGCCAATGTCGCGGAATCTTCCATGGGTTTGCTGTACTCGGAACTGTCCCCTGAAAACGATCTTTACATGTCCATCACTTTACCCTCGCTGATTGTTGGAACCTGCGGTGGTGGAACCGGTCTGCCGACACAGAAGGAAGCCCTGCAGGCAATGGGTTGTGACGGTGTTGGCAAAGTCAACAAGTTCGCCGAGATCATCGCCGGCACAGTCCTGGCCGGTGAAATCTCACTGGCAGCCGCAATTTCGTCACTGGACTGGGTTTCAAGCCACGACCAGTATGGGAGAAATGATCCGCGTGCGGTTGGCTAGATTCTTCGCCAGTCCGGTCAGGCGAGTTAAAAGCACCAGGTGGCAAGACCCCGGGTCCTGCCGTCATTGAAATTGACCAGGTTTTTCCTGTTTCCGTTAATTCTTTAGATGTTCTTCAAAAAAATCTTTCATCAGCGTATGCAGATGCAACTGCGTTCCTTCACCCTCTTTGAGACTGTGACTGCGGTTTGGATAGGCCATAAATTCAAATTGTTTATTATGTTTTACCAGTTCATCGATGAGCCGTTCCGAGCCCTGGTAATGGACGTTGTCGTCACCGGTGCCGTGTATCAGCAGCAGCTTGCCTTCGAGTTGTGAGGCGAAGTTAATCGGAGAGCCCTCACGGTAACCTTCCTCATACTCATCCAGCAAACCGGAATAACGCTCCTGGTAGATGGAATCGTAAAGCCGTTGGTCGGTGACCGGTGCTCTTGAGATACCGGCGTGGTACTGTTGCGGGTAACGGAACATCATGTTCAGGGTCATCGAGCCACCACCCGAGTGACCCCAGATGCCGACGCGGTCGGTATCGATGTAACTCCAACGTTCGCCCATGGCCTTGAGAGCATCTGACTGGTCCCGTGAGCCCAGCACACCGACTGCCCCATATAACGATCTGCGCCAGGCTCTTCCGCGGGGTGCCCGGGTGCCTCGGTTATCCACCGTTGCGAGAATAAAGCCATGTTGTGTCATCAGCATATGCCAAAGGTGCCTGGAACCGGACCAGTTGTCCTGTGCGGTCTGACCCCAGGGTTCGCCATAGACGTAATTGATGATGGGGTATTTTTTGCCCGGGTCGAAACCGGGTGGACGCATGATAAAGCCATCCAGTACCAGGCCATCGCGGGCTTTGACCTGGAAGAACTCGTGTTCACCCAGCGTGATTTTGCTCATCATGTCGATCAGCTTCTGGTTGTCCTCCACGACCCGCCTGGTTTTGTGGTCCGGTAATGAGATCAAGCGGGTCTGCGGTGGCTGGGTAAAGGATGAATGGGTATGGATCGCCCAACGCGCGTCCTTTGACGTCTGGTAGCTGTTGAAGCCACTGTATTGATCCGGAGTGATACGCTGCATATCACCCGAGCCGTCCAGACGGCTGCGGTAGAGGTATCGTTGTGAGATATTCTCCGGCGAGGCAATGAAATACAGCCAGCCACCGCTTTCGTCGATGGCCTCCATTTCGGTAATATCAAACTCACCCGGTGTCAGGTCAACGATGGACTCGCCATCGGCCGATACCCGGTGAATGTGCCGCCAGCCACTACGCTCGGAAATCCAGGCAAAGGCATTGGCCTCCTTGAGCCAGGTGACGTCATCGTAGACTTCAACAAACTCCTGCTCACGCTCGATCAGTACAGTAGTCAGTTCGCCGCTGTCCGCCGCCACCGCGTAGACATGGTTGGTATCCTGTTTTCGATTGAGTTGCTGCACCAGGATGTGTGTGCTGCCGTTTGCCCAGCCCATCCGCGGTATGTACATATCTTTTGCCACGCCGGGCAGCTTCGCCCATACCGTCTTCCCGTTTGCCAGTGAAACAACACCCACGCGGGCGGCTGAGTTCTCTTCACCCACCTTGGGGTAGGGAAAACGGGTAACCACCGGGTAAAGTCCGTCGGTATTGTTGATCATCAAAAAATCCTGGGCCGCGCTGGTATCCAGCTGCCAGTAGGCAATCATTTCGCCATCCGGGCTCCAGCGGAATCCGTCCTTGGCGTGAAATTCTTCCTCATAAACCCAGTCAAACAGTCCATTGATGACCGTATCGGAGGCATCGGTGGTCAGCTGTTCAATCGCGCGGCTTTCCAGGTTCTGAACATAGATGTTGTCCTTGCGTACATAGGCCACACGGGTGCCATCCGGTGAGAACTTGGCGAATTGAAGGGTGCTTTCTTCCGCCTCACTGCCACCCAGTTGCCACAGATCGCCGCTATCCACGTCGAGCATCCAGTAATCACCACGGCTCTTGGTACGCCATACCTTGACGCTGTTGGTGTAGATCAACAACTTGCTGCGATCTTCGGACCAACTGTAATCATCAACGGTTAAAGCCTTTTCTGAACCCCCTGGTGTCAGTTTTGTTGCGGGTATCAGGATGCTGCGATCCAGTGTTTCCGGGTTGTAGAAGACAATGTCTTCCGCCCACTTGATGATTTCGCCTTCCTCGTCCCGTTCGGGGTCCACTTCGCGGTATTCCTCGACGGTCTCCAGTGCGGTGTAGCCACTACCGTCGTCCAGCCATCGGATTTGTCCGGGTTCCTTGGGGTCGTAACTGTGGTCTTTAAATATAGCCTCGAGAGTCAGCATTTGATCAGCTTCCGGTTGTGCGGTTTCAGAGGGACTGGTTTGCCGGGTGCAGGCAGCAACGGCAAAAATGACCAACAGAAACGCAAAACGTAGAAATAAATAACGGAATCCATTAGCCAAAAGAGGTCTCCAGATGGGGGGGGAGTGGGATATTTGAACGTCCATTGTGTTCTCATCAACGCCGGATATGCAAGCGGGGTGTGTCCGGTGTTAATCACAAGCTCAAAGACGGCACCATCAGGGAAACCATTTATTGGAAAGCCAACTGGCCTACAGAAACAGGCACAAATGTCAGTATCAACTTCTCTGTCAAAAAAATTGGTGGAGACCAGTCAAGTCTTTGCTGATTTTTATTGAATCTTAAGTGGAGCTTAAAATGGGCTTAAGCGCTTATTAAGCATCAGTATGTTAATCCTTGTTGACTTGAATCTCACAAGGAAGAGCACATCATGCTAAGCGCACAAGTGATTGAAATTGAGAGGAAGTCATTAGTAGCATACGCGAAGTTTATCGGCTTGGCGTTATCATTTACCACCATGGTTCTCACGGCTGACGCACTCAATGCCGGTGAGAAATCCCGTGGTCCGGGTCCTCAACACGGAAGCCCGGAGTTTATGCACCAGGGTGGTCATCATGATGGAAACTACTACGGTGTGGAAAACCTGGCTTACTACGGCGATTGGGACTCCAACCGGGTGTTCATTATCAACGTTGATGATATGTCATTAATGAAGACGGTGACGGATACGGGTGATGGGCCATACGGTGTTGATCAGGAGGGCGGGGCAACGGCCTATGCCTTAACCCGCAAGACTGAGTCTGTGACCGTGATAGAAAACTATTTTATTGAAAACATCGGCAGGATTTTTCTGGATCATAAACCAAGGTCTACAAACTTCAATCCCGACACCGGGTTTTCACTGGTTTCCGGCGCAGATAAAGTGATGACCAGCCTTATCAAGGTTAACAGTGACAAGCTTACTAAGGTTTTTGGTGTTGATGAACTGGTTCAGCCGCATGATTACGGTGGTTCACTGGCAACCGGTCACCCGTTGTGGGTTGATGACACGCATTTTTTCATGCTGGACAGGCCCGCACGCCAGATCCAGTTGTGGAGCCGGTGCCACGGATTGCTCTCTGTTTTGGATACGCCCACTTCAGTTCATCACGTATTCCAGTCGCCATTAGAAGGCTTTGATGACGTTTACTATGCAGTCGTTGAAGGTAACCGGGATGAGCTTTTATCGCCATCTATCCTGCGGTTCAAGATCAGGCGGGGCCGGTTGGTTATCACGGGTGAGTCGGTTCTCAGCGAATATGCGCCGCTTTTACTCAATCCCGCAGAAATGGGTTCCCACCATGCTGATTTTCACCCCGATGGTGTCCATATCTATGTTGGTTCCGCGGAAGGTCATGTTTTTGTGGTCAATAAGAATTCGATGAACATTGTGACCATGATAGATACGGGAAAGGGCTCAGGTCATACAACATTTGTCCCCGGGCGCGACAGGGCGTTCGTAACCAATCATAACGATACTTACATGACAGTGATCAATACCATTGACCATAGCTGGTTGATGAATATAGAAGTGGCCGTTTCAGCCTCTTACGAATACAAGTCCCAGGCCCACACATCGTCAGTCAGCCCGGATTCAAATTTCTTTTACAGCGCTGCCAGCCACGATGGTGTGTTTTTCGAAATCGACGTGGAAAATCTTTGGATTTCACGTCAACTCGACGTTGGAGCCGAAATTGGTGAAGATGTCAATATTCTGATGGGCAGCTTCATCTGGGCAGGCGAGGGCGATGGTATGTAGCTTCTGTTTTCAATAGTCTCTATCGGGAAAACGAAATCGACTTAAATCAGGCTGGTATTGACGCTGCCGTTTAAGCTCAATCTCATAGATCGCCTGGCCAAGGTTTTTTAAAAAGGGCAGCCCGATGCCCTCGTATTCGTAATTGTTGTCGTTGAAGGTCTGATTTTCATTGGTATAGATTGTAGCTGACAGTATGAACTCTATATTATTTTTGAAATCAACGATGTAAGCAGCGTCTGTCAAAAAACCATAGGCGTCACCGACCTTGTTGAAAATTCGTATATTCGGAGGAATGATATTCGCATCACCACCATACATAAGAAACTTCACATGGCCTTGTGGATAATCATCAGTGCTGGAATAGGCTTTGATGCCGCTTTCAGCCGGATACATTGACATATACCGGTACAGAAACCGGTAGTCATCCTCGCTGAGGTTCAGGCGCTTCTGCGGTTTGGCGTTTTCCGGGAATACCAGGTTTGTAATGAACTCGTGCTGGTCCAGTAATGAGTAGGTATTCTTTCCGGCAAAATCCTTGGGCCGCTCAAGACGTTCGCCGTCAACGATTTCAGCAAGTCCGAGTTTTTCCGGCCGGGTTCCTCTGAAGCCAGGTTCGCTGTAAACAGCACCCTGCTCATAGACAATTTCATCCCCGCTGAGAAATTGAACGGGATTGGTCCAGCGGTTTTCATCTTCGCTCAAACGGCTTTCAAGCCGGTGGATTATGCGTGTATCGAAGTACCCCATGCCACGCAGTCTCTCGTTAATTTCCTGCTGCCCGATGAATTCGTATAAGCGGTTAAACGCGTCGTTATCACTAACCAGCAAAATCTTGCGAATATAGTTGCCCACCGAGGGCAGGCCGGTTGGTGAGGTTTCATCGATTGTTGCAACCGTCTGGAAACCGGCATTTGAGCCCGTCAGCATGGTGGTATCACGGTTTAGACCCGGTTGGTTCAGGCGATTAAGTTTCTCCAGTGCAAGCGCCGCTACCGGCAACTTGACCGTGCTCGCGGGGTAAAAATACTCGGTGGGATTTACGTTGTATACAAAAGACCTGAAGCCCGGTTGATTTTCGGCGTCACGGTCGATCTGTGTGTAAATGATCTGAACACGATACTTATCCCGGTTTTGTGTAACCGTGCCGAACTGATCAGGCCGTGAAGCAAGCAGGGACTCAAGTGAGCCTTCCCAGGTGACGGTTCTTTCGCAGGCTGTTGTCATGGCAAGTAATAACATCAGGATCGTGGCGCGCATCAGGATATTGTCGCATAAAGAAAGCCCTGCATATCAGCTTAATAAACGTGATAAAAAGATTACAAATGTTATCGCCTCCCTGTCCGGCAGCATGCTTGAACAGGACCGATCCGTTCCCTCGTTGGCGCTTGCATTACGAGTTGAGCAAGCATTCAGCTTACCGGTTGATGACATTTTAAGGCTGGAAAGTGCAGAATAGGCAAAATCAACCCTGTTTGCTTGAGATACAGAAATGGCCAACGAACATTTTTTTCCGCCCATCGAGCCTTATGAAACCGGTACCCTTAAAGTCAGCGACCCGCATGAACTGTACTGGGAGCAGTGTGGAAATCCTGAAGGTGACCCGATTCTGTTTTTGCATGGCGGTCCCGGTGCAGGCTGCTCGGAGCAGGACCGGTGTTTCTTTGACCCGGCACATTTTCGTATTGTGTTGCTGGATCAGCGCGGTAGTGGCCGGTCTGTTCCCGTGGGTGAGATTAGCGACAATACAATGGCTCATACGGCCCGGGATATCGAACAACTCCGTGAACGACTCGGTATAGATCGCTGGCATGTATTCGGTGGCTCTTATGGCTCAACGATGTCGCTCTATTATGCGCAGGAATTCCCGGAACGTTGTAAAAGCCTGGTGTTACGTGGTATCTGGATGTTGCGCGAAGAGGAGATCGATTGGTGGCTTTACCGTATTCGTATGATTCAGCCAGAACTGTGGCAGAAATTTGCCGGTTTTATTCCCGAAGAGGAGCGTGGCGACCTTCTCGAGGCCTATTGGAGTCGTCTCACAGACGCGGATAGGAACCTGGCTTTGCAGGCCGCGAAACACTGGGCGATGTACGAGATAGCCTGCTGTACCTTACTGCCAAACCCTGAGTTCGCCAGCCATTTTGATGAGCCCGATACTGCCTGGGCCGTGGCGCGGCTGGAAGCGCACTATTTTCGAAATGTTAAGCCGGATCCCGATTCGTTGCTGCTGGACCGGGTGGATGGAATCCGTCAGATTCCCGCGTTTGCGGTTCACGGACGCTACGATATTGTCTGCTCGGTCAAGAACCTCATTGACCTGGCCAACAGATGGCCGGAACTGGATACTGTGATCTCACCCGATTCCGGTCATTCATCCCACGAACCGGGTATCACAAAAGAGTTGGTGGCCGCGACCAACCGTATCGTCACGACGGGTACTCCGAAACGGTCTTAGGGTTTGGTCAGATACGATTGATTGGCTTACTTTGCGATCACCTGCAGCAAATCCTGTAGCGCAATGACCGTTGCCTCAACACCCAGCCTCACCGACTCTTCACCCTTCACTTTAAATAAAGGTGAGTGATGGGAAGGTACGGCGGGGCCACCGGCTTTTTCAGTATCGAAGTCAGCTTGCGGTGTACCACCAACGGAGAAGTAAGTGCTGGCGATATAGGGATCAGTGGTAAAAAACGGGAAATCCTCTGCACCCATACCTTCACGTTTCGATTCGTAGAATATGTCTTCGCCCAGTTTCTTGCTCCAGACTGCCCTGAGGCGTTGGGTTAACCGGGTATCGTTAACCGTAGGCGGCACGCTCTCATCCGATACGATGACTTCAGGCAACAAGTCTTCAGGCAGACCCGCAACCCTGCCCATGTTTTCTGCAATTCGCTTTATGCCATCCAGAAGAACCTGGCGGGTCTCCAGGTTGTCATTGCGCACGGTTAACTGGAGGTGTGCTTCGTCGGAGATGATGTTGTGCTTGGTGCCGGCGTGAAAGGAACCGACGGTAATGACACCTGCCTCTCGCGGGGCAAGCTCCCGGCTGACCACGGTCTGTAAAGCCAGTACGATTTCGGAACCCAGAACAACCGGGTCAACGCCACGATGGGGGCTGGCGCCATGGGCACCGATTCCATGAATGATGATGTCAACCGTATCCGCACCGGACATCGGTGCACCGACAATGGCAACCAGTTTGCCCGTGGGGACGCCGGAGGAGACATGAAATGCCAGGGCATAGTCGGGCTTCCCAAACCTGTCCCAAAGACCGTCTTTCATCATGCTTTTGGCACCGCCGACACGCTCTTCCGCCGGCTGACCGATCAGCATCAGTGTTCCGGACCATGTGTTCAGGTTTGCGGCCATGAACCGTGCCGTGCCGACCAGGCTGGTGATATGCACGTCGTGACCACAGGCATGCATAACCGGTACCTCGTTACCATCCCAGTCTATCTGAGTTACGGTCGATGCATACGGTAGTCCGGATTTTTCCGGTACCGGCAGTCCGTCCATATCTGCCCGCATCATCACCAGTGGTCCGGGTCCATTTTCCATGATGGCAACGACACCGGTGCCGCCAACACCTTCAGACACTTCAAATCCTGCTGCGCGTAATTCATCGGCCAGTCGTGCCGCAGTCTTGGTTTCCATTGAGGAAAGTTCAGGGTTGCGGTGAAAATAGTCATACAACGCCCCCAGGTGTTGATCATAATCCGCTTCAACCGCGTTGGAGAGATCGTCCGCAGTCGCTGTCTGCGTGAATCCAGTACTCACTATAACCAGCGCAAGCAGCAACTTTAATGTCAGGAATCGCATGAACTTTTCCTTGTTTTGTTCTTCAGGAGTGCGAAGACTAGCAGAGCATTCAAAACACGGAAAGAATATTTAAGAGTGATTTGGAATTTTGGTAAAATTCGGAGGAGTAATTGGTGAGTATCCTTGAAGAATTCTTCGGTCTTGAAGAAGGTTTTCATACCAATTCAAGCGAGTGAGTTCTAAAGCAGAGGTTGAGTAACATGCCCCAACTTAAAGCGCTGATTTTCGACGTAGACGGCACGCTCTCTGATACCGAGCGGGACGGGCACCGTATCGCTTTTAACAAGGCTTTCGCAGAAGCAAACCTGGACTGGTGCTGGGACGTTGAAACATACGGGATCTTGTTGAAAGTAACTGGCGGCAAAGAGCGCATCCGTTATTTTATCGAGAGATTTCAACCTGTCTTTAACCTACCTGTTGATCTGGACGGGTTTATTAAAGACTTGCATCAATCTAAAACGAATCACTACGTGGCACTGCTGCAGTCCGGTGCAATCCCATTGAGACCCGGTGTTGAGAGACTACTGACCCAAGCGCGCTCGGCCAAGCTGAGACTTGGTATCGCAACGACAACCACACCGGAAAATATAACAACGCTATTGAATGCGACGTTGGGTGCCGACAGCATCGGCTGGTTCGATGTGATCGCCGCGGGTGATGTGGTGCCCGACAAAAAACCCGCACCGGATATTTTTCAATATGCGCTCAATAAAATGGACCTGTCCGCAGAAGATTGCATGGCGTTTGAGGACTCCGAAAATGGTCTGTTGTCATCGTTACAAGCAGGTTTGAAAACCATCGTGACGATCAATGAATACACCCGTAATGACAACTTTGACGGGGCGCTTATCGTGCTGGATCAACTGGGCGAGCCGGGTACGGCATTCACCGTCATTGACGGCGATGCCGGGGAAGCAGGCTATGTTGACGTACCTCTGATTAAACGTTTATTCGAGACCTGATTTTCTAATCGCCAATAGTCGTGTTTGGGTCTTGTCGTTGCTCAGGCATTCATCTCCTTGCGTAATTGACCCGCGTGACCCGGTGACCGAATCCGACCGGATCGTCAAGGAAGTACGTGAAAATGGCTTTGAGGTCACTTACCTGCGTTTTCCCGATGAGGGGCATGGTATTCGAAAGCGGTCAAACCGTGTGGCTTACTATCGGGGAGTCGCCGATTTTCTGGAGCGAAACCTTGGCGCAGACGAAGGGGCAGGTGACAAGTAGATTTGGATAAGCAACCGCCTCTGAATACCGGCCTTTGCGCCTCCCGGGGTGGTCTTGTGCTGCACGACAGCACATAGTTGGTTCTTTCTGAAGGTATTTCAAGTGGCTAATTGCTATACTTATTAGTAGAGTCTCCCCGCCAAAGCGGTGATCCCGCATTGGCCAAATATCACTTCATGGTCATTATTGTGAAAAAGTATCAGTTTTTAGTTCGCAGCCTTAATAAGGCTGCTCATGTTGTGCGGGTCCAGGCCATAGTTGTATTGATCCTGGCAGCCTGGTTTCCGTTTGTAACACTGGCATCAGGCACCAGCAATGGAATTACCGGCCCGGGCAATGCGGAATTTCGTGCCGGGATGTGGTGGGATCCAGCCCTGAGTGGCAGTGGTTGGGACATCAACATGAGTGGCGATACCGCCTTTGGCATTTGGTATACCTACGATGAAAACCGCAAACCGGTCTGGTACACCACCTCAGGACCCGTTTCAGAAGGTCGCTTTGAGGGTGATCTTCTTTCTTTTACCTGGGATTACAATAATAAGAAGGTCAATGCACCAACGGTCGCTGGCAATGTAAGCATTCAGTTTCTAAACCCGCAACTGGCAGAGATTCACTGGCGGCTGGGTGAGCAGCAGGATCAGCATATACTGCGCCCTTTTATTTTTTCGGCAAACCCGGCACTGGCTGACTACAGTGGGTCATGGTACGACCCGCAGGAATCCGGTTATGGCATTACCTTTCAGACTCAGGGTGATCTGACCTATGCGGTGTTGTACTACTACGACAAAGCAGGCAATCCAAGGTGGTCCGCCGGTATCAATGCGGAAGGTAGCCAAAGCCTCTCAATGCTCAGCTTCGAGGGCAGTTGCCCATGGTGTGAGTATGCTCCGCCGGAATACTATCCAGCCGGTGAGCTGTTGCCTGAATTTCATTCTGAATCAGCATTAAGCCTGCAGATGACATTGCCGGACGCCGTGCCGTTCTGGACCAAGTCACAGGCGCAACACAGTATGATATCCAACCCGCCTTCCGGTCGCCAGCACCCGGCGGCGATGGCCCGCATCGCATCCGCAGACGCGCTTAAATATTACTTCAAGACAGGATACCTCAGGGGTAATGGGCATCATTTAGATTACCTTTGCCCGCCGATTGTCAGCTCGCCGCCGCCTGTAACAGACCAGCCGAGTAGTGAAGTTCTTTCCTCAACCAATGTGCAGGTGGCCGGAGTTGATGAAGCTGATGTGGTTAAGGCCACTGCCAACTACCTGTACTCGTTGGACTTCCCAATGTATGAGATTCCGATGGCTGAGGATGAATCAGCCTGGTTGCAATCTATCACCCGCTACCGGATTTCAGCCAGTGGTGATATTCCACTGGGTGATGGCGGCTTTCCCGTTTCATTGCCACGTACACCGGGGACCAACAGTTTTGTTCGGAGCCAGGGCCTCTATCATTATGATCCGGAGCTGGATACTGAATCCGGACACCCAACGCTGATCTACCTGGCAAGCCAGGTTGAAGGGGGGTGTTATAGAGTGGGAAATGAAAGCACATCCATCCGTGCTTTTGATGCGGATTCAGACACCGATTTTATCGTCGGTGAGCAGCTTGAAATTGACGGTGAATTGATCGCCAGCCGAAAGATCGGTGATCGCTTGTTTATTGCAACGACTTACAAACCGGATTTGTATGCGCTGGCGACAGAGGTTTTAGGGCCTGAAGCCGCACAGGACTTCAGCTTTATGCCAACTGATATTGAAGCATTGTTTAATATGCTGGAACCGGAACAGTTGTTCCCCGCTATTACTTATCCTGACGGAAGCCATCAACAACTGGTAACAACACAAAACGTCATGATGCCGTCATTGCCGCTTTACAGTATTGAGCCCGTATTGACGACGCTTTCCATGTTTGATCTCAATGACCTCAGTATCCCACCGGTCAGTATTGCGGTGATGGGGAGAACCGCCGGGATGTACGCCACGCCTCAGAGCGTGTATTTCGCGAGCTCACATACCGGTTATGGTATCAACCAAACCGGAGAGATCGTCAGAACCGGGTATATGGATACCGATATTCACAAACTGGCCATTTCCCGTAATTCATTGGAATACAGGGGCTCCGGAACCGTCGAAGGTTCCCTGGGTATTGACCGGGAACGACTGGCCTTCCGTATGAGTGAATATCAGGATCACCTGAGGGTAGTTAGTAGCCAGGGCTGGCGGGATCGCTGGGGCGAATTAGGTGATCACCGCCTGACGATCCTCAAGGAATCTGAAGGGAATGACCTGCTATTGGAAACCGTCTCTGTATTGCCAAATGAACAACGGCCCGAACCCATTGGCAAGCCCGGTGAAGCCATTCATGGTGTGCGCTTCCAGGGAAAACGTGGCTACGTGGTGACATTCGTACGTGTTGATCCGCTTTATACCCTGGAACTTGGTAACCCGCTTGATCCACAGATTCTTGGTGAACTGGAAATCGAAGGGTTTTCCGACTATCTTCACCCTGTTGGTGACAATCTTTTAATTGGTATCGGAATGCAGGCAAAAACCTCGTCGGAGAGCGGTAATACCTGGTTTCAGGGAGTGCAGGTTGGCTTGTTTGATGTTTCAGCGCCATCGGCGCCTGTACTTCTGAGCCTCGAGGAAATAGGTCATCGCGGTACGACAACATCCGTGCTGGCAACGCATCGTGCCTTTACCTTCGTACCGGGCGATCCATCCGAAGGTGAACCGATGCGTTTTATCATTCCCATCAGCGAGCATGCACCACCGGACGGCATCCTGGATCCGGATCCAAGCCAATGGTACCCCTGGAAGTCCACGGGCATAGTGATGTTTGATGTCCATGAAAATACAGGCGGGCTTTCAACACTTGAGCTGACGGGTCGTGCGAACCTTGCAAGTACAGAAACCGTTGACCCGGATTTCGCAGCCTTTTATCAACACCCTCAAGAAGAATATAGCCGTTCGGTGATCTATGGCGACCAGGTGTTTCATTATTTTCGTGGTGGCCTGTTTATGACCCACTGGACGGGAAGCCAG
>Ga0316190_10000016_pt1 | contig 90806 bp, 77 predicted proteins | sample Eddworburrow2_MG_FD_204929 | JGI IMG/M metagenome (GOLD analysis project Ga0316190, IMG submission 204929) | Coastal sediment microbial communities from Maine, United States - Eddy worm burrow 2 | ecosystem: Environmental > Aquatic > Marine > Coastal > Sediment | place: USA: Maine | collected...
CATAATCAACAACAAATGATTTCACTTAAGAGCCTGTCCGGTTTTTGGGGTCCATTTCTGACAAAGCAAAATGGAAAAGGGCGACTCATTATTCCGCCGTTGTCGCGCAACGAAAACCAACCCCCCTCCATGCCGTATGCGGCGGGTCATAGCTTCGACTGGAAACGGTGAGCAATGGTATATCTTCCATTAAGTAGGAACCGCCATGCAGGCTTTTGGCCGGCTCTGACCAAGGTTGATAGGTTTGAACAAATAGTGATGAGGGACCCTTGGGATTATTTCTTGAAGCATATTCATAATAGTTTGGTTCATACCAGTCATTGACCCATTCCCAAACATTGCCGGACATGTTGAAAGCTCCGTATGGACTGGCTCCGCTGGCAAAACTGTCGACCGGAACAGTGTCTATTCCGCTCGCTTTCTGATTTTCCTGTACAGCAAATGAATCAACACACACATTTTCCGGATTTCCCCAATGCAAGCGATTGGCCTCGAACTCATTGCCCCATGGAAAAATGCGACCATCAACGCCCCTGGCAGCCTTTTCCCACTCGGCCTCAGACGGAAGGCGTTTTTTGTTCCAGTTACAATAGGCTTTTGCATCATTCCAACTTACCTGAACAACGGGGTGATCCATTTTGTCCTTAATTGAATCTTCGGCTCCGGCAGGATGCTTCCAGTTTGCCCCTGACACCTTCGTTTGCTTTTTACCTACTTTTACACCAGCGTATCCTACTCGTTCGGCATCTGTTACATAACCGACAGCGGCGACAAAATCTGAGAATTGCGCATTGCTCACTTCATATTTATCAATATAAAACGCGTTGAGACAGATTGTTGAAACCGGTTGTTCATCGCCAAGGTCATTTCCCATAATGTTGATAAGCTGGCTGTTCTGAATATTGCCTCGTAAAAATGGGCCTGCGGGAACAAAAACCATACCTGGAAAAGTCGAATTTGTTATTGGATCCGGTGGATGTGGAACTGCCAATGTATATCCGGTTGCACTTACGTTTGCGGCGCCAAACCTGCTGAGCATTATGACAAAGCCAATAATAACAGGCAGAGAAAGCAGTCCCAACAAAATTGACTTAATTCGAAGCGACCTTGTCTGTAAATATCGGTAACCAACGACACAGGTCAGCGTGGCTCCACCAAATGCCAGGTAGTATGGCAATCCGGTTTCCATTAATTTCAACAGATACATCGCGCCCCAAACGCGTTTATACCACTCTGAATTCGCCATGCTCAAATGGACAAAAACCATGCTACAGACTAACAAAAAAGCTATCTGCAGTTCAGCAAAACTGCCTTTTTTACGGTAAAAATGCCAAAACGCAATACAACACCACAAGATACAAATCCCCCAAAGCCAGAGCATTAAAAAAACGGGGCTAAAAACAGTTTTAAAAATCAGTCCAATCCAGTTTACCATAATCGTTGCCAAGTCAATAGTTAGAAGTTCAATGTTCTGGACATGCTGTAAAAAAATTATTTCATATACCCCAGCGACCGGAGGCGTTTTCTGGTTTCCTCGTCTATATTAGATGTATCAGACTGTTTAAAACGAATCTTAACTTTTTTTTCAAAGTTTTGTACCTTTTCAAACAGTTTTTTTACGATTTCCTGATTTTCTTCAGCAATATTTTCCACTTCAGCAGGATCTTTGAAAATATCATATAGTTCTATTCGCGGCTTTCTGTCCATGAAATCAGGAACTTCATGTTTGATAAGCTTCCATGCGCCATGAAAAACAGCCGCCTCTGTCCTGCGTCGGTGGTATTGACCCAAGTGCGCGACCATTGGATATTGCCGCTCTTGCTCAAACAACGAAATACCTTGCAAACTGTCAGGGCGGGGAAGCCCCATTAAATCTAAAATAGTAGGATTTACATCCACCAGGTGTTTTACATTGCCCACTCTTTGCCCTGCATGTTGCAAGCCCGGCTGACGCATGATAAGCGGTATGTGAACTTCTGACTGATAGACACTTGCGGCATGTCCGTAAACGTCATGTTCACCAAAGCTTTCACCATGATCTCCGACAAATAGTATCAGCGTATTTTGCATCAAATCCAGAGCTTGAATCTCAGCAAATAAATCTGACAACTGATCATCCAAATATCGAATTTCAGCGTCATAAGAATCAATTTTTTGCTCCTTACTTCCCTGAAATAAATTTTCATAATTACCAAGAGGCAGGTAAGGATGATGCGCATCCATATAGTTTAAGAACAGAAAAAAACGCTGACCCTTTTTTGCGCGCAGCCATTCTTTTGCAAGAACATTGATTTCCGAGGCAAGCAAATAGTATCGTTCACTACTCTCAACCCATTTCCTGAAACGCCAGGCCAGATTTGTTTTTGAGGCCAACCAATAGCCAACGGCCAAAGCGGACGGCTTAAAATCCGGATGAAGCGGTTGTGCGTCCACATAAGTGTCAAACCCCTGATTCAGACCGAAGGCGCGATAAAGATACGCCGAATTGGCGCAGATGGCGCCGGTTTCTATTTCTGCTTCTTTTGCAATTTCCGCCAAAGTAAGCGCTTCAGGTGAAAGCGGAGCGACCGGAGCTTTGTCATCCAGCAAACCAAGCTCTTCCAAGCTTAGGCCGCCGCCGTCTGCGACAATATCCGCGCCATGAGCCGCCGGAAAGAGTCCGGTAAATAGCGTAGCATGCGCAGGTAAAGTGTAGCTTGATGATGACATCACATTTTCAAAAACGAGGGACTCAGCGGCAAAACGCTGCAACCAGGGTGACGTCTCTCTTTCATACCCATAGGCTTGCAGATGATCAGCGCGCATCGTATCCAGCATAATTAACAACAAATTTGGTTTTTCAGCGGTTGCAACCTGACCTTTTTCAGAGCTGGCAAGATTGAGCATAGATCGACCCGGTTGCGGAGGATTGCTAAATTGTTTTACGACAAAGAACAATCCAAATAGAAAAAATAGTAAGTTTAAGACTACCTGCAACTTAGAGCCGACATTTTTTCGAACAGCTATATAGACAGTCGGCGCCAAAACGCCATAGACAATCCAAACATCAAGCGTAGGAAACCTGAAAATATTGCTCAGACTCAAATACAAAGCTGCTGTAAACAGCGATGAGGCCCAAATCGAACCACCAAAATGGTCAGCTAAATCCAATGACTTGCCAACAAGCCAGCCGCCAAGCCGCAGGATGGCGACCAATGCAACAACAAGCGCCAGTTCCGCTAAAACCAACGCAACTGTTTCAGCGCGAAAAAAATAGTCCTTACTGAAAGCGATGGATAAATCCCAAACAAATATCAGGCAAACAGAAAGGCAAAAACCCGCCAACGAATTGACAACTTTATTTGCTTTTTTAATTTGCATATAAACCTATAAAGTAGATACTATTAACATAACGTTCAAAATAGAATTCAAACAACAAAACTATCCATTTTTTGTGCATCCGCGCTTAACTTTTGGTCGCCGTTTGTCCGCCATCCCAATCACGCAAAGGCAAGTTTCTTTGCTGTTGAAGGAGATTCACCTGTTCAAGCACAGCTTTCACTTCAAACGCTTTGACATATTGGCTTACCACATCGCCCACCACTTTGATTTTATCGTCAAAAGACATTTGCATGCCAGGCAAAAATGACAATTCCGGCGCGTCGTCGTGTCCTAAAAAATCAGGCGGATGCAGCAGCAAGGAAGGTTGAAGCCCGACAAGGCGAAAAGCTTTTAGCGCAGCCTGGAAGTAAGTCATGGCTAATTTAGGCGAGTAAACCGAGAGAGCCACAATATAGGTTAAGTGAGTTGGCAGGCGAAAAAACGGCAAGGTTGAAACCGGTATTTCCACCAGCGCTTTGCCGCCTTCTATATTCCAGAGATAGGGTTTGATAGGTCGAAAACCATCTTTAAACGAGCCGCCCAGCTCAGCCCTTTTCTCACGCTCTTCCCTGCTGAAACTTGCAGTGGCAAAGTAGTAGGCGCGCGCCAGCGGCGTTACAAAAGTAGGAAACGTGCTTGAATCATAACGATATTTCTGTTGTACAAGCTCTTGCAACGTTTCGCATGAAAAGCTATAGCCCGGGCCGCGAAAACCAACGGGTTTTACGCCTGTGGCCTGTTCAATGCTCAACTCGGCCGAACCAAGCTCGTCTGCTATTTGCTGTCGGTTGTATAAATGCAACCAAGGCTCATGTTTGAACGAATGGTTGCCAATTTCGTGACCCGCTTCCACGATAGCTCTGAGTAAATCGCGGTTTTTCTCAAAAGCAGCGTCTTGCCCGACAATAAAAAAGGTGATTTTCAGGTTATGCTGATCGAGAAACTGCAGAATCCGCGGCACAACTGTCGGCAAATATGAGGGATATTCGTTGTCGCCAATATCTCCATGTGTTTTCATGTAAGACCACTTGTCGTCCAAATCAATGGAGAGGCTGGCAATTGTTTGTTTATTATTTTGCATTTCCGGCGGCGGCCAAAGTTTCCACGATTTTTTTTGCGGCCTGACCATCGCCAAATGGTTGACTTATTTGCTTTTCAGGCCAAACTCGTTTGCTGACAGCTTCAACTATTCTTTGCGGGTCAACGCCGCTAACATAATTCCAGCCTACCTCCACGGTTTCCACCCACTCGGTTTCGGTGCGCAAGGTCACGCACGGAACTTTTACGAAGAAGGCTTCTTTTTGAACGCCGCCGGAATCGGTTAAAATCATCTTGGCGTTGGCCTCCAACATCAGCATTTGCAGGTAACCGACCGGACTGATGCATTTAACGTTCGGAAAATCTTTGCTAAATTTTCCCTGTCCAAATAGCTCTTCAATTTTTTTCCGGGTGCGCGGATGCAATGGAAAAACAACCGGCTGCTCCAACCTTCCCAAAGCGGTCAGAATGTTTTTCAAATTTTCATTATTGTCCGTGTTATAGTTCCGATGAACGGTGGCCAGCAAATATTTTTTCTTTTCGACAGCGAGTTCTTGTAAAAAGTCGCTATATCGTTCAGCTGTCTGAGCAAATTTAAGCGCCGCGTCATACATCGTGTCCCCGACATTTGCAACACCGGCGGTTATGCCTTCACGTTGCAGGTTTTCCACTGCGGTCTGCGTTGGGCAGAGCAATATGTTTGAGCAATGGTCGGTTAAAACACGGTTATGTTCTTCCGGCATTTCCCGATTAAATGAACGCAAACCCGCCTCGACATGCGCAATCGGAACATTGATTTTGCAGGCTGCCAGCGCTCCGGCAATGGTTGAATTTGTGTCGCCGTAAACCAACAGGAAATCAGGTTTTTCCGCCAGAAGAACTTCTTCAACGCCCAACATCATTTGTCCGGTTTGCAAAGCGTGCGAACCAGAGCCGACCGCAAGGTTTTTATCCGGTTGCGGTATATTCATTTCATCAAAAAATATCCGGGACATTTCATGATCATAATGCTGCCCGGTGTGTATTAATATTTCTACATGGCCGCTTTCACGCAAGCTCCATGAAACAGGAGCCGCCTTAATAAACTGTGGGCGCGCCCCGACAATAGTCACTATTTTCATTTTCTACTCATATCGAAAGGTTATACCAAAATACATTCTCATGAATGCCCACAATTCCCGATGTATCACATCTTTTGATTTACAGGTAAGGCGGTTCTGCAAATCGAAAACAAGTACATGGCTTGCCCACATTGAAGTTGATTGTTCAATGTTAGACAAAATAATATGCCTCACTTTGAAGTTGTTAAGGTAGTCAAGTTGACCAGAATTGTCGGACGGAATAACGCCAATGGAATAATCATTGTTTTTATAGCGGAATTTTTTAAATCCGCCTTCTTCCACCGGTTGAATATTAAACTTTTTTTGCAGCGTCAGTTCTGAAAAACTATCTAAAACCTGTCTGGCGGCCAAATCAACCCGTTTCGGCCTCATCTTTCTTTTCAGGCCGCTCATTGTAGAAATTTGTTTGGCCGGATTTCCCGCAATCACCTGATCTTCTGCAATGCAACCCGTCACAGTTGACCTGGAATTGACAAATACATTATTCGCAATCTGAACACCCGGATGAATAAAAACCCCGGCGGCTATCCAGACATGGTTGCCAATCGTCACCGAGTCCATTTTGACCCAATAACCATCAATATAGGGCAGAAAAGAGCCGTGCGTAAATATCATGGAACGCGGCCCCAAAGCGGAAACATCGCCAAGTGTTACATCGCGATCCGTGTTTATCAAACATTGAGGGCCAATATAACATTGCTCGCCCACCGCAAAACCTGACGCGCCATAAATCATGGTCATATTGCTGATAACCGAGTAGTCGCCAATTTTCACCTGACCGCCGCACCTTATTATTGTCAGCGCTCTCACCTCGCTATGGCCGCCTAATTCTATTGCAGAGCCGCTTAGCGTGGAAAACCAACCAATACGGACTCCTTTACCAATTTTGGCCTTAAAAAACCATTTCAAAAATACTTTTTTCAGGAAAGGAGGGCTTACAAAAATAAGAATAAAGCCAAGTATTTTCAAGAAAACATCCCCACTTTCTCTTATGCTGAGACAACGTTGATATTAAACCGACTATCGTTTCCTTCCAACCCGGCGCTATTTTTTAAAATGATATTATAGCGCTCGATGTAAAATTTTGCGATATTCGCCGGCGTATCAACCCAAAAATCAGAACGCGCCGCGACAATTTCAAGCAGGGTTCTGTACAAGTCGCTCCAACCCGGAAACAAAACCGAATCATAGACATAACCATGAACATCGGCCATAAAGCAACCTCCCTGTTTTTTCGCAGTGTCGAGCGCGTTGCGTAATATTTCCACGGGGTCGCCGGGATTATATTTTTTGTGTCCAAATAAATGGTCGTCCATCCAGCAATTGGGCAATTGCAGGGTTTGAAGTTGTCTCTTTTCTTCTTTTAAATAAGGAAAAAATGGCCAGGAAAGACCACGACGCCAACCAACTGTATTTTCATGGTTTAACGACGAGTCATACAGCAAACCAACGCTCTCATGTATCTTCAGTGTTGCATCTGAATTCTGAGGATCCAAATGCCAGTAATGATGCCTGTTGCCTAACACCGGACTCCCGCAAGCTTGTGCAAGCTTCCTTTTTTCACCGTCAAATTTTTCGAAACTTTGATATGCATTATAACTTGCATGCAGCCCTACTTCAAAGCCATTATTTAAAAGAATATCGAAAAGCTTTCTGAATTTTTGAGAATTTATATCGTAGAACGGGTCGGGTCTGCCCAATGCATATTGCAATAGCGAACCTTTTACCGGCACAAAATAAAATCCGGAACGAAAGCCCAGACTTTTTTCCAAATCCATCCATGACTGAAAATGCCAATGCGTCCGTTTGCCACTGAGAACATCTTTTGCCGCCGCGACTCCCCCCTTACCTTGTCGGGCAAGAATCCGCAAAGGCTCAATACTTTTCTTTACTTGAGGATAATCTACATCATGACCAAAACAAGCGGCCGCCTTTTTCCCGTTTGGCCATGGCGCCACGGGTTCAAAATCTATGAAGCGCCTTATATGCGCTTCCAGTTTCGCGCCAATGGCAGAACCGACTGCGCGGCGACAACTTTCCTGATTTTGCTCAGTCAGAGAAAAATGACCAAATCTGTTTTGGGGGAGATGCGCCTCTTCATAACCGCTCGCCAACCAAAATAGATCAAAAATACAATCTCTTTCGCAAATAGTTTGTTCATCTAAATCGGGAAAACCAACGTCCTTTTGGTCGGCATAGACAGGGTAGTCGCAACCATGCATACGCTGAATGGAAGCAAGACGCATGGTCGGCAACCTTCGCCATTTCTCGACATCAGCATGAATCACGAACTTTGCGCCTGGAACCGGCGCGCCTGCTTTCACATAGGCGATTTGCGGCGCGCTGTGAATCGCCGTCTGTTCCCATGCAATGCCGATTTTGGACAACAACAACCGCCACGCCCAGCAGATTTCTGATCCAAACTCGTCAAGCAAGTCAGGAGCCACCGCTATTTTTATTCTTTTCATACCGTTATGCTCTCAATGAGATTAGGGAGACTGAATCAGTCAACATTGGAAGCGCGACAGGCCTTTTCCAGCAGCCAATATTATCAACTGCTTTTCCCGGCCAGGATAGCTCGTCAAAACCAAATGAATCTTTACACTACAATTCGTCTTTTCTTAAACCTGTCATTATACTGTTCCTCATTTGTCACGGAAATTTTCACCGGCACCTTAAACGGCGCCAACTTACCGCGACAATAGGCTCGAACTTCTCTTTTAAGATCGGTTATTTCTTTCGGCTGAAACAGATTGACGCGCGCCGCTACGATATTTCCAGTAATCGGATTTTTCTCGCCATAAACACTGACATCTTTAATGTTCTCTAGTTGCATCAGAACACTCTCAACTTCAGCGGGATAGACCTTTTCGCCGCCAACATTAATAATTTCGCTCTTTCTGCCAAGGATGCGGCAGTACTCTCCATCCACCTCCACCATATCCTGCGTATTCATCCAACCCTCAGCGTCAAAAGGGCTGGGCGCATTGAGATAGCCCAGCATCGCCGACTTTGCTTTTATCCATAAGACGCCATCCACAACTTTTGTTTGAAAACCTTCTCCGCCAATCTTGACCCACAAGGAAGTGGAGTCTTTCGATTTTGACCGCAAAATCCCTAATTCGGAAAGCCCGTAGGTTTGCAGCAATCTGACGTGCGGCAACGCTGCATGAATTCTTTCAAGCGCGCTTTCCAACATTGGTTCAGTGCCGTAGGTCATGGTTTCCAGTTTGCTTAAATCATATCTTTTATAGGCCTCGCTAAGCAATATCAGATTGATAAAAGTTGGCGAAGTTGGCAATAACTGAACGCCATAATCCTGCGTCGCTTTCAAGGTGGCATCAGGGCTGCGATCCTGAACCGTGACAATACAACCGGCATTGGAGAGCGCATAAAGCATGGTGTTAACGCCGCCAATATGGTCGTAAAGGAGAAAAGTCATCATGCGAACCGCATGGCGCCTGACCTGAAATTTTTCGAGCAGCTCAACAAAATCGTGCAGAGCGGCCTTGCTTGCTCCTGTAGACCCGGACGAAAACAGGATCAGGCCGGGATGTCCTTTTTCCCGCAGCGCGGTGTAAAATTCATGCGCCGCCTTCCTTTGTATTTTTTGCATATTTATTTCGTCGTTGGAATCGACAGAAAAGATGAACTCGGCCTGAGCCAGATCAAGAAATTTGTCTTTTTTCTCTGAAACCGACGCGGTCAAAGGAACAACAATACAAGCCCGGTCGATCAAGGCGAGAAGAAGAGCGACGGAGTTGGGCGAAAAGTCAGCTTCAATAACGCAGACGCTGCCTACAGGCGTTTCTTTCGCCTGTAAATAATCTTGCCAATATCTGACCCGTTCAAGCAGCCACTCATAAGTAAAAGTCCGGTCTTTCCAAATAATGCTGTCTTTTTCGCGGTTTGCAGCAAAAACCTTGAGCATGAAATCTATGAACATGGGCTATATCCTGAAAATGAGAGCATCAGTTGACGGGCATTTTTCTTACCGAACCCTGACCATAAATTAAAGACAGATATTCCACGCCTTTAATTTGTCGTGCAACCTTTTTTAATTCAAGGATCATTTTTAATGCCAGCATTGACTCCGATTCCTGACCTGAAATGGAAAAACGCTCCGCTACTCCGATATGCATAATCGTTAAACAAGGCGCATCATTCCGCACATAGACAATTAAACCGGCAATTTCAGGTTCATCCGCTGAACTTGTCATGGCAAAAATGGTTTGAACAAAAGGATTTTTTTCTGTGCTCACTTTAAGCCAACCATCTTCCTCAGTAATTTTGGGAAGCCCGAACATGGCAATAGATTCTTCAATTCCCGCAACGACATTATGCTGCCGGGGATTAAAATACATCAGCGCTTCCAACTCTTCACGCCAGGAACTTTCAAGACGTGAAACAAACGAAAATTCACCCATTTTTACACCGCTCATTGGTCAACTAACCCCGCCAAGATAGAGTGTTTGTCCGGTAATATAGCTACTTTCCGGCTTGACAAAAAAATCAATAACATTTATCACATCAGCAAATAGACCGAGTCTTTTTATTGGCATACTTTCAATAAGCGCGTCAATTTTATGCTTGGGCACAGCGCGAATCAGGTCGGTGTCGATTGGCGTTGGCCCGACTAAATTGCAGGTAATGCCATAAGGCGCAAATTCTTTGGCCAGAACTCTTGTCAGGGTTTCAACTGCGCTTTTTGAGGATGCGTAAATAGCCTCGCCCTCAAGGTTCATCGGAACCGCAATGGTGCTGAAATTAATGATGCGACCGTATTTCCGTTTTCGCATCACTTTTGCGCTCTCCCGACAGACCAGAAAGACACCGCGAAGGTTGGTTTGCATGACCCGATCAACCATGGTTCCGGGTGTGAGCAACGAGTGGTTCATCGAGGCAATTCCGGCATTGTTGATCACGATGTCCAATCGTCCATGCGTTTTTTGAATTGTGGATATGATTTGCTTAACCTGCGCTTCATCTGCGACATCTGCGATGTGATGAGAATAGTTTTGCAGATCCCACTCAACAGGTTTACGACTGCAACCAACGACAATCGCCCCGTTTTTGGCAAAATGTTCGGCCAAGGCTTTGCCAATGCCTTTTCGGGTTCCGGTTATAAAGACAACCTGTGGTTCAGACACTTTGCGACTCTTCTTCAAGCAGCGTTGAAATGTAAGACGCTAAAGATTCAACAGTGCGAAACGGGCTGCTTTTTTGAGACATAGCCCGTTCATCAGCCAGGGTCAAAGGCAGATCAAATTCATCCTCCAGGCGTTCTTCAAGTTCCACCAGCAATGTGACAAGGCCAAGCGAGTCAAGTATCGACTGCGGCCCCAACAGGCTGGCGTTATCATCCGGTTCGTGTTCCCAGGTGACGCCGGATTCTTCCAATACTTTTTTTAGTCCGGCCAAAACTAATGCGCGGATAGCAGAAGGTTCATTTTTCATTTCACTACCTCTGATTTATAACAAAAAAATGTTCATGTTCAATGAAAGGTTTATTTATTTTTTAAGCGTCGTTGCGTTGGGAAAAATTTCACAGGGTCAACGGGCGATCAAGCATAGAAAATCTCGACTCGACATTTGAATTATAGCGCACAACAGTCACGCGAGATAAAGCGAGTCAGCTCAAGGCAACAGGCCGTCCATTTTCGGACAATGATTTTTGCGCCGCGTCAAGCACTTTGATAACCCTGAGTCCGTCATGTCCGTCGCTTCGGGGCTGTTTGTTTTCACGTATACATTCGAGAAAATGTTGACATTCAAGACGCAGCGGCTCATCAATTTTCAGGTGTGGAATCGTAATGTCGCCAAAGCGCAATGTAATATACTCCGCAAATGTATCGTAGACGGTATTTTGCTCGGCGCTTTTATCGTAAATTTTTAATTTTTCAGTACTTTCAATGTCGTCGAAAACCGCCATCTTTTTACTTCCGACAATGGTAGTTCTTCTAATTTTGTGTGGATCGAGCCAGCTGACATGGTTGTGCGCCATGGCCTTATCATTAAAATTAAGCGTCATAAAGACAACATCTTCAATCCCTTTTTGCAAGTAACATTGGCCTCTGGCCGTTACATCGGTGGGTTCTTGCCCAAGCAGGTAACAAATAACAGAAATATCATGCGGAGCAAAACTCCACATGGCATTTTCATCGCCCCGAACACGGCCTAAATTAAGCCGTTGATTATAGATGTAGTAGATGTCACCCAACTCATTCGCTTCGATCATTTCCTTGAGTTTATTGATTACCGGGTGATATTCGAGCAGGTGTCCCACCATTAAACGCAGATCTTTTTCTTCGGCAATTTCAATCAATTCTTCACCTTGCCGAATATCAAGGACAAACGGCTTTTCGACGTAAACATGCTTTCCGGCGAGCAGCGCGCTCCTGGCCAATTTGTAATGCGTCGTCGCCGTTGTCGCAATGGCCACCGCTTCAACTTCGTCATCACTCAATAACTCATCAAAGTTGGTGGTCATCGTCGCTCCGGGCAATTGCGCTTGCAGTTTCCGCAGAAGCTGCGCATCCAGGTCGCAAATATACTTAAGTTCGCAATCGGGTATCTGATAATAATTTCTGGCGATATTTTTGCCCCAGGCGCCAACGCCAACCGAGGCTATTTTCACCATTCTCTTATCCGTCACAATTCTCCTCCACGCATTCATCCGCCTTGTGGTCAGATTCTTTTATCACAACTGTTTGACTTTTTCTCAGCTCTAAAAAAGCCTCTTTATGATTTTCGAGAAATTCAAGCGCATGCTCGATAACATTGTTATTGTTAAGCGTGCCATTGATGAACTGAGCGTTGTTTAGCACGTAAAAATCAGGATGCTTTGTGGTTATCGATGGTATACTTTTTGAATAATTCAACTTTTGCAGAGGCTGCACTTTGAACGCCCGGTTAACGTATACCCTTCTTACTATATCCATACGAAAATCAGGATACATTTTTTGCAGGCCTGCCATAAATGATTGCTTGATCTCCTCATCATCTGCCTGCAACAAAGGATCGTTTGAACTTACATACCTGGGAAGATAGGTAAGATGGCAGCCTGATGTTTGATCGGTCGATACAACGGTGGTCATGCCAATCACGCCTGTAAAAGGAATTTCGCTATCAGCAATATTCAACACATAATAAGGTGTTAAGGGCTTATCGGTTATCATAACCATACAGACCACGCCGAGATAGTCAACGCTCGCCTGATTTGCTTTATAGTGAAAAAGTTGCTCATTTGTCACTTTCAGCAAACTATTTACCGGCCCTGTAAAGATGACCTTCTCAAAATGGTGTGTTTGGTTATTTGCAACGATATCCACCCCTTGCGCAGCCGGCAAGATATTTTCAACTGTTGCATTTAATTGAACTTTGCCGCCGTTTTCTTCAATTAAACGGGTGATCCGCTCTAAAATTACCTTATAGCCTCCGACGACATAGCCCAAATGCTCTTTCTGGGCTGAACTGTCACGCGCCTCAAATACGCGCTTTATATAAGTCCAAATGAAAATTGCAGAAACCTGTTTATAGTTCTCACCCAACTTGGCGAGGAGAAGCGGCTTCCACATTTTTTCAAATGCTTTCGCGCCGCACATTTTTTTCAACCAATCTTCGACGGTAATTTCTTCAAGTTTCTCCCAATCTTTCAGTCTGGAACAATAGAGCGTTGTAGCAACAAACCTAACTTTTTCAAACAGCGTCAGCAATGGAAAACGCAGGAATTCCAAATTATTACTCACCGAATAAAAATTACGATCAACATAAAATCCGGTTCGGGTATGTGACCATCTTAATTTGTCGCCAAGCCCTATATCGCGTATAAAATCGAGAAGGAACGAATCTCCCGGCAGAATCACATGATAAAATCTATCCCAGAAAAAACCGTCGTAATCGTGATATGTGGCAAGCCCGCCCGGTTGATCAGCGCTTTCAAAAACAGTCGCCTGATGACCTTGTTCTGAAAGTTTTTGCGAGAGAGCCAACCCCATCAAACCACCGCCAACAATGCCAACCTTCACGCAACAACCTCCACTTTTGGCGCTGTCCGCAAGCTGCGCTGCCATTCTATGGTGCGCAAAAGTCCATCGTCCAACGTTGTATCTGCGGTAACGCCAAGCAGCCGTTTGCAAAGGCTGGTGTCTGGAACCCTACGCATCACATCTTCATACTTGCCGCCTGTAAACGACTCATAGGAGATGAATTTTATTTTCAAGTCGCCTGGCACGCCGCTCAACTTTTTAATTTTCTTTGCTAAATCAAGAATTGTTATCTCATGCGAGCTGCCAATATTAAAAATTTCGCCATTGGCTTCTTCTTTGACAATCGCTGCATATATTCCGGCGACCGTATCATCTACATAAGTGAAACTCCTGGTTTGCAGGCCGTTGCCATGAATGGTAATTTCTTTATCGTTAAGTGCCGCCTCAATAAAAACAGACTGCGGCCCTCCCCACCAGGTCAAGTGATGACGCGGCCCATACGAGCCAAAAAACCTGAGCAGACAAACCGGAAACCCATAACTTTCCTGATAGGCATAGGCAAGATGTTCATCAAACAGTTTTGAAACTGCATAACTCCAGCGCGGCACTTTTGACGAACCGATCACTGAATTGTCCGTTTCGGAGAATGGCAGATCGGGATTTCTCCCATACACATCCGAAGTGGACGCAATGACACATTTGCAATGCTGCTTTTTGGCCAAATCAAGCACATTTTCCGTGCCATGATAATTGGTCTTCAGCGTGTCGATGGCTTTGCCATATCTCGGTATTTTAAAGGCGGCAAGGTGAACGATGCAGTCAATTTTTTCATCAATTGCAAACGCCGTTGGATCTTTAATGTCACGATCCCAAAATTGAAAGTTCGGGTTTTCTAAATGGTGGATTATGTTATCCATTTTACCCATGGACAGGTTATCAACTCCAATTACCTGATGCCCTCTATCCATTAGCTTATCGAGTAAATTCGAGCCCAGAAACCCCGCGACACCAGTGACTAATATCATTTTCATATAAGTATTTTCTTTTTTTAAAATTATTTAAGTGACATTTTAATCCTGTTCAAGTGGTCTTTCTGTCTGACTTATATCCTCCGCCAACACGGAATTTGGTTCACTTTTGTTGTATCCTATCTTTTTAGTGGAAGAAAATATTCGCATTCCAAACAGAAAAAACATCAATTTCAGATGCCCCCCAATTGTTGCCAAAATTTTCATGCTTGAGTTGCCCAGAACCCTGGCTTCCAAAATGGTTGGATATTCTGCGAGTCTTGAGCCGGAAAGATGCAACAGACAGGGCAATTCTGCAACGCCAATAAAACCGCCATGATGCAATTTCAGCTTGACGACAGCGCTTTTCCGATAGACTCGAAAGCAACTTGTATAAGTTGAAATGGTCTGATTCAGCACCGCTTTATATAAAATAGACGCTGACTTTGATAAGACCAAACGCCAACCCGGCACGTTTTTTACGTCACCCTGTTGATGATAAGGAGATGCTGTAACCAAATCCACATCGTTTACCAACATTGGAATCATTTCTGTCAGGCTATGCGGGTCATAAGTGCAATCACAGTCAATGGAGCAGACCGTTTCAGACTCCGACATACGAATCCCAGTCAGAATTGCGCCGGAAACACCTTCATTCCTCTCATGTCGTATGATTGCGCAATTTGGATACTCACCAAATATATCAGTTAGCTGTTCAAATGTATTGTCTGAACTGTGGTCGTCAACAAACACCCAATTGGGTTCGTAGTTCTCACGCAGTTTCTTTTCTACACTTTTAAGTGTGTTTGAAAGATATTTCAGGTTTGCCGCTTCGTTAAAACATGGAACAACAACAGTTACGGGTATTTTAGGAGAAGCCTCAATTTTATTGTCGTCTCCCTTACCGGCAGTCAAAATCATACCTGCCGCAAATCTCTCCTCACGGCCTGTTGCCGGTTTGGTCTCCAAACCCAGATAATCTGCAATATTAGTAAAGTTATATTTTTGAAAGTAGTCTTTCAGCACCCAAGTCATTTTGTCCAGATTTCTGTAATGTCTGACTCTTGACAAAAACGAACCGGAATTTATTTTGGGCTGCTCCGGATCGAGTTCCCAAATATGAAAATACATGACAAACGGATCTTTGAAGGAACGGTGCCAATGTTCCACTGCATGCTTGATAATGGTATGCGGGAATTGTCTGTAGTAATTTCCTCCCGAAATCGGAAACATCCAGCGGGCAAACTTGAATGAAGATGGCGGGAATTCCCATATTATTTTTTCATCGGCGGTTCTATGTTTATGGGCAAAACGACGCCAGGGTTCTTTTGAAAATCGATTATACAGCAAACCCAGACTAGAGTCGTATTTGTAGCCCTCTTCAGCCAAAACATCGAGCACCCAAAGATCTATCGGTCGCAGCCAGCGATGCGCCACTCTATAACCGTGAATTTCCCGACCGCAAGCGTTTTCCAAAGCCTCGCGTCCCTGAGACAAATCTTCCCGAAACTCTGATTGGGATAGATCGGTGGCAATACGGTGATAAAAGCCCTTACTGGCAACTTCATGTCCTTTATCTGCAATATCCTTAATGAGTTCCGGGAATTTTTCAGCAACCCAGCCGAGAACAAAAAATGTAGCTTTTATATCAAACAGATCCAAGGCGCTCAGAGCTTTATTAACATTTTGCTCAATCCGCTTTTCAAAGCGATACCAATAATCACGTTGAATACTCTTATGAAAGGTTCCAACATGATAATAATCCTCAACTTCAACCGTAAGGATATGTTTTCTTGAATTATTATTCAAAGCTAAATCGTCCTCACTACTATTTGAGCTAAGTTCAAACAGCCTGCGTCAAACCCGGAAAAAATCAAGCGGCCATACAACCGCTCCACTCACTACTCAGGCTGATATATATTTACGAATTATCGGTCCAATTCTATTCGCTACACCAAGCGGCATTTTTTTCCAGATTTCAACCACCTTACTGGCAGCCCCCCTGCGCCCAGAATCACTTTTTGGGGGAATTCCGTTGCGAAGATTGATGTGGTACCAGTACAGCTGCTTTTCCACCGCCCCCCACTGTTTCTTGAAACGATAAGTGCCCACGTCGCGGGTAGAACGGCCAAAATCAAAACATCGAATGCCCTGACGGCTGGCGCGGGCAAGCGTTTCCCAATACATCAACATATTAGGGCACATTTTAAAAAACTTTCTCAAGCTTGAGGCCCAAGGCACCGTTAACATATCTCCGTTTACTATTCCGATGAGGCCGCCAATTGCCCGCCCCTCACTTTCCACAATGGCGATAAATGAATCGACAGAAAAGGCGGTTAATATTTCCATGAAAAATTTACGAGAATGAACCGGAGAGCCCAAGTCGCGCATATTGACACAAAAAATCTTGTAAAAGTCAGTCAGAAGTTCCAACCCGCCAAACCTGACTGAAAGATTATTCTTGCGCGCTTTGCGAATTTGGTTCCTCACTTTTGCGTCAAGATTTCTCCAAAAGACCTCTTCATCTTGCGGAAGTTGCAGCAGCATGGCGACCTTGTCTAAAAAGGGAGAAGGCAAAAATGACAACTCGTGTGACGTCCGAATTTCCACCTTTTGAATATTCTTTTTGTGAGCCAGATCAAACATTTCCCAGATCAAGCTCTCCTCCGGGTCTTCGCTGGTTCCGACAGGTCCGCCGCTATCGAGAAAAGGCATTGTCGTCAAAACCGACCCAAACAAAGGGCGCTTAATAATAAAAGACGGCAGTATTATTCCCCTCGCCTCTTCGAACAGGTATAACGGGGTATGACCGTAAGCATTTTTAAATGCGGTTTTCCACTCAAGCCTGTGACTCAGGTTTGCGTTTTCATTTCCGGAAATCAGGTTCCAGGAGTCTGTATGTTTTTCAGTATCAAATAACATAAGGAATAGTCTGTATAGCGACCCGCTTAGAATGTCAATTCTGGCAATCAGCTCATGTTAGAAGCAGCTTCGCCAAGTCAGTCACATAACTGACACAAAACGACGGTTTTAAAGGGAAAAGGGAAAACTTCTTGCGTGTGTCTTGCTTGCCTGACACAAAAGAAAAAAGCCAGAAAATTGTTTATATGAATTGAGCTGGTAAAAAATCAACTGCGCCCGTTTGCATGATGCACGCCATTGGAATAGGTTGCATAATCGGGCCAACGTTTTGCAAATGCCTGTTGTTGTGACAATTGCCCTAGAGTGGTAAATTTAAACTCGGTTAGTAGTTTACGAATTCTATTTTCAGTCAAATCAAGGTTGGTGTAATGCCTGAAACTAGAGGTAAATCCCAGTTTTTGTCTTGGTTGTTCAGGATCAAATTCCCATGGATGGAAATAGATGACCACAGGATTGCCAACATTGTTATTTTTCTGAATTCCATTTCTAATAAACCAATACGGCAGCAACCGCAGATACCCTCCGCCGGAAATTGGAACATTTTCACCCATAAGTTCAAGAGTCGACAATGGGAACTCATTGATTACATTGCCATTCTTAAATTTCATGTAAAAGGGTTCCCTTGGCATATTAGGCATGCCGCCAATATCATGCTTAATCGGAAAAACGCTTGAATCGTAGGTGATTCCACGTTGCGCCAGCTCTTCAAAAGCCCAAAGACAAGACTGATTTATGGAGAAACTTGGCGCTCGGTACAGGTCAACGGGGTCTCCAGTTAAATCTTCGAGTACTCGCACTGATTTGTCGAGATCAAACAAAAACTCATCCCTGCTTTGCTCATAAATAAGTTTATGGGAAAAACTGTGGCTGCCGACTTCATGTCCATACTTTTTAATTGTTAAAACAATTTCGGGATATCGCTCCGCTATCCAACCCAAAACAAAAAAAGTTGCCTTAACATCATATTCAGCAAAAAGTTTAATCACTTTGGTAATGTTCTGAATGATGCGACTTTCCTGATCATCCCAATTTTGATAAGGGATAATTTCTCTCAGCACTGAAACCTGAAACCAGTCTTCAACATCCACAGTCATTGCATTATACATTTTTGAGCCGCCCGTTAATAACTTCTTCATTTTTAATGATACGCACTTTAATTATCGGATGACTGTTTTTTCTCTTTATCACTTTTCAAATACTTGTAGTCATAAAAATCATATTCGTAATAGTACGGCAAGACATGATCCATATTATTTACGATCACGCCAAACGTTTCAATCTGAGCATCCTTCAGAAGTTGAACCGCCCGCCGAATAACTGGTTTTTGTGTTTTCCCTGCTTTAATGACAAACAAAGCGCCGTCAATTTCAGAACTGAGCATCAAGGGATCAGAGACCGGAATCACCGGAGGCGCGTCAACAATGACGAGATCAAAATAGAATCTCAATTCTGAGAAAAAATCGACAATGGCGGGACTATTTAATAAAGCCGAGGTATTTTGATGGGAATTTCCACCACATGTAATCACCTGCAAATTGCGGTAAGGCGTCGCTTTAAGGCACTCTTTCACCGACTTTTTTCTGGATAGAATATCTGCAACACCATGCTTCTTTTTCAGCTGAAATAGCTCCTGCTGTCGCGGTCGTCGCAAGTCAAAATCAACCATGACTGTTTTGGTGTCGCGATGAAGTGAACTGGCGATTGCCAGGCAAGCAGCCGTAGTGCTTTTGCCTTCGCCAAGCGTCGAGCTGGTCATCATAATACATTTCACACCGCGCTCGCGTTGAACGATCTTCATTTTTGAGATCGTTCTCCTGATTTCCGTTGCAAGCGGCGACTCTTCATGATATCCTGAAAGCATCTTTAGCCTTTATATAAAACCGTCATTTTGTTCTTTAATTTTAACCAGCATTCTTTTCGCATCAGAGTAATTCTGATTAATCGATAATGCTCTTTCAAAACTATTCCCGGCTTTTCCAGCTATACATTTGCCAAGGATCATATATGCGACACCTAATTCGTATTGCAAATCAGCGTAATTGGAAAATTTGCGCGTCATTGACTTGAGGCGTTCAATGTATTCTTCAACATCAGCAACCGAAACCCCGGATTCGGCTCCGAGATATTTAATGTAGAAATCCAACACGAATTCATGTCGATTTTCTGCAATGGGAGCTCTCGTTATCTGCTCCAACTTCTCGTATGCCTTATTGATGTTTCCGGCCTCTAAAGCCTCCTGCCCTTCGATGAAAAGCGTGTTTTTAAAATCCGGTCTCAGATGCAGGGCTTTTTCAAAACATTGCTTAGCGGTTGGCTTGACATCTTTTGCAAGCTCAAAATCTTCTTTTACAATTGCATTTTTTAAATACGCCACTCCCAAAAAAAAATATGCGTCGCTGTAGTAGTTATTAATTTTTGCCGCCCTAATGAAAGCGCGAATTGCGTCCTTGCACTGATCCAATCGCAAATGAGCAACTCCAAGCGAAAAAAAATAATCAGCGTATTTATCTTCCAATTCAGTCGCTTTTGTGAGGTATTTAACCGCCTCTTCATATTTATTCAACTTCATATATATATCACCCAGATAAAAATAGAGCGTGGGCGAATTTGGATTTATCTTGAGAAAACGCTTTATCTCCCGACCTGCCTCGTCAAACATCTTATTTTTAAAAAAAGCCCGAATCAAAAGAATGCGCATGCCATAGTCGACTGAATTAGCATACTTTTTTGAAAATTTAAAAAGCGACTCAACATCTCCTTTGGCGCCCTGGTGATAACCTTCTACTTTTTCAAAAAGTTGTTCTTCGGACAGCTGACCATTATAAGCCACATTGCGTGAATAAAGAAGAACGCCACTCCGAAAAACAGAACTGATAATTAATTTCTGAGCCTCGCTATTCTGTGTTTTCAACAAGTATGAATTATCAGAAAAAGCAAGAACGTCATCAAAAACAAAACTCTCCATATACCCCAAAAAGTCCGTGTTTACATGAAAATACCCGGCCCGCCCCGCTTGGCCAGGTAAATGATGGTAATTCCTAATCCGGTTAGCAAAGTCGCAAGCAGAAAAGTTAAACCGGTTGTTGACCAAAATCCGGGAACCTCCAACTCAATTTCAGGTATTACCCCCCAAACTGGCAGACCAAATTCTCTTTCAACAAGATCGACATTTTTGACAGACTGGTCAATAAAATCAAGCGCATAGATAATACCTCCCCCCAAAAGCAGGCCGATTAATGGAAGACCTGCCAGTATCACATATTGCTTCAAACCGGTATTTGATGCGACCAAAGGTTGCTTGGCTTCACCCAGAAGCTGTAGCTTGAACTCCGCATCCCGACGATAGATTTGTTCTTCTATTTTGGTGCCGCGAGCCTGCCCGACGAATTGCAAGTACAGCGCTCTGTTTTGCTCAACTTCACGCTGTAAGTTTTTCAATGTCATTTGACGACTTGGAGCCTGCAAAATATTTTTCTCCAAGCCTTCCAACCTTCCGCTTAAAGCCTTTTTTTCATATTCCAACACTTCAATATCCATCTGCGACAGATTCCACTCAACCAGCAAATCACGCTCTGATTCACTTTTTTCAGAAAAAACTTTTCGTGCATAGGTTACGAGCCCTACTCTGATTGCATCTCTGTGACGATTAATATCATCATTGAGATCTATAACGCGAGGATCTGTCCAGCTATACTGGCTTAAAACATTTATCAAAGCGTCAACTGATTTGAACATCTTTTTCCTGATTCCGGCGACAGCTGCAGCTGAGACCTTTTGCGGTCTGGTTGTGCTGTTTTGCATTTGTCCGGTAATCAATGTCAAGCGAGCCTTCTTGTCATTTAAAGAAACGCCAATGGCTGATATATCAGACCGCAAACGCTCAAGAGCTTGCTTGCTAACACTAAAATCATCCATTTGATTTTGCAGCTCTCCTTCCTGAAACTTTTTCAGACGAGCTTCAGACTCATCAAGCATCTCCTTATAAATGTCGATTTGCTCTTCACTGAACTCTCTGGCGCCACGAACGCCCCCAACTTGTCTTCGCTTGAATTCTTCAATAAAAATATCTGTCAAAGCGCTGGTTACGTCAGCAGCCAATTTCGGGGTAATATTCGTATTCGAAATTTCAATAATTCCCCGCCCAACAGGCTTTACTTCAATGCCTTCTCTAACGCTGTCGATAAAAAGTCGACTGGCAACCTCTGCCTCAGTCATATCAGGCAATCCTGCCGCAAGCTCGCGCGCTTGCATAACGATATTCGAGGTCATTTTCATCTTGAGGCTGCTAATTAAACCAGCAATACAATGGGCGCTCATCATATAGTTTTTGACGCCATCAACCTCATCGCCGCCCGTCACTCCGGTTGCAAACTTCTTAAGGGAACTTGTTAATAATTTTCCGCCAGTGACAAGTAAAGTCGCCTTTGAAGTATATAAAGGCTTGGTTCCAATGTACATATAAAAGGAACAGAGGACACCCGCAATGATTGGCAATATAACCAGCCATTTCCTTCTTTTGAGCATATAGAGATACGAACGCCAATCAAAAATCCGTTTGTCTGATTCCAGTTCAAAAGATGCCGGCTTATGAATTTGATTATTTTGTGTCATCTTACTATCTTCTGCCAAGTATAAAAAAGAGCAACAGTGAACTCGAAATCGGTAAGAGAAGATTATTGAGAATAAAACCGCCAATACCTGATGTTAATTTTCGCGGCACATAAATCGTATCGCCGGGGTTTAGCTGTGGCGGCCCCGGTTCTGAATGTTCCAGAAACTCATTCAGGTCTATTTTCATCATGCCGTTTTTTCCCTGCCACCGTTTCATAATTCGCACATCTGAAAGTTTGGCCAATTCAGTAGGGCCGCCTGCAAGAATCAACGCGTCCAGAACATCTACTCCTTTTTCAAGCGAGTATCTGCCCGGAGAAGCAACCTCACCCATAATATAGATTTCATCCCGGCTTGAGAAAGGTGAAGCTCCAGTGCTTTGATCAGATCCGGTTGTCGAACGAGAGGGCACGTGAATTGTCTCTCCACCTGTAAGCTTGGGTAATTGAAGAATGTCGCCCCCTTCAAAATATCTTGAAAGATCAACTTCAGTCACATTGCCTCTTCCATCTCCATCTCGTATTATGGTTATCTTTTCCGGGTCAGCAGTTTCCAGCAGTCCTCCCGCTTCCTGCAAAACCCGCCACATGTCCGGAATTGATTCAAACGAATAAGTGCCTGGAGCGCCGACCTGACCAGTAATAAATATTTTGTTTCCGGAATATTCGATTACGGCTACTGAGGCCTGTGTGATACTAATCCTGTAACGGGAAATACGATCAACAATATTATCCGCCAGCTGACCTGTTGTGAGGCCTGCAGCTCGTATTTTTCCAATCACTGGCAATTCAATCGCGCCGTCGGCTCCGATTTTACTCTGTGTATTCAGGCTTGATTCCTGCCAAAAAGTAACGCTGATGACGTCACGCTCCTGCATAATATATTCTTGCGCCTTACATGACACCGAAAAGGCCAGCGCAATGAACACTGTCAAACAAAATTTATTCATTGAATGATTCATTAATTTACAACATCCTATCTACTATCAATGTAACTATCACGCCGAATTTCATATTTGCGCAACAAATAATAAAAAGTCGTTCGGTTGACTCCCAAATCCGTTGCCGTGCGACTAATATTGGCTCCATTTCTAAGTAAAGCCTGCTCAATACATCTTTTTTCAAAGGCCTCAACAGCATCTTTCAAAACGCCGCTTGTTTCTGAATTCTTATCGCTGGTAATATTTAAATCTTCCGACCCAATCCACTGCCCCTTCGTCATAATCACACTTCTTTTTACTTTATTTTCCAATTCGCGCACATTGCCGGGCCAATCATACAAGTCGATCAATTTCCTTGCGTCTTCAGAAAAACCTTTCACATCCAGATTATATTCAGCGCGGTACTTTTTTAAAAAATACTCAGATAAAAGCTCTTTGTCTTTGCCTCGATTTCTAAGAGGAGGCACATTGATGGTAATTACACTCAACCTGTAGAATAGATCTTCGCGAAACGAACCATTTATGATGTCGCTTTCAAGATTCCTGTTTGTTGCTGCAATAATCCTGACATCAAGTTCTATCGGTTGTTGTCCGCCAACCCGTTCAATTTGATGATCTTGTAAAAACCTTAACAACTTCACCTGTAATGAAACTGCCATTTCACCAATTTCGTCAAGAAATAGAGTTCCACTATCCGCCAACTCAAATTTTCCTTTTTTTCGCTGGTGGGCGCCTGTAAAAGCCCCTTTTTCATGGCCAAAAAGTTCGCTCTCCAACAAATTCTCAGGGATGGCGCCGCAGTTAATTACAACGAATGGCATATCTTTGCGAAGGCTATGCGAATGAACGGCGCGCGCAATTAACTCTTTACCTGTGCCGCTTTCACTATTGAGAAGCACGGTTGCATTGGTGGGGCTGGTGCGCTCAACAATATTATAAATCTGCTGCATTTCATTACACTCGCCGATCATTTCATCATTAAACCGACGCTCCCTAACCTTTTCGGATAGTCTGTCTAATTCCTGTTCTATTTTTCGAAGTTGAACCGCTCTATCGACAATAATACGCAGTTCATCCAGTTCAATAGGTTTCTTATAAAAATCATACGCCCCCATTTGAACAGCTCTAAAAGCCAACTCTTTCTGTTCGTTTCCGGTTACAATGATAATTTTAATACCTGTATCAAATGCTCGTATTTCGCGAAATACAGTAAAGCCTTCATCGTCGGCTCCATTTTCAGATAAAGTCAAATCCAAAATGACCAGTTCAGGATTTATTTCCTTTACCATAGCAATCCCAGTCTCAACACTGTCGGCCATTTGGACATCATAATCACCTTTCAAGCTCCAGCGCAGCTGCTCGCGAATGCCTTCTTCGTCATCAACAATTAAAATTCTTGTTTTATCTTCTTCCATCACGCGACATCACCTTCAGTTAACTTAGCAGCGCCCACTTTTTCCTGTTCAACCTCTTCTTGGTTTTGTCGGTTTGCAAGCGGAAGGCTTACATAAAAACAACTTCCTACACCCGTCTGACTTGAGGCTCCAATATGTCCTTTATGAAGCTCAATTATCTCTTTACAATGATACAAACCAATGCCAAGCCCTTTCTTTTTTGTGGTTTGGAAAGGTTTAAACAATTGTGTCTCCATAAAATCATGAGTCATACCCAAACCCGAATCTTTAACTGAAACCAGGATAAAACGCCGCCGGGTATTCCAGTCCGAACGAATATTCAATGGTATTAGCCCGGAAGCGCCTTGAGAGACTTCAATTGTAATATCTCCTCCGTCGGGCAGCGCCTCAATTGCGTTTAAAATGAGGTTGCGGAACACTTTTCGCAACTGTTCCTGATCCACCTCTATCTCAGGTTTCAAATTAAACTTTTTAATGACATTAATATTGGCGGGCAAACGAATCTCATCCAAAATGCTCTCGAGCAAATTGACCAGAAGTATCGTGGTCTTGGCAAGGGAGAGCGAACCCGAAACCATTGAGACTTTTGAGAGCATTGCTCTCATCTTTTCAACGGATGAGGACAAGTTATTTTTAAGCGTCTCCCTAAATTCTGCGTCTTCCATGTGTTTTTTGGCATTGGTTGATAGCATTGCCATGACTGAAACAACATTGCGTAAATCATGGATGACAAACGATGTAAACTTGTAAAAAGACTCCAGTTCAGTCGCTTCACGCAACCGTTCCTGCAATTTCAAATTTTGAATAGCAAGGGCGGAATGGTTTGAAAGCGTCTCCAGAATCTGCAGATCTTCCTGATTGTAAATTCCAGACTTTTTTCGCGCCAAAACCAATAGACCCACCAATTTTGTTTTGGCGTTTAAGGGGACGCAAATGGCCGCATTCATTTTATTTAGTTCACCTTCAAGTTCATTATAGGAGTCGGGAAGAAGCCCTGAAGGCGCTGCGCCATCAACCTGAACAGGCTTGCCATATCTCCAAAGCCAATCAATAAAATCCTGTTTCGCCGAAAGTGAAATATCTCCCAAGACAACTTGGGTTTTTTTTTTGCGATATATAGTTGCGATGAGCCAGGCTTCGTCAAAAGAATCACACCGCCAATTGCACTTACAATATCAAGAACCATGTCCAAAATTGACTCGGTTAATTCATCTGGCTTGATATTAAAAGAGGTTGCTTCACTAAATCTGTGCCAAATTGTTCGATAATCAAAACGGCTGCCATAAATCGTTCGGTCAACAAATCTTCGAATTCTGGTTTTAACGGACACTGAGCCTAAAAGAAAGAAAAAAAGTACAATGGTTGCAATGCCGGCAATGCCTGTAAAAAAAACATATAAATCGCCGCCAAGCTGAAACAGCACTTTGCTAAAAAGCCCAACCAAGACAAGATAACTTCCAATAATCAGCAACATAACCGATGAATAGACCGACGTGCGTCGACTTGGCGTTTGTTCAATATTGATCCGAATCCGAAAAACGACCGGCGCAATATAACCAAGCAATATACAGCCAGAAATCATGAGGAAGACATTTTTATTAAGCGTATTGATCAAAAGACCCTGGCTGGCGGCAATCACAAAAAAACCAAAGATTGCCAAAAAAATCATAGTGGGTATGCGAAGCTCGCTATCGTTACGAAAGATGCGCAGTTTCTTTTCGAAAAGTGACAAGTTTAGAACACAGGATACCATAAGATATATCAAAAAGAGCTGCCCGTATTCACCAAAAGCCACCGAGCCCTGTTTGAGGCCGGGGTCGCTTACCAAATATATAAAATTTGATTTCGCCAAAAGCACACAGAAAATCAGGCTGGCTATCCACTGAATTCTTGTAATAAACCTGAATTTATGCAAAACGTCGCGGTCGTTTGTGGTTCCCCAAAGTAAAGCAATTCTGGCGCTCAGAGGAGTGAGAATGCACAACGCTCCTACAATTAGCTTCCCTGCAACAATCAATATTAGGGGAACATCGGTGGCGAAAAGGGCATACGTGCCTACCTGTAATAATATTACCACAGGCAGGCTATAAAACATCGAGCGATGCAACAACGACCAACCTCTTCGCTTAAATAGAAGCACGATCAATATCAATGACAGAAAGATAACCGCCAATGGCGTGGCTATTTGTATAAAATTTATCATCGCAAACGCTGCAAACTCCCAATCTTGTCCCTTACTTCACTCAAAATCGGATGGGAAGGGAATTCAGAAATTAACTGTTTGTAGACATCAATTGCCTGATCGACCGAATGAATATTTTCATAAATTTTTCCTTTAAGGAGCGCTGTATTGATCTTTGAACGCGAACCCGGATAAATGGTCTCAAGAGCCTCGACAGCTTTTTCTGCATTTTTCCAGTCTTCCTGAATCAAGTAGATATTGATCACATACTCCTGCGCAGTGCCTGCAAGGGTTGTTTTGGGATATTTTTTAATGATTCTCTGATAAAAATCAACCGCATCTCGAAATGCTGTTTTGGCAAGGCGTCCTTCGCCTCGTTCCCGATAGGTTTGTCCAATATAAGTCGGCGCAAACAGACCTTGCGCTGTTGTTGAGTAGTTCTCATAAACCCATTTATACTCTACCAATGCCCGCTGCCAATCTCCTTGTTCTTCATAGCAATGAGCCATTGAGAGTTGCGCCGAAGCGCACAACGTAACATTTTGAGGAAACCTGTCTATAATAAACTTCATTTTTTCAATAGCTTGCTTGTATTTTTTTGTGTTTTGCAATGTTCGGGCTTTGCCTAAATGGGCATAACCTTCAACCACATGTTCCGGAAATTTTTGAATGATTTGATCATAAATCCGCCCCGCTTTCACCGCGTCCCTCAACCCATCTGAATAAAGGCTTGCAACGGTTAGCATCAGTTGAGGAACCTCTCCCCGGTCAGGAAAACCTTTTATCAACTTACTGAACGTGGTAACGGCATCCTGCCATTGTTGCTGATCCAGGTAAATTGAAGCGGAGTAATAGCCTGCTGCAAAGGCAGTCGGCGTGCCCGGAAATTGTTTTTCAAGGGATGAATAATAGTTAAGCGCCTCGCGATAATATCCATAACTTTTGCCTTGATTCTTACTGCCTCTGCCTCTTTCAAGACGAGCCATGCGCAAAGGCAGGTTTAGCACAGATACTTTGGGAGATTCAGGATCAGCGATTTCGGAATGATTGTCAAAAACTGTTTGATATTCAGAAATAGCTTTATCTATATTAAAAATCTGCTCATTGCTGCGCGCATTTGCAAAATGGATGAGCGGGCCAACATCTTTATCATTCGGATATTTTTTCAGAAAGCGTTCGTACACCTCAATTGCTTTCTCATTTTCCGATTGTAGCAACCATAACTCTGAAATAGCCACATAACACTGTTTCTTTACCGCTTCAATGCTTGTGTTGTACGAATTCGAAGCATATTTTTGAAGAATTGCTTCATAGGCGCCTATCGCGTTCTGATATGCAAGCTGGTCTGCAATTTTCGGATTCAGCATGACGCTTTCTTGTAATTTCCGAGCGCGGTAAAACTCCCTTTCCACTTTATATTGTCTGGTAAATTGTGTTTCACAACCAATTAGCAAAACACTCAAACAAACCGACCAGAGCAATGCCTTATAAAATTGACAATATCTCATTTTTATCCCAAATTTAGTAACTAAACTCTTTATGAATTATACTTCCCTTGTAAACATAAAATAACGGGTAACCGTGCCGATCAGCACAAAATTTGTAAAAACCGAAACAAGAACTCCGAGGATTATGGAAAAGGCTATTGTTTCCGGATTAAATTTTCTAATCAGGAAATCAGTTTTTGAGGCCAACATGTCTATTGGCAACTTCACAAAATTGGGAACGACCATCAAAAGCACCGTGGCAACAGGATACTTACCGAAAAGTTTGAAGCTTTGAGCAATTGCGCTGAATGCGCCTCGTCTTTCTAAAAGAACCAAGGCGGTTGTGTATACAAAAAGAGAACCAACAACAAGTGCAACAATAGTGATAACCATTTGCTTCATCAGGGGACCATAATTGGAAAAAAACGCTATCTTGTTGAGCAATGGCGGAAAGACTTCAAACAAACCTAATAAAACGGCTGTCTCTATCACCCACACCAACAGCAGCGTCGCATATCCCGGCCAGACTTTAGCGATACCTTTAGAAAGAACAACCGGTTTATCCGAGTACTTTAGTGAAAATAAATTGGTGGCGCCGCCGATTATAATTGTCCCCAGAAATCCGCTAAAGATCAAATTAATCCAAAAATACATTGAAGGTAAGACCATAAAGTTATTGGGGTAGTGAACTGCCGGCTCTCCAAAGACCTTGATCATAAGTGGAACCATAAAAGATGAAAATGGCGGGTATGCAAAAAACATCAAAGCAATGACTACTAATATTTGCAGCAATGCATAGCCAAAGAAGAGCATAAAAATACTGCTCTTCTTAAAGCATTGAAAACACTCTGAAAACGACATGAAATAGTTTCTAAATTGAAATTTCCTTTGAATCGACATATAATCTTCCCTTAAATCTAAAGTGTGCCACTAACTTCATTACTAGCGGCCGATAATCCACCCGAATCAAATACCACAATTGTATAATAATAAGTGACGGCAGCCTGAATATTATTATCACCAAATGTAGTGCTATTCGAACTGTTAATTATCCCAATCGGCGCTCCCGAGAGATCCACAGGCGATGTCTCTGACCTGAATATACGATAGGAATCAAAGTCAGTGTCGGCGCTCGCAGACCATGACAAAACGAACCCGCCACCGCCATTTGGAACCGGCTGAGCCAAAGTGACCGGATCAGGCGGTTTATTTGCCAATGTTGTTCCGCTGTCTTCATTACTGCCAGTAAATAAACCGCCAGTATCAAAGACAAAAACTTTATAAAAATATGTGGTGTTTTCCTTCAAATTATTGTCATCCACCGCCAAAGTTTGAGGCGACAAAATGGCACTCACCAAAGTTGAAGTTGTGCTTACACCAGCAGTCTCTGAACGGTAAACTTTATAACTTGCGAAGTCATTGGCAGAACTAGCAGTCCAACTAATGCTCAGTGATTGTGTCGAGCCTGCCGGAGCCTGAGGAGGCAACAAGGTCACTGCCGTTGGCGGTTGATTTTGCGCCGGACTACCGCTAACTTCATTGCTTTCACTGGTAAGACCTTGAATATCGGTAACGTAAACTTTGTAATAATAGACCGTTCCCGAAACAAGATCGGTATCGGTAAAAGAAAGTGAGCCTTGTGCTGTAATCGAAGTCACGAAGGTAGAAGAGAGGCTGACACCCTGTGCTTGAGCGCGATAAAGCTTATAACTTCCGAAATCAGCGTCACCATTTTGTGTCCAGGAGATATTCAAACTGCTAAAAGAACCGGGAACAGGCTCGGGAGTCAGCAAAGTAACAGCTTGGGGTGGATTTTGAATTGTAATGCGACCAGCCGCTTCAAGTGTTTCCGCAACATTACCCAACTGATCGGTAAAATTGCCAACCACGCTGGCGACGGAAGCTTCAAGATTAGATGGAACCTGAAAATCACGCTCATATATCCCATCATCGGCAACAGTATCGCCATTGCTGCCATCATCAAAAAGACGTATGCCTGCTCCTACGCCAACCAAATCGACGCTGGCGACGCCGTCTGTTTCAGCGGAATTAACTGTAAAGTGGATAATATCACCATTCGATTTTGTTTGCCCGGCAGTATTTTCTGTTACGGAAATAATATTCGCTTTGGTATCCAGTACAATTTTGTCACCGCTTGGTTTGATTGTTTCATTGCCGCCTGCATCCCGGTAGTGGGCATAAACCCACTTTTCCCCGTCCTCATCCATCAATGTCCAACTTTTAATTGATGAGTATGGCTCCCAGACAGAAGTTGCAAACAAGGTGTCGTGACTAACCCGCATAAAGGAGGTTCCAACAGGAGAAATCATGGTCAGCGTCACTGTTTGAGAGTTTGTAAATTCGTCTCCTGAATTTATCTGAACACCAAAAACAGTTGGCGACGCAACCGTTGAACGAGTCCGATCGCTCTCATAAGTGTTCCGCATCGCCGACACCTCATAAATATAAGATACACCATTCGACACATTTGTATCTACGTAGGTCAAAGAATCGGTGTTGTCAATCGGTAAAGCTGAAGAATCAAGTGAGGCGCCCCTTATCTCATAACGATAAACGTTATAGTAGTCCACCGAATCTGGCGTATTATGCGTCCACGTCAAAACTATTTTACCATCGCCAACCAAAACCTGTAATTGCCTTGGAGAATCCGGAAAAATTCCTTGGTCAAATTTAGTCAGCTTTGGCCCCTCGCCGCAGCCAAGCAATAAAACAAAGACTACCCAATAGATTTTTCTCATCATATTCATCATAACTCTACATTTAGTGACATCATAAGTTTTTTATTACGGTTTCCCCCAGTAAAGTAGGGAGTCAGCTTTACAGATCGACCTTGTTGATTTACTACAGTTTTATATAAAAACGCTGCGTCTAGCATATTATAAACCCAAAAACCAACGCTAATCATCAACGCGGTATTGCGAAGCGAATATGCATTATCGACTTCTTTAAATTTCTTTTGCACGATCGTATAAGCAGCCTGGGCGTCCACATAATTTGAACTGACCTTATCGTAAGCAGCCTTTGCGCGATCATATTCATTTTGTCTTTTATTATAATTTTGATAGTAGCGAAACGAAGCAGTCAGCAAAACCGCCTGAACCGAACCAACCACTATTCCCTTTACAAGACCCTGGCCATAATGTTGGCCCCATCCAGGCAAAAGCAAGGAACGATAAAAAGCTTTAAACGGTGTTTTCCTGGGCAAACGCAATGTTATTTGATTGGCTCCCTTGCTGGCAAGGTTCACATTTGCGCTAACAGTTTCATACCCCGCCTTAGAAGCGACGATCTTATAGGATCCTATTAATTTATAAGGGATGATAAACGGTGTTCGACCTACAAAACTATATTGTCCGGAAAACTCAACGTATGCGCCTTTTGGCGCGGAATCTATTCGCAAGCGATGGCTTTGGCCACTTGCTGACTCCTGACCCGGAGCCAATTCTACAGATAGCATCAAGATACAGGCAATGCTACAGCTCTGAGCAAGAAAAACCCATATAGATTTCATAAAACTACAAACTCACTTAAAATTTACGACTTGCTAATATCACCCCAAAAATGACAAAAGCGCGGCAAAATCACGAAAAATATCACTCCCTTTTTTCAAAGGACTACTTGTGACGACTTTATAGAAACCCAAAACCTGACTGCGGCACACTCATACAGTGTTTATAACAATTTACAATAGGACACATTCTGAGTTTCATGCCGACCTTTTGAAGCGCGTCACTTATAAATCTTTTTCATCCAACTTTTCTTTCCCCGTGATTATTTTTCTTGCAGTGCCCCACAATATTTTTAAATCGGTAAGAAGATTAAAATTATTGATATATTTAAGATCGAATTTTAACTTTTTGTTAACCTCATCTGTTGTTGTATCGTATCCGCAAGCGATTTGCGCTAAACCTGTTATACCGGGTTTATTTGTAAAGCGCTGATTATAATTCGGAATTTCTTCTTTGAGCGTTCTGATAAACTCAGGACGCTCCGGGCGCGGACCAACCAAACTCATTTCACCTTTTAATACATTTAGAAACTGTGGAATTTCATCAATATGGTAGGGACGCAAAACCTTGCCAATGCCTGTAACTCGCGGATCATTATCCGTCGCCCAAACTGCGCCTGTCTTCAACTCCGCATCTTGCCGCATACTTCTAAACTTATAAACATGAAAGGGCATGCCCAACAAATTCTCTTGTCTTCTCAAAGACTGACGTCGTTCAAGAGGCACTTCAAGGGAAATTACACGTCGGTCGTCCCCTTTTTTACGTCGGTTTCGACCGACACGCTGTTGCTTAAAAATAACACTCCCGCTGGAATCCAGCTTAATTAAAATCGGGAGAAAAATAAAAACAAGTGAAGATAATGACAAACCAACCACAGCGCCCAAGACATCCACAAAACGCTTGAGAAAATGCACGAAAAAATTTATCCCGCGATCCAATACATTTGAGTGGCGTTTTAAAATTTTTTTTGGAATTAAAACGAGAACAGATACAATAAAACCCAAAAAAAACGGAGGCAGAAAACCTTTTGTATAAATATTCTTCAAAAAGTCCTGTTCTTCAAACCTTTCTTCAGAGACAGGGCTAAACAATGAATCATCCATAATTATACAGCCATCTTCCCCAACCCAGGGCTTTACCTTAAAAACATTTTTACTCTCCTTGCAAATATCAACCTCTTCGACCATATATAAAACCCCCGTTTATTTTTTTTAAACAAACCCCTCCGCACGTTACACTTCATATCATTAACATTTATTCGCAACTATATCAAAAAACTTTAATAACCAGACAACTCCCAACAACTTTCGTACCAAAAGGAATTCAAGCTTCAAAATACCTGCTAAATACTATAACTAATTATAAATAAATGAATTATACTGCGCGCCAATATACCGACAAAACCAAAACACATGTCCTCTGCTTAAGACACTGTATGAAAATGAAACAATCTTAGAAAACTGCCGAATCCTATCTCCTCTGCAATAACAAGGAGAGCTAAAACATAAACTCTATATTTTCAGAGCTTAACGCATATGAAAACAGAAAACAATTTACACTCATAACAAAAAAAGTTAAACTGGCATAGAAATTGATAGCTTTAATTTTATTTTTTCAAGAGACATAAAATATGTATATGCTTTATGAACCGGAAGCCGCAGCCAATTCACTTATCAGAGGGGCGCGGACAATGGATCTGTCCATAAACGGCTTAATACTACAAAAACTAATGTATTTTGCTCATGGCTGGCACTTGGCCATTCTAAGGATGCCTCTTATAAATGAAGTTTTTGAGGTGAGGGACTTTGGCGTAGTTTTGCCATCCATTTTTTTATCTGTCCGACAAAACGGCTTAAACCCAATAAACAGTCCATTCCAAAAGTTTGATACTCAGGCGGGCAAATGGCGATCTCCCATGATAAAAGAGGCCACTTTTGCCGCCGATCTTCTCCAACGTATTTTAAAAGTTTACGGCTCTTGCCAAACTTCTCAATTAATCAATATGACCCAAAACGACGGCAGCCCATGGCAGCAGTGTATTCACGCCCAAAAAGCTACCATTGACAACGAACTTCTGACCACTTACTTTGCTTCTTATGTCGTCAACAACACAGATGAAGATAATACTTCTTTTTTTAACATCCAGCCTAAGCATGTAAAAATTTATAAAGAGGAAGATATTCAGCCCAATAGCATTACCCTTAAAGAACTTGCGATGTATACAAGTTTTTCTAAAAACCTTATCTTAAGCAGACCCAAAAATAAGTGGAAAGAGATTAGAAATCATAAATTTGGTTGGGCTCCGAATAGAAATTGTGGAACTTTACACTTAAAATTGGAAGACGAAGTAGATTATACTTTAGATATTCCGACGCCGAGAGAACTAAAAGCTGTCCGAAATATTTTTCGATTTGAGAAGAAAGTCAAATTTAATATAATTTCCGGCACCATTGCGTCAGACTGGACGCATATATCAAACCTTCCAAAAAAAAATGACGCATGACAAATCCGTTTTCAATTCTTGTATTGCACGACTCTTAAAATATTAAACCTGAGGGCAGGATGCTGACAGAACACTCCAATCCGGTAAACTTAATTTTAGAAGCTTACGAACTTAACACGACCGAACTGACTTCTACATATAGAAAAGATTTACGAACTTATCCGCCCGATATCATGGTAGTATTGCCCAACACCAAATGGTCAACCTTGAAAGAGGATCAATTAGGTGTAAAGCATGTTGTTAAAAACCAGTCACAGGGGCGGGTAAAATGGGAAGAGCAATTTAAACGTGAAATGCCCGAGCTTCTACAATGGCAACACTACAACCGGAACATCCATGAACTCATTCACACGAATATTCCATCCCGAAAAATGGAAGTAAGGAAAAGATTAATATCTAATCTCAAAAAATTCAATATCGAACAAGCGGATGAGTCGATACTTCGGGCTATCAGACTAAAAGTATGGAACCATCTGCACAAAAAAGAAGATGCAATCTGGGATCCTAGAGGCAAACGGCATTTTTTTGAAGGCCTTGATATCAAAAATCCCAAAATCTTGGTCTTAGGCGCCGGAGATGGATACGATGCCATGGTTCTCCTTTCCATTTATGGGGGTTCAGCGCACATGGTTGATTACGATATTTTTTGCAAAACGGATCGTTTTGGCAAATTTCCGCACGACTATCCCTTTATCGCCCGCAAACCTCAAACCGACAATTGGAACATTTACACCAAAGATAATTTTGAAATTACATACGAAGTCGATGATTTTGTAAACCTGAAATATGGGAAAGAATTTGATATAATTTTAAGTTCCGGCCTTATCGAACATTACCCCGACAAGCTAAAACCCTATATCTATCATCTACATCATCAATTTTTGAAACCGAAGGGGCACATCATTGTCACCGCATCAAGAAACTATGCTAAACTTCGCACATTTTATTACCTCATGAACAACGCCCTTAATTACCCTTACCGCGAACTTATAACAGCGCCTCAATTGGGATTCTGGACTCATCAAAACGGTTTCAACATCAAAAAATGCGGTTATATCAAATCGCAGAATATTGTCATCGCGACTGAACAGTAAAACGCGCATTTCTCTGTAAGGAAAAGGGATGCAATTTAAACTGAACAGGCTCATAAATCAGACTGTCGGTGTAAAAACAGTCAACCCGCATAACTTTCGTCATAAATTTCTTCTTGCATATTTTCTCAGGAATGATAAATTAAAAATCTGTTTTTGGTGGGCGTAGCTCAATGGCAGAGCCCCAGATTGTGGATCTGGTCGTTGGGGGTTCAAGTCCCCTCGCTCACCCTTTCCATACGTCCCCTTCGTCTAGTGGCCTAGGACTCAGGACTTTCATTCCTGCAACAGGGGTTCGACTCCCCTAGGGGACGCAAAACTACCATAAGGTCGGACACAGGTTCCGACCTTATTTTTTTTCTAAAACCCAAAGTGACGCCATGAGTCACGACTAATGTATAGATTTCATAATTCAAAAACAGCATACCAATACAAACAACAATAACCACAGCATAAGAAAAGTTAAGGGACTGTTCGATGCGTATCTTATTGATTGGGCCACCCGGCACAGGAAAAGGAACTCAGGCAGATAGAATAAAAAGCCGTTTAGGCATTCCACATATTTCGTCAGGGGACATTTTAAGGGCAACAGTGAGCGAAGGCGCCCCCTTAGGTAAGCAAGCCGATGACTACATGTCGCAAGGGCTGTTGGTTCCAGATAATCTCGTCATCGAAATTATCATGGAGCGTATCTTGCAACCAGACGCGCGCGTTGGCTATCTTCTCGACGGTTTTCCAAGAACCCGACCTCAGGCCGAGGCGCTTGATCTTGCGCTTGAACGCTCAAATTTTCAAATTGACCATGTTTTAAAAATAGAAGTGCCTGATGAGCAAATTATTATTCGGACAATCGGGCGCAGAATAGATCCGGTTACCAACAAGATTTACCATATCAAGTTCAACCCGCCTCCTCCTGAAATTGCAGACCGTGTTATACAACGGTCAGATGACGACGGAGAAACGCTAAAAAGACGTCTGATCAAATTTCACGAAGACACTTCGCCAATTATAGATTTTTATGATCAACGAGGCTTGCTGAGAAAAATTCCCGGTATTGGCACGATGGCTGAAGTTCAAAACAGAATCTGGGCGTCAATGGGTAAGTAAACCTAAATTGAACATTTTTTTAAAATGAACCGCCAAGAACGATAAAGAACCATTTTTCTATTCATTTTAAAAAGTTGCATTCCGTGCAAGCGCATCAAAGAGATGCGGTGACGCAACAATTCTCCAAAAACATCATCTAACAGCAAAAAGTTATACCATTATTGGCTGGGCAGGAGACACCACTCCCTTCACCTTTGTGAACTTGAGGTAAAAAGACTTGCTACAGCAACATAATCGGCTCTGGCTTCATACATCGTGTCCACAATTTGGATAAATTTAAGCCGTCGTGTATTGCTTGTGCGACCTTTAGATAGACATTGCCGCCAGCTTTGATTAAAGGTTGAAGCCATCTCAGAGGCTTTGACATAGGCCGCCAGATCTTCGTATTGTTTGCCGACGCAGACATGAAAAATCTTTAGCTTCTCCTCGAAATAACGCAAATTTTTATCGTCGAGCAAACCACTGTCTGGAGAATGATTGGAACATCAGCGCAATACCCCTTGCGAATCAATGTGGTGATGCGGACAACAGCTCTAACAAAATCATTGCCGTGGTTCGAGTGTGCTGCCGTTGCGGAAAACAACATCAATCAGATAGCTACCCCATGAAAGATGCAGCGGCTGAAAGCCTTTCTTTTTTTTGTAAGTCGGTTCAACACCTAGCCGCTTATTTGTATCATCACTGTCAAGGATCAATGTATCGCCAAATAAAACAACTACTTTTGGTTTTTCGATGCGAAGTCGGATGATGAAAAGCTCTGCCAGTATTTTATGGAAAAGTAACTTGCTGACAACAAGGTAAACACTTGAAACGCTGTTCTGTTTCTTTGTCGAAAAATCAATCTCATTAAATGAAAGATGGACAAGAATGAAAATGCGAAAAACAATTGCAGCCACACTTTTTTTGCTATCTCTCCTTTTTAGTCAAAAAGGGTTTGCGGAAAACCCTGAATGGTGGAACGACGCCGTTTTCTATCAAATTTGGCCGCGCAGTTTTCAAGACTCAAATGGCGACGGCAACGGCGATTTCCAGGGCATCATTTCACGTCTCGATTATTTGCAGGAGCTTGGCGTGAATGCAATTTGGCTAACGCCGATGTTCGAGGCGCCATCCTATCATGGTTATGATTTCCAAAAACTTTATGATGTCGAGCAAGATTATGGCTCAATGGCTGACTTTGAGCAGTTGCTGGCGGAAACTGAAAAACGCGGCGTTAAAGTAATTGCAGATTTGGTTTTGAATCATATTTCCACTGAAAATGACTGGTTTATTAAATCAACGCAGAAAATTGAACCGTATACAAACTATTTTGTTTGGAGCAAAGAAATTCCAGAAGGCGCATGGGGCAAACCATGGGCCTCGCCCGAACATCCTGAGTGGGGTTACAATAAACCGGAAAGCGTCTGGTTTTATAATGATGCTCGCGGCGAATATTACTATGCTGCATTTGACAAAAGCCAACCGGATCTGAATTTGAAAAATACCGATGTCGTTGCAGAATTAAAGAACGTCGCCAAATTCTGGATTGACAAAGGCTTTGATGGTTTCCGCCTCGATGCAATTCGTTATTTAATTGAGGACGGACCTTATCCATTGCAGGCAGATACGCCGGCAACCATCGATTTTTGGATTGACTTCAATCAATATGTCAAAAGCCTGCAACCTGATATCATGCTGGTTGGCGAGGTGTGGGCTCCCAAAGAAATTATTTCGAAATATTATAATGATGGCGACGGCGTTGACCTCTGCTTTGACTTCAATTTCGGCAATGAAGTGATGAACGCCTTGAATGCAACGGTCAGCGCAGACGGAGCCTTTGGCGACTCAGGCGGTGTAAGCGGACAAAAGTCACTGGCAGGCGCCATTGCAAGAAATTTTAGAGAAAAAACACAGGGCGCGGCTCCAGTCAGCTTCTATTCTCCGTTTTTGACCAATCACGACCAAAATCGTGTTATGTACGGGCTTGGCAATGATGTCACAAAAATGAAAATGGCTGCGGTTCTGTTACTGACCGGCGTTGGCGCGCCCTATATCTACTATGGCGAAGAAATCGGTTTGAGTCAAAACAAAGATGGCGATATTCGCAAACGCGCCCTCATGCAATGGGATGACTCCCGATATGCCGGTTTTACGACAGCTAATGCCATTTGGCTTGACGAGGCGCGCTGGTTCCCATGGAAGCAAAATTATAAACCTTGGTGGAATGCGATGTGGAACGCTTTCGAAGACAAAAACGCGCATTCGGTAGCCGGGCAAAAGCACGATTCCGCTTCATTGCTAAATTTATATAAAAAACTTATCCGAATACGACGGAACAACCATGAGTTTCGAGCGGTAAACGACAGCTCGATTGAATTCATTAACACCAGGGTCAATGCTCTGGCTTACCAAAGAATTGCGTCTGATGGAACAGCCTCTTTGGTGATCGTCAACGGATCGTCGACGAAATCGGTAAAATTTCAGCTCGAACAACTGCGCGCAGGCTCATTTTTGAATTTGCTTAACGATAGCAACATTTCCTTTGCTGACGGAAAAGTAAATCTATCGCCGGGCGGATTCTTAATTTTGAAATTGAAATAATTTCCCCCTGATGAATCTCGACTTTACGCCATATTATGCGTCGTTTATTTGAAACATCGCCGAAAAGTAAATCGAACATCAGTTTTAATTTACGAATATTGATTAAAATTTTGGAGACTTATCATGTCTGCACAAAATCCGGCAACCTGGTTTGAAATTCCAGCCAAAGATCTTCAACGGGCAAAAGCGTTTTACGAGTATGTGTTTGATTTTGAGATGACTGTTCATTTTATGGGGCCCTTGAAAATGGCCTGGTTTCCCGGCGCACAGGGTCAGGTGGGCGCGACAGGCTCCCTCATGGAAAACCCCAATTATAAGCCGTCGCATGAAGGCTCGCTGATCTATTTTGCCGTGCGCGATATTGAGGCGACTCTGCAAAAAGTTCGTGAAAAAGACGGGAAAATACTCAACCCTAAAATGAGCATTGGCGAACACGGCTTTGTCGGTCACTTTGAAGATTGTGAAGGAAACCGTGTTGCCTTGCACGCCACGAAATAATTTTAAAAACGACACCGATAAGATATATAACTGGAAAACTTTTTATAGGGAAGGCTCATTGCTTCTTGTACTATTGCAAACCAAAAAACAATGAGGTCAAAATGAAAAATCGAGCCACGCTATTATTCTCTCTATTATTGTTAGGAAATTTAACCCTGTTCAGTTGTGAAGGAGGAGTACAAGGCCCTGTTGGCCCGCAAGGCCCTCCGGGAGCCGACGGATTCGGGGCGCGCATTATCTACGAGGAAACTGCTACAACCGATGAATATGTTGTGAATATCCAGGAATTGCATATTGACGATTTTCCCTTAATCGCATGCTATTATTTTTTGGAGGGAAGCTGGTCAAATTTGAGCCTCGACTATACGGATGAGAACGGAGATTCTATTTTTCCGTTTGCCTTGATTGAGGAACAAAGGGTGACCCTGATTGGTCTTGCGGGGCTGGATTTTAAAATCGTGCTGGTTCTTTAAAGCAACTCCGGCAGGGTCGCTTCCGTCGACACAAACGCAGCGCGACTTTGCGGGAGGTCTATTTTGGTCAGACTAAATTATTCTGACTCACAATACGTATAACCTCATTTTAGCGTCATACCACCATCCGAGTAGACTGAAAGCCCGCCGGGCAAGTGAAGCGCGTAGTCAGAGCGGATAACAAATAGCGAGTCGCAGCGCTTTACCTGTTCAAACGCTGCGTTGTACTTTGGGTTAATATCCGACTTTTAGAACGTCCAGTTTTCGATAATCGTTTTTATACCGATGAACACTGAAATCGCAGCGGCGGCGCCCATTAAAAGTTTGCCGGGCAACGGCTTGTCGGGCGCCAAACTTACTGGCGCCGAAATAAATATTCCGCTGCCTGCCATGCCAAGCGTGGCGCCCAAACCAAAAAGAACAATAAAGAGCAGACCATCCGTCAGCGATTCCATACTGGCAATAACTAACACGATAATACCGGCGCTGCCTGCGAGGCCATGCATAGCGCCAATCAGTAAAGGCTTATGTGTATGCGCATGTCCTTTTTTCGTTTTATGCGAATGAAAGTGCGTGTGCGGCGCCCCGTCATGTTCATGTGGGTGGATATGAGCTTCGTCGAGCCAGGCGCCTTTTATCAGCAGCAGGCCAAGGTAAACCAGCATTACACCAACCAGCAATTCGAAGAAAGCGGAAACGGCCGCAGAAATATTGATTTTGAAAACAAAAACTAAAATGCCGACAACCAGCAGGGTTGAGGTATGCCCAATTCCCCACAAAAGTCCAATGCGCGCTGAAACTTTAGGGCTTTTTTCACGGGAAACAAGTGTGGAAACAGCGGCGACATGATCTGGTTCAAGGCTATGTTGCAAGCCCAACAAAAGACCGGCGGAGAAAATGCCCGGCGCGCTATCGATCAATAGGTCAGCCCTTTATAAATACTTTGCATTGTGATTGAGGTAAAATCGACCAATTGTCTCGGTGAGCCGACTCTTGATGAAACAAGTTCCATTATAGGCGGAGGCATGCCGCGTCGCTGCGTTTTTTCAATCAGACAATTACTTCCGGAAGCCGATAAATTTGCGGTGGAAACTCATTTGACGATGCGGCGCTGTCTGGCAGCTTCCCCAAGCAAAAGGCAGGCTGCATGGGTTAAGGAGAGTGATGAAGAGCTGCCTTCGACCATGGGAATTTTCATAAAGCCATCGCAGCGCTCGCGAACTTTTCCGGAAAGGCCGCGTTTTTCTCCGCCGACTGCCAAAGCCAGCGGTTTTTTCATATTCACGCTATACATATCTTTTTTGACTCCGGCAATGCAACCCCACAACTCAATATCATATTTTACAAAGTGGCGAACTTCATCGGCCTCTGAAAACTTGATGACCGGAACCCGTTCAAACGCCCCGGAAGAAGCGCGGGAAAGCGTGGTTTCGTCAAAGTTCCATAAATGTTTTTTAAGAAGCACCGCATGCGCGCCAAGAGCCTCGGCTGATCTTAAAACATAACCGAGGTGTTGTCCATCTTCAACGCCCTCAAGTAAAAGTAATAGTGGGTAACCGCTGCGGGCTCTCAATATTTCACGCAGGTCTTGAAAGCGTTCTAACGGCTTCCTTGAGCATAAAGCGACAACCCCGCCATGCGTTCGGCCATGGGTAATCTGGGAAAGTTCTGTCGGCTCAACATATTTTATCGGAATGTTTTGCGACTCCGCCTGCTCCAGCAAACCTGCAATGCGTTTAAGATTCATGCCGGATTTTAGAAGCAAAACTTCGATCTTTCGCTTTCGCGCTTGTATGGCCGACCCGACCGATTGCAATCCCTCCAAGTGCATATCAGTTCAACCTGGAAATAGAGCAATTAATAATCAATCCCGCGTCCGCGCTGCATCTTGTTCTTTTTGACACCCTGAACCGGCGGACTGACCTCAAGAAGAATATCATCAAACCAGGTTATGGCATCCTGATTGGAATTGTCCGTGTCAACAACAATTGCCACAGCCGAAATAAATTCAGGCGCCCGGCCAAACACTTTACGATAATCAGCAATTGGGTCGCGCGATTCCAAAACCCATTTATCCCGTTTTTCCTTGCCGCTTTGCAAGACTATGATTCCAAGATTATTCGAGTAAGGACTTCTGTACGTATCGCCAATTTCAGCGTTTGCGGCCCAAACATAACACAACGCCTTTGTTCCCCAGCTCACCAGGTGAGGTTGAAAAACAACGTATACTCTCGCAGCGTAATCATCGCCAATTTTTTGGCGTTGCAGCGTATTTTTGTCGAGTGGATTATCGATTTTCCAACGCCATGACAGCTGGCCTTTTTTACCAGGAAGAATCGACAACATTCGCCACAGGCCAGCCCCGACGTTAAAACTATCCACTCGCAATATTTTATTGGTGTCGTCCTCCGTTTCAACCTGAAATGTAATTGGCTCTCTTTCGAATTTACGCAGAACCCATTCCTTTTCCCACCCTTCATTAAAGGCGGACAAAAGATCCATCTTGATAGTCTGGCTAAAACCATTGCTAAAAAGAGCACAGACAATAACCACAAAAAGTAACATTCTTGTATTTTTCATTGACAACCTTTCACTACGGATAAAGAAATTTGTGACTCCATTGATTATCTTTTTTAGTGTAAATCAGACGTTCATGCAAACGGCTGTCACGCCGCCGCCAAAACTCAATCATTGTCGGAATGAGCCGAAAACCAGACCAGAAATCTGGTCGCGGAACCTCAATTCCCGAAAATTTCTCTTCATATTTCTCAATTCTGAGCTCAAGATCTGCGCGCTCAGACAAAACCTGGCTTTGTTTCGAGGCCCATGCGCCAATTTGACTACCGCGTGGACGACTCGCAAAATAGGCGTCCGATTCCATTGCTGCAACAATCTGCGTTTCACCCTCAACCCGAATCTGGTAATGGATGTCTTCCCAATAGAAACACATTGCCGCATGGGGATTTTTCTGCAATTCTATCGATTTACGACTGGTTAAATTTGTAAAAAAGACAAAACCCTTCTCATCAAGCCCTTTCAACAAAACCACGCGAGCGGAAGGCAGGCCATCAGGGGTCGCGGTCGCCAAAATCATTGAGTCCGATTCCGGCAAACCATTTCCTAAATGACTGGAATATAACTGTTTAAAGAGTGCGAATGGATTATCTGGTGTATTCAATATTCACTTCCAAATGGAAAATTGAAATATAAATATTTTTGGAGCACAAAGCAAACGCTTTAGGCCCGTTGCCCTCGCAAGATTTTGTTGACATTACGACGCCGGATCAGGATATTCAAAACAACTTTGACCAATTGGGAAGATATGCTTAACACCGCTCGAATTACTTATATCTGCACACTATGCCTGTTTTCACTATTTGCCATTATTCAAGCTCCGTGGGATAGCTTTATGGAAAACGCTCAGTTAAATTCCCATTTCAATTTACGCGGCCCGCGACCTTTATCAGAAAAAATTCTTTTCGTTCACATTGGCTCGGAAGATATACAAGCGCTTGGCGGTTGGCCGATCACCCATGATTATTATGGCTACGCCACGCACATCCTGCAAAAACTCGATGCAAAAGTAATCGCATTCAATTTGCTGTTCAATGCGCCTGACACACGTTTTCCAGAACACGATAAATCGATTGTTCAATTTTTTCAGAAGGCGGGAAATGTCGTGTTGCCTTTTTCATTTTTCACATTTGAAGAGACCGACGACAACGAAATTAAGGACGCGCCGGAGACTCTTTTACCCATTCCTGATTTCAAGACAAGCGCTGTTGCCACAGGATTTAGCAACATCGGCAACGCCGATATATTTAAAATACCGGTTCGGGCGACTTTTAAAAATGTCACTTTTTATTCTTTTGGTTTCGAACTGGCGCGACATTTTTTGAACGCCTCAATTAAAACCAGCGGCTCTGAACTGAGGTTGACTCGCCAAAACGGCGAACGCGCGATTCCCATCGATACGTTTGGAAGAATCCGCGTCAACCATTTCGGCGATGAAAACAACGTTCAGGAAATCGGCTTTGTCGACTTGCTCCAGGCATTTCCAGACAGCCTGAATTCATTAGATGTCGCCGGTAAAATCGTCTTGATTGATGTTACCAGTCCCGGTATAGCGGCTTTGCTTCAGACACCATATAGTCAAGGGCTGCCTTCAAGCCTGCTGCATGCAACGGTTGCCGAAAATATTATCGAACAATCTTTTCTCAGGGAAGCTCCGGTGGTTGCAAGCGCGCTCTTTTTGTTCCTCGCAGCTTTAATTGCTTTTGTCATAGCCGGTTCAAAATCCAAAAAAGTAGCGGTTATTTTATTGGCAATTCATCTACTTGCGCTTGTCCTTCTATCACACATTGTTTTTTTAAACTTTAAAACCACACTCTGGTTATTTTATCCAATATTTTCGTCGCTAGGTTTATTTTCAACCAGACGCTTCTTTGCGAAAAGGAAGGAAAAGCAACAGCGGGAAAGCTTACAGGAGCTTTTAAAAAGTGAAGTTGAACGCAAAGAACAAGAATTAGCCAAAGCAAAAGGCGAACTTGGGCAGCTGGAAGATAAAATTCTTGCGGAAGCGGCGTTTTCTTCTCAACTCAGACAGGAAGCCAATGAACGCAAGAAAAATTTACATGAGCTGGAAAAGCAGATAAACGATCTGAGACAATATCCATTTAATAAAGCGCCACAGGCTGCTCCTGAATTTCCAGAAATCATTTGCGCGGAAGACAGCCCGCTGCGGCAAGTCTTAGCGCTGGTCGCAACTGTTGCCACCGATGATATTCCTGTGCTCATCACCGGTGAAACCGGAACCGGAAAGGAGCTTATTGCAAAAGCAGTCCACCAAAAAAGTCTGCGGGGCAAGAAACCGTTCGTGGCGTTAAACTGCGGCTCCCTTTCCGAGACCTTGCTGGAAAGCGAGTTGTTCGGCCATGAAAAAGGCAGCTTTACCGGCGCCATATCAAGGCGAAAGGGACGATTTGAATTGGCTGACGGCGGCGTAATTTTTCTGGATGAAATTTCAGAGACAACGCCTGCTTTTCAAGCGCGTTTGCTGCGAATTTTACAAGAAGGTGTCTTTGAGCGCGTCGGGGGCGAACGCCCGGTTTCAGTCGATGTGCGTGTGATTGCCGCTTGCAACCAGAACTTGCGCGAGGCGATTGCCAACAATACTTTTCGGGAAGATTTGTTTTATCGATTAAACGGTTTTCCTATCGCATTGCCACCTCTTTATGAACGCAAGAACGATATTGATTTGTTGACCGCGCACTTTCTAAGTCGGAATAAATATAAGCCTGTGGAGGGATTTTCCGAGCAGGCAATGATTCTTTTCAGAAGCTACCGTTGGCCGGGAAATATACGTGAGCTGGAAAACGTGACGCGAAGAGCGGCGCTGCTGGCGCAAAATGACATGAAGAAGTTAATTCAGGTAAAACATTTGCCCGCCGAACTCAAAGAGAATCATAGCGAACCTGAAGGGAGTTTTCAGACTCTTGAACAGCAGATTTTGCTTTCACTCAGAAAGTTGGAGTTCAGTCGTTCGGCCATCGGTGAAACTGCCCGTATGCTGGGCAATAAAGATCGCGGCACAATCACCGAGTATTTTCGCGGCATTTGTTTTCAAAATTTGGTGGAAACAGAGTTTAATCTGGAGGTTGCAGCGCAAAAAATTGCCGATTCAAATAAACCGGCGATCATTGAACGTGTTCAGGCAAAATTGACGCAGTATTTGGAAAACCTGAAACCGCTTTCGCTTGAAAATGCAATAAACGTAGCGTCAGGAGCCGAGACGCCTCCGCAATTAAAAGGCTTGCCTAAAAAATTTCATCCGGATTTGATTCGTGTGATCGATTTTATACAAAAAAAGCATGGATAGCCTCGAAAATTCGGCCTGACTTTTCGACCAAAACAGACGAATTCCAGACAAACATTTCCGATACAGTTCGGCTCTTCACTTTCTCAAAGTCGCAGCGTTGAAACGCAATCGCACCAGGGAATCATTCGACTCAAGCGGAAATGTGTTTCGTGTTAACAGTTGAATCAATACTCAGCTTTGTTTGAGCGAGTCTGCCTTTGCGTCCTGTAAAATCAAACGCACTTTGGCAATACGTTGTCCATCAATAGCTTCCACAATAAACCCCCCCCCATTAAACGGCTGCTGGAAACCAACTTTTGGAATATGCCCCACCAGGTCAAAAACCATTCCGCCAATGGTTTCCATCTTATGATCAGGAAATTGAAACTGCAATATTTCTTCGCACTGGTGTATTGGACATAGCCCTTCGACAATAAATTCGTTTCTGCCAACCCGCCGAACCGGCAAAACCGGTTGATCGAATTCATCATAAATCTCACCGACCAGCTCTTCAAGCACATCTTCAAATGTAACGATTCCGGTTGTGCCGCCATATTCATCGATCAAAATTGCCATGTGTAGTTTTGTCGATTGAAATTCGCGAAGCAGCGTATAGAGTGGAATTGTTTCTGGGTAAAATATCACATCGCGTTTCAGTTTCGTCATGCGTAAATCTTTGTCTTGTCGCGAGGTGGCGGCCAGCACATCCTTTATATGAACGACACCGATAATATGATCGAGATCTCCATCGCAAAGCGGGTAGCGTGTATGCCTGTTCTCTTGGGTGACGGCCAGATTTTCTATGAATGTGTGCGTTGTTGACAACAAAACAACGGCAGTCCGCGGAATCATAATTTGTCTTGCCGTTTTGTGTTGAAGCGTTAATACGTTTTCCATAATTTCCGCGCCACGACCGGAAAGTTGGCCGCTCTTGGCTGATTTGGCAAAAATATATTTCAACTCTTCATTGGTGTGAGCGGCTTCTTTGATTGAGTCAGAGCTGACGCCAAACAATTTTAAGAAAAATAAGGCGGAATGGTTCAAAAGCCCGATAAACGGTTTGAACATTTTATAAAAAATATCAAGGGGAACTGCGATTAACAGGGTTGTTTTTTCAGCCAATCTGATAGCCACTGATTTAGGCGCCATCTCACCTAAAACAATATGGAGGTATGTGATAATGCTAAATGCTACGCCAAAAGAAATACTGTGAAGCAACGTTGGCGACTGAACGCCTATTTTTGAAAAAATTTCTTCCTCCAGAAAAGTTGCAATATAAGGCTCGCCAACCCAGCCGAGAGCTAAACTTGCAAAAGTAATGCCGACCTGACAGGCGGAAAGATAGGAATCGAGGTTATTTAAAATACGTTTGGCGGTGCGAGCCGACAGATTATTCTGATTGCTGCTTTGCTCAATCTGTGAGAGACGCACTTTTATAATGGCAAACTCAGCGGCGACAAAAAAACCATTTAACAAAACAAAGAAGAAGATGACAAAAGCTTGATAGAGTTGTTCCATTTACTTTAAATTGATGATCCCATATTTACCCGAAGCGGGTGACAATTTTTATAATAATGAAATTTAGGCAGGACAATGGAGCGCGTCGTTGGTTACTGAGCGGTATTGCCACAATTAGAGCGCTCTTGTCTTAATGCCGCCACAATAACTTAAATATTCGCAAATTTCGATATGATACAATCAAATTTGATGAAATATTAGAAATTTCAAGATGAAAAGCAACAGGACTGCTTTAAATTTCTCCAGCTCATTTTTACAACTCGTTAACAAATAATTCAAAATAGCAACTTATCCGTCGATAGATATTGTAACGTTACAGCAACAAACATTTTAGATCTGGAAAAATCAGGGAAAATGAAAAATAAAAAGACTCAACTACAGCTCGTTAAATGCCATCAAGATGAAGTCGATCAAATTCAAAAATACGCATCAGAAAGCCGCAAATATCATTTTGAAGTTTTCGAGGCGGCGTCTGTAGATGAAATAAACAATGAGAAACATACGGAAAGAATTGATGTGATTTTTCTTAGCGCGGCGACAGGGGACGCTAAGAAAATGATTGAATCGTGCAACTCTTTCCTACCCGACAAACCTATAATTGTTCTAACTTCAGACAATAATTCCTCCAGTGAAGCTGAGACCTCTAAGCCTAATATGGTCGACTATATTGACATAAATCAGCTAAACTGCGCTTTTTTTGAGAAAACCGTACATTGTGCGCTAAAGAAAACTGTGCTCATTGTAAAACTCCGAGCCGTAATGAGACAGGCAAATCGGAGCACAGCCGCCATCACAAGTATAATTGAAAACTCTACTGACGGAATTGTAATTTTAAGCGCCAGCAACGAAATTCGCCTGGCCAATTCAATCGCCATTAGTCTGATTGAACAAGGGCAGACTGAAATTGTTAACGGTATCTATCCTCATAACGTTGATACAATCCAAAAAACAGAGTTTATGATTGACGACCACACGGGGAAAAGACACATTGAACAAAGCGCCGTTGAACTTGAATGGTTAGGGGGGCCAGCCAAGCTGATTTTGTTGAAGGATATAACGGAACAAAAGCAATTAAGCAGCACCCTTCTCGCAAAGCAGGAAAAAGAAAAATTCCTTTCCTATCATGACAACTTAACAAAATTGCCCAATCGGCAACTTTTTTATGATCGTCTTGAACAAACCCTGAAGCGAGCCAAGCGCAACAGCTATATCTTTGCAATACTGCTAATTGACATAGACGGCTTTAAAGAAATTAACGACACCCTGGGTTATGACGCCGGAGATGAGATTTTAAAAGAAGCCGGCAAACGAATTCAGGAGGCATTACGATACAGTGACACGTGCGCCAGAATTGGAGGCGATGAATTCATTGTGCTTGCAGATCAGATACCGGATATTCACTCCGCTTACATGATTGCTCAAAAACTGAAAAAGGTTCTCAGCAAAACAGCTATGGTTGATGGCGTCGCTCATCGACTTACCGCCAGTATGGGCATCAGTTTATTTCCTGTTGACGGGGTTAACTCGCATACATTGCTTTCAAATGCCGACACGGCTATGGGTAAAGCAAAAAAAGCAAACAAAAACGCCTGTTGTTTTTATAACGATAAAATTAACAGGCAATGCGGCGAAGTCAGCGTTTTCGAGAGAAAGTTAAACAATGCCATCGAAGCGGGTCAGATAGTGCCTTACTTTCAATCGCAAATAGATATCAAATCCGGGAAAATTATTGGCATGGAAGCGCTGGTGCGCTGGATTGATCCGATCCAGGGCGTAATTTCACCAGCTCAATTTGTGCCAAAGGCTGAAAAACATGGATTGATCAACAAGATTGATAGATTTATGCTTCATGCCGCCTGCAAGTATGCGAATTATATGCGAAGAAACGGTTTTGGTGAATTCCGCATGTCGGTCAATTTAAACGCCGACTTGTTCCGGCAGGAAGCGCTCCCGTCAGTCATCGATGATATTTTAAGTGAATTTAATCTGCCGCCCTATTTGCTTTGCCTGGAAATTACCGAAACCCAGGTGATGACCCATGTGGAAAGCACGATAAAGATCTTGAAAAATCTAAAAGCAATGGAGGTGCAGATCTCAATTGATGATTTTGGAACAGGCTACTCGTCTTTAAGTTACCTGCGACAATTTCCGGTTGATATGCTGAAAGTTGACCGCGCTTTTCTCAATGACGTGCCTTCTGATCGAAACAACGAAGCCATAACCGCTGCAATTGTTGCCTTGGCGAAAAGCATGGGCTTACGAGTTGTTGCCGAAGGGGTTGAATTGCCTGAGCAAATCGATTTCTTGGATAGCCTGAGCTGCGATGAAGCGCAGGGGTTTTATATCAGCAAACCGAAATCCCTTGAGGAATTGAAAAACTTTTTATTAGAACAAAGAAGGCTGACTTGCGTGGCTTAACATCAAGCCGCCCAAAAACATCAAATCACCGATCTCACCGAAGAGCTTGGTATTTTTCGCAGACTATTTTGCGAATAGTTCTAATTCAATATTCCGAAAAGCCTTAAATTCCAAAGCATTCCCTGATGGATCTGAAAAAAACATCGTTCCTTGCTCTCCAGGCTTCCCCTTAAATCGCACATACGGCTCAATGATAAAAGCATCGACAAATGAGGCGACTCTTTGGGCAAAAACTTCCCACTCCGCAAAATGCATCACTACCCCGAAATGAGGTATTGGAACCGCATGGCCATCCACTGGATTTGAAATTGTTTTAATTTTCCCGGTTTTGCCAATTTGCGGGTTAAAGTGTGTCACAAATTGATGGCCAAACATATTAAAATCAATCCAGTTCTCGGCGCTTCTGCCTTCCGGGAGCCCCATCTTGTCACCGTAAAAATTTCTGGCCTCTTCAATGTCGCGAACCTGTGCCGCTAAATGAAAAGGTGTTAATTGCGCCTTTTCTTTCTTACTGTAATTCATCTCGAAACTCCTCTATTCGTTCAACAATGTCAGGTTTGATTTTTACACGCTTCCTTACCCTGACCAATTTGGAATAAGAAAAGGTGTTCGCGTGTGCATGTCAAGATTTCTTTCGGCAAAACCCTTGACTTTGAGACCTGTTTTTTTCTATCATCACGTAAAAAGGAGCTTATATGAAAAATACCTATCCCGCGCTGTATTATTCTGATTATCTTGAACTCGATAAAATCTTATCCGCTCAAAATCCAAAAAGCAAAGAGTACACTGGCAAGCTGGCTCACGACGAAGTTTTGTTTATAATCATCCACCAGACCTATGAGCTTTGGTTCAAGCAAATTTTACATGAACTCAATACGGTTGCCGCAATTTTTGAAGAAGACTATGTTCACGAACGGAACATTGGCGTCGCTTTAGCGCGTGTGCGCCGGGTGTTGGAAATTTTCAAAGTATTGAACAGCCAGATGAACATTATTGAAACCATGACTCCGATGGATTTTTTGGACTTCCGAGACTACCTTTCGCCGGCTTCCGGCTTTCAAAGCTTTCAATTTCGCCTGGTTGAAAACAAACTTGGCCTGAAAGCAGAGCATCGTAACAGTTTTGATAAATCAGCCTATTATTCCAGATTAAACCCCGAACACCAGAAACTTGTGTTGGAAACCGAAAAACATCCGTCTCTGCTTGAGTTGGTTGAGAGATGGCTGGAACGCACCCCATTCCTTGAGTTTGGCAACAATTTCAATTTTTGGGAAAGCTATCAGGCGACAGTTAATAAAATTCAGGAAAGCGATCGACTCACCATTGAAAACAACCCAACTCTCTCCGAAAATGAGAAAAAAGCAGAATTGGCAGAATTTGAAAACACTATGAAAAGTTTCGCCTCCCTTTTTGACGAGAAAAAACATCAAGAGCTGGCTCAGAAAGGATTGCGCAAAATTTCTTTGAAAGCCACGCGAGCGGGCTTGCTGATTAATCTTTATCGCGATGAGCCAATATTGCATCTGCCCTTTGAATTTCTGACCGCGCTGATCGACCTTGATGAATTGATGACGAACTGGCGTTACGCGCATTCTATGATGGTAAATCGAATGATAGGTTCTAAAATTGGAACAGGCGGCTCTTCCGGCCATCATTATCTACGGGGAACAGCCGACAACCACAAGGTTTTTTCGGACTTTACAAATCTTGCAACCTTTCTGGTTCCACGTTCACAGTTGCCCGAATTGCCGCAAGATGTAAAACAAAACCTGGGTTTTTACTATAAGAAAGACAACAAATGAATATAGATTTAACTGGAAAGCGCGCTGCTGTTTGCGGCAGCACGCAGGGCATTGGAAAAGCGACGGCTTTTGAGTTGGCTCGCCTGGGAGCGGACATTGTGCTAATTGCTCGAAATCAAACGGTTCTCGAAAGTATGGCAAACGAGTTGTCGGTGGAAAAAGGGCAGAAACATCATTTTATCGCTGTTGATTTTGCCGAAACCGGACAGTTGCAAAGGCAGATAAATGAATATGCATCCGATCACTTTGTTCACATTTTGGTAAACAACACGGGCGGCCCTCCAGGCGGCCCTGCCTTTGAAGCCAAGGCAGATGAGTTTATCGCAGCCTTTGCCAACCATTTGTTATGTAATCAGATTTTGACGCAAGCGCTGGTTCCCGGCATGAAAGCTGAAGGTTACGGGCGCATCATAAATATAATTTCAACATCAGTGAAACAGCCAATCAACGGCTTGGGTGTTTCGAACACCATTCGGGGCGCTGTGGCCAATTGGTCAAAAACGTTGGCTAATGAGCTTGGGCCATTCGGCGTCACTGTAAACAATATTTTGCCTGGCGCGACAAATACAGGCCGGTTGCAGTCTATTGTTGAGACAAGCGCGGCGAAGACAGGAAAACCAATAGAGGAAACGGCTGAATTGATGAAAGCGTCTATTCCAGCGCGGCGGTTCGCGGAGCCGACAGAGCTTGCTTACGCCATTGCCTTTTTGGCTTCTCCATCAGCCGCATATATCAACGGAATCAATCTTCCTGTGGATGGCGGCAGAACAAGCTGCCTCTAATTGCCTGGCGCAGGCGATGATCAATTTATCTATTGTTCACATTACCAAAACAAAAACTGCGCTGTTTTGCAATAGCGTTGATGTCATTTCCGGAAAAGAATTTTTAAAGGCGGTGATAAACATTGGAAAAGATACAGAATTACATTGGCGGTGAATTAGTTAAACCCGTTTCGGCAAGCTACAATGACAACTTCAACCCTGCGACAGGCGAAGTTTATTCCTATGTGCCTGACTCAGATCAGCGGGATATCGAAGCGGCGGCGGCGGCGGCAAAGAAAGCCTTTTCCACATGGTCAGTCATGCCTATAGAAGAACGCGCCACCATACTGATGCGCGTCGCTGACGGCATTGACGCCAATCTCGATCAGCTTGCCTTGGCGGAAACCACTGATAACGGCAAACCGCTCAAGTTGTCAAGCAGCGTCGACATTCCGCGCGCAGCGAACAACTTCCGTTTCTTCGCGCATGCCATCACGCAATTTTCCAGTGAAGCGCATTCGATGGCCGAGATGGCAATCAATTATACCATCCGCAAACCGCACGGTGTTGTCGGCTGCATTTCACCCTGGAACCTTCCTCTTTATCTGTTCACCTGGAAAATTGCCCCGGCTCTGGCGGCGGGAAACTGCGTAATTGGCAAACCTTCAGAAATCACACCCATGACCGCCTACCTGCTCTCCAAAATCTGTATGGAGGCAGACTTGCCGGCCGGCGTGTTAAATATTGTCCATGGACTCGGTGGAAAAACCGGTTCAGCGCTGGTCTCCCATCCTGATATTCCGGCGCTGACTTTTACAGGCGGCACGAAAACCGGAAAAGATATTGCAGGCATCGCCGCGCCCATGTTCAAAAAACTCTCGTTGGAAATGGGCGGCAAAAATCCGAATATTATTTTTGCTGATTGCAACTATGACAAGATGCTTGAGACAACCGTTCGCTCTTCTTTTTCCAATCAAGGGCAAATTTGTTTGTGCGGCTCCAGAATTCTGGTGGAACGACAAATATTTGACCAGTTTAAGCGAGACTTCGTCGAAAGAACACAGAGCTTGCAGGTCGGCGATCCATTGGAAAAGAACAGCGACCTTGGCGCCATAATTTCACAGCAGCATCAGAACAAAATACTATCTTATGTCGAGCTGGCGAAACAAGAAGGCGGCTCCATATTAAGCGGCGGGAAAAAGGTTGAATTAAACGGGCGTTGCAAAAATGGCTGGTTTATACAGCCCACTATTGTGGCGGAACTGGCGCAAAGTTGCAGGACAAACCAGGAAGAAATTTTCGGACCGGTGGTAACCATTTCACCGTTCGATAGCGAAGCTGAAGCCGTGGCCATGGCCAACAGCACGCAGTACGGTCTTGCAGCCACCATCTGGACTGAAAATCTGAGCCGGGCGCATCGGGTGGCTAACTTAACGCAGTCTGGCATCATCTGGATAAATTGTTGGATGCTGCGTGATTTGCGAACGCCTTTTGGCGGCATGAAAAATTCCGGTCTGGGAAGAGAAGGCGGTCTTGAAGCCCTGAGATTTTTTACTGAACCCAAAAATATTTGTGTGAAATATGAATGAACAACCCATTAAAACGGATAAAGCCCCCAAGCCGGTCGGAGCTTACCCGCACGCGCGTCAAGTAGGAAATTTACTTTTTCTCTCAGGCGTTGGCCCAAGAGAAGCCGGGACGGATAAAATACCGGGCTTGCAGCTAGACCGGGAAGGCAATATCATTTCTTATGATATCGCTGCTCAATGTCACGCGGTCTTCAAAAACATAAAAACTATTCTGGAAGAGTCAGGCTCATCTTGGGATAACTTGGTGGATGTGACCGTGTTTTTAACCAATATGAAGGCTGATTTTAAAACCTATAATGCAATTTACGCTGAATATTTCAAAGACAACCAGCCGTGTCGCACGACCATTGAAATCAATAGCCTGCCAACCCAGATTGCAATAGAACTGAAATGCATTGCAACTATTTAGTGGAATTGAACACTTTAGCAGCGGCGCTTTATCAGGTATAGCAACCGTATTTTTGAACACAGAAAAAGAAAACACAGGAGAATCTATATGGGCAAACTAGCAGCTTTTAGCTTCAAAAACTGGATTGATAAGAACCGCAATCTTTTAAAGCCGCCGGTCGGCAATAAATGTGTTTATAACGAAGCGGAAGATTTCATTGTTATGGTGGTTGGCGGGCCAAACAACCGCAATGATTACCATTATAATGAAGGTGAAGAGTTTTTCTATCAGCTTGAAGGCAATATGACGCTAAAGATCATTGAGGATGGGGAAAAACGTGACATTCATATAAATGAAGGCGATATATTTTTGCTGCCGCCGAAAGTGCCACATTCACCACAACGCGGTAAAAATACAGTAGGCCTGGTTATTGAGCGTATGAGAACGCCAACCGAAAAGGATGGATGCATCTGGTTTTGCGACAACTGTGGCGAAAAAATTTACGACGAATATTTTCATCTGCAAAAACCGTCGGATATTGTTGATAAACTGAAAATAGTTATGGGGAAATTCAACAATTCGGAAACATTGCGCACATGCAAAAACTGTGACAATATTCTACCAGCCAAATAAGAAATAATCAAACGAATTCGATAGCTTTAAATATAGAGCAAAAGAAAAACGATAAACATTCAAACCAAAGGCAAGCAGGCATTGCAATTTCTCAAGATTGATATTCACACCCACATATTGCCGGAAAATTGGCCAAATTTAAAGGAGCGTTACGGTTACGGCGGGTTTATTCACCTTGACCATCACAAAACCGGTTGCGCCCGCATGATCAAAGACGGGCATTTTTTTCGGGAAATTGATTCCAATTGTTGGGATCCAAATGTGCGAATTAGTGAATGCAATGCGCACAGTGTAAACGTGCAGGCGTTGTCGACGGTGCCGGTGATGTTCAGTTATTGGGCGAAGCCTGAACATACCCTTAATTTGTCAAAATTATTGAACGACCATATTGCCGGCATTGTTGATTTGTATCCAAATCGATTTATTGGCCTGGCCACCTTGCCCATGCAAGCCCCGGAACTAGCTGTTCGTGAGTTGGAGCGTTGCGTAAAAGAACTAAACTTGTCAGGCATTCAGATCGGTTCACATATAAATGACTGGAACTTGAACGACCCTAACTTATTCCCGATTTTTCAGGCGGCGGAAGAGCTGGGAGCCGCTATTTTTGTACATCCTTGGGACATGATGGGCAAGGATAAAATGGAAAATTACTGGTTGCCCTGGCTGGTTGGAATGCCGGCCGAAACGAGCCTGGCCATTTGCTCCATGATTTTTGGCGGCGTCTTTGAAAAATTGCCCGATTTACGCGTCGCTTTCGCGCACGGCGGCGGCTCTTTCCCGTCCACAATCGGGCGCATCGAACATGGTTTTAATGTGCGCCCCGACCTTTGCGCTGTCGACAACAATGTAAATCCAAGGGACTATCTCGGCAAATTCTACCTCGATTCACTGGTGCATGATTCTGGCGCGCTAAATTTCCTAATTGACCTCATCGGGCCCAATCGTATTGCTTTGGGTTCGGACTACCCGTTTCCATTGGGTGAACAAGCTCCGGGGCGATTAATCGAATCTATGGAGAACCTTTCAACCGAGGTCAAAGAAAAATTATTAAGCGGAACCGCGCTGGAATGGCTGAACCTTGACAAGAGCAGGTTTGTAAGTTGAACCTTGACAAGAGCAGGTTTGTAAGTTGAAGCTTGACAAGAGCAGGTTTGTAAGTTGAAGCTTGATATTTACATCGGCTCAGAAACCCATTGCGTCGATACAGCAGACCCGATTGACATTTCAATACCCGTTCAATTTAACGGAAAGCAGCCCAATGCTTTCGATGTGCCTTGCGCGAAGTCAGAGCCTTATCGCGACAACCACTTTGTTGGCGACACGCGTGAAGGCGGGAGCTGTAATTTCGAAGTATATACAATCATTCCGCATTGCAACGGCACCCACACCGAAGGCATTGGCCATTTGGCGCGCGAACGCATTCCGATAAATAAAATTTTCCGTCAGGTTTTTTTGCCGGCCACGCTAATCACCCTGCAACCAATTGCGGCGAAAAAAACTTCCGAGCAGTATCTTCCGGAGAAAAACAATGCAGATTTGCTGCTAACCCGCCAAGCCCTCGAACAGACTTTGAGCAGGGTTAGCGAGTTTAATCAGGCGCTGATCATCCGCACGCTTCCAAATGATGAGACCAAAAAAAGTCGACGTTATATGGATGAACCGCCGCCTTTTTTTTCCATTGACGCAATCCGCTTTCTGAATGAAATGAGAGTTGAACACCTATTGGTGGATACGCCTTCCCTTGATCGCCCACTTGATGACGGGAAGTTGACCGCGCACCATATCTACTGGTCGGTTCCATTGGAAAGCAATGAAATTGAGTTGGACAGCCACTCAATGAAAACGATTACCGAAATGATCTATGTTCCGAATTCTGTAAAAGACGGTCGTTGCTTCATCAATATACAGATCCCAAATTTTATTGCAGATGCAGCGCCGAGCAGAGTCCTTTTATATTCATCTATGGCTAAAAAATAATGGAATTTCAAGCAGATCTCAATTACGCAAAACGATTGGACAAAGAAGATTCACTCGCGCCGTATCGCAACCAGTTTAACATACCCAAAGATTTGAATGGTCAGGAATGCATTTATCTTTGCGGCAACTCACTTGGCTTGCAGCCCAAAAAAGTACGTCAGTATTTGGAAGATGAACTGGACGATTGGGCGCAATTTGGGGTCGAAGGACATTTTGAAGCGCGACACCCCTGGATGCCTTATCACGAATTCCTAACCGAACAAACTGCGCGACTGGTTGGCGCCAAGCCCAAGGAAGTTGTGATTATGAACACATTGACCGTTAATCTTCATCTGATGATGGTCAGCTTTTATCGTCCGACGCCGCAGCGGCACAAAATTTTGATCGAAGCAAACGCCTTTCCGTCTGATCAATACGCAGTTCAATCACAAATTGAATTTCATGGGTACAACTTTGAAAACGCCTTGCTTGAGCTGCCTCTTGGTGATGGCGAGGCGTTCCATCGGGAAGAAGACATCCTTCATTTTATCGAAAAAAAAGGCGACTCCATTGCGTTGATAATGCTTGGCGGCGTAAACTATTATTCCGGTCAGGTTTTTAATATGGCGCGAATCGCAGAGGCTGGCCATAAAAAAGGCTGCATAGTTGGCTTTGATCTGGCGCATGCCGCCGGAAACCTCGTTCTAAACCTACACGCTTCAAATGTCGATTTCGCAGCCTGGTGTTCCTACAAGTATTTGAACGGCGGCCCCGGTTGTATTGCCGGATGCTTTGTGCATGAACGCCATGCCGACAATTCTGATTTGCCCCGTTTTTCCGGCTGGTGGGGACAAAATAAGCAAACCCGCTTTCTCATGGAATCTAAATTCGAAGCAATTCCCGGCGCGGAAGGTTGGCAATTGAGCAACCCTCCCATTCTTCCGATGGCCGCCTTGCGAGCCTCAATGGAGCTCTTTGATGAAGTCGGCATGACAACGTTAAGAAAAAAAAGCAAAAAACTTACCGGATACCTCGACTTCCTTCTGCAAAATCTTGCCGACAGCGTTTCCTTAATAACGCCCGGCCTGCCTGAGGAACGCGGCTGTCAGCTTTCCATTCAAGTCAAAGAAGGCGGCAAAAAACTTCACGCGAAACTTAAAAAAAACAATGTTATTTGCGACTGGCGTGAACCGGATGTGATTCGTGTGGCGCCTGTGCCGCTCTACAACTCTTTTGAGGATGTATTTCGGTTTGCCGAAATTTTATCGCAGTTGCTTGATGAATAAAAGTGGTTCGGTTGAGTGTCATCAGCGACTGAATCACGAATAGGAGTTTGTTAGCGGGGCAGGTGGCGCCTGTCGTTCGTTTCACCGATCAAAAAACAAAGTTCAATATTCGATCTTACCGTTAAGCATTTATAGGACGAATTTATGACAAAAGAAAAAATTACCATTGTTGGAAGCGGACTTGTCGGCTCGCTTCTCGCCATTTTTTTAGCAAAACGAGGCTATCAGGTGGAAGCTTTCGAGCGTCGACCCGATATGCGCAAATCAAATATCGACGCTGGCCGATCAATCAATCTTGCCCTCAGCACACGTGGAATTTACGCCTTAAACCAGGTTGGTCTACAAGATGATATTATGAAAATGACCATCCCGATGCGTGGTCGGATGGTGCATCCCGTTGATGGCGAACTTTATTTTCAACGCTATGGTCGACTGGACAACGAGGCGATAAACTCCATTTCACGTCCGGGTTTGAACCAAAAACTAATGGATGAAGCCGAGTCGCTCGGTGTGAAATTTTATTTTGCGCAACGCTGTCTTGGAATAGATTTAAAAAATGGCGCCATTGCCTTGCGAGACGAGGTCACGGGAAAAGAGCGCGTCCATCCGGTTGATGTGGTGATTGGCAGTGATGGATCGGCCTCGGCAATAAGAAATGATATGCAAAAAACGGGACGTTTCAATTATTCACAAGCTTATCTTGAGCATGGTTACAAGGAGTTGACTATTCCGCCGGCTGAAAACAATGGTTTTCGCCTGGACGAGACTCATGCGTTGCACATTTGGCCGCGCGGCAGTTATATGTTGATCGCGCTGCCCAATTTGGATGGAAGTTTTACTGTAACCTTATTTTTCCCACATCAAGGCGAATTGAGTTTTGAAACGATTAACAATCGCAATGATGTTCAGAAATTTTTCACCTCCGCTTTTCCAGACGCAATAGCGCTGATGCCAACCTTGTATGAAGACTATTTTGCCAATCCCACCGGCAACCTCGTTACGGTAAGATGTGAACCATGGCATATTGACGGCAAAGTATGCTTGATGGGGGACGCCGCGCATGCTGTGGTTCCTTTCTTTGGTCAGGGGATGAACTGCGCCTTTGAGGATTGCACTGTTCTGGACGCATGCATTGAGCAGGCAAATGGAGATTGGCGAGAAATTTTTACATTGTTCAATGCGACAAGAAATCCCGACGCCAATGCCATCGCTGATATGGCACTTGAAAATTACTATGAAATGCGCGATCATGTAGCTGATCCAAAATTTTTGCTCAAAAAAGAGGTGGAGTTTGCCTTGGAAAATAAATTCCCCGACAGGTTTATTCCCCGTTACACTATGGTCTCTTTTCGCCGCATCCCGTATGCCGTCACGCAGCAAAGAGGACGCATTCAGGAAGAAATTCTACGCGTCATTTGCAGCGATATCAATACGGTTGAAAAGCTGAATTGGCCACAAGCGGAATCACTAATCCACGAGAAGCTATCTCCGGTATAATGCTATTTGAGTAAAGGGAATTTTTTAGTCTGGAGATAACTTTTAGCGCAGTCGCTTATAACAACAATTCCAAAAGCATTCAAAGCGAGAAAGTATTTAGCAAGAGATTCTGTATGAGCTCGCTTTTAGCCACGGATTAACACTGATGGACACGAATTTTTCTCTTTTTGTTTAAAAAACTATATTTTTTTCCTGAGCATTAGAGAGAAAAGTGCTTTTGTCCTTTTCATACACGGACAAAAAAATCGAAGCGAATGGATAGCTTTAAGCCAATAGCGAAACAGGCCGAAATGGAATAGGTCTTTACCGTTCTATCATTTTAAAAGTTACGACAATATCCATTTGGTAAGATATAATAAAAACGATATTTTAGCTAATGGCTAAACTTGCGACAATTAACTTGAAAATCTGCACCCAACCTTGCATTTCCAGCCTTACATAAGTTTATAATTTTCACCAACAAAAAAGACACAAGATACATTTTATTTTGTGTCTTTTTTGTTGACGCTCAGCGTTAAAGTTGGATTCAGAGCAAAAGAGTAAAAACGCTATAAAGTTAGGAGTCCGGCATTATTGGCCTAACAAGCCGGCGACGCCAACCGTTAGCGCCGGAACATAAACGATTAACAAAACCCAGATAACAAAGATAACCAGAAACGGAATCACCGTTCGCCATACTTCGAGAAGTGGTTGTTCAAAACGCAGCGAGGAAAGAAAAAGGTTTAAGCCAACCGGCGGAGTGAGATAACCAAGTTCGAGGTTGGCGAGAAAAATGACACCCAAATGAACCGGATCAACGCCAAATGCAACACCCATCGGCGCGATCAACGGAACGACGATGACAATTGCGGAGAAAATATCCATCAATGCGCCAACCAGGAGTAACATTCCGTTCAGGGCAAGCAAAAAGACGAGCTTGGAACTAATGGTTCTCATCACCCATTCGGTGGCGGCTTGTGGAATTTGCGCGTCAATCAGGTAGGAAACCAAGCCTGCCGCGATACCCAGCACCATCAGCAGCGCGCCGACTAAGGAGGCTGATTCGATAATTACTTTTGGCAAAGTTTTCCGAAAATTCAGCTTTCTATGAAAAACCGTCTCTAACAAGATAGCCCATAATGCAGTAAAAGCGGCGGTTTCAACCAAAGTCATGATGCCGCCAAACAAGCCTAATATGACAATGATGGGCAGAAGGAAATCGCCTTTTGCCGCCCAAGTGGCTTGCAGAGCCTCTCGCAATTGAAAAGGCGGTCGCTCTTTAATATGCTTTCGTCCGCGAAACAAACTAAACCCAGTTAGCAGTAACACCAATAACAGGCCGGGAACTAGCGCGCCCAGAAAAAGCCGATCAATGGGAACGTGTCCATAGACTCCGTAAAGAATTACCGGCAAGCTTGGCGGAAAGAGAAGTCCGACTGAGCCTGATGCAGTTAGCAGTCCCGTACTAAACCGTTTTCCGAGATTAGCGCCGATTAAAACCGGAAGCAACAGGCCGCCCAACGCGAGAATCGTCACACCGGAGGCGCCTGTAATAGCTGTAAAGAAAGCGCAGCCTATCACTGTTGAAATTGCGGCTCCGCCAGGCAACCAGCCTGTCCAGGCTTTGATAACTCTCAACAAGCGGGCGGGCGCGCCGCCAGCGGCGAGAATAGTGCCGCAAAGGGTGAAAAGCGGGATGCTTGGTAAAACCGGCTGGGTGAGTATTCGATAAGTCTCAGCAGGAATGGACACAATTGTTACATCAGCCGCCATAAATAGAAGAGTGGCCAAACCGCCCAACACCGCATATAGCGGCATCCCCAACACGGCCATTAGCAATATTGCAATACAACCAATGGTGGTGATAGAGGCGGGCAATTCCGGTGAAGCTGTCAACAAGGCGATAGCGACAATGCTGGCGACTGCAAATGCCGCCAATCGCACCGACCATCGTCTAGATGACTTGACCAATGTAAAAAGAAGCATACCGGCGAGGCCGAGCGGCATAAGGCTCTGCGCGAGCCAAATCGGCAGCCATCCACTTAGCGTTTCCGGGCTTTCATATTGAAATATTACGAGTTGAATGGAAGCTTGAATGAGGCAAAACAGTATAATGACAACGCCTATATTCACCAGGAGCGTGATGTATTTCTTAAAACTGCTTTGGCGCAGCAACTCTGTGACGCCCATGGAGAGGTGTCCGCCATTTTTTGTCGCTAAAATGCCCCCGAGCAATGCGATCCACAGTGTAAGATGTTGAACCCAATTAGCGGCGCCGGTCACACCAACGCCGGCGACGCGTCGGCCGACTGTTTCCAATAATGGAATCAGTATCATAGCTGACAAAATTAAAACAGCCGGCGCTGAGAGGCTGAAGAAAGCGACTTTTTCTCCGAAACTTCGCTGTTGCCCGGTTGTATCGGGAGTGGGATTATCCGTTTTAGTCGTCACCGGCCTCCTCGCCTTTGGCTGCTTTCAATGCATCGTCAAACCACTTTTCAGGAATGACAGGCCCTCTCATGAGAGGATAGGTCAATTCAATTACCTCACGCCATTTCCTGAGCTGCGCTTCGTCTGGTTTGATTACTTTTAAGCCGCGTTCTTGCATCGCAGCCAACGCTTCTTTCTCCAGCACGCTTATCTCGTCGCGCAAACGAATGCCTGTGGCGTCAGCAATTTCCCTGAGTTTTACACGTAGATTTTCAGGTATTTTTTGCCAGGTTTTTTTTTTGACAATTGTTGCGCCCACCATTGGCCCCATGGGCAAGTCAATCATATAAGGAGTAAATGCAAACCACTGACTGGCCAAAGCCAAAACTGCGGTGGCGCTGTAGGCGTTTACCATTCCTGTTTGCAGTGCAGGCAATATGTCTGTTTCCGCCAACGGCACGGCATTAAAACCGGCGGTTTTCCACAGTTCAATCGTCTTGTCATCGCCGCTTGTCACAAACATTTTCGTTTTTTGAACAGCCTCCACGGAAGGATTATCAGTCGGAACGAAAAACTTTATCCAACCTGCGTTGCCCCAATTCAGCACGACAAAACCTTGTTTATCCATTAATTTTTCCAACCGTGGAATCAGGGCTTCCATAACACGGTCGACTGATTCCCAGGAATCAGAAGCCAATGGAATTACCAATGCATTGGTTTCCGGAACAATGAGACTCAAACCGATATTGCTGATTAGCGAGGCGTGTAATTGACCGATGCGGATTTTCCGAATAGAGTCTTTTTCATTTCCAGCAACTCCGCCCGGATAGATGCGCAGGGTAACTTGACCATCGCTGGCTTTCGCCCATTCGGCGGCCATTTCTTTTAAAATTTCATGCCAGGGAGACCCGACCGGAGCGAGGGTCGCCATTTTAATGACTACTTTTTTGGGTGGACTATTTGCCGGTTTTGGCGCAGCGACCAAACTGTTGCCTTGTATCGCAAGCGTAAAAATTAAAACGAATATCTTTATGTTCATTCGGGTGACCTTCTTTGTGAATGTGCATTTGGTTTCATTGCCGGAAACCAAAATATCTTTATTGTTTTTGTTTATTTCATTCATCGGAGAGGAAAAAGAATTCATCTATATTGTCCAGTAACTGCTTCGCCTTGTCTTGCGCCAACAAATTGGATAAACGATTTTCCGGATGAGTATCGGCTTCAAACGCCAATACCTGCTTTAAAAGTTTCTTGAATCTTTTCAAATCCTGCTGTTGAATGCACACCGATTCAGCCAGTGAGACAAGCGGGCTGATTGACTGGCCGCCATTTAGTTCCATCGCTCTTTGAAAATGCTTTTCAGCCTGTTCCATGCCGCCGCCTTCCGCTTTGGAACGACCCGCGTCAAAAATGATAAAAAAGTCATGAATTGCGCCGTCGCCCCAACTTTCATCAAGCGCGAGGGCTCTTTCCATCAAAGCTGTGACAATTGGAAGCTCTCCGACCAATGCCATATCACTTTTTCCGACAGAGAGCGCCGAGCCCCATGCGACGCCTGTCCAGTAGAGAGCGGCAACATCCTCTTTGAGGCAACGTTTGGCCGCGACAACGGGTTGCTTTCGCAGCTCTGTTGAAATTCCCGGACAACCGAGTTCCAAAGCGCGCAAACCGTAATCTCGCGCCCTGAGGAAAAATTGTTTTGCACGTTTTTTGCCCTTTCGCGCTGCGGCAAAGTCGATGGACTCCAAGGTCTCGGCCGGACGTAATACATAGGCATGACCATATTGAACAAACCCGGAAGTTGCCGCGATTAACAATTTTTCGTGCTTTGGTGCGGCTTGCAACACAGACTCAATTGTTTTCAAGGCAAACGGCAATGCTTCGCCGACAAATTGCGGATCATTGTCAGAGGCAAAAACGTCGGAATTACTATCTGCCAGCGCATCCGCTACGGAGTTAACCGCCATTTTTTTAATAGCGCATCCGGAAATAAATTGCATTGCGATGAACAGCATCGCCACACTCAAGGCTCTGTTAAGCATTTGATCTAACAAAGTAATTGTCCTGTAGATTTCAATTAATTTTTATTTTCAGGATTAAAGCGGGAAGCATCTAAATGCGCGAGGTGTGTCGCACAGAAAAAGGTAAATTCACGTATTCCCAACAATTTGTTCCCATTCCATAACTGAATTGATCAGAAGTTAAAAGAAAGGAATAATTGCAGGATTATCAAGAGATTTATGGGAGAAATTTGGCAACGCATCGAACCAAGGCGGCGCGGCTCCTATTCTTCCAAGCACTTTATTTTTGTGATTTGTAAATTGTGCGGCGCGTCGATTTTATCACTGTTTCCCCCTTGCCCATGAGCGTCCGATCCTCCGCCCGCCAAGCTTGACTTTTAACGAATTATTACTTACAATTCGCTATTTATTTTGCGCTATTTAAAACAAACAAAACTTCACAGATCTATTCTATACGATTGGAACGATTGGACTTCAACCGGATGTGTATTTTATTTAAAATCGCTATCAAAACAGAGAATCGAAATGGCGGCTGACTGCGAAACAAATAAAATTCGTCATCGTGAGCGTCCTTTTCGAATTATTTGTTATTATTAAGCTTGGTTTCTTTCTCGGCATGGCAGGAAATATTTCTATTTAAACACTGATTGCGCAACCGGCCTACTGCCGGTGTTTTTGTTTAGCGGCCTGCTATTGGTCATCAATAAACAGTAACTTCAATTCGGCCTCTTCCCTTCAACGGGTAAGACTTTAACAGGCGGCTTCTATATGTTTGTCCAATCAAAAAAAACAACCAAAACAATTGATAAATGAGGCAAAGAGCATGAGTAAGCAATATTTGAATTATATCAATGGCAAATGGGTTCCTGCAGCAAGTGGCAAAACATTTGAAAATCGTAATCCGGCAAATTGGGATGAGACACTTGGCGTATTTCCAAGTTCAGGAGAAACAGAAGTAAACGCGGCTGTCAAAGCAGCTCGCGAAGCATTTGACGAATGGCGGCTCACTCCTGCGCCTGCGCGCGGCGACATCATCAAAAAAGCCGGCGATATCATGTCTGCGCACAAAGACGAGATCGCGGCCAACGCAACACGCGAAATGGGTAAAACGCTGGATGAAACAAAAGGTGATCTGCAAGAAGGAATCGACACGGCCTATTATGCCGCCAATGAAGGTCGGCGCATGTTTGGACACACAGTTCCTTCCGAGCTTCATAATAAGTTTAATATGTCGATTCGGCGCCCCATTGGAGTGGCTGGCATCATTACACCGTGGAATTTCCCGATGGCCATTCCAACATGGAAAATTTTTCCAGCGCTGGTTTGTGGCAATACAGTGGTTTTTAAACCGGCCAGCGACACCCCTCTGACGGCCACTACCTTTGTCGAAGTTCTGCTTGAAGCGGGCGTGCCGCCAAAGGCGATCAATCTGGTGCATGGTTCAGGCTCTGCGGTTGGAGAACCGTTGGTTGCCCATCCCGATGTAAATCTGGTTTCATTTACAGGTTCGACAGCCGTTGGCAAGGCAATATCAAGAAGCGCTTCCGACACATTGAAACGGGTTTCTCTCGAATTAGGTGGAAAGAACGGGCAAATTGTCATGCCTGATGCAAATCTTGAACTTGCTCTTGAAGGCGTTCTTTGGGGCGCTTTCGGCACCACGGGGCAACGTTGCACAGCGACCAGCCGGTTAATTCTTCACGATGACATTCACGATAAATTCATGGAAATGTTAATTGACAGCGCAACCCGACTTCGTCTTGGCGACGGCCTAAAGCCTGAATCGCAAGTCGGCCCGATGGTAAATGAAGATCAAATTAAAACCGTGCAAAAGTATGTCTCAATTGGAAAAGCGGAAGGCGCCAAACTTGTTCTCGGCGGCAATCCATACAAAGAAGGCGACTGCGCAAAAGGCTGGTTTCATGAGCCGACCATCTTCACCGATGTCACACCGGAAATGCGTATTGCAAAAGAAGAGGTGTTTGGCCCATTCCTTTCCGTGTTGCGCGTTCATTCATACGAAGAAGCGATCAGCGCGCTCAATAACACAAAGTACGGCCTGTCTTCATCGATATACACCAACGACGTGAACCGTGCCTTTCAGGCAATTCGCGATATTGACGCGGGCATAACCTATGTGAACGGTCCAACTATTGGCGCCGAGGCGCACATGCCTTTTGGAGGCGTCAAGGAAACCGGCAATGGACATCGTGAAGGCGGTTGGGAAGTCTATGAGTTTTACACAGAAACCAAGACCGCATTTATTGATTATTCAGGGAAACTACAGCGCGCTCAGATCGACAATTATTAATGAACAACAGTGAACAGGAATTGCCCTCCGGAACGTTATTCGTGGTTAGCACCCCCATTGGCAATTTGCAGGATATTACTTTACGCGCGCTTCACACGCTAAAAGGTGTTGATTTAATTGCTGCGGAAGATACTCGTCACTCACGGGGACTTCTGCAGCATTTTGGCATTGACACGCCAACTACCAGCTACTTCGATTTCAACAAAGAGAAGAAAATACCAATTTTGGTTGCTCAGTTGGAAACGGGGGCGAGAATAGCCCTGATTTCAGACGCGGGCACGCCTGGCATTTCCGATCCGGGCTTCAAGTTGATTCGCGCTTGCATTGAAAAGCAAATTACGGTTATTCCCATTCCCGGAGCCACCGCCCTGATACCCGCCCTCGTAACTTCCGGTTTACCGACCGACCGCTTTGCTTTTGAAGGTTTTTTACCGGTCAAAAAAGGTCGCAAAACGCGTCTTGAACGCCTGCAGAGTGAGACCCGCACAATGATTTTTTATGAGTCGCCATTTCGAATTTCCCGCACTTTGCGTGATTTGCACGAATACTTTGGCAACCGCAAAGTTTCAATCGGGCGGGAAATCACCAAAATGTTTGAAGAAACCGTGCGTGGAGATTTAGTCGATTTTTGTGGAGAAGATCCAGGTTTTAAACAGAAAGGTGAATTTGTTATTGTTGTCACCGGAAACATAAAACAAAAGGAGGGCTGATTTGCTACTTTCGAAAACATTTGAATCTAAATTTGAAATTTTGCCCCCAAGCGCCAAAAAGTGGTATTTAAACCTGTTGCAGCCGGTCGCCGACTTTTTGGTTCGGCTCAACTTAGATCCCAACCTTTTTACAACCATCGGTTTTCTATTGACTGTCGTGGCGGGATTTTTAATTGGAACAGGATCTTACCGAATCGGCGGCCTGACCATACTCTTTGCCGGCACATTTGACATTATCGACGGAAAAGTCGCGCGGCAATCGAACCGTGTTACAACCTTCGGCTCTTTCTATGATTCTGTAATGGATCGATTTTCTGAAATATTTATGTTCTTCGGCATGTTATTTCTATTTATCAAAGTTGATAGTCTATTTGGAATGGTAAGCGTTGCGCTTGCCCTTGGCGGTTCGTTAATGGTGAGCTATACGCGAGCCAAGGCCGAAGCCTTGAACTTTGAGTGCAAAGTTGGAATTATGAAAAGAGAAGAACGCGTCGTCTATCTGGGGCTGGCTGCAATCATTCATTATAATGTGCTAATTTTCGCGCTGGCCGGCATTGCATTATTAGCTCACTTTACAGCGATTCAACGCGTCTACAATATTTGGGTGCAGGATAACCAATTAAAAACAGAAACTAAACAACAGGATACAGAAGATTACCAATCATGAAAATTGAAAAACCGCAAGGCAAGTTAGGCGTTTTGCTTCCCGGAATGGGAGCTGTTGCAACCACATTTATTGCAGGCGTTTTAGCTGTAAAAAAAGGGCTGGCCAAGCCGGTTGGCTCTCTCACCCAAATGGGGACTATCCGGTTGGGAAAACGTACAGACAACCGCTCTCCAAAGATAAATGAATGCGCGCCGCTTGCCCAATTAGATGATCTCGTGTTTGGTGGATGGGATATTTTTGAAGACAATTGCTATCAGGCATCCTTAAAAGCGGGAGTTTTGGATAAAGAACTTTTACAGCAACTTCAGCCTGAGTTGGAGAAAATCAAGCCATGGCCCGCCGCTTTCGATCAAAACTTTGTCAAAAAGCTATCCGGCGACCATATTAAATCAGGGCAATCTAAAATGGCGTTGGTTGAGCAAATCAGGGAAGATATCCGCAATTTTAAGAAGGAACACGCACTTGAACGAATGGTTATGGTTTGGTGCGGCAGCACGGAAATTTTCATTGACCCGACAGACGAAATTTTCAACGATTTGTCCAAATTCGAAGAAGGGCTTAAAAACAACCATCCAATGATTGCGCCGAGCATGCTTTACGCTTATGCTGCGATTGCAGAAGGCGCGCCTTACGCCAATGGCGCGCCAAATTTGTCTGTTGACTTTCCGGCAATGACGGCGTTTGCAAAAAAGAACAATACGCCAATTGCGGGCAAAGATTTTAAAACAGGTCAGACTTTGATGAAGACCATTCTTGCTCCGGGACTAAAGGCGCGTCAACTAGGCCTAAACGGCTGGTTTTCGACCAATATTCTGGGCAATCGCGATGGTGAAGTTCTCGACGATCCGGAATCCTTCAAAACAAAAGAAGTAAGTAAGTTAGGGGCTCTGGAACACATTCTTCAGCCGCATCTTTATCCTGATTTGTACAAAAATTTTTATCACAAAGTGCGAATCAACTATTATCCGCCGCGCGGCGACAATAAAGAGGGCTGGGACAACATCGATATCTTCGGCTGGCTTGGATATCCGATGCAAATTAAGGTGGACTTTCTTTGCCGCGATAGCATCCTTGCGGCGCCAATTGTGCTTGATTTGGCTCTTTTTCTTGATCTGGCGGCGCGCGCCGATATGGGCGGCATCCAGGAATGGTTGTCTTTTTATTTTAAAAGCCCGATGACAGCCGAAGGCCTCTATCCGGAACATGACATATTTATTCAATTGATGAAATTAAAAAACACGTTGCGCTTTATGCTTGGCGAAGAGTTGATCACCCACCTTGGTCTTGAGTATTACGATTGAACTGCAAGGACGTGTCAAATACCCCGAAGGGTGAGTCAAAACCCCGCAGGGCGGATCAAAAACACCGCAGGGCGGGTCAAAACACCGCAGGACGAGTCAAAAGCCCGCAGCGACTGTATTTTGATCGGTTGAAATAATTTAGAAAGATAAACAAGGTTTTGGCGGCGGCGAGGCGACGCCTGCTTGCGAGCAGATATTTCCCACTAACCTTTGGACGCCGCATTACAACGATATTGGAGCCAAATGACTGGCAAATTGATTTCATTTGAGGGAATAGATTTTTGCGGCAAATCACTGCAAGCTCGAATGCTCGTCGAACGATTGCTATCTGAAAACGTTGACGTTAAACTATTCCGCGAACCGGGCAGCACACCTATTTCTGAAAAAATCCGCGGCGTTTTACTTGATGTTGCACACCATGAAATGAGCAAAGAAACTGAACTGTTGCTATACGCCGCTGCGCGAGCGCAAATGGTTCGGCAGGAATTGACGCCATTGCTTGAACAAGGCAAAGTCATTGTATGCGACAGGTTTTACGACTCCACGACAGCGTATCAGGGTTTTGCGCGAGAAATTGACTTGGATTTCGTTAACAGATTAAATAACTTCGCCACGCATGGGATTAAGCCGGATTTAACCATACTTGTTGATTTGGAACCGAAAATCGCCTTAAAAAGAAAACGCGCGGTTAATCAAAATCTTGATCGTCTGGAAAATGAATCAATGCAGTTTTATCACAAAGTTCGAAACGCCTATCTCACCATTGCCCATTCCAAAAGCGATAAAGATCGTTTCGTGATTATTGAGGGCGAACAAACGATAAATGCCATCAAGATAGCTATTTACTCCCACGTGCAACATTTTTTGTCAAAATAATTTCCCGGAGGTGCCATGAAGTCACGCGGAAAACAACTGTCAATCATTTTAATTGTAACTTTTACGCTTATTGGCGTAAGCGGCTGGGTGGCCGGATGGGTTTCGGCCTATAGCCCGGATTACTACTATCAGGTGCAAAAAAATATTGAAGTTTTTGGCCGCGTCTATCAAGAGATTTCTAAAAAATACGTTGAGGAAATAGACCCCGAAAAATTTATGAAAGCAGGCATCAAGGGGATGCTTTCCACCTTGGATCCTTACACTGTGCTCGTTGAAAAAGAGGACACCCAGGAGTTGCAAATAATGTCTTCCGGGAAATATGGCGGTCTTGGAATGCGCATCGGCATACGCGGCGGAATTCCGACGGTGGTCGAACCGCCCTTTGACGGCACGCCTGCTATCAAAGCCGGAATTCGTGAGGGCGATGAAATCAGGTTGATCGATGGCGCTGAAACAGAAGGGTTGGGTATCTCAAAAGTTGCGGCTCTGTTGCGCGGTAAAATTGGCAGCGAAGTCTTCCTGGAAGTGAAACGGGCAGGCGAGGCAAATATTATTCAATTTCGGCTGATTCGGGCTGAAATTGTGGTCACAGATGTTGTTTATTCAGGGCTTCTTAAGGATGGCGTTGGCTTGATTCGCCTGAGTCATTTTTCCCGCAACGCAGGAAAAGATATTCAACATGCAATCCGTAAGTTGAAAAAGGAGGGTTTGGAAGCATTGATTCTCGACCTTCGCTCCAATCCGGGCGGTCTGCTGGACGCGGCCATCAGTGTAAGCGAAAATTTCCTTGACAAAGGCAAATTGATTGTTTCCACAAAAGGGCGGGCGAACGGCTCGGTGCAGAAATATTTTTCAGAGAAGAAGCCCGTTCTCGAAGACCTTCCCCTTGTGGTTCTTGTAAATGGCTACAGCGCCTCCGCTTCGGAAATTGTCTCAGGCGCCATTCAAGACCATGATCGCGGCATAATTATCGGAACCCGAACTTTTGGCAAAGGCCTTGTGCAAACCGTTATACCTATTTCAGGAGAGGCCGCGTTGAAAATCACCACAGCGAAATATCTGGTGCCGAGCGGTCGTTCCATTCAGGATCCGCTTCGCTTTTTGAAAGATCCTGATGGAATTCTTTACAATGCCAACGACAAGGCCACTGCAGAGACAAAAACAGAGGAAATTTCTTTTCAAACCGAAAATGGCAGAACGGTTTATGCCGAACACGGAATCACACCTGACATCGTAATCAAACCAGACACGCTTTCCCAATATGAGATTGAATTGCTTCGCAAAACCATGCTATTTCAATTCGCAGTCATCTATGCGGCGCATCACCCTGATTTGCCCGAAGGGTTTGAAGTAACCGATGAAATGATCGAAGAGTTTAAAGAATTTCTGAAGGAAAAAGAATTTGCGTATAAATCTCCCGCTGAACAAGCCTTAAAGCAAATTGAGGAGATCGCAGCAAAGGAAGTTTATATCGCCTCCATTTCATCTTCCCTTGCCGAGATTCAGGAAATTATTGCCCTGCAAAAAGAAAACGCTTTTGCGGCGAGCAAAACATTTATTCAGGAAGAGCTAAAGCAGGAAATTTCCGCTAAAATTTGGGGCTCCAAAACAGAGTTTGAAGCTAACTTTCAAATTGATCCGGGCGTGCAAAAAAGTTTAGAACTTTTGCAGGACAGAGCGGCGTATGATAAAGTTCTGAAATTTAAAGAGTAGTTGCCCTATTCACTAAATTCATAAAACTGTCCATAGGCGCATTGTCTGGTTTGCCTTTGCTTGCAGAGCAAACAATTAGATTCAACCGGGGCTTTCGGCGTCGCCTTTTATTTTGTTTTAAAAGCGGCAAAATGCATTTCTCTACCAACGGAGAACGGAGGAGGAGATTTGTTCGACAAAGTAGCTTTCTTTCTAAATTCCCTCATCCGCGCCAACCTGTTTGGGGTTCATCCTTTCACGATAAACCCAGACAGCGGTTGGTCAAACTTATCACTTCGTTTCTTTCCCACCATTTCCGGCGCAAAAATTCACCGAGAGCAAATCGCCAAACCGGCATTGCAATTTGCAGGATTTACAAGCAATATTTGCTTAAAAAAATACTGCCCAACCAGACTATTCCTGAATGATTCCCCGCCTGGCGGCTGCGTCAGCGGCAATTTAATTTTCATTAGCAACCTGACGATTTATTAAGCTATGAGCAAAACGACACAAAAAACTTTTGTTCTCGACACCAATGTTATTCTGCATGACAGCTCTTGTATCTATCAATTTCAAGACAATGATGTGGTTATTCCAATTACGGTAATTGAAGAGCTTGATCAGTTCAAAAAGGGCAACAGCATTCTGAATTTTCACGCGCGCGAGTTTACACGCTCTCTTGACTTTTTAAGCGGCGACCGACTTTTTAACGGGGGTCTGCAGATTGGAGAAGACGGCGGTCGAATTAAAATCAAACTGGAAAACGAATTTCATCCGGATTTAAGAGCCAACTTTCCTACGAATAAACCTGACCATCATATTCTAAATACGGCCTATTGTCTCTCTCAGGAAGCTGACAGTGGAATGGTTATTCTGGTCAGCAAAGATGTCAATTTGCGGATGAAGGCAAAATCACTCGGTCTGCGCGCGCAAGATTATACCAGCGATTATGTGAAAGATTTGGATACGCTCTATAAAGGCAGCAGAACCATTGAAGAGGCTGACGACAAAGTAATCGATAAACTTGTGTGCGAACCATACGAAATGGACGCCTCCGATCTAAAAGTTGTTCCTCCGCTTAGGCCAAACGAATTTCTTGTTTTGCGCAATGAACAACGCTCTATTCTTGCATATTATAATCCACGATTAGAGAAAATTTGCCGCATTGACAAAGAGCAGTATTATGGCGTCGCGCCGCGCAATTCGCAACAAAATTTTGCCTTGCATGTACTCTCCAACCCGGAGATTTCACTGGTGAGCATTTCAGGAAAAGCCGGAACTGGCAAAACGCTGCTTGCGTTGGCCGCCGCTTTAGAAAATCGTAAAAAATACCGTCAGATCTATATTGCGCGCCCTATCGTGCCATTGAGCAACAAAGATATCGGCTATCTTCCCGGAGACGTCCAATCAAAACTGGGTCCATATATGCAGCCGCTGCACGACAACCTTGGCGTAATTCAAAACCAGTTTAAAGAAACAGACGCGAATCACACACGCATTAAAGATTTGCTTGAAGAGGAGAAGTTGGTCATTGAGCCATTGGCTTATATTCGCGGGCGCAGTCTGGTGAAAACCTATTTCATTATTGACGAAGCGCAAAACCTGACGCCCCACGAAGTAAAGACAGTTATCACCCGCGCGGGCGAAGACACAAAAGTCGTCTTCACCGGCGATATTTTTCAAATCGACCATCCTTACCTCGATAGTCAGTCAAATGGTTTGAGTTACCTGATATCGAAAATGCAGGGACAACAGGTTTACGCCCATATTGATTTGGAAAAGAGCGAGCGCTCGGAATTGGCTGAATTGGCCAGCAACTTGTTATAGCGCCGGGCTTTAAATCATTCAGGCTTTTCATTCCGCCTGAATTCCCCGAGATTGAGCGAGAAGGCACCATTCTTTTATTTCACAAGATTAATTTTTACGATGCTCCTGGATTGATTGCCAATTTGCAACTGCACCAGATAAATTCCGGAAGCCAGCGCTCGTCCGAAAGCGTCGCGACCCTTAAATTCGACATCATGCCAGCCACCAGATAAACCACTGATATCGACAATTGCGACCAATTGTCCGCGAATATTGTAAACCTTGAGCAGCATGGTGGCGCTCGCATCATTCTTGTGTACAAAAAATCGAATTCGTGTGGCAGGGTTAAACGGATTGGGATAATTGCCAACAATGAATGACGTTGTCGGCGCCAAAACACGAGCGTCTTTCTCTTTAATCGAGGTTGTTCCACCGCCATTATCATCATAGTCGGCGACATAGGCCGTATAACGGCAACGAATGTTGTATTTCAGGCTCAATTCGATAAGCTGGTCTTGCAATGATTGGTCTTCACCATAAACCTCTATCTCACGCTCAAGCGCGTCAATTGTCTCCTTTGCCCAGATAAATTCGGTAAAACGATCATTTTCACCCATTGCGGAAAAGTCAAGTTGGAAGTCAAACGCATTGACGCCCGAGGCTGAAGTTCCCGCTAAACTCATCGCTGCAATACCGGGGTTATCATACCTGCCGGTGATAAAAAAGTAAGAGCCGGCGTAAGTCGTCGGCGTTTTTTCAGGCAACGTCTGAGAAATGTTTACGCCGCCATATTCAATGCGCGTATCAGACAAAACAGGTTGACTGATTTTGTTGAAGATGCGATACATTTCTTCGACAAGGTTGTCGTCTTGCTCCAGGTAAGTGACAAAGCCATAGTTGAGCGCCGCTGTCATTTCGAGTGCTTGCCGACTGAGCTCCGACCCCATGCCAATCGGAAAAATACCCGCCCGATAAATGTTGTCCGCTTCAACTTTGCGCGGATAAACCGGGGTTCGCGAACCACTGAAAACGAGAATGGAATTACTGCGATTCGCGTCGCCAATTTGGCGCAAACATGCTTGCAAGCCAAAGTCAAGGCTTGAGCCTCCGCTGACGCTGACCGACGCCAGGAACGCCCTGGCTTGCTCTATCATTTCATCTGTTGCGCTTACCGGCCCAGCCTGCCAGCCAATTACAGAGTCATTAAATAAAATCAGATTAAACTCATCCTCCGCGGTCATTTCATCCAGAGCCCGTAAAATTGCGGCGATGCTTTGATTTAATTTATAACCAAACATGGCGCTGCTGTTTTCAAGCAGAAAAAAGATTCGTTTGGGCAAAATATTCTCTGAAATTTCCTGATTTTGCGGACGAACAAACAGTGAAAAGTGGCCGTTGGCGCTGTCATTGGCCACGGAGTAAAAATCGACGCCCAACGCTTCAGGATCTGTATGGTATGTGAAAAATAAATCTTCCGCCAGATAGGCTTTTGGTTTGAGCAATTCCAGCTGCAAGCTGTTATTTGAAGCGGATATGACGTTAAAATTTTCATTTCCTGGCATATCGTAATTGGTAATCGGTGAATTGGCCTCAACTGCAACGGAAAACTTCACATGTTCAAGTTGGTGGTTTACAAAATCAGCAGCCTGAAGCGGATATCGATAGTAGACCTCTCCACGGTGGTATTCACACAGGCTGATGTAATTGAATTGAATTTGTTGCGTAGCGCCCGGAGGAATGCCGCGCAAATGAATTTTGAGGCCGTTTCTGCCAATATATTTATCTAATACTGCAACAATTCCCCCTTCACCGGAGCCGGGATTTGGCGCCTGCTCGCGCACTTGTAAAACTGCGGTGTAAACCTGGCCGTCATACCAGTAATTAAAATTTGTTGCGCGGGCTTCCGGCGGCAGTGGAAATGAATAAACCGCATCAGTCGAGTCGGTTCCCTCATTGAGGAACTCCTGGTAGACTGTGGTTTCGGCAACCAATCCATGGATTGTTACTGATATTTCCGTAACCTGATTCCTTAAAAAATCTTTGGGATACTTTTCGTCAACCGGTGTCAGCAGCCCGTCAGCTTGAATAAGTGAGCTTAGGCCTAACGCCATTACAATGTATGCTATCGCAATTTTAAACATGATTGCCTCTCTTGTTTAACGCTTGCCCGTAACAGTTACGCGGCAAATAAATAGTTATTTACGGCGCAAGCAAGTTCTATGATAATTGTATGAAAAATATTACATCCTGCTCTACGTTTAATCTTTTTGCAAGCTCGGCCACTAAAAAACCCCTATTTCAAAAAAAGCATGCGTTGTGTTTGGCTGAACCGCCCGGCTTGCAAACGGTAGAAATAAATGCCGCTGCTCAAACCTTGCATATCAACGGTGAGACTGTGGTAGCCGGCCGTCCGGGCGCCATTTACCAGCGTTTTTACCCGTCGTCCGGCAGTATTAAAAATAGCAAGCTGCACCTTTGTCTGCTGCGGTAAATCGTATTGAATTGTCGTTGTCGGATTAAAGGGGTTGGGATAGTTTTGGCGCAACAAAAACGCTTCCGGTTTTGCTGAAAGATCAGCTGTCTTAACGGACGTGGTGAGAACAGACATTTTATACATGTATGCAGACCTGGAAGAAGAACCATTGCCATCAACATGGTTAGCAGCGCCGACGATAACATAGTCGCCGCTAATCGAAACGGAAGAGCCAAAAAAGTCACCCCTGACACCATCGCTGGCCGTCAACCTGACAACCTCAACCCAATCTTCGCCGCAATGCTCAAAAACGTAGGTGGAGCCGGAATTAAAGACATTGCCATCACCCCGAACAGGCGCCGACTATAGCATAGTCGCCGCTAATCGAAACGGAAAAGCCAAAATTATCATTTGCGGCGCCATCACTGGCCGTCAACTTGACAACCTCGACCCAATCTTCGCCGCGACGCTCAAAAACGTAGGTGGAGCCGAAACGCGAGCCATTGTCACCACCATACGTAGCGCCAACGATAGCGTAGTCGCCGCTGATAGAAACAGAATGGCCAAACCAGTCATTCTCGGCGCCATCGTTGGCAATGAGCTTCTGCAATTCCTGCTGCGTGTCGGGTTGCGTGTAAGACGGCGTGACGAACAAGCAGAACAAGAACAGGGAGCCAATAATTTTATTTGTTTGCATTGTCAATTTCCTTTAAAGATCTACGCGTAGATTTTTAAAATCTCTCGCTTCTTTGAGTGCCAAAGCGTCCTGATAGAATTGCAGCGTCTTCTAATCGTTGCCAACAACTTCATACTACAAACCTCGTATGAGTTTTTGTTCAAACTCACTTAAGATATAAAACCCTTGCCGACTCATTGTGTTTCCGGCCATTGATGTCCTGTAATGCCAGTCGCACAATATAAAACCCGGAACTAATATGGCGATTGCCGCTATTTCTTGCATTCCAGACGACTGATTTCGCAGCGCCGTTCAGGTTAAATTCCCTGACCAATTGACCAATTATGTTATAAACCTGAACCTTGCCGGTTGAAAAACCAGTCTTGTCCACCTCAAAAGTGATGGCGGGATTAAAGGGGTTCGGATAAAAATGTAAACGTTTCTCCGTTTTGGATAATTGTGATTCAGGGGTTACAATAAAAGTTTCTTTGCCGCCAAGACCTGCATAGCGCAGCGCGAGAACAACTTCTCGCGGTTCAGAATTTTCGTTGTTGGTTCGATAGATAAGCGAGTATAAATCCTGCGCCTTAATATTGGTTATGTCGAGTAAAATATCGCGAAAATTTCCATTGATGTTATAAAAGTTTCCGCCGGTGGGCAAAACAATCGGATTAAACCAATCGGTCTGCAGCTCGTCAAGACCAACGCCATGCACAGAAATACCCATTCCCAGCATCCTGTTTACAATTTGCTGTTTCGTGTAGTTAGTTTCCGGGTAAGGCTCGTCCGTAATCCAAATAATTGTTCTGCGGCTATTGAGGCGAAATGACAGCTCGGTTGCCCGATATAAAGCAGATGGAGAATCTTCAACGCCACCCCAGAGGGAGATGCCGGCCAGGCGCTGTTTTATCAATTCGATGTCGTTGGTGAAATCCCACACATCGTCTACGGTTGTGCTAAAGGTGACCACGCCTATTTGAAAGTCATAGCCCTTGTCTTGCAGGCTTGCGCCGAATTCAGTCAGGTTTTGCCTGACCTGTTCAATTTCATCGCCCATGCTGTGGCTTATATCAAGCACAAACACCACATCGGCAGAGCTGGCGCCGCCAATGGATGTTTTGGCAAAATTGAATTCTTCAATACGTTCTCCACTTTCATAAAGGAGGACGTTTTCACTGCCAAGATCCAAAATCCGACGATCCGATTCTTCAATTTCCGCCGAAAAAATTAATTCTATATCAGGAGAATTGGCAACATTAACTGAGTCGACAATAATGCGCAAACCGGTTTCCGAGACCGGCGTTGCGGGTATGAAAACATTTTTTCTGATGATGTCAGCGATTTCACCATTAAAAATCAATTCTGCCTGTAACGATTCAATCTTGTCATCATAAACCAGATTAGATTGCATCGCTATTTCCCGGCTGAAAATTTTTGGCAGGTTATTGATTGGGTAGTTTGTGTCAGAAATCAATATGTCCGGAGATGGTGTGACTTCAAGCATGGCATTTTGTATGCCGCCGCCGCTCAAATCAACAATTTCCATATACGTCTTAAATTCACGTGGAAACATCTGATTGGCCGGGAGAGCAAAAAAGCCGGGCATGTCCCAACGCAGAAAAACAGCACCGGAAAAGTCAGGTTCGACCAAGGCCAGGTTGAATGCCGCGACTGTATTTTGTCCGGGAGCAAGCGCAGCTTTTTGCCAATAAAATTTCAAATCAAGGTCATAAAGTCCGCGCGCAAATCCGGGTTGGTAGTCTGGCGAGGCATTGTTATAAAGATCGGGCCAGTTTGCGGCGAGCATCCGTTCGGCCGGCCTGTCTGGAAAACTGACCGCTATGCCAATCCCTTTTGCCCCGTCCTTTTTTTCCCAGAGCGTCAATGGAGCGGGCGAGAGAATGACCGTGTCGCGTTCAATTGCAGTTTCAGACATTTTGAGATGACCGTCTCCCCACTTGCCCAAAGCCGGGTCAAACACAATGCCCAGGGCAACATCGCGGCTTTCTGAGCCAATATTGCTCACTTGATAACGAAAGTCGACTTGCGCTGTTTCAGCATTCAATGTAATGGAGAAAAGCGCTTCAAAGTCGGCGTTGGATGCTGAAACTGACAGGCTGTTCCCATCAATGACCGGCGACGCCATGGCATCCGCCTTGAAATATTCATCAAGGCGGCGCCATGTGCCATCAACAGAGATTACCGGGTGGGAGGTCAAGGCGTACGGATGGCCAAAACTGATGGCGCATTTGTCATCAACAGCCAACGCTGAACGCCCGTTTGATGTGCCAATAGTAAAATAGGCGCCTGAAAGCATGGTCGCTTCAAGCCACTCATTTGACAGTTCCCGTCCTACGGTCAAAGAGGTTTTCACTAAAGCGCTTTGGCCGCCGCTTAGCTCATCTATGTCAAAGTTTTTTTTGTCCTTTGGAAAAACTGTCGTCGACAGCAGCAGGAGAATAATGCAATTGAAAATCGTTTTCATGACTCCTCCAAAAATTAATTTTGTCTATTGATTCAGGTTCAATCTATCTGATTAAGGTCATTTTTTTAACTTTACGGAAATTACCGATCTTCATCTCATAAACATAAATGCCGCTCGCCACAAGTCGTCCTTTCGAATCGAGACCGTTCCAGGTAACCGAGTGTTCTCCTGCGCCCTTTTCTTCCTTTAATAATACTTTCACCAAACGACCGGCGATGTCATAAATCTTGATGACAACCAGATGCAGACCCTGTGTTTCAGGTAGAGAAAAACGAATTTCCGTGCTTGGATTAAATGGATTCGGATAATTTTGATACAGGACAAAACTCTCCGGCAGATTTTCGTCTTTATTGTCTATGCCGGTTATGTCTCCATCGTTCTCGTCCGGGTCAATATACAAAGCAGTATAACGTGTTAGAATTTGAAAACGCAAGCTCAAATCAATCACCTGTTGCACCAGTTCATTCGTTTCGCCATATACATCGATTAAGTCGAGAATGTGATCGATTTTGGCTTTTGCCCAAATTCTCGGAACAAAGCGGTTGCCTCCCGTCATGTCGGAAAATTGAACTGTTTGCGAGTAAGTAAAGGGTTCTGCGGCTAATTCACCGTCTATTTTCACATTAAAGGCGCCGGAATTTTTATACAAGCCCATGTATAAAATTTGACTCCCCCAGAACAAATCGGGCAGCGCCTTTGGATATTGATCATACATGGTCAGTCCTTCAATGTCAATGCTGATATTTTTCAAAACCGGTTTGGAAATCCGTTGAAAATGTTCGTTAACCACAAGCGCAATGCTGTCGTCGGAAGTAATAAATCGGGCAAACCCGTTGTTTTCTTTCGAAATTTGGCGCAAAAGTGAATGGCTGACATCGTCGCCGACGCCAAAAGAAAAAATGCGAACATCGGCCACGTTGTTGCGTTTTGTCCGCACAATAATGGAGTCGACTGTTGTTTCTCCCCATGTCGGCAGGCCATCGGTAAGAAAGATTAGATTGTTGGATGTTTGCTGGCTATACGATTGCTGTAATGAAGCGGTGAGGGCTTCATCAATATTGGTAAGACCAAGCGCATGGAGTTGCACAATGAACTCATGAGCCGCGTCTATATTGGTCGCATCCGCTGCGGCAAGATCCGGTTTAAATTTATGGACAAACGTGCCAAACGTCACAATATTGAAACGGTCACGCGGATTGAGCAAGTCGATAAATGTTTCCATTGCCTGTTTAGCCTGCGCCATCCGCTCTCCCTCCATACTTGAGGAAACATCGACGGCAAAGATGATCTCTTTTGCAATAATTTTGCTGTTCGGCACGCTGTCAGGCGGTGTCAGCCAGAGCGCGAAAAAACTGTCCGTCCCAAACGAGTCCGCTGCAACCGGTGTGTAAACGAGGTGGTTGACATCAAAATCTTCGCGAGCCAACTCATAATTTACAGTCATATCTTTGTCAGGATAAAAATTTTCATCGCCGAATCGCAAAGTGTAATGACCCTGTGAAATTGCCAGAATTTGAGTTGCGGTAGAATTTGCATGGGTGGGCGAAGAGAAACTTTTAAAAGCGCCCGCTGTTTGCGCATTCAACTCAAGAGATACAACTTCAAGCGGTTTCGACGAAAGTTCAAGGGTGTTCAGGCGATACATGTATGAAATTTTACCAAAATCCATCGTTAACGGCTCGACGTATGTTATTTCGGTATGGACTTCACTAAGGGGATTGATGGGGACAATGCTTAATCGAAATAAGTTGTCGCCCATATACTCCAAAAGGGCTGGATCCAGCCATTGCCTGAGTTTCTCATTGTAAGCATTTCTCGCCGCCTGCAATTCTCTTACCTTCGCAACAAATCGAACGCCGTTTACCCAATAAACCAGTTCCGTAACCATTGCGTTTTCAGGCAAAGGAAAAATAAAAATAGCCTCGACCGATTGATTCATTTCATTGAAAAAGACCTGGTCGACATGCGTTACAGCAATTTGTTCATGGATGTCAGCGGTGATTGTCATCGACTTGATCCACATTTTATTATATTCCTGGTTGCTCCCTCGCGACCTTGAGAAAAGACCGCCTGTGGCGTGGGTTTCATTAGGGACGCAGACAATTGCCAAGAGCATTGGCAGCAGAAAGAAACATTGTCGCAAAGTTTTCATCGTAATTGCCTTTTATTTAAGAATGATATTAACGTGATATGATTAATGACGCGTCACGCAACTCATGTGCCACTTTTCCTGATTTTTTTTTACGGGTAATGACCGGAAAAATGAAAGAAAACGAAGCGGAGAGCCTGATTTATTTTGCAAAATATGCACTGCTTCTTGCATAAAATGCGGATGCACTTTTTTAGATAAATAGAGACGCCTTGCTTCGATTCAAATAGCCAACTCATTTTGAGCGCCCGTTCTCAAGCTCCAAAGCGCCATACTGTCGAACAAAATCAGCTCACATTTTATGGCGCCGCCAGCTACGGGACTGTGTCGGGCAGGCTCTTGTTTGTAATAGAACAAAGGCAAAATTAAATAGATCTTGCATTTATAGCGCATCTTGGATATATTTGGAGTCGGTTTTTTTGTGTCGGCTATGTATGGTATTTTAATGGCGCATTCGTCTAGTGGCCTAGGACGCCGGCCTCTCACGTCGGTAGCACGGGTTCGACTCCCGTATGCGCTACAAAGTTTAATTTGCGCCCGTAGTTCAATTGGATAGAACGCTTGGCTACGGACCAAGAGGTTAGGGGTTCAAGTCCTCTCGGGCGTACTAATTTTTTACTTGCCTGGACAACCTTCTTTTGAACTTGACGACTCACGAATCTATTATGGAAAAAGCATATCGTGAGGCCGAAAAAGCTTATCAGGCGGAGGAAGTTCCCATAGGAGCAGTAATTGTAGCGGAAGGTAAAATAGTCGGCAAGGGTTACAATATGGTCGAGTCACTTCAAGATCCGACTGCTCATGCCGAAATGATTGCCATTACTGCGGCAGCAAATTCCCTTAACAGTTGGAGGCTTGATCACGCAGTTCTTTATGTAACTAAAGAACCGTGCCCAATGTGTGCCGGGGCAATATATTTAGCGCGGATTCCCCAAGTGGTGTTCGGGGTCAGCGATTCAAGAATGGGAGCATGTGGAACTGCGCTTGATGTTTTGCAAAACCCCCATTTACACGCCTCGGTGACAGTTACGCAGGGAATTCTGGAGACAAAATGCCTTGGTATTTTGCAAACTTTTTTTCAGCAAATACGTGAAAAAAGTAAAAAACCGGAGAGGTGACCGAGTTGGTCGAAGGTGCACGACTGGAAATCGTGTGTGGGGTTTCAGCTCCACCGAGGGTTCGAATCCCTCCCTCTCCGCCATACAAAAAAATCTGACGTATGCGTCAATTAAGTGTTAAAAAATTCCGGCAACCCCATGTATGGAGCCAGATTTAAAAGAAGTGCTCATTTAGGTTTTATCATGCTTTGGCCGGGTTTACATTATCAAGAAAAAATGGAGGCGCTATATGAACCAAAAAACAGTTAAGTTGCTTAGAGCCTACGCTCAACATACAGGGCAAAAAAAGGACACCTTGAAAAAATGGTGGAATTCATTGGCCTGGACTGAAAAAACGGTAGAGCGCAGAAGGATTAAATCAGAACTTACAAGCGCAGAGTAATTTTTTTCCGGAGAGGTGCCGGAGCTGGCTTAACGGGGCGGTCTCGAAAACCGTTGTGGCTTCGCGCCACCGGGGGTTCGAATCCCTCCCTCTCCGCTCGCAAACGTTTTTTTGAAAGGTCGTAATAAACGGCCAAGAACACGAAATTTATCATATTAAATTTCGAAAATTTAGTCGTTTTACCGAAGAGCGTCGACAAGGCTGAAATAAACAGCGTTGATGGTCAAGCCCTTCGCAATGGGATGATGCCCAACCCCGTCAGGACCGGAAGGTAGCAGCGGTAAGCGTTCAAACCATGTGCCGAGGGGATTTTGGCTGGAGTTGTTTATTTCAGCCATGTCGATGTTCGGAAAACGACGCAGCCTTTATTTTGTAATTAGGCATAACACCCAGGCTTGGAGTCAGCAATGTCTTACGTTGTTTTAGCCAGAAAATGGCGTCCGATGAAGTTTGAGGAAGTCGTCTCTCAGGATCACGTTTCCACAACCCTTAAAAATGCTATTGAAAATGATCGCCTTGCATCGGCATATATTTTTTCCGGGCCGCGCGGAGTCGGAAAAACAACCACTGCGCGTATCTTTGCCAAAGCGATTAATTGCGACAACGGTCTGACATCGTCTCCCTGCAACACCTGCGTAACATGCTCTGAAATAACCGCCAGCCGCAACCTGGATGTTTTTGAAATCGACGGCGCGTCAAATCGCGGCATTGACGAAGTCAGAAATCTGAGAGAGAATTTACGTTATGCCGCCTCAAAAGGTAAGCACAAGATTTATATTATCGATGAAGTCCACATGCTTACAACCGAGGCATTCAACGCGCTCTTGAAAACTCTGGAAGAACCGCCTTCACGGGTTCTTTTTATCTTCGCCACAACTGAATTTCATAAAGTGCCCGCCACCATATTGTCCCGTTGCCAACGGTATGATTTTCGCCGAATACCAACGTCTGAAATAGCGGATAAACTTCGCCTTATCTGCGATGCGGAAAAAATCAAAATAGACGATGAATCGCTCTTCCTGCTTGCGCGAAAAGCCGACGGTAGTCTGCGGGACAGCCAAAGCTTGCTCGATCAGGTAATTTCATTTTGCGGCGCCGAAGTCAAGTTTTCCGAGCTAACCGATCTTCTCGGCGTCATCAATTTTGAACTTTTTTTCGAATGCTCAGATATTATTGCCGAAAAGAATGTTGGACAGGGGCTTCACCTTGTAGAAAAGATTTTTACACATGGTTATGACATGGCTGAATTTTTATCCGGGTTGGCCGAGCATTTTCGGAATATGCTGATTGTCAAGGCAACCGGTGAAACCACGCTGATCGAGGGTTTAGACGCTTATAATGAACGATACAAAAAGGCAATTGACCTCTTTTCTGAAACGGATCTACTTCGTCAAATTCAAATGGCAACAGAGTCGGCTTATCAGGTAAAACGGAGCACGAACCCAAGACTTCACCTTGAAATGGCTGTCATCAAAATGATCAAGATGGATAAAAGTGTGGAATTGGGCGAGCTTCTAGCTTCTCTGAAAAGTCCCGGCGGCGGCGCAGTTCCGGCAATGACTTTACCCTCCTCCGAGGGCAAGCTCGACGCTGATAAAACACCACCCGTGAAAGCGTCCAAAGCATCAACTAGCGGCTTGGTTACCGTGAAGCAGATCAAAAATACAATTCAAGATGAACAGCCGGAAGATGTGTCTTCTGAGCAACAAAACAACTCCCTCAGCAAAGTGAACGACGAGTCGGAGCCAAGTCCTGTCTCTTCCGAAGAAGAAGCGGTTGCGCTGGAAAAGATTAAATCCGAATGGAATAAGATAGTCGATGATGTAAAACAAAAGAAAATACATTTAGGTTCTTTTTTAAATGAAGGTTTCCCAACCGCTTTATCAAACAACACCCTTGAAATATCATTTGGCAAGAACAGCGGGTTTCATCTCAATATCGTTGAACAAAACAAAAGCATCGTAAAGGAAGTGATCGGTTTGATAACGGGGTTTAACCTTGCGGTGCAATGTCACAAGAATGAGAGTGAAACTTTCCCGAAAGTATTAGACAAAAAACCAATTGAAGCGCCCCCGGTCTTGAATAGCCCGCCTGAAGTTGAAGTGAAATCCGGTCATGAGTCCAATGACTATGATGCGCTGCAAATTCCGGTCATTCGAAAAGTTATCGATATTTTTGATGGCGAGTTGGTTAATGTTGACCAATAAAGTAGAATTGTTTTTAGCAGTTGTTTAGAGTAAACCATAGGAGTTTGAAATGGCTAAAATGGGAATGGGCGATCTTTTAAAGCAAGCCCAGAAAATGCAGGAAAATATGCAAAAGGCTCAGGAAGAGCTCGCCGAACTTGAAACAGAAGGCAGCTCTGGCGGCGGCATGGTTACTGTAACGGTTAACGGTAAACAAGAAATTGTAGGGCTGAAAATTGCCAAAGAAGTTGTAGATTCGGAAGATATTGAAATGCTTGAAGATTTGGTATTGGCGGCGGTAAACCAGGCTCTTGAAAAATCTCAGGAGATGGCCAGCCAGGAAATGAATAAAGTAGCTGGCGGTATGATGCCGCCCGGCTTCAAACTTCCAGGCATGTAAGTCTTTCGCCAGAGACCTAACTCAAACCTGATGCAATATTCCTCGGTCTCAATGGAACGCGCTATTTCGGAGTTATCCAAGCTCCCCGGAATAGGCAGAAAATCTGCGCAGAGATTGGTTTTTCATTTGCTGAAACAAACGAATGCTCAGGTTCAACAATTAGCTGAAGCGCTGGTTACTTTAAAACAGAACATTCATTTTTGCTCTATCTGTTTCAATATAACCGAAACGGACACATGCAATCTTTGCAACAGTGGGAAAAGAGACAAAAGTATCATCTGCGTTGTTGAAGAAGCAAACGATGTGCTCGCCTTGGAACGAACCGGAGAATACAATGGGCTTTATCATGTTTTGGGCGGTGTATTATCGCCGTTAGAAGGCGTCGGCCCTGATGATTTACATATTAAGGGCTTGTTAGAGCGCATTCACGGTGATTCACTTGAAATTATCATTGCAACCAATCCAAACACCGAGGGCGAGGCAACGGCTTTGTACCTCGAAAGATTGCTTCGTCCGCTTGAAGTAAAAATGAGCCGCATTGCGCGTGGTTTGCCAATGGGAAGCGATCTTGAATATGCTGATGAAGTAACGCTTGCACGGGCGCTTGAGGGTCGGGTTTTACTATAACTTGCCATATCTCGCAAAGGTAGCAGTTTTGTCCTTAGCTAATCAACTTACAATCCTCCGAATGTTATTGACGCCGATTTTTGCAATATTCCTGGCGCTCGACGATGTTGTCTGGCAATATGTTGCGCTGGCTATTTTTATCGTGGCCTCCGTCACCGACTGGTATGATGGATATGTCGCCCGCAAAACTGGCACAACCACCCTGATGGGGAAATATCTAGATCCCCTTGCTGATAAAATGCTCGTCTCCACCGCTTTTGGGATTCTGGCTTATCTCGGATATCTGCCGCTTTGGATGTTTCTTGTCATGGCCTGTCGAGATCTTGGAATTACAGGTCTTCGCGCCTATGCAATTAAAGAAAAAGTAAATTTTGAAACCAACGTAATAGCAAAGTGGAAAACCGCGTCTCAAATGATTGCCCTTTATTTGTTGCTGTTGTGGACAATTATCTCCAAACAGTTCGCCAACGACCCCACTTTCATAAACTTTAAAAAAGTAACGGATAACACCAGTTTTTTTTGGTCGCTAATGTTTTTCGTTACAATTTATACGGCTCTAACCGGCATCATCTATCTTTTTGAAAATAGACTTCTTTTAAGAAAATTCACGCTGGCCTGCTACCGCGTCCTGACACCGTCAAAATGAATCTCTTCGCCCGAATAGTAGCGACTGGTTTTTTTTCAGGATATGCGCCGAAAGCTCCGGGAACGGCAGGCAGTTTGCTTGGCGCGCTTTTGTACTGGCTAATTCCCGGCGCAAATTCGCCAGCTTTTCTCCTCATTATCATCCTGACGCTTCTAATCGGCGCCTGGGCTGCCACCAGAATTGAAAAACTCTCCGGTCAAAAAGACAACCAAATCATTGTAATAGATGAAATTGCAGGCATTTTCATCACACTTTTTATGTTTGAAAAATCGCTGGGTTGGACGATGTTGGCTTTCGGACTGTTCCGTTTTTTTGATATTTTTAAATTTACTCCCGCCAGGCAACTAGAGAAAATCCCAAAAGGTTGGGGGGTGATGTTAGATGATGTCGTTGCCGGCCTTTACGCATTTCTGTCGCTTCGTCTCATCCACTGGATATATCTAAATATTTCATGAAAGCTGAAATTATATCTGTCGGTGATGAGCTGCTCATCGGACAAACAGTGAACACCAACGCCACATTTATTGCCCGTGGCTTAACCAAGATTGGTATTGAAGTTGTTGTTGTCACGACAATTGGCGATAAGGCGAAAGCTTTGACTGAAGCGCTCGCCACAAGCCTGGCACGCGTCGATGTCGTGGTTATGACTGGCGGTCTCGGTCCAACTCATGACGACATCACCAAAAAAGTCGTTACTGATTATTTTGGCGCCACTTTGCAAATGGACAGTGCTGTTTTTGAGCAATTGAAAGAGAGATTCAACAAACGCGGAATAAAAATATCAAAGTTGAATGAAGATCAGGCTCTTGTTCCAGACAAGGCCAGGGTTTTGCCAAATCCGCTGGGAACTGCTCCGGGACTAATATTTGAGGAGCAAAACAAGCTTTGTTTTATTCTTCCCGGTGTGCCGTATGAAATGGAAGAAATGTGCGAGCAGACCCTGTTTCCCATGCTGCTTAAAAAAAGTGGGCGAGTCAATTTACAGAAAACCATTCGCACCACAAATATTTCGGAGTCGGCTCTTTTTGAGAAAATTGGAGATATAGAGCAGGTCGAGCAATTTGCAAAAGTTGCATTTTTGCCAAAGGCGGCTGGCGTTGATATTCAACTAAAAGTGTCTGGCGATAATGCTGCAGATTGTCATAACCGGTTGCAGAAAGGTCTGAACCTGGTCGAAGACAAGATTTTTAAGTATATCTATGCCTACGACGAGCAACCATTGGAAGAGGTTGTCGCAGACTTGTTGTTGAAAAAAAAGAAAACGCTCGCGACTGCCGAGTCCTGCACCGGCGGAACATTGGCAAACCGTCTAACCAATGTTTCAGGCAGTTCAGGCTTTTTCGAAAGAGGGATTATCGCTTACAGCAATAAGGCCAAGATGGAATTGCTCGCTGTTCCGGAAGGCTTGATCAATAAACATGGCGCAGTTAGCGCAGAAACCGCTGAAGCAATGGCCTTTGGAATCCGCAAAATGGCCAACGCTGATTTTGGTCTGTCAACCACTGGCATTGCCGGCCCGACCGGAGGTTCAAAAGAAAAACCGGTCGGGTTAGTTTACGTTGGTATTGCAACAAAGACACACGTTAAAAGCAGACGGTTTATATTTAGCGGCGTCCGGCTTATCAATAAAGATCGCGCGGCTCAACGCGCTCTGGCTTTGCTGAGAGAAATGATTGAAGCATAGCTAAGGGTTCAGGTCAAAATAATATTACCATGAAAATCTTGAATTATGAGTTCAGATGGAGTGGAAGATGGCAAGTTTATTTCGATCAAGTGCCTAACTCTTATTTCTCTTGATAATACGGATTGTCTCCGCCGGCATGATCAGTGATATCCAATACGCCTTTTAATTCCGGGACGGCTTCCTTGATCATCACCTCAACGCCTTGTTTTAATGTGACATCCACCATTCCACAACCCTGGCAACCGCCGCCAAAACGTAAATAAGCCACATCATCCCGCACCTCCACCAGTGAGACAAAGCCGCCGTGGCTGCGAATCGCTGGATTTACCCGGCTTTCCAGCACACTTTGAACTTTCTCAGCCATGGGGCCGGTTGGTTTTACAGAACCAGCCTTTGGGTTGGTAATTTTGAACCCAGTCTCGTTTAAACCGCTGACATAATCTACGATTGCTCCTTCAATAAAAGGGGCGCTTTGCGGATCGATATGAACCTCGAATTCATCAAATTTAATCGTTTGGTCATCGCTTGCTTTGGTGCCAGGCGCAACAAAAGCAAGTCCATATTCGACAGACATGGGAGACATGCCCTTGTTTGCGGTTACGCGCAATCCATAACCGGATTTGTCTTCATTATCCAGAATGGAAAAAAGTTTTTCTTTTGCTGCATCGGTAATTGTTAACATTTTTTTACTCCGTGCGTGTTTTCAACTTTACTATAAATAGATAATAAGCATAGAAACTAACCGCCGATATGGTACATTTCCACTCTTTTTATTGTTTTTTCATCAGAAGGTTCTGAACGTGACTCAGAATAGCGATCACTACGTTTTACCCAGCATTTTCTTAATATTTCAAGCAAAGAGTCATCCGAGATTTGACTGCGCAAAGCAGGTCTCACATCAAGACCGTCGCTTGAAAAGAGGCATGTATATATTTTCCCGTCCGCAGACAATCGCACACGTGTGCAATCACCGCAAAAGGGGTTTGTTACGGAGGCGATTATGCCAAATTCTCCGGCGCCATCTTCATATTGAAAGCGGTTGGCCACTTCCCCTGGATAATTTTTTGCCATTGCCTTTGCAGGAAATCGCTGATCAATTGTATCCAAAATCGTTTTGGCTGAAACCACTTTGTCCATACGCCATTGGTTTAGGGTTCCGACATCCATGAATTCGATAAAGCGCATAGTCAATTTTTTCTCGCGCGCAAAATGAGCGAGGGCAAGAATTTCATCATCATTTACACCACGTTGCACAACGCAGTTGAGTTTAATTGAATGAAAACCGCATTCAAGCGCTGTGTCAATACTTTTCAATACCTGAGCATGTTGCAGTTGCTGACCAGCCATTTGCTTGAATTTTTGTGGTATTAGCGTGTCGAGGCTAATGGTTAACCGGTTCAGTCCGGCCTGATGTAACAGTGAAAGCTTTTTATTGAGAAAGTAACCGTTTGTAGTCATTGCAATATCATCAACGCCGTCAATACCAGCTAAAACTTTGATCAGTTGTTCCAGCTCCTGGCGCAACAGCGGTTCGCCGCCGGTAATTCTGATCTTGCGCACGCCGAGTTTGACATAAAGCCTGGCTATCCGGACAATTTCTTCAAAGGAGAGTATTTGATTGCGTGGAAGAAATTTGTATGAATCACCAAATACTTCTTCCGGCATACAATAATTGCAGCGGAAATTGCATTTGTCAGTTACGGAGATGCGTAAATCACGAAGGGATCGATTTAATTTATCGGTTGGCATATCTGCTTATAAGTTCAAAAAAAGACGCTCTTTACTGTTCTCCATCACGGATTGGTTGGCCGAAGTTCAATTTCGCTTACCATTGCTCTTTGAGGAAGTTTGATAGCTGTCATTATTGTGTCGGCCACATCTTGCGGCTTAAGGACTTTATCGCGTTTTGGGTTTGGCAGAGATGGGTGCGCAAAAAAATGTGTGTCCACCGAGCCGGGACAAACAACGATGGTTCGAACGCCATTTTCTCTCTCTTCCAGCATCAGGCACTTTGACAAAGCCATGACGCCCCACTTTGTTGCGCAATATCCGGCGCCGCCGGCAAAGGTATTCTTACCGGCCAGGGAAGAAATGTTGACAATAACACTTTCCGATTTCCTTTTTAAATGGGGCAAAGTCTCTCTGATGCAGAGAAACATGCCGCGCAGGTTGGTCTCAAACATTTCATCCCAATCCTTGCTCGTCAGCTCTTCAATGCGCCCGAACCTGCCCAATCCGGCATTGTTTATAAGAATATCAACGCCGCCCAACTTGGCCGCGACTTCACTTATGGCGTTTTTAATCAAACTTTCTCGAGACAGATCGATTGTTATCGGCAATGTTTTATTGCCATAATTGCTTGCTTCCCTTGCAAGTAAATCAAGATCTTTTTTGTTTCTCGACAGAATTGCCAGACTCGCGCCTTCCTTTGCCAAAGCCATGGAAATCGCCCGACCGATTCCTTTTCCTGCTCCGGTTACCACGGCGACCTTATTTTTTATATCCATTATCAAATAATCCAAATTCTAATCATATTACTACAAGATAATTAAACGGAATGTATTTACCAATATAAGAAAGATGACACGACGCATATATAACTTGATTAAAGCCGTTTTGAGAATCTTGG
>Ga0316190_10000017_pt1 | contig 90253 bp, 85 predicted proteins | sample Eddworburrow2_MG_FD_204929 | JGI IMG/M metagenome (GOLD analysis project Ga0316190, IMG submission 204929) | Coastal sediment microbial communities from Maine, United States - Eddy worm burrow 2 | ecosystem: Environmental > Aquatic > Marine > Coastal > Sediment | place: USA: Maine | collected...
CGATTGTGTTGAGCCTGGGCTTTCTGGTTCACTCGATCAAATTCCTGTTGTCGGACAAAGATTACGATATCAGGCTGTTCCTCAATTCCATCTTCTACTTTATTATCCTGTTCTCGGTCATGGTGGTTGATTCAGTGTGAACGCCGGCTGGCCTAACCAGGCCTTCCATCCACTCGGGGTTGCAGATAGATGGGCAGATAGCGCCAGGCCCATAAGGTAAAGAAGACCACCCAGGCAAAACCTGAGACATGCTCGCCATAAGAGAACACTGGAACGAAATCGCTTAGCAACCCGCTAGTGACACGCAAAAATGGCACGATCTGAAACGCAATAAACAACACATTCGTATAAGTATCTGAATGCACTGGTCGGCCGGAATGGCCTAAGGTGACGCGCGTCGCCATGCCCAAGATCAGGGTGCCGAAACCGCCGACAACGAGCGCATGTAAGGCCGCCTGCTCAGCCATCAGCCAGCGATCTCCCTGCAACCACTCGGTAAGACTGATTCCAGCCGAAAGCAGGAATGCGATGGGAAACCACAGCAGAGCCCAGTGCAACACGGATTGGATGACAAAAGGTTTGGGCAGCCAGACCCTCCACTGCCATAGCTGGCGCGAGATAATGGCGAGCAGGCCCAGGTCAGCAAGCCAATACAGATGATACATATCCCCAGCCGTCATAAGCAGGCGCATCAAGGAAAAAGCCAGCATGAGTTGCAGGCCATAGCGCATCCGAACCACCTCGCGGCCGCTGTGCGCCGTGAATATAGGCACCATACGATAGGCTACGGCATAGATCACTGGCAGCAGGAAGCCGTAAATCCCAATCGCTTTGGCCAGTTGTCCCCACAGGGCTGTATTGGAAATAGCCAGTAAAGCGACGCAAATCAGCCCTATAAAGCCGAAGACCACGCCAACCCACATAAACAGGGGCATCTGTTTATGAGGATAATCTGAGCGCATAAGAACCATCAGTAGTTGATAGGCGGCAGCACCATAAGCGATGCAGGCCAGCAGGGCTCCAGCCTGCAACCACGGCCCATCTACATACAGGCCAAGGGTAAAAAGCAGTGATCCGGTGAAGTAACCAAGAAAAATCGGCGTGTAGCTGCGCTGGGCTATGGCTGGCATGCTCATCAGGCGCGGAAACACTGTGAGCAGGAAGCCAAAGATGTAAAAAGGGAAAAAGAAATAGATCACTTGCGCCATATGCGTCCATGCCTGAGGCAGGCTCGCCGTGAATGGCAACAGGCCGGTCAGGTGCGTGGCCCACAGGACAATGGACAACAAGGCATACACAATGCCCGCCAGAAAGAACGGGCGATGAACAGCAGCGAATAATATATGCCAGAGGCGCATGGGGATATCCTGAAATCTAGTTTCGCGGGTTGTACAGTGGCACAAACCGGAACATTTGGAGGATGGGCTTTTCCACAATTCACACATTGACATTCATCAATGCGCCCTGCGTGAACAATCTGTAGCAGTCAGGATGTTCGAGAGGGGATTTAAATGAACAGGAATGACGGTTATGTCGCCTCGGAGCACAGGCTCCGCGATGAGGCAATCGGCGCTGCCGGCAGCCGAGAGGTTACTTTGGCTGCATGCGCGCCATGAATGTCCCGCACCGGAGCATCCTGTGACGAGGGAGTGCAATCTGGATGTTAGCCATTTGGAGCCGCCAGAGCCCATGGAAAAGATACTGGCGTCCATCAGCGCTCTTCAGTCTGGCCAGTATCTGCGCGTGTTGATTCATCGCGATCCCATTCCTCTGTACCCCATTTTGGAAAGGGAGGGTTTTGTCCGCGTCACCCGTCTGGGCGAGCAGTCCGAATTCGAAATATTGATCTGGCGTTTTGGTGACGAAGCCGCAAGCTCGGCCGCGATGTCGGCCAGCTAAGGGAACTCAGTCGACAATTAAAGTTGTTCTGAACACCTCATTAAGCAGTGCTGATAAGAAAAGAGCCAGCCTGGAGAATAGCTCCAGACTGGCTCTTGACACTTCCTCTTCAGCTGGATGCTTTAGAAGGTGGTGTTGAGCATCGCGAAGGCCCAGTTGCCATCGAGACGGTTTTTGCCGGAGCCCTGCGCGAGGGCATCTCCGCCAAAGTAGTGGCTGTAGCCGATCGCCAGACCGGTGTGGTCCGCCAGCGGATAGCTGGCTGCCAGGTCAATTTCCTGGCCAAGGTCGTCGTCAGAGCCTACGCCAACGCCTGCCAACGTTTCAGCACTCATGAACCAGTGGGCAGCGGCGGACAGCTTCAGATCTCCGCCCAGTACCTTCACCCAACCCTTGAGGGCGATATCATGCAAGCCTTGGCTGGGTATCTGCAGGTAATTGTCCATGTGGCCATAATAGGCATGGTTGGTGGCATACGGCGTCACGAAGTTATCCGCCGACAATGGATCGGTTCCATCGTTGCCTGACAGGTAGTCATACCACAGGGTGACGTTGGCGCCGTCGGCGACATCAAGATCGTAACCCACAGCCGCGGTCAGCATGAAGGCGCCCTTGTCAACCGTCGGGCTGACATCGCCAAACTCGTAGGCGCCGTCGAAACGAACACGGAAGCCCTCGATGTGCTTGACGGCATAGAGGCCGACGATTCCGAGGTTATCAAATAGCTCTCCCACAGCAACGTTCTGCGGATTATCCGCATAGTAGAAATACGGCGTGACGCGGTCTCCATTGTCACCCAGGCTGTAGCTAGCACGGAGGCCGGAGAAGTTCGACTCGTAAGGAAATCCCGCTACAGTGAGCGCTAAAGTCGGATGCGTATCCTTCTCAACCGTCTGGGCGAAGAAGGCCGTAAGGCTGATATCACCGCTGGTGTAGTCAGCCCGCGCCGCGTCGAAGCTCTGACCCTGCTGAATCCAGTCGATGTTACCGATCAGGCGAGCCTCGTCGAATACCATTTCCTGGCGGCCAATCTTCAGGTCCAGGCCGGTATCCAGCACGTTCTTCAGGCTGATATAGGCCTGATGAACGTCTACATTGCCGATGGTGCTGGTTCCCGTCTGGGTGATGGATGGTGGCGCACCGGTAGGAATTTCGCCACCCCAGGTGGTTACGTTTTGAATCTGCACAAAGGCGGAAACATCAGCGCTGATATTTGCCTTGGCGTGCAGGCGTGTGCGCATGGTGGTGAACGTGGCTGTGTGGCCAGTTGCCGGATCGCTGTCGACATTGGGGCCGGGTGAGTTCAGTGCATCATTGGCGATTTCCACTCGCGGACGAATCTGGCCGCCTACCTCAACGTCAACGGCCTGTGCATACTGGCCGCCGATAAATACGGCGCCGGTAAGCAGCAGGGCCGCTTGTACTGGTTTTGTATATAGTTTCATTTGGTTTTATCTCCTCGAATTTTCCAATCCATGGAATCGATATTTGATATGCCATCCCTGATTGCGTGCGAAACATATGGAATATATTGCGCATGTGCAATTTATAGACACCGAGACTGTTGAAAATTGCCACAGTCGTTCCTTGACCTAAATCAAGTGCGCGAATTTTGTGACACACGCCACACATCACTTGACGTACATCAAGGCAGCGAAATCCGTTGATCCGCATATTGCACCGTCTGAGCAATCAGAAACCTATCGAAGGTGAGGAGGCAAGACCAAATGAAACGACTATTTATGACCACTATTGCCGCACTGGCTATTGTCCCATTTATTGTGGGCACTGCCTATGCAGATGAAAAAGAATATGAAGGCGAGGGAAGCATGGTGATGATACCAGGCTCCCCCAATGCGCCAGCTATCACGCAGGGTGAGTTCGCAACCGGCAACCGGCTCTTTTTTGAGCGTTGCGCCGGCTGTCATGGCGTGCTTAGAGGTGGCGCTACCGGTAAACCGCTGACCACCGACATCACACTGGAGCGTGGTACCGAAACACTTGGAGCCATGATTACGTATGGCTCTACCGGTGGCATGCCGAGCTTTGAGGGCCGACTGTCAGAAAAGGATATCGATATCCTCGCGCGTTACCTGCAGCACACGCCACCCGTGCCGCCTGAAAAGGGCATGGCGGCCATTAAGGAAACCTGGAAAGTTCATGTCGCTCCGAAGGATCGTCCCAAGAAGCAGATGAACAAGTACAATCTGAAGAATATGTTCTCGGTCACGCTGCGTGATGCCGGTCAGGTCGCCCTGATTGACGGTGATTCCAAGAAGATCGTCAGCGTGGTGAACACCGGCTATGCCGTACATATTTCACGTCTGTCGGCTTCAGGCCGCTATGTCTACGTGGTTGGCCGTGACGGCAAGGTGGTCATGATTGATCTGTGGATGAAGGTGCCTGGCGCTGTTGCCGAGTTGCATCCCTGCATGGAGGCGCGTTCCGTCGAGACCTCCAAGTACAAGGGCTGGGAAGACAAATACGGCATTGTAGGCTGCTACTGGCCGCCGCAATACGTCATCACCGATGGCGACACCCTGGAGCCCCTGCGTATCGAAGGCACACGCGGTATGACCATTGACAATGAGTTTCATAATGAGCCACGTGTGGCGGCGATTATCGCCAGCCATGAGAAGCCCGAGTTCATTGCCAATATTAAAGAGGCAGGCAAGATTCTGGCGATCGATTATTCCGATCTCGAGAACCTGAAGGTGACGTCCATCAACGCAGCCAAGTTCCTGCATGACGGCGGCTGGGATTCCACCCACCGCTACTTCATGTCGGCGGCGAACAAGTCCAACATCATCTCGGTGGTTGATTCCAAGACCTCCAAGCTGGTCGCAAACGTCAAGGTTGGCGAAATCCCGCATCCTGGCCGTGGCGCCAATATGGTGCTGCCAAAGTTCGGCCCTGTATGGGCGACCAGTCATCTGGGTGATGAGACGATTGCATTTATCGGCACCGATCCGGCGAAACACAAGAAGTACGCCTGGAAGGTAGTGAAGACCATCGAAGGCATGGGTAGCGGCTCGTTGTTTATCAAGACGCATCCTAACTCCAAGAACCTGTGGGTGGATGATCCGCTGAACCCGGATGCGGAAGTGTTTGCAACCGTGGCCGTGTTTGACATCGCTAACCTCGATAAGGGTTACAAGGTGATCAACGTTGTGAAGGATGCAGGTCTGAAAGAGGGCCGCGTAGTGCAGCCTGAATACAATGCCGCCGGTGATGAAGTCTGGATCTCCGTCTGGAATGGCCAGGCCGCGGAGTCGGCCATCGTGGTTTACGATGACAAGACCCGCAAGGTGAAGAAGGTGATCAAGGACAAGCGCCTGGTTACGCCAACCGGCAAGTTCAACGTCTTGAATACCCAGCACGACATCTACTAGATAGATGAGTGGGGTTGGGGAGGCTTCGGCCTCCCCATTTCCACTACCCCTTTTATTAGTGAGGAGGAAACGGCAAGACAGAAAGAAGAGCACAGACGCGAGACTATGAATCAACATCTCAGGAGGGTGGTGTGAACGAAAAATATGGAATCGTCTATTTTATCGGAGCTGGTCCTGGCGACCCTGACCTGATGACCGTCAAGGCGCAGCGCCTGCTACAACAAGCCGACGTCGTAGTCTATGACCGGCTAGTATCCAAGGAAATCACCGAGTTATTCCCCACTGGCGCTGCCAGAATCTATGTCGGAAAACGTCCCGGTCATCACCACATGACACAGGACGAAATCAACCATCTGCTGGTCAAATTGGCCCGGAAGGAGCGCAAGGTGGTACGGCTGAAGGGCGGTGACCCATTTGTTTTCGGCCGTGGCAGTGAAGAGGCCAGCCATCTGGCCGAACACGGCGTCCGCTTTGAGGTGGTGCCGGGCATCACCTCGGCAGCGGCCTGCACCACCTATGCCGGCATTCCCCTGACGCATCGCGGCCTGGCCACGGGCGCACGTATCGTTACCGGACACTGCCGCGCCAATATGCCGCTCGATCTGAACTGGTCGAGCCTGGCCGATCCGGATACGACGCTGGTCGTCTACATGGGATTAGCCCAATTGCCGGAGATTTCCAGCAAACTCATTGCGGCGGGTCTTCCCGCCGACACTCCGGCGGCCGCCGTCGAAAACGGCACAACGCCCCGCCAAAGACGATGCATTAGCACACTCTCAAAGCTTGCAAGCAAGACGCGTAGCCTCGACTTTGTCTCACCCACGCTTATTATCATCGGACGCGTGGTGGCAATGAGCGGCGAGCTGGACTGGTTCCAGCAACAGGCCGTGATCGAGCAAGAAGGTGAAGCTGATGCACAAACACTGGCACAGGCCCAAGCATAGACTGGGCTTTCTAACCGTCCTTCTCGCTGGTTTCATGACAGTGCAAGCAGCGGCGGCTGAAGAGCATTCCATCCCAGCCGAGCGGCAGCAGGAATTGATCCATTTGCTAGTACAAGACTGCGGCTCCTGCCATGGCCTGACCCTTGAGGGAGGGTTGGGTCCGCCGCTTCTCGCCTCTCTGATGGCTGACAAGCCACAGGCTTGGCTGCGTCAGGTGATTCTAGACGGCATTCCCGGCACGGCGATGCCGCCGTGGCGGCCCATTCTCAGTGAAGATGAGGTCGGTTGGCTGGTGAGTGCTATGCAAAAAGGTGTTTCCAATGAACGGTAACTTGATTTTCCTGCGCCGAATTGTGCTGGCCTTGCTGATGGCGGGCGTGGCCGGGTGCGCTTGCGCTGATAAGGCGGTGCTTCGAGGCACCGGCGACCTGGGTGTGATCATCGAGCGCGCGGCCGGCTCGGTTCAGGTCGTGGAAACGGCAGGCCAGAGCATGCTCGCGCGAGTCGAAGGCCTGGGGAATCTGTCGCACGCCTCGGTTGTGTATTCGCGTGATGAGCGTTTTGCCTATGTGTTCGGCCGCGATGGCGGCCTGTCCAAGGTCGATATCCTGCGCGGAGAATTGGTCAAACGGGTTGAACAATCCGGCAACAGTATTGGCGGGGCGATTTCACAGGATGGCCGGCTCGTAGCAGTGGGGAATTACGAACCTGGCGGGGTCAAGGTGTTTGATTCCAATAGCCTCGAACTGGTGGCTGATATTCCCGCGGAATATGGCGACGGCGGAGAATTGTCCAAGGTGATCGGGCTGGTCGATGCGCCCGGCCAGCGTTTTGTGTTCAGCCTTTGGGATGCCGGTGAGATCTGGGTGGCGGACATGCAAAACCCAGGTAAGCCGGTGATCACCAAATTCACGGACATCGGCTCGTTTCCCTACGATGGCCTGATCACTCCGGATGGCCGCCATTATATCGCCGGACTTTTTGGTGAAGACGGACTGGTATTGCTCGATTTGTGGAATCTGGATGCAGGTGTCAGACGTATCATGCCGGGATACGGGCGTGGCGAGGAGAAGCTGCCAGTATACAAGATGCCGCATCTCGAAGGCTGGGCCGCCGCTGGGGATATGATGCTATTGCCCGCCATCGGCCGCCATGAGGTGCTGATCGTGGATCAGCGTAACTGGCAGGAAGCGGGGCGGATTGCCGTGCATGGGCAGCCGGTATTTGTCATGGCGCGGCCTGATGGCCGTCAGGTGTGGGTGAACTTCGCTTTTCCCGATAACGATACGGTGCAGATAATCGACGTGCCCTCACGGCGGATCGTGAAAACGATCAAGCCGGGCAAGGCGGTATTGCACATGGAATTTACGCCCCGGGGCGAACATGTCTGGATTTCGGTGCGCGACGAGGACCGGGTGGATGTTTACGATACGGCCAGTTTTTCCCGATTGGCCACCCTGCCGGCAGATAAACCAAGCGGCATCTTTTTTACGTCCCGCGCACACAAGATCGGGCTGTAGCTATGAATGGCCTGGAGAAATCTTTGCTCAATGATTTTCAGCGTGATTTCCCGCTGTCGGCAACACCGTTTGCCGATATCGCATCTGGCCTTGAGGTGGACGAGGCGGAGGTGCTGAAAGGCTTAAGCGAACTGCAAGCGCAGGGCGCGGTCAGCCGAGTGGGTCCGGTATTTCAGACCGACAGGATCGGAGCCAGCACCCTGGTGGCCATGGCTGTGCCAGATGAGCGCCTGGAGGATGTGGCTGAGTTGGTCAATGCATATCCGGAAACCAACCACAATTATGAGCGCGAGCATCGTTTCAACCTGTGGTTCGTGCTCACCGCCTCGACTGAAAAGCGACTGCGGGATGTGTTGGCTGATATTGAGCGGCGCAGTGGCATTGAGCCACTCGTTTTGCCGATGGCCGAGGCTTATCACATCGACCTGGGATTTCCCCTGCAATGGGCTTGAGCGCGCGCGAGCTTACGCTGGTGGCGGCCATCCAGGCCGGCCTGCCGCTGGTGTCCCGGCCGTATGCGGCCATCGGGGCTAAGATTAGCATGAGCGAGGCCGAGGTGATTGAACGCCTGTCCATGTGGCTGGCCAATGGCATCCTCAAACGCTTGGGTGTAGTCGTGCGCCACCGTGAGCTGGGCTACCAGGCGAATGCCATGGTGGTGTGGGACATTCCTGATGACCAGGTACAAGCTGTTGGCAAGCGCATGGGCGAGCAGGCTGTTGTTACGCTGTGCTACCAACGCCCCAGGCGTCTGCCCGAGTGGCCTTACAACCTGTTTTGCATGATTCATGGGCGTGACCGTGATGTGGTGCGGGGGCATGTCGATACGTTGGTCAGAACGTGTGGGCTGGAAGGCGTTCCGCATGAAGTGCTGTTCAGCCGCCGCCGTTTCAAGCAGCGCGGCGCTCGTTGCGTGGATGCCGGTGCAAGGTCATCGGATTCCATGTTCGATGGTGCTCAATCAACCGCGGTTGTTTTCTGATGGACGAAACCGAGCGCAAAATCATCAACGGCCTGCAAGCGGGGATACCCGTCAGCGAGCGGCCCTATGCCGAAGCGGCGGAGAGCCTTGGTTTGAGCGAGGATGATCTGATCAGGCATTTGGTAAGGTTGCGTGACCAGGGCATTTTCTCCCGCGTCGGGCCAATGTATTACGCCGAGGGCATGGGCGGCGGACTGACGCTGGCGGCCATGCAGATCGACGATAAGGATTTTGACAGGGTGGCCTGTCAGGTCGATGTTTTTCCCGAGGTGGCGCACAATTATGCGCGTGATCATGCATTCAATATGTGGTTCGTGGTGGCCACCGAAAAGCCCGATGACGTGGAAAAGACACTGGCCAAGATTGAGCAGCGGACAGGCTATAAAGTATACAACATGCCCAAACTGCAAGAATTTTATATTGGCCTGAGGCTGGAAGTATGAGTGCTGCTCAGAAAGCCAAAACTTCGACCATCGATCCCGTCGATCGCCAGATTATCCTTGCCACCCAGGATGGCTTGCCGTTGTCGCCGCGTCCCTATCACACGATCGCGGCAAAGCTCGGGCTGTTGCCCCATGAGGTTATGGATCGCATGCGCCGCATGCTGGAGACGGGTATTATTCGCCGCATAGGCGCGATACCGAATCATTATGCCCTGGGCTATAAGGCAAACGGCATGACGGTGTGGAACGTGCCAGACGAACATGTGGCTGAGCTGGGCAGGGCGGTCGGGGCGCTGGATTTTGTCAGCCATTGCTACGAGCGCCCGCGCTATCTGCCTGAATGGCCGTATAATCTTTTTGCCATGGTGCATGCGAAGAGCCGTTCCGAGGTGGCGGACATGATGAGCCGGATTGGCGAGGTGCTGGGAAGCTACGACCATGGTCATGATGTGCTGTTCAGTACGCGCATCCTGAAGAAAAAAGGACTCAGGCTTAAGGGCTGAAAGGACGCTATTATGTTTCGTATATCCCAGTACATGCAGGAGCTTATCCAGCCGACGCCGATCACGCCCAAGCGTGATCCGGCAGGTCCTGTGGTGGTGTGGAACCTCATCCGCCGATGCAACCTGACCTGCAAGCATTGCTATTCGATTTCGGCCGACAAGGACTTTCCGGGAGAGCTGACCACCGACGAAGCCTATGATGTGATGGACGACCTGAAGGACTTTGGCGTGCCGGTGTTGATCCTTTCAGGCGGCGAGCCGCTACTCAGGCCTGATATCTATGACATTTCGCGCCGGGCCAAGTCCAAGGGATTTTATGTCGGGCTTTCCACCAATGGCACCTTGATCGATGAGCGCAATATCGAGGATATTGCAGCGGTCGGGTACAACTATGTCGGCATCAGTATCGATGGCATCGAAGCAACACACGACTCTTTCCGGCGCAAGGAGGGAGCCTTTGAGGCGTCCATGAAGGCCATTGCCTTGTGCGGCGAGTTGGACATCAAGGTGGGTGTACGTTTTACCATGACGCAGGACAATGCCCACGAACTGCCGGACATGCTCAGGCTTCTGGATGATCACGGCATCGATCGTTTTTATTTCTCGCATCTCAATTACGCTGGCCGGGGCAATATCCATCGCAAGGATGATGCGCTGTTTGCCGCTACCAGAAAGGCCATGGACACGCTGTTTGACGCCTGCTGGAGTTATATGCAGTCGGGAAATCGTAAGGAATTCGTGACCGGCAACAACGATGCCGATGGCGTCTATTTACTCATGTGGGTCAAGAAACACCACCCAGAAATGATTGAGCACATCCAGACAAAGCTGGCGCAGTGGGGCGGCAATTCTACCGGCGTGAACATCGCTAACATCGACAACCTCGGCAATGTGCATCCGGACACCATGTGGTGGAATTATAATCTTGGCAATGTGCGCCAGCGTCTGTTTTCAGAGATATGGCGGGATGTTAGCGATCCTTTCATGGCCGGGTTGAAAGCCAGTCCGAGGACAATCAAGGGCCGATGCGGCCGTTGCCGGCATTTTGATATCTGTGGCGGCAACACCCGCGTGCGTGCCTACCAGCTCAGTGGAGATTTCTGGGCCGAAGATCCCGGCTGTTATTTATCCGACGAGGAGATCGGTGTATCTGGAACTGGCGAGCGGCTCAAGGTCACGCCTTATGGCGCTACGCGCCGCCTTAAGCCCGCCAAAGCTCCCACTGTTTAACTATACAATGATGCGAGTTTTGTTCGGGATCATTCTGGCGTTTGGCTTGGGGGTCGATGGAGCGTCGGCGGCAACGGTAGATGCCGCGGCGTCGTATCAAGAGCATTGCGCTTCCTGTCATGGCGCTGGCCGTCTCGGCGGTATGGGGCCGGCCCTGTTGCCGGAAAATCTTCGCCGCGTGTCGCGCGATAAGGCCGAAGTCGCCATTGCCCAGGGTCTGCCAGCGACGCAAATGCCGGCCTTCGCCGACGCGTTGTCGGCTTCACAGATCAGGAATCTGGTGGAGCTTATCTACACGCCGTTGTCCGAATCGCCGCGCTGGGGCCTGGCCGAGATCGCGGCATCACAAATCATCCATCACCAGCCCGGCAGCCTGGGGGACAAGCCCGTGTTTAAAGCTGATCCGCTGAATCTCTTCATCGTGGTGGAGATCGGCGATCATCACGCCACCATCCTGGATGGCGATAAGCTGGAGCCAATCCACCGATTTGCTACGCGACGAGCATTGCATGGCGGCCCGAAATATTCCCCCGATGGGCGCTTTGTCTATTTTGCTTCGCGAGATGGATGGATTAGCAAGTTTGACATGTACAACCTGAAAGTGACTGCGGAGATTCGCGCCGGCATCAATACGCGTAATCTGGCCATATCTGGCGATGGCCGCTATGTCATGGTGGGCAATTATCTGCCGCACAGTCTGGTCGTGCTCGATGCCATTGATCTTTCGCCCATCAAGCTTATTCCTGTCGCCGATGAAAAGGGCAAAAAGACCTCGCGCGTCAGCGCCGTCTATCAGGCCACGCCGAGGAACAGCTTCATCGTGGCGCTTAAGGATCTTCCCGAGGTGTGGGAGATTTCCTACGCGGATGACGCCAAGGCTGAATACACCGGCATGATCCATGATTACAGCGAGGAGTCGGGGGATGGCATCGAAGCTAGGTATGAGCGCTTTCCGGTGCGCCGTATCGTGCTTGAAGATTATCTCGATGATTTTTTCTTTGATCAGTCTTACCGGTTCCTGATTGGCGCGGCGCGCGGCGGCGGCAAGGGGCAGGTGGTGTTTCTGGATGGCGGCTTGAAGGTCGCTGATATCGACCTGCCCGGTATGCCGCATCTCGGCTCGGGTATCAGCTGGGAGTACAAGGGGCGTCCGGTGATCGCCACGCCGAATCTCAAGGACGGGGTTGTTAGTGTCATCGATATGAAAACCTGGAAAACGATTAAACGCATCAAGACGCTGGGGCCGGGATTTTTCATGCGTAGCCACGAAAAGACGCCCTATGCCTGGGTGGACGTGTTTTTTGGCCCAAACAAGGAAGTCATGCACGTGATCGACAAGCGTTCGCTGGAACTCGTTAAGACGCTTCGTCCAGAACCGGGCAAGACAGCCGCGCATGTGGAATTTACGCGTGATGGCCGCTATGCCCTGGTCAGCATCTGGGAAATGGATGGCGCGATTGTGGTGTACGATGCCGCAACCCTGACGGAGGTCAAGCGCCTGCCGATGAAAAAGCCCTCAGGCAAATATAACGTGCACAATAAAATATCCCGCTCGGCCGGCACCAGCCACTAAGGCAACACTTTGTGAGCTCCATGCCCATAACAACTTTCGTAGCTGACCGACCAAAATCAACGCCAAATTTGACGCACATCAAGGCCGCTTTGGCCATGAGGCATCCAAACTGTATCTCTCGCGCATCTCCATATAATCTAGGGGAGATGATGTAGAGGAGGGAATGGATGGCCGGCAGGACCTATGGCTATAACGGCGTGCCGCCCAGCAAGGGTAAGAAGGGGCTTAAGCGCTATGCCATGGTTGTCGATCTCAGACGCTGCACCGGTTGCAATGCCTGCACAGCCGCCTGCAAGACCGCCTACGATGTGCCCCTTGGCGACTGGCGAATCTGGGTCATGGAAGCGGAGACAGGCGAGTTTCCGAAAACCAAACGCCATGTTTTGCCACGCATGTGCAACCAATGCGACCAACCCACCTGCGTGCGCAACTGCCCGACCAAGGCCACCTTCAAACATCCTGACGGGTTTGTCTTGCAGCGATACAACCGCTGCATTGGTTGCCGCACCTGCATGGTGGCCTGTCCCTACAACGCCCGGCATCTGCTGACCGACCATCGACGCGACAAGCGCAATCCACGCAACGTCGCCGACAAGTGCGATTTCTGCATCGTACGCGTGACGCGCGGCTTAACGCCGATCTGCGTGGCATCCTGCACAGGAGGGGCCATGGTGTTCGGGGACATCAACGATCCTGATAGTGAGGTGGCCCGCATAGTCGCCGCTAACAAAACTTTCACGTTGAGGCCAGAGCAGGGCAACGCGCCGCAGGTCTATTACATAGGTTTGAATGAGCCGATTGCAGACCCGGAATTCGCCTTCCATCATCGCAGCGAACAGCTGCACGATCGCTACAACACCTTCAAGAGGAACAGCGAACTCGGTGAAGAGCTTGCCGGCAACATCATTGATACGGACACGGGCTTTTTCGGCATCGCTAAGCAGGGGGTGCATAACATGATCAACTTCATCGCGACTGCACCGGCCAAGTTCTTCCGGGGTTTGTTCTGATGGAGGCCGTACCAATGGATGGGCAGGTGATTTCCAATGCCTTTCATCATACCTACTGGGGCTTTCCCCTGGCGCTGTATTTCTGGCTGGTCGGTGGCTCGGCCGGTTCTTTCGTGGTCAGCACCCTGGGCTGGGTGTTTGGGGTTAAGAAATACAAGCCCATCGCGTTTTTTGCCTCGAATACCGCCATTGCGATGCTGATGGTGGTGCCATTGCTGCTGATCACCGACCTTGGCAAGCCGTTCCGCTTTTTCCATCTTCTGATGTTGCCAAGCTTCAGCCACTGGTCAGCGCCCATGGTCTGGGGTGCGACGTTCATTTTGACCTATCCGATTGGCATGGCGTTCTACAGTTATTTCGTCTACTACAAGAATGAGCGTATGGCACGTATTTGCGGCATCCTGGCCATCGTTTTGGCGCTATGCACGCACTGGTACACCGGCGTGGTGATGCAGCTCAACCCCTCTCGCTTGCCCAACCACGCCTCCGTGGCGCCAATCCTGTTTTTGACCGGGGCCTATATATCGGGAATTGGCCTGCTCAACATCCTGTTATGGATACGCAACCGTTTCGTGAATACGAAGAAGCGCGTGCGGACTTCCATTCTCGCCGATATGGGGCGCTTGATGCTCTACGGCATCGTGTTCGATCTCTTTCTGTTGGGGAACGAGTTCTTGCAGATGACCTACGGAATCGGCGAGGAACATACGATTCTCTACGATGTTTTGCTTGGCCCGTTCCGCTGGCCCTACCTATACATCGAAATCATTTGGGGTCTGCTATTGCCATTGGTGATTCTGGCTATCCCCCGCATCAATCGCCTGCGCTACTGGGTGTTGGCCGCCTCTTTCATGTGCGCCACCGGTGTGTTCGGCATGCGTGTGTGGTGGGTGATGGCCACCCAATACTACCAGGGTCATTTCTAAGGGGCGCGCATGAAGAAGATCAATCGGCGTCAGTTTATGAAAGGGAGCGCGGCGGTAGCTGCGGCTTCCGTGGTTGGCGGGTCAAGAAACGCCTCAGCCATGGAAACGGCCCTTGGCAACGCATCCTACAATTACATCAAGCGCGGTGAGCAGCGAGAGCGGGTTTTCTCCTGCTCCCCGCTGCATGCACACGACAATCCGGTGGAGGCATGGGTGGATGACGATCCCATGATTCCCGATAATCCATTGACCAATAAACCGGGCAGGCAGGTGGTGGAGATTTCGGGCGTTACTGAATCTGTTCGTAGCAGGGGGCGTGCAAGTGCCGCTGAGGTTACTTCATGGCTGCAGCTTTATGATGGCGATCGTGTACTACAGCCACTAAAGAGAGTTGAAAAGCGCGGCTCGGGTTACTGGAGGAAGATTACCTGGCAACAGGCGCTAGACGAGATTGCATACGCCATCAAGGCAAACAGGCCCGAAGAAGTTGCGCTGATGCGAGGCAAGGATACCAGTGCCGGCGTGTGGGACCGATTTATGCATACCATGGGCTCAAACACCGTCATTGATCTGGATGGTGCGACAAATCAGCAAGCGGCCTGGCGGGAAACGTGGGATGACGGGGTTTCAGTTCCCGATCTGGCCCACGCGCATTATATTCTCAATTTTGGCTCGAACTTTTTTGTTTCGCATCCGGACTACGCTGCTGAGGCTCTTGATGGCAGACACTTACGTCGGGCCAGAATAATCACTTTTGATCCCCGTTGTTCCAAAACAGCCGGGCTTTCCGACGAATGGGTGCCGGTGCGGCCGGGAACCGATGGCGTGATTGCCCTGGCAATGGCACGCTATCTGCTGGAAATGGGATGGGCGGATAAGGCTGCAATTGAGAAATACAGCAATCTAACCGCTGATATTCTGGCTGAGGAATTGAAGGCCTATACCCTTGAGCATGCTGCAAAGGTCAGTGACGTTCCGGCCGAGACCATACGTCGCATTGCCAGAGAATTCGGCGACAGTGAAGGCGGCTGCATACTAAGCGGCGCCGGCATCAGCGGACATGTCAATGGCTATGATACCGAGCGGGCCATCATTCTGTTGTCACTGATGGCGGGCTATATCGAGACCAGGGGAGGCAATTGTCTGCCGAGACGCTTCGAACTGGGAGCAATCAAGCCGGCGCTCCAGGCTCCGTACATTGCCAATCCAGTGAAGCACCCTCAAAGGTTCCCAGTGGATGTAGGCGATTTATATTCCATTGGTGTGCTTTTCGCTTACAACGCCAATCCGGCCTTTGAGGCCCCGGCAGCGGCAGCGTGGCGCAAAGCGCTAACCGATGAGTCCAGGGTCAGGTTCTCTGTTGCCATAGGGACGTTCCGAAACGAAACATCGGAGATGGCCGACCTGATCCTTCCTGAGGCCCACTGGCTGGAGCGAAATGAGCCCGTGCGCGGAGAGGGAAGCCTGTTGCCGTGGGTAGGTTTGAGGCAGCAGGTTGTGACGCCTCCAGGACAGGTGAAGCAGCTGCCCGAAATCCTGCGCGAGATTGTCCGCGCGACGGGCGACGCCGGGAAAAAGCACTATTGGCAATTTGAAGATACGCGCCAGTGGATGGGTCAACAGCTCGATGGTGTTGCGGGCCTGAAAAAGGATGGTGGTTGGGAGTTGATGGCCAAGCACAGTGGTGTGTGGCCGATTTACGGCTATCTGCATCCGGAAATTCGCCGTATCGTCGATGAGCAGGGAGAAGAGGTAATGCCGGAGTATGGCCGGCCGGCGAAGATCGATATCAAATCTTTTCCACACTGGAAGCCCGCCCACGATGCGGCAACGGCAAAAGGTGAATTGACGCTGCTTGTGCATGACTCCGATTACCATGCCGGTGATGCATCCGCGAACAACAAGGTGATCGCGGAGAATTCCCTAGCCAACCATCTACATATCAATGTCAGCACCGGGAACCATCTGGGTATTCGGGACGGGGATATGGTGCGCGTGACGTCGAAAGCAGGGTATCTGGTGACCCGCGCCCATCTTACCCAGACTGTCCGCCCCGAGGTGGTTGCCATGCACCGCGATGGTGGCCACTGGGCCATCGGCGGGGTGGCCAGTGGCAAGGCTGGTCCCAAACACGAGGATGCCCGGACTAATATCGACGCGGACATCGCACACAATCTCTGGTGGTCTGATCCGGGGGTGCATCCCATGGATATCATCCTGCCGGCATTCGATGAAAAGGGCGGCGGCGCGGCTACAAGCACGGCGGTCAGGGTGACAAAGGCCGACCGCATGGATGAGTACGGCACGGTAAAGGTGGATGTGTCGATCATGCTTGCATTCCATGCAACAACATCGGCGGGAAGGGGATAGTTCGGTGGTGAAAAAACGCCGCATCGTTGTTGCCTCGATCGCAGGACTTCTGGTTTTGCTGCTGGTTGCCGTTGCCGGAAAAATTGGTGTGTTGCCGGTTTACGGGATCGACTCAGCCTTTCAGACGGCTGGCACCTGCAACACATGCCATGAAACCTGGTACGACGAGAACCGCTACGCCTTTAATCCCCAAGGCAATGAGAAACTTCCCTGGGGCGTGACTATTGGCTGCGCCGAGTGCCATCCCGTCCAGTTCGAGGAATACAAGCTTTCCGCCATGGGCAGCAGCAAGAGTCCGTTGCGGCCCGGCTGCGTGAACTGCCATGACGATCCGCATTCAGTTTTCCGCTGGTTCAAGCATATGTACCTGGCCGATGAGGGTTGGAAAGAGGTGCAACGCGCGCTGCGCGACCGGGAGTTTTACAACAACAAGCTCACGCCTCGTCTGGCCAAGAGCGCGCGCGAGCATTTTGTTGCAACCGATAGCCAGCGTTGCCGTGAGTGCCACATGCGTGAGGACCACCAGTCTGCTCTCAAGGACACGATTGGGGAATTCAGGCCGGACATTCCGCCACACAAGCAGATGGAGGAGGAGGGCTTGACCTGCGTGCAGTGCCACCAGAATCTGATGCACAATCTTTCCGTGCCGGCGCCCTGGCTGGGCAAGCCGACGCGGGCGCAGCAGGGCAATGCGGATGCCGGTAAGGAACAGTCGGAGTCTTGCGCAGGATGTCATGGCGCGGATGGCAACAGCGAAGACTCGATGTTTCCGAGCATCGCGGGCTTCAATGCCAACTATACCTATTTGCAGCTTCAGGCGTTTAAGAGCGGGGTACGCCCGAGCGATATGATGGTGGATATGGTCGCTGATCTCAGCGAGCAGGATATGGCCGATCTGGCGGTTTATTTTGGCGGGCAAAAAATGCGTGCAACTGTTCTAAGGCCCAAAGTGTTGACGCTACAGCAACGGGCGGACCTGGAGGTTGGCCAGACGCTGTATGAGGACTTATGTGCCCGTTGCCATGGCCTGACGGGAAGGGGGCAGGGAATCCTGCCGCCTCTGGCAGGGCAGTACCCTGATTATATGCTGACGCAAATCGAGGCGCTTAAATCGGGGGGGCGCAGCAATCATTCAATCATGCGTGATATCGTCAAGGGGGTAAGCGAAACCGAGCTTGCGTTGATCGCGGATTACCTTTCGGGGCTTAACCCATAGTGGCGCAAGGAAGCGTTATTCCGATTCTGTCCGAAGGGGTGCCTGCGGAACCGGCGGCAGTTTTTCCTCATGCTCAACTGCGCATCTATCAGGTGTTCGTCAATGTGGAAGGGCTAGAGATTCGTATCCGCAAGCCGTTTCTCGGGATTATTCCTTTTGCCCAAAGGAAGCAATTTGGTTTTTATGCGGTGATGATGCTTGCCGCTCCCGAGCTCAGCAAACCACCATTGTTACTGGGTCTGGCAAAAGACGCGCTGGCCGATGAGTTCGCGCCGCTCAGCCGCAGAGCGCCGGAACAATGGCATATCCAGCAGGTGGAGTGGCGCGAAACCGGTGCCGCGCCGCCTATGTTTCAGCAGCCCGGGTGCATTGATCAGGACTGGGGCGCGGCATGGTATGAACTTGGGGACGAGGCCGCCAAGCAGCATCGTTACCGATTGGCCAAGGCTCGGCTTTGGAAAGGGCGGCGTGCAAAGCGGCTACAGCAACATACCAGGAAACAGGAAGATGGAGGAAAGACAGCGTGAAGGAATTTATCAAAAACAGTGATGTGTTCTTCGCTTTCATTGATGACATTTTGATGGAAGAGGACCGTGAAATCGTTCTCAATAAACTGGTCGAAAGCATTCGTGACTACCTTTCCGCCGATCGCTGCACACTCTTTATTTACGATAAGGTCAGCAATGAACTGGTTTCCAGGGTGGCTCAGGGAGCGGATGAGGTGCGGATTCCGGCGGATGGAAACTCGCTCAGTGGCTATTGCTTCACGACTGGCGAAACCCAATTCGTCAATGATGCATACGATGGAAAGAGATTGCGCCACATCGATTCCGAAATCCGGGTTTCATCCAAGTGGGATGACAAGCACCGCTACAGGACAAAGAGCGCATTGGTGACGCCGATTAATGCACGAGGAAAGCGGATAGGCGTGTTTCTGGCCATGAACAAGCCGGGCGGTTTTATCGACAGTTCGGCTGAAGGCGTGATCGAATTCGTTTCCCTGCTCGGGCTCGCGGTGGAAATCGTGTTACTGGATGAGGCCCTGAAGGCTGGAAAAGGCATGGAGACGCTTCCCTTTTAGAGTTGGCTCACCTCGCCGTCCACTGGGCCTGGATTTCACGTTCATTTTTACATGACCGGCACAAATCGCTGTGGTCGCCATGGCTAGTAAAGCGAGCGCCGCACGATTCGCATATTACACGCTCGAATTCAAAAAGCGTCTGTTTGCGATCATCCAGTATCATCGCTTCATTCCGAGCCGGGATAAGCTGCAATGCCTGCCGTGGGCAGGATGCCGTGCATAAGCCGCAACCTATGCAGGCGGCGGAACGGAAGCGGAGCATAAGGGTTTGGTCCGCGTCTTCGATCAACAATGCCCCGGTGGGGCAGCCCAGGGCGCAAATGCCACAGCCATCGCATTCCCCCTGAGCGCGAACCTCGTGAAACCACGCAGGCATATCACCGGTAGCTTCCGTAGATAGCTGCTCCCAGCGAAGATTGAAAAGAGCCAGCTGATGAGACTGTGGGGTATGCTTGACCGTGCATTGATTCTGATCTGATACCACTCTGCCGGCTTCCTTGTTTTGGCTATGTAATAGATTTCCAGGCAAAGCACTTAAGGTGGCATAAGCGATGGCATTTACGGAGGCGCCAAGGAAGCCTCTCCTGTCCATCGGCGTCTCCGTCCGCCGGGCATGATCGTCTGACCCAGCAATAGCGCCGGATGTCACAGAATCATCAAGCACCGAAGGCAATCGGGCTGTCAATGCAGGCGCTGGCCTTTCCAGCGTTTGCACCAGGCGTTTTGCGCCGACCCTTGTTGGACACGCCTCACATTTGCTCAGGCCATGTAAATGGACGCTCTTCACGCCCACGGCGCTTAATCCAATCAGAAGGCGCTCGTCAAGCAGGCCATGGCATGGAACGGGCAGCGAGCCTGATTTTACCTCGCTTTCATCAGCGAATTGACAATGCAACTCCAGCTCATTTTTCCCCTTCGCCAGGTTCACGAAATCGATTGGAGAAAAGGTGTCGTGCGAGAATACTTCTGTCGGGCAGTCACGCGTGCAAAGCGCGCAGTCATTGCATCGTGTTTCATCGAAGCGGATTCCATCACCCACCATCTCAATCGCGTTTTGCGGGCAACCATCAAGGCACGTCCGGCAAAAGCCCGTTGCGCCTCGGCCGTTGAGGCATCGGTGAGGATGAACGGTCATGTGTTGTGTTACGGGTGATTTCATGATTCAAGCGATCCTGGAATAAGCCGTCAGGCGCTACGAGCCGATGGTGTTATGGAGTCTGGGTCGGTTGTTCCTCGACCTGTTGTAACTCATCAGGCGGCGGGTTTACCATGGACATATAACCAAACGCCAACAGGAAAATAATCACGAAAAAGACAATGTTGCGATGTTCGAAGCGTTTGCCCCGGGCTGATTCGATGCGGTCCAAAGCCCAGCTGGCGAAGAAATACACGATGACCGCACCCAGCGTATAATAAATAGCAAAAGACAAGAATATTTCTCCGAGCTTGAATATGTTTGCCGATAGCCAGCCAGACCATTAGATCCGTGGGGCCTCCATTGTGCTGGAGGCCCCACGGATTGCAGGCAAAGCTTACTTCAGCCCTTTCAGGAATGCGATCACTTCATCCATTTTGGCGCCCTTTAACTTTTGCGGCGGCATTTTGGTTTTGGCACCGTCATCACCGGTCAGCTCCTTGATGGCTTTTTTACCGTCATAAAGATAGTTGCGCAGGTTTTCCTCGTTCCATACCCAGGCACCACTCTTGAGCGCATCGCTGTATTTGGCGAAATCAGTGCCACCGGCTTTGCGGTCAAACACGCCGGCCAAGCCAGGCCCGACCTTATTCTTGGAACCAAAGTCGTGGCAGGCCTTGCACTTGCCTTCGGCGCCGGCTATGGCTTCCTGCACCGTGACAACATTCAGTGCAAAGACCATGGCAATCGTTAACATCAATATATTTTTCATCTCAACCCCCTATTTAATCACGTCCAAAAAAGCATTGCTACAGCAATCAGGCCACGCTCATCCTTGATGCAGGTCAAACTGTTGTCCTTTATAGGGACTAGAGTCTGACTCCGGTTTCTGACCTTCAATATCATGATAGGCCCAAAGGCCATGGGGAGAAGGTGGAAAATCAACCCCATGCCGGCAGAAATCGCACATCACGAACCTTTATAGGTTATGCTAGGCCACGGGCCTTGACTCATATCAAGGAGTTGAAGTTTGAGTGGCCATATTGTCACGGGCTTCATTTACACTGAAGGAGGGTACAAATGCCAGAAGAAACGAATGAACCATTATCAACAATGCAGAGGATTCTGGATAATCCATTTATTTTACTGTTCATCGGCATCGTTGTTCCGACATTGCTCTACACCGTCTGGGGCATCGTGGAAATTATTTCCGTGCCGATGGCGCCATAAGGGGGGAGTCGCATGTCAAAAACAAGTTTAAATTCACCCGATCGTAATTGGTGGAGGGCGCCTGTCGGCCTTGATGAAATCGTCTGGATCAGTGTTGCCTTCATCTGGGGAATTTTCATGACCTTCATGATGGTCTACTGGTATTATGCCGGCGATCAGAATCAGGTCGGCGAGTCCTATCGGATCACTCCGGACGCCTTTGCAGCCAAGATGGAGACGATGATCGAAAAATATCAGGTCGGCGAGGAGTTTGATACGCCGATCGTGGCCGTGCCCGAGGGCGGCGATATTTATTATGGCGCCCAACAGTTCTCATTTCCGGTCATTCCCAAGCTGAAGGTAGGAAAGACGTACCGCTTCCATTTATCTTCACTTGACGTGAATCACGGCTTTTCGATTCAGCCAATCAACGTCAACCTCCAGCTTGTTCCCGGGTATGACTACATACTCAAGCTAACACCCAACTCTACGGGTGATTTCCATGTTGTTTGTAACGAATTTTGCGGCATCGGCCATCACGAGATGCTCGGCAAAATCATCGTAACCGATTAGGGGGGGGATTAAATATGTCAAACGCTTCTGATTTTCGAACTTGCCCGGATACCGGGCTAAAGGTTCACAAGCCCGCCGAGCTGCTGATCAAGGCCAACGCTGTCGTTGCCGTGGTCTTCCTGCTTGTCGGCGGTCTGATGGGTCTGCTTGTCGCTCTGACGCGCATGCCCGCCATACACCTGCTGCCGGCGGACCTGTTCTACCTCGCGCTCACCGCCCATGGCGCCGACATCCTCGTGGTATGGATTATCTTCTTTGAGATAGCCATTCTATATTTTGTCAGTTCCGTTCTGCTCCAGTGCCGGCTGGCAACGCCAAAACTGGCGTGGGTGGCTTTCGCCCTGATGTTGATTGGCGCGGCACTGGCCAACTACGCGATCCTGATCGGCGAGGCCACGGTGATGTTCACCTCGTATGTGCCGCTCAAGGCGCATCCATTCTTCTACCTCGGGCTGATCCTGTTCGCGGTGGGGGCGCTGATCGGGTGCTTCATCTTTCTCGCGACGCTGGTTATCGCCAAGGATGAGAAGACCTACGAGGGCTCGCTCAACCTGGTGACTTTCGGCGGGTTGATTGCCTGCATTATTGCCATTTTCACCATTGCCACCGGCGCGGTTATCCTTATCCCGACGTGGCTGTGGTCGATGGACCTTATTGGCGACATTGATGCTGAGCTCTACCGCCTGATCTGGTGGGGTTTCGGTCACTCATCGCAGCAGATTAACGTGTCAGCGCAGATCGCCGTTTGGTATGCCATCGGCGCACTCGTGTTCGGCGCCAAGCCATTGTCGGAGAAGGTGAGCCGTACGGCATTCCTGCTGTATCTGTTCGCCCTCCAGCTGGGCTCGGCTCACCATCTGCTGTCCGATCCGGCGACAAGCTTTGCCTGGCGTGCGGTGAATACCAGCTACGCCATGTATCTGGCTGTGCTGGGCAGCATGATCCACGCCCTGACCGTTCCGGGCGCGATTGAAGCGGCACAGCGGCGCAAGGGCCTGACCAACGGCCTGTTCGAGTGGCTGCGCAAGGCGCCATGGAGTAATCCGGTGTTCTCAGGCATGTTCCTGTCGCTGGTGCTTTTCGGCTTCCTCGGCGGAACTACCGGCGTGACGATGAGCGTGCAGCAGATCAATATGATCATTCACAACACGATCTTCGTGCCCGGCCATTTCCACGGCACGGTTGCCGTTGGCACCACGCTGGCGTTCATGGCCCTGACCTACTGGCTGCTGCCGGTATTGTGGCGGCGTGAGTTGTTCATGCCCAAGGCGGCGCAATGGTCCACGTGGCTGTTTGGCATAGGCATGGGTGGTCTTTCTATCTTCCATATGGCAGCCGGCCATCTGGGCGTGGCCAGGCGGCACTGGGACATGACCTTTGCCGATGCGGCCATGCAGTTCGGATACTCGGATACGGTCCATCTATTCATGGCTATTGCCGGAGTATCCGCCATCATCGGATCGGTGGGTGCGTTGTTCTATATCCTGGTTGCCGTCGGCACCATCCTGATTGGCAAGAAACGGCCGGATACCGCCCCTGCCACCACGTCAGAGGAAAGCGTGGAAGCGGCGACGACATATGGCAGCGCGGTGCCCGAGCATGGTAAGGGCTGGGAGTGCCCAGGATCGCTTGTGCTCGTCGGTGTGTTCATGGTCTTCCTGGTGGTCTACTACTTCGCCAACTGGAAGTATCTGAGCACGGTCTGGGGCGTCAGCTAAGGGGGCTCGCCCAGTCCCCTCCCCGGGGTATGCCCATGCCGTTCCCGCACCCTCCTCCTAGGGAAATCATGGGCGTACCCTTTTTTTTGGGAGTTAGCTGCAATTGAGGAGGAGGTTTACCACATTCACTCGTTCCGGTTTGGGAACGGCATGGAAGCATTGCTTGTTTGCCTCATAGCAACATCCGCGATTAGCATGGTCGGATAGGCAGGGACCATACGAATGGAGTCAATCATTTCACGCTGCATAATCATTATTCTATGCTTGCTGATGGCGGGGTTTGGCCTCAGCGGTCATTGCTTTGCGGCTGAGGCATCGCCTGAGGCATCGCCTGGGGCGATGCAGATGCAGGGCGCCCACGATGCGTCGGATGCGAAGCATGAAAGAGGCAAGGAATTTGACGACGATCTTGCCCTGAAGACAAGCCAGGCCGCCATAGGCCGCAATGTTGAAGGCTTTACCTTGCTGGATCGCGAGGGCCGGGAAGTCAAGCTGGCGGATTACCGCGGCAAGCCGTTGGTTATCAGTTTTATCTATACCGCCTGCTTTCATACATGCCCGGTGATAACGCAAACCCTGGACAGGGCTTTGGGCGTCGCCCGCGACACCTTTGGCGATGAGAGCTTCCAGATGGTGACCATTGGCTTTGATACGCGCCGGGATTCTCCGGATAAGATGCGTATCTTTGCCCGGCAGCAGGGTGTAGCCGGCGAGCCCGGCTGGGAATTTCTCAGCGGTGATGCGGACGCCATTAAGCGTCTGACTGAGACACTCGGTTTTATTTTCTTCCCATCCTCAAAGGGGTTTGATCACCTGGCACAGACGACGGTGATCGATGCCAAGGGAGTCGTCTACCGCCAGATCTACGGACAGGCGTTTGAACCTCCGCTGTTGGTTGAGCCCTTAAAGGAACTGATTTTCGGCGGCAGCGCCGAAGGATCGCTCCTGTCCGGCCTGATCGGCAAGGCGCGGCTGTGGTGTACGATCTACGACCCGCGCACCGACAGTTACCGCTTCCAGTACTCCATGGTTGTCGGTTTCGCCATCAGTATCCTCTTCCTTATCGGGGCAGGCATTCTTCTCGCGCGCATGTGGCGGAAAGTTCTGCGGAATCTAAAGTCATGATGCGTATGATCCGATTGATTCCATGACAACATCGCACTGTGCATTCCCGGTTTTCCGCATACCGTGAAACAAGCGGGGCAAGCCGGATTTGAGCGTATTGAGTCGTGGTTTAACACTGTTTTCGGCAGCAGGAACAATCCCTTTTATCATCTGGGCGCTCTGTCCTTCTATTTTTATTTCATTGTGATCGGCACGGGCATCTACCTGTTTATATTCTATCAACCAAGTGTCAGCGGAAGCTTCGACCGCATGGAGTATCTATCGCGTGAGCAATGGTATCTCGGCGGTGTGATGCGCAGCGTACACCGCTACGCATCGGATGCCCTGGTGCTGGTGATGGTTTTGCATATGTTGCGCGAATATTGCCTCGACCGGTATCGCGGCGCCCGCTGGTTCTCCTGGTTTACCGGCTTGCCGGTACTGCTGCTCGTTTTCCCCATCGGCATCACTGGCTACTGGCTGGTATGGGACCAGCTTGGCCAGTTTATCGCTGTGCGTTCATCCGAATGGCTGGACTGGCTTCCCATCATCGCTGAACCGATTGCACGTAACTTCCTGACGAACACAAGCGTGACGGATGCCTTCTTTCGCTTGATGTTTATCGTTCATACGGTGCTTTCCATCTTCCTTTTTGTCGCTTTCCTGGTGCATGTAAAAAAGATCAGCAAGTCCGATATCAACCCACCTGCTCCGCTGGCATGGGGAACCATGCTATCCCTGCTAGCCTTATCCTTCATCGTGCCTGTGTTTAGCCATGCTCGCGGCGATCTCAACGTGGCGCCTACCGAGCTTCAACTCGACTGGTTCTACATGTTTGTCTATCCCTTGATGGATGTGTGGTCCATGACCGCGGTATGGGGGCTAGCCGTCGGCTTTGCCTTGCTTATTGCTCTCCTGCCATGGATGCCGGCGAAGCCCCAGCAACATCTCGCCGAGGTCTGGCTGGATGAATGCAGCGGCTGTGGTCTGTGCGTCGCTGATTGCCCCTATGAGGCGTTGATCATTCAGCCCAGGACAGACAGGCATCCGCGGTTTCCACTGGAGGCGAGGGTAATATCCGCCAATTGCGTTGCTTGTGGGATTTGCGTTGGCGCCTGTCCCTCTTCAACGCCGTTCCGGCGTACCCGTGAACTGCGCACCGGCATCGACCTGCCCAACAGGAATATCCAGCAGTTGCGTGGCGCAACCTTGCAGGCCCTGGAAAAATTGACCGGATCGCCCAAGATCATCGTCTACGGTTGCGAGCATGCGGTGGATATACGCCGGCTTGAGGCTAACGGTGTGGCCGCCATGGCTTTGCCCTGTGTCGGAGCGCTGCCCCCTTCTTTTATCGATTTTGCCTTGCGAAATGGCGCCGCCGGTGTGTTCGTGACGGGCTGTCGAGCGGGCGACTGCCGCCACAGGTTCGGAAACACATGGACGGAAGGGCGTCTGAGCGAGGGGCGCGAGCCTCACCTGCGCCGCGTGGTGCCTCGCAACCGCTTGCGGATTTTCTGGGCAGCACAGTCTGATTTCCCTAAACTTGAGAGTGAGCTTGAGTTATTCCGTCAGCGTCTGGCCGACTCTACGGGCAACACGTTTAAGCCCAGTCAGAATGGGCCGGAATTGACTTAAGTCATGTTGGCATTGGCAGCCTTTCGCATAGCCTTAATTGCTTTCACGATAATGAGGGGGGAATCTTGCTGAGACTCGTAAAGCAGGCCGGACACCGTATGTTCCTGCTTGCGGACAAATCGGCCAATGCCGTGTTTGGGACAGCTTGGAACCCGCTGTACCACTTGGGAACGTTGTCGTTTTTCTTTTTCTATATCCTGCTTATCACTGGCATTTATGTGTACGTATTTTTTGAGACCGGCGTGGCAACATCCTACCAATCAGTCGAATATATGACGCATGAGCAATGGTATCTGGGCGGCGTGATGCGCAGCCTGCATCGCTATGCCTCGGATGCGATGCTGGCAACGATGATTTTGCATCTGTTGCGCGGTTTTGTCTCCGACCGCTACCGTGGTTCCAGATGGTTCTCCTGGTCCACGGGCGTGCCCATGCTGGTCATGGTGTTTATTCTTGGGCTCACCGGTTACTGGCTGGTTTGGGACCAACTCGGACAATTCATTGCCGTACGCACATTGGAGATGATTGACTGGCTTCCCATTATTGCCGAGCCCACGGCGCGTAACTTTCTGACAAACACCAGCGTGACGGACCTGTTCTTCCGTTTGCTGGTCGTGGTGCATCTCGGGCTTTCGGTCTTCCTGCTGGCGGGCATGCTGCTGCATGTGAACAGGCTGAATGAGGCTAAAATCAACCCGCCACTGGTGCTGGGCTCAGGCGTCACACTGGCCTTGCTGGTTCTTTCCATGATCAAGCCGGCGTTAAGCCATGCTCCAGGGGATTTGAGCACGAGCCCAACCGTTCTTAATATGGACTGGTTTTATATGTTTTTCTATCCGCTGATGGATATCTGGCCGATGGGTGCGGTCTGGGCCTTTGTCGCCGGCGGGCTGCTGCTGCTCTTCTTCCTCCCCTGGCTTCCACCCCAGAAACCCGAACATATCGCCGAGGTTTACCTCGATGATTGCAGCGGTTGCAATCTCTGTGTGCAGGATTGTCCCTATGAGGCCATTCGCTTGCAGCCGCGCAGTGATGGCCATCCGCGATTCAAGGAAGAGGCCATGGTGATTGCCGGAAATTGTGTCAGCTGCGGCATATGCGCCGGATCCTGTCCTTTCTCCACCCCGTTCCGGAACAAGGAGGAGTTGCGCACGGGTATTGATCTACCGAATCGCAATATTCAACATTTGCGGGAGGAGACCACGCAGGCTATCGCGCAACTCTCCGGAGATGGAAAGGTGATTGTCTTCGGATGCGATCACGGTGTGCGGATGAAGGGGCTGGAATTGCCCGGCGTGGCAGCCATTAGCCTTCCCTGTACAGGCGCATTGCCGCCATCGTTTGTTGATTTCGCCTTGAAGAATGGTGCTGACGGGGTGTTTCTGACCGGTTGCCGTATGGGAGACTGCTACCATCGGCCTGGAAATGTCTGGGTTGAGCAACGCCTGGCGGATGAGCGCAAACCCCAGTTGCACCGCTCGGTGGACCGCAGGCGTGTCTCGTGGTTCTGGGCGGCGGTTTCCGATGAAAAGTTACTGATTCGCGGCATAGAGGAGTTCAGGCAGCAGCTGCCTGCTACTGGCAGTAGTGACCCAGCGGCGGCCAAGCCTGGTACGGCAAATCGGCGGCCGGCAAATAGGGGACAGCAATGAAGCTTGGGCAATATCTTGGTCAGGCAGTCATGTATGGGTTGTTTATTGCCTTCATTGGGTATTTTGCCAGCTCACCCGCCTATACCTTCATGGAACCGGATGTGGCGCTGGTTAAGCTGACTTTTTCGCATGCGGGCAAGCGCATGCAGCCATGCCGTGAGCGCACGGCGGAAGAGCTTGCCGCAATGCCCAGCCATCTGCGAAAGAAAAAGGATTGCCCACGTGGGCGATCTCCGTTGGATGTGGAAATGGAACTGGATAGTCAGCTGATTTATCGCGCAACCATGGCGCCGGGGGGCATGTCCCAAGACTTGGCGTCCCCGATATACGAGCGCATCAGGCTGCCCGCGGGAGAGCATCGATTACAGCTTCGCATGCGCGATGATATCCACACCGAGGGTTTCAACTATACCCTTGATGAGATCGTCACGCTGCGACCAGCGCAAATTCTGGTGATTGATTTTGACTCGGAGCATGGCAAATTCCAGCTGGAGTAGTAATAAGGAAGGCTTGAATGAGCGCTTCCATGTATTATGAGACTTGCAGAGTGTCCATTGTTCAGCACTGATCACACGAGGGGGGATCATTGACCAAGGCGTATGCCGGTAATGAGCCGGCGCACAGCGTTGATTCCGTGCGGGAAGCAGCAGCGTGGGTTAACAAATCATATGCCTGCCTGCTGCCCATTCCGGATCAAGAACCACGCAGACTGGCGTCGGGCTGGATGCTGCTGGCTATAGCGGCACTGCTGGCCGCCGGGATATTTTCCATTTTGCTGGTGATGGCGCGCACCCCCGTGGTCAAGGATATCTTCCCCTGGAATGATTTTTTCTACACCGCCATGGTGATCCATGTGAACCTTTCCGTGCTGATGTGTTTTTTGCCCTGTGCCGGAATCATCTGGAGCTTCAACTCAAGCAGCCGGTATATTCTGCTTGGCCGGGCCGCCCTTTATCTTGCGGCGCTCGGTACGGTTGTCATGGTGGCGTCACCCTTTATCGACTATGGCGAACCCCTGATGAGCAACTATGTGCCGGTGATTGAAGGGCCTGCATTTTTCTCGGGGCTGGGCCTGTTCGGGGCCGGTTTTACCCTGCTCGTTGCCCGCGGCCTTATCGCTTCAATTCCACTGGGACCATGGTCGGATGGCGCGGCGGGGCTGCGTGTCGGCATTTATGCAGCCGCATTGGCGGGAACCATGGCCATTTATGCCTTCGTCTGGACCTATGTCGCGATACCGGATGCCGTCGAAGGCAAACATTACTATGAGATATTGTTCTGGGGCGGGGGGCACATCCTTCAGTTCATCCATACACTTCTGATGCTGGTCGGATGGCTGTGGCTGGCAAGCGCCTGCGGCCTGCGCGTCCTCCTGACTCCCAGGGTGGTTTCGATCATCTTCTGTCTGGGCGTGGCGACGGTGTTCCTCACGCCCTATAACTTTCTGACACAGGATGTGCTCTCCATAGAGTCGATTTCAAACTTTACCCTGCTAATGTGGGGCGGTGGCGGCATGGCCGCGCTGCCGATCGCTTTGGCGATTGTCTGGAGTGCGATTTTTCACGAAACATCTGACTCCCGCAGCAGCCCGCTGCGCACGTCACTCATGTATTCCATATTGTTGTTTGGCGCCGGCGGCGCATTTGGCTTCATGATCCAGGGCAGTAATACGCTCGTGACCGCGCACTATCACGGATCGAATGGCGCCATCACCATGGCTTATATGGGCCTGTTTTATCTGTTGCTGCCCAAGCTCGGTTTTTTGGAACCGAGGCGCAGGCTGGCGAACATTCAGGCTCATGCTTTCGGTATCGGACAGTTTCTTCACGCGGTTGGTCTGGCCTGGGCGGGTGGCTACGGCATGCAACGTAAGGTCGCCGGAAGTGCGCAAAGTCTTGATAATATCCAGCAGACCGCCGGCATGGCACTGATGGGTATTGGCGGGCTGATCGCCGTGGTCGGCGGGATTCTCTTCCTTGTTGTGGTGATTCGCGCAATGTGCTGCGCGGGAAGTTCGAATGCAACCGGCCAGGGTGCTCAATAAATGCCAATCAGGGCTTTGTCCGTGTGCGATGAGCGCGCGTCCATATATTTCAGGCCGATGAGGGAGGATAGATAGCATGATCATGGGTTTTTTGACCAATGCCGCGGGCACGCTGGTGCCGGCCCTGCTGGCCTGCGCCATCACATACATTTTTTTGATAACGATTACGGAACGTAGCCTGGCGTATCGCCATCTGCTCGTGGCACTCCTGATTACATGGCTGATGTCGACGGTGGCTGGATACATCGTCATAGCAAGAAATTTTATTTATGTCGCCATCGCTTTTTCGGTCCTTGGCACATTTCTTTTGCTCCGAGGCACAAAGAAGAAGGACAAACCGGATGAACCGGAATAAGCCGGCCATGGAATGCTTCGGTCTGAGGTTTTCTCTAAGCCACGCAAGTTGTCGCACTGATGGCTGAATCCAGATTGTTCCGATCTCTGGTGTTGATCAGCCTGGCGGCGAGTCTTGCGCTCATTATCACCAGTTCGCTGATGCATGTCGGCAATGTGGGCATGGGAAGCCCGGACTGGCCCGCCGCTTACGGCCTGATCGTCGAGCATGGGGCTTCAACCGAGGCAGCGGCGCAGGTCTCCTCGGCCTATTTGCCCATAGCGGCCATCGATCGCGCCCACCGGGCCATTGCCAGCACCCTGCTGGTGCTCATCATCGCTGTGTGCATGGTGGCCCTGCGCCAGCGTAAGACGTCAGCCCTGTCGCCGTCCGTGCCGTTGATGGCCCTTGGCCTGTCCCTTTTCCTGGCGCTTCTTGGCGTGTGGTTCGGTTCTCCGCTGCGCTATCCGGCGGTGGTGATCCTCAACCTGACCGGCGGCATTGGTCTACTGGCCCTGTTTTGGTGGCTGGCGCTGGATATCTATGCCGGCCGAAATGCGGGGACAGAGCGGGCTGGGAAGATCAGAAAATGGGCTGTCGCCGGCCTGCTCGTATTAACCGTCGAGATTGTGCTGGGGGCATGGACGGATGCCTATTATGCGGCGCTTGCGTGCGCGAGTTTTCCGGATTGCCATGGGCAGTGGTGGCCTGGCATAAAACTGTGGGAAGGGCTGGCCTTGCTGGGCACCCTTGACCTGGATGCACATGGCCGGGTTATCACTGATCAGGGGGTGGCTGCGGCCATCCACATGGCCCACCGGCTTGGGGCGCTGCTGGCCTTTGCCGTTATCGCCTGGATTGGCATCAAGGCATGGGGCATGGGCGGGCGATGCCGGATTGCGGGGATGGCGGTGCTCGCCCTTCTTGTGATTCAGACCGGACTCGGCATTGCCGCCGTGCTTGGCGATCTGCCCATGCTGGTGGTTGCTTCCCATAGCAGCCTGTCCGCCTTAATGGTCGCAAGCATACTTACCCTTGCCCATCGCGGCTGGTGCGGGTCAGCGGCCGTATAAATGAATGGGCGAATAAAGTGGACCTGATCACACACGGCGTATTGGGCGCCGTCGCATCGCAGGGCCTTGCCAGAAAGCATCAGATTGGCATTGCCGCCGCTATTGGCTTTGCTGCTGCAATGCTTCCTGACGCGGATGCATTGATTCAATCGGCTAAGGATCCTTTGCTCCGGCTTGAATATCACCGCCAGTTTACGCATGCGCTCATTTTCATTCCCGTGGGCGGGCTCATCGCAGCCGGCATTCTGTGGATGCTCCTCAGGCGCAGGGTGTCTTTTGTGAGGCTGTATTTGTTCGCAACGGCGGCCTATGCGACAGCCGGTATTCTCGATGCCTGCACCAGCTATGGGACGCAATTGCTTTGGCCATTCTCGGATGAAAGGATTGCCTGGAGGATTGTATCGATTGCCGACCCGCTGGTGACGCTCACTCTGATCTGCGCCGTGGCCCTTGCCATTGTCAAGAGGAGCAAAGTGCCGGCCGGGATCGGACTGGTCCTTGTTATGTGTTACCTGCTCGCTGGCGTGTTTCAGAGGGGTGAGGCCGAGCAGGCGGCATATGCCGTGGCCGGGCAGCGGGGACACACGATTGAAAAGATCGAAGTCAAGCCGAGCCTTGGCAATTTGCTGCTTTGGCGGTCGGTGTATAGGACGGGAGACTCCTATTATGTTGATGCCATTCGGATCGGGATTGGCTCGGAGGCAAGGATATATCCGGGTGGGAACGTCAGTGTATTTCATGGCGGGGAGGCCTTTCCCGGTTTGAAACAGGATTCGGTCCTTTACCGGGATATCCAGCGGTTCAGTAAATATTCGGATGGCTTTATTGCCCAGCATCCGGATCGGCCATCCGTACTGGGCGATGTGCGTTATGCCATGTTGCCAAATAGCCTCCGGCCGCTGTGGGGAATCATAGTCAACGCTTCCGAACCCGAGCAGCATGCTGACTACAAAGACTTCAGGAATATGAATGATGACACTGTGCAGATGTTTGTTGGAATGCTTTCCGGCAAGCCAGCTTCATCTAAAGTCAGTGTAGCACCTGGCTGATGAGGCCTGCCGAATGAGCAGCAAATTGATCGAGCGCATATGAAGCTAGAGGAGAGACGGAAATGAGTGCGAAGAAAATAATTTTAATCATCGCTGGGGTGGTGACGGTCTTGATGTTCTTGTTCCCACCCACGATATTCTTTATCAAGGAGGCCGCCGATCAGCCGGCGGCATTCCGCTTTGAATACATGTTTATTTTTTCCATACCCGAAGAGGTCAGGATTAATGGGATTCTCCTGCTATCGCAATGGTTCGGCCTTTTGCTTATCACCGGCATCATCATGTCGTTTTTCCCTTCTTCGGACCCAACGCGTATCAACAAAGCGACCGACAAGCCTGCGGAGAATGCCGCTAGTGAAAAGGGCAAAGCGGAGCAGGATGCCCGCTGATTGCGGGGGCTAAATCAAATCATGAATGGGCCTCGGTATTAACTTGGATATGCTGGAACACCGACATGTAAGCACGAATACTTACCCAGGACCTTCAGGGGGCATGATAATCTTTCCGCGCAGCTGGCTGGCCCACAAGCGATAAACGTTATACGATACCCGTTCTTATGGCGTTAAGGATGGGGGGGCGTTTGAGCGAACAGGAAATCATTTCAACTTTGCGTGGCCTTGCGCTGTTCAAGATCATCGATGATGAACACCTTGAGTATCTTGCCCGGCATTCGAAAATCCTTGATCTGGAAAAGGACGCTTTCATTTTTCACAAGGGCGATCCCTGTAATGGCTTATATGTCATCATACAGGGGAAAGTCAAAATCATCTTTCTTTCAGCCGATGGCAAAGAGCATGTGGTAAGGATCGCGTCCACGGGCGACCATTTTGCCGAGGCGGTGATGTTCATTGACAAACCGCTTCCTGCCGCTACCCAGACTATTACCGATGCCAGGGTTCTGTTCGTTGCCAAGGATGCTGTCATGCAATGTATCGAGGAGAGTCCGATATTTGCCCGCAAGATGCTGGCGGGCTTGAGTTTCCGACTGCATCAGCTTATCTCGGAGCTGGAATCCATCACACTGTACTCAAGTATGCAGAGGGTGATCGGCTATCTACTGCAAAACGAGCAGCCTGTTGATACCGAGTATCATGAAGCCGATGTGACTTTGCCAGTAAGCAAGGCCATCATTGCGTCCCACCTCAATCTCACGCCCGAGACCCTTTCCCGCGTGCTACACAGCCTGAATGAGAAGGGCCTGATTAACCTGGATGGTAAGGTTATTCATATCAGCAGTGTTGAGAAGTTGCGCGCTTTCGGCTAAACGACGGGCTCAGGCCTTGAGCACGGCATAAGCCTGATGCTCCCCATTGGTCCAATGTGAACCAAATGGTGAAAATGGCTAAGGAAGCGCTGATTAATTCAGTGCTTCCACGCAGCCTGTAGTGTAGATATGTACGACCCTCTCGGACAAGTTATGAACTAGGGGGTATCCATCATGAATCAGGAACAGCGAGAGATTCAAAGGAAGATGCGTGTTTTGGAGCATGCAGAGAGGATCGGGACTGTTCGTAAAACATGCCGCCACTTTGGCATAGCACGGTCAGTTTTTTTATCTCTGGAAGAATGCCTACCTTAAAGAAGGCGAGACTGGGCTAGTGAGGAAGAAACCTGTTGCCCATCATCATCCCAACCAAACGTCACCAGAGATTGTGGAGAAGGTTCTTTATCTGCGGCGTAAATATCACTTGGGATCAATACGGATAGTTTGGTATCTGGCCCGCTATCACGACATTCAAATCTCCGATGCTGGAGTCTATCGAATCCTTAAACGCAATGGCCTTAATCGCCTTCCACGCAACAAAGGACGCCGTGCAGTCCACACCAAGCGATACAACAAACAGGTACCTGGGATCACATCCAAGTAGACGTGAAATTCCTTTCGTTTGCTGGGAAAAATGGCAAATCACTTTGAGGAGTTTCTTCCGACTATAAAAAGGGGTGAAATCGGCCCTTCTTGCTGTTACGGCGCTGTTACACGATTAATGCACTAGGAGCGCTGAGGCAGGTTAGTTAAATATCCACTTTGTTTTCAATGAGATCAATGGTCGGGATGAGAGGATTTGAACCTCCGGCCCCTGCCTCCCGAAGACAGTGCTCTACCAGGCTGAGCTACACCCCGAATATCTTGAAAGCGCCGGTTGACGCTGCGCGCGGATCATAAAGATAGGCACAAGGCGGCGCAAGCTCAGGATTCTCTGAATAAGTCAGAGCATCCGTGCGGCCCATGAACGGGCCGTCCAATTTCTCAGGAGAGAGAAATTGGACGGGTGAAGCCCGCCTGCAAGGTGAACGGCAGGATGCCGCGAATCAATATCGAACTCGCAAGTGTTTGATAGTGCAAGAAAAGGAAAAATCACACTTTTCCCTTTTCGTGCTGAACAAGTGGATGGAGTATTTGTTCAGAATACCCCTAATACAACCTTCTGGCTGAAAAGTCGGCAAGCTCGGCCAGAATCTCCTGCGCCTCGCTATCCACCCCTTGCGGCAGGCATCGCTTGGCGCGCTCGGCATATGATGCCGCCACCGACTGGCAATACTCCACGCCGCCCTCTTTTTGCACGGCTTGCCTCACCCACTCACGCTCGCCCTTGGCATGCTCGCCACGCTCGGCGATTTCCTCGACCTTGGCGGTCAGCGCATCATTGGCTCGCATGGCATGGATTAGCGGCAGGGTGATTTTACCTTCTTCGAGGTCGTGGCCCACCGGCTTGCCCACGGTTTCGGCATCGGCGGTATAGTCCAGAGCGTCATCCATGAGCTGAAAGGCCACTCCCAGACACAGGCCAAACTTTTTCATGCGCTCGACTTCCTCAGCGCTACGTCCGGCGACACGCGCGCCGATCTCCGATGACGCAACGAATAGGATGGCGGTTTTGCGCTCTATAACTTCCAGGCACTCCGACTCATCCATCTCCAGGTGAAAGGTCTTGGCCAGTTGCAGCACCTCGCCCTCCGCCAGCGTGCTGGTGACACGTGAAAACAATTGCAGAATATCGGCATCGCCATCGCTGACGATCAGATGTAACGCACTCGCGAACAGGAAATCGCCAACCAGTACGCTTGCCTGGTTGCCCCACACGCCCTTGGCCGACGGCTGGCCGCGGCGAAGGTGCGCCTCATCCACCACATCGTCATGCAACAATGAGGCGGTGTGCAGGAACTCGACAACAACGGCCAGGGGGATGTGCCGCTCATCGCTATAGCCGAACAGGCGGGCCGACAGCAGGCATAATAAGGGTCTGAGCCGCTTGCCGCCGCTGCCAATAATAAAGTTTCCCATGGCGGGGATCATAGGCACATCGGTTTCCAGGTTGTGCCGGATCGTGTCGTCCACACGGCGCATGTCGTCGCGGCAAAGTTTCTGAGCGCGGGCAAGAGGATTAGAGAGCAGAGCCTGATTCACAATCAAGCATCGTAAGGGTGCAGCCATCAGCGTCAAGCCAAACCCATGCATGCGCATCATGGATCATTCGGTTATGCCGTGGCTGCTCTCTACATAGCAGGGTGAAGGCGCTAACATGCCTGCATGGAAGTGATTCTGGCTTCGCGCTCTCCTCGGCGGCTGCATCTGTTGCGCTCCGCCGGCCTTTCGGTTGAGGTGCGCGCACCTGGCGCGGACGAAACGCAGGAGCCGGGTGAAGATGTGAAAGTGTTGGTGCGACGTCTGGCTGCCGCCAAGGCGGCCACGCAGGCTCAAGCGAAGCTCCCGGTGATTGGCGCGGACACGCTGGTGGTCATCGATAACGAGCCCATCGGCCAGCCACGAGATCGCCAGCACGCCAAGCATATGCTGAAGCGCCTGGCGGGCAGGGAGCATGAGGTCATCACCGGCGTCTGCGTACGGCTTGGCGATGCTCATCGGACGGATGTGGTCAGCACATCGGTTCGCTTTCGTCCCATGCAGGAGAGGGAGATCGAAACCTACCTCGATTCCAACGACTACCTGGACAAGGCAGGGGCCTATGCCATTCAGGATGGCGCGGCCAGTTTCGTCGAGGCAACCCATGGGCCGCTGGATAATGTCATCGGATTGCCGGTGCATCGCACCATGCAGATGCTCGGGGAGGTCGTTGGCGTATGAGTATTGAGCTACTGGTCAACGTGACGCCGCGCGAAGCGCGGGTGGCTCGGGTGGAAAACGGCCTTGCCGAGGACATTTATATCGAAAGGGAGCGTGAGCGGGGCCTGAGGGGAAACATCTACAAAGGCCGCGTGCAGCGCGTGCTGCCGGGCATCCAGGCGGCATTTGTCGATATCGGCCTGGCCAAGGCCGGTTTTTTGTATGCCGGAGACATTGCCGTGCCAGCTGAAGACATAAACGGCCTGGTTGAAACCTCCAATTCCGAGACCGAGTCACACGACGACGAGCAGGAACAGGCGCCGCCCAGCCGCCGCAACGTACCGCCCATTGCTGACCTGCTTAGAGAGGGCCAGGAAATCGTCGTGCAGGTGTCCAAGGATCCGATTGCCCAGAAAGGGCCCAGGCTTACCAGCGCCATTAGCCTGGCCGGCCGCTATCTGGTTTACCTGCCTAATATCCAGCACGTCGGCATCGCCCGCCGCATCGAGTCGCTTGAGGAACGGGAACGGCTGCTGGAGATTGGCCAGGCGCTGGCGCCGGAGCACGGCGGGTTGATCATGCGCACCGTTGCCGAGGATCGCCATTTGTTCGATTTCCAGCAGGATCTGGATTTTCTCACGCGCTTGTGGAGTGATATCGATCAGCGTCTGCAGAAGGCTGGCTCGGCGTCTCTGGTGCATATGGAGTTGAACCTGTATCTGCGCGTCATGCGCGACTATGTCGATGATGAAGTCGAAAAGATTCATGTCGATTCGCGTGACGCTTACCAGCGCATGAAGGCCTTTGCCAATCAGTTCATGCCGGAAGTGGCCAAGCGTTTGTATTATTATCCCGGCCAGCGCCCCCTGTTTGATGTCTATGGCGTGGAGCGGGAGCTCGAACGCGCCCTGCTGCGGCAGGTGAAGCTGAAATCCGGCGGCTCGATCGTAATCGACCAAACCGAGGCGCTGACCGCCATCGACGTCAATTCCGGCTCGTTCGTCAGTTCGCGCAACCTTGAGGAAACAAGCCTGAAGACCAATCTTGAGGCGGTGTATGAGCTTGTCCATCAATTGCGTATCCGCAACATTGGCGGCGTGATCGTGGTGGACTTCATCGATATGCAGGAGGAGGAAAACCGCCAGCGCCTGTTGCAGGTGCTCAAGGAAGCCCTGTCCAAGGACAAGTCCAAGACGCATGTGGTGCAGCTTTCGCAGCTGGGCTTGGTGGAAATGACGCGCAAGCGCACGCGCGACTCCCTCGGGCGGGTGCTGCTGCGCAACTGTCCGCATTGCGAAGGCATTGGACATATCAAGAGCCTTACCACGATCTGTTATCAGGTCTTCCGCGAACTGGTGGCTGAGGCCAGAGCCTATCCCTGCAACACGCTGACCATCATCGCCCACCCCGACCTGATCGACCTGTTGCTCGGGGAGGAAAGCGAGGGTATTGCCCAGGTCGAGTCCTTTCTTGGCAAGGCGGTCAGCCTGAAAAGCGATGCCGATCTAGCGCCGGAGAATTACGAGATCGTCCTGGTCTAGGGCCTTTTAACACTAATCCACCTTGCACTCTCCTTTGCATCTGTATGTTCACATTCCATTCTGCGTGCACAAATGCGCCTACTGCGACTTCAATTCGCATGTGCGCGCCAGCCATCCGTGGCAGGCGTACCGGCGGGCTCTTCTCGCGGAACTTGCTTATTGGGCTGGCCAGCCGCAATTTGCTGAACGGAAACTTGCCAGCGTGTTTTTCGGCGGCGGAACGCCGTCGCTGGCCCCGGCTGATATTGTCGCCGGCCTGCTGACGGAAGCCGAAAGGCTGTTCGGATTCGAGCCGGACATAGAAATCAGCCTGGAGGCAAATCCAGGCGCAACCGAGGCCGGACGCTTCGCCGAATACCGTAGTGCCGGCGTCAACCGGCTTTCCATTGGCGTACAGAGTTTCAACGATCAGGAACTGGAATGGCTGGAGCGCATCCATTCAGCCGGGGAGGCCGCGCAGGCCTATGCGATGGCGAGAGAGGCGGGGTTTGACAACATCAATATTGATCTGATCTATGGCCTGCCGGATCAACAGCCTGAAAGCTGGCTGCGTAGCCTTGAGCGGGCCATCAGCCTCGGTCCGGAGCACCTGTCCTGTTATCAGTTAACGGTCGAGCCGGGCACGCGCCTGGCTGCCCAGCATGCCAAACAGCCTTTGCGACTGCCACAAGACGAGCCCGCCTTGCGTTTTTTCACCACCACCCGCGAACGGCTCGATCAGGCCGGCTTCGATGCATACGAGATTTCCAATTTCGCCCGGCCCGGCAGGCGCTGCCGGCACAACGACGGCTACTGGCTGTATCACGACTACATCGGCATCGGGGCGGGGGCCGCCGGCAAGTGGGATGCCGAAGATGGTGGCGTGCACCGCTATTCGAACATACGTTCGCCGGAGAAATATATGGCGAAGGTTGAAACATCCGGTTTTGCCGCCGAGGACGTCGAGCACCTGACATCGGAAAAGGCGGCTGCCGAGGCCGTGTGGCTGGGCCTGCGGCGGAAGGATGGAATTGACCGTGAACGCTTCAGGGCTCGCTTTGGCGTCGATGCGTGGGAACGCTTTGCCCCCGAGTTATCAGAATGGCAAGCAAGCGGCCATCTGGAACTCACGGATCAGGAATTTCGCCTGACCTCAAAGGGCGTCGTGATGGCCGATGCCATTTCAGAGGCGGCGTTGTGAGAAGCAGCTAATAATCAGCTAACTAGAATACTGCCCCGCATTGTCTCATTCTCATAACTGAAATTGTTTTATAAAAACCTGTGCCGCGAGGTAAATCAGTGCTGAGGCAGCAAAGCAGACGATTAGCATTAATGGAGATAGCGAATGATGCACTTTCTGATCATTTTGAAGCAGTTCATTCATCAAGGAGCGTACCTTCTCAAGAACATATGTCCCACAAAGCAATAGCATTACAACCGTCTCGGAACCCCCTACTGAGAAAAGTTTCTCTTCGCCAGAAGATGCCATTGGCACAAGCCAATGCTCGATCATCCAAATTACGCCTATTGCGGCGAGAGCTGCAGCGATGGGAGGTATTATTTTATCCATTTTGGATCGCTTTAAATGTTCTTATCTACTGAAGCCAACAAATATTGAAAATAGGATGAATAATTCATAGCTGAGTAAAAAGGCGGCAGTGTAATAAATAAACTTTTGCATAAAACTGCGCCCATCGTTTCTGGCCTCGCGAAAGAGAAGCCAGATTGCAAATACTGCAACTATGACAGCGAATACCAGTGCCAGGATCGCGAGCTGAATTTGAGGTGCTATGTCTACAAATTTGGCCTCTAAAGAAGCAAAAATGAGTATGCCAGTTAAGTACGCGAGATAAACATTATGATTGACCCCGACGCTTGAACTACTTTCAATTGGAGGGTGCCGCCTCAGGGACAATGCCAAGGAATTCCACTGCCACGTGCTCATTGTCTGGCGATCGTTAGTAGATGACCTTCCAGAAGCACGGAGATCACAATGGCTCAGCACTTCTTTTCTCTCTGGACGATATTCAGGAAGAGCCGCATGCGTAGCTGCAGCGCTATTCCAGATATTTGAGGCTGGAGATATTGACTCGATAATTGCTTGAAGCTCCAAATGTTCCACGCGATCCGAAGCTGATGTCTTTTTAAGAACTAATTTCCACATATGTTCAATTAGTCTCTCCATTATTATCTCCGCAAGTCACAGTGTATTTACCGCGCATAAGCGACATAAAATTGTACATTTGGTCAGCCAACGCCGACAATATGAATAGGTGAAAACCATTATTTAGACGATTGGTCGATAATGTGTCGACACACAAAAACCCAATAAGGTCAAATTTTCTTTTTCTTTCTGCTTTCTCTTCGCTCTTAGTTAGCGCCCTAATTGGAATAATGAGGGTACTGTTATAGAATCTTATAAAATGGGCTCGTTGATTAGTATATCCGTTTGCTTTTTGCGATTTTCCTAAGTTGGGGGAATAAAAGTGGGATGGTAGCCCATCCTCCCGCTCGGCCAATGCTTGATCAAACCCAGCATTTTCGCCAGAACCTACTGCATACTTATGCCGCTCCGGGAAGTCGCGATTACTAAGCTCCAGGCTGCGAACATACGTATGCGCGTAGCAGCTTTCGTTTTCTGTAGTCACTAATTTCAATGTGACCATGCAGTTTCTGTTTAGAACTCGGGTGAATATGCAGGCAATTCATTGGCATACGGCTTTTAGCGTCGTCTCTTCCTCTACAAGCAATATCTCTGCGTCGTTAACGGGATCATCCCCACAAAACAACTCACTTAGCTTATCTTTGTATAAGTTATTAATTTCGTAGAAGACTTCTGATATCCCACGCAGAGCAATATTTTCAACTCTAACCTTTATCGAATAGATATAGCCTGCAAAGAGGAGTAACAGCGCTCCCGAAAAGAAAGCATATCTTAATACGCCATCCCCCTTTGCGGTGTTATTTGACATCAGCCAGATGAAAGCAGAAAAACTAAGTAATATTGTAGTGACAATAATCCAAGGATTAGTGGCAACTGCATGAAGCTTGTTTGTGCTATATCGCATTATTAGTTCTTTACAGAAAAGTCCTAATATTGTGGATGGTTAAAAGCATTGTCCCGCCCCCAGCAAAACTTTACCTGATGTTCCCAGCTTAGCAAACTATATCTACTAGTTGCCACCAGAGCGGCGTTTGACCGAGCAGGCCGATGCATCCATCATCGCCGCGCAGTGCCGATGCGCTGCCAATTCAACAATAATGCGAGGCAGTTTTGACTTCATTTTTTTCCAGGCTGGCCAAGGGTCTTAGCCGCAGCCGCGACAATCTGGCGCAGATGCTGCCAGTGGGCGAAAAGGTCGAGCTTTCCGACGCCGAATGGACGGATATCGAGGACGGCCTGATCCTGGCCGACTGCGGGGCCGAGCTGGCCGAGGAACTGGTGGCCAAGGCCAGGCGGAATCGCCGTGATCCACTCGGAGCGCTCAAGGCGGCCATGCGCGAAGCGTTTACCGCAGCCCCCGACATACGCTGGCCGGACGAAGGGCCGTTGGTGTTGCTGGTGGTGGGCGTCAACGGCACGGGCAAGACCACAACCATCGGCAAGCTGGCTACCCTGTTTCGCCACGACGGAAAGAGCGTCTTGATCGCCGCTGCTGATACCTTCCGAGCCGCCGCTGTCGAGCAGCTTTGCGTCTGGGCCGAGCGGGCGGGGGCGGATGTTGTGCGCCAGCAAGCCGGCGCCGATCCGGCGGCGGTGGCCTATGACGCCATCAGCCGTGGTGTGGCGCGGGATTATGACGTGGTCATCGTCGATACGGCCGGGCGGGTGCAGACCGACCGTGGCCTGATGGACGAGCTTGCCAAGGTGCGGCGCGTGGTCGGCAAGGCGCTCGATGGCGCGCCGCACGAGGTCTGGCATGTGGTGGACGGCGGCACCGGCCAGAACGCCATCGTGCAGGTGGAACGCTTCAAGGAAGTGGCTGGCACTACGGGCTTGATCGTCACCAAACTGGACGGCACGGGCAAGGGCGGCGTGGTGGTGCAACTGGCGCGGCAATTTGGCCTGCCTATCCGTTACGTGGGCGTCGGCGAAACCCTGGAGGATATGCTGCCATTCGACGCCGATGACTTCGTCGGCGGCCTGGTTCCGGACCGGATGGAGTAGGAGAAATCGGACGTATTTTTCCGTATCAAGCTTGCGCAAATCAGGCTGATGCGTAGCGTTCCCCATCCTTTTCAAGTCATGCTTCGGAGTTAAGCCATGCCTGCCATTAAGCGAGCCCTGATCAGCGTTTCCGACAAGACGGGGGTGGTCGAATTTGCCCGCGCGCTTGCCGGGCGCGGCGTAGACATCCTGTCCACTGGAGGTACGGCCAAGCTGTTGCGCGAAGCAGGCATCGAGTGCCGCGACGTTTCCGATTACACCGGCTTTCCCGAGATGATGGACGGCCGTGTCAAAACGCTGAATCCGAAGGTGCACGGCGGCATCCTCGCCAGGCGCGATAATGAGGGCGACCTGGCCTCGATGCGCGAGCACGGCATTCTTCCAATTGACCTGGTTTGCGTGAATCTGTACCTGTTTCGCCAGGCCGTCGCCAAAGAGGGCTGCACCGTTGACGATGCGATCGAGAACATCGACATCGGCGGCCCGTGCATGGTGCGCGCCGCCGCCAAGAATCATAAGTTCGTCGCCATCGTCGTTGATCCATCCGATTACGACATGATCATTAGCGCCATGGCTGCTGATTCATTGGACGAAGGCATGCGCCGCGCGCTCGCCACCAAGGCCTTCGCCCACACGGCGGCCTACGATGGCGCCATCGCCAACCATTTTTCGGCCCTGAACCCCGATGGCAGCAGGCGCACATTCCCGGACATCCTTACCCGCCAGTTTATTAAGACCACGGATGAGTTGCGCTACGGCGAGAACCCACACCAGTCGGGCGCGTTTTACGCCGATCCCGAGGATGAAGGCGTGTCGCTGGCCGATTGCGAGGTTTTGCAGGGTAAGGCACTGTCCTACAACAACATCGCCGATGCCGATGCGGCCTTCGCCTGCGTGCGCGACTTCGCCGGCAATGCGGCGGTGATCGTCAAGCATGCCAACCCTTGCGGCGTGGCCGTGGGCAAGGTGCAATCAGAAGCGTATGAGCGGGCGCGCGCCGCCGATGCCGTCTCCGCCTTCGGTGGTATCGCTGCCTTCAATCGGCCGCTGGAAACTGCAACGGCGAAACTAATTGCCGAAACCTTCATGGAAGTCGTGATTGCACCAGGCTTTACCGACGATGCGCGCGATGCTCTCGCGGCGAAAAAGAATCTGCGCCTGCTGCTTGCTCCTTCAGCTGAACCGGTCACCGGCGGGCTGGAGTTCAAGCGCGTGAACGGAGGCCTGCTGGTGCAGCAGCGCGATGCGCATCTGCTGGCGCGCGATGCATGCAAAGTGGCCACCCAGCGAGCGCCGAGTGACGAGGAATGGAACGACATGCTCTTTGCCTGGTCGGTAGCCAAGCATGTGAAATCCAATGCCATCGTGTTTGCCAAGGGCGGCGTGACGCTGGGCTTGGGAGCCGGGCAAATGAACCGAGTGAACTCCACCCGCATCGCCGCCCATCATGGCGGTGAGGCCATCAAGGGATCAAGCGTGGCATCGGATGCATTCTTCCCGTTCCGCGATGGTGTCGATGCATTGGCTGAAGCAGGCGCGACGGCGGTGATCCAGCCCGGCGGATCGGTGCGCGACGAAGAAGTGATTGCGGCAGCCGATGAGCATGGGCTAGCCATGATCTTTACCGGCATTCGCCATTTCCGCCACTGATCAAGGTTCTTTTCCCCCATAGTTACGTTGTTCGCAGCTTCTCGGATGCTCACGTATCAGTCATACGATGTGCGCCTCGAAGAGCTCTCGCCTTGCTCTGAAGGAAAATCCCATGCGATCGAAACAACTTTTTGAACAAAAAAACCCGCTCAATGAAGCGGGCTAACGTAATCTATCTGGATGTCAGAATTCATTGGCTAAGAGGTAAACTGCCCATCCTCCAAGAGCTAATGGGAAGAACAGCTCTATAGTCAGCCATCGTAAGTTTTGACTTCGAAGCATCAGATTGAATCGTTGGTCAAATCGTTCGAGTGAACTTGGGATTCGAATTGCTGTAAGAGTTGATTCTACTTTTTCGAGCCTATTTTTCAGATCTTCTATATTTATACGAATATCCCTAAAAGATTGGATCACTGTCATAAGGTTGGGGTCGTTCTTTAGAATGGATTCTTCAACTCGCTTTTCCCATGCGGCGAGCTTTTCGTCCGTTTTTTCAAGTGGCTCTGAGAGAGATGTGATTCGGGAAGCTTCACCTTTCCACCAATTATAAAGTGTCGACTGGCGAGGATCTGATGGATAGTCACCATGTTCACTTGCAATTGTTCCGGTTGTTACAAAGGCAACGCGTGTACCGGTAAGTCGAGCGCCCCATTCAAGCCAGTTATCAGCACTTCCCCAAAGGAAGTGAATTAGAAGGTAGGCGTTGACGATGAGAAGCCCTTTTCGAACCAACTCGTCAGACAAACCTTGGAACCGAACACCGAGGACCGAAGATGTAGGATCAATTGTAAGGCCACCAACAACTACGCCGATGGAAATAAGGCTTACGATGATCAGCAAGCTTCGTACTCGTCTCATATAGTCGGTGAATTCTGGCATCAGAGGTTCACCGAGAGCTTTTTGAACCTTGGCGATATCGGGTTCCGGCATGTGCAACTCCTAAGGTGGTATCGTTTAAGGTTTAGCGAGCCTCGGGAGGAAAGCTCCGTTTAACGTATCTCACCTATTTGGTTTCTTTATTATATCAACACGAATCGGTATCAAGAAGTTGGCGCTATCGGGCGTTATGAAGGATTCGAACTTGGCTTTGGCGGCTGCGTCGAGCTCGGGCGAAAGCCGATGGTCTAATAAAGGGGACGCTACCCTTTTCCGATTAAAGGGTGGCGTCCCCTTTTAGCCCCACTAAATTAAAAAATTCCATAATGATATGCCCCCTCTATGACACCGCTCGTGTAATATCCATTCAAACCCTTGAATCCTCCCTTCGCGAAATACACCTTCAATTCAGGATTCTGGCTCATTGCTCGGTTTACATTTTTTACTAACTGATCATCGGCATTCTTCACAAGAACACCACGAAATCCTGCAGTCAGAGGAAAAATGTCGTTCCCACTGTCACCGCAAAATACAATATCTTCTTTCGCAACACCGTACTCCTCAGCCACATACTCCAGGGCAGTCTGCTTGGTGGCACTGGCGGGCAGGAAATCAAGCAATCCTTTACCATTCTGGGAGTCATAGCTGTAAATGATAACTTCATCAAATTTTCCCTTGATCAAGGCTTCAATATTTCTTAACACCTGATCTTTTATTTCATGGTTAACATAATAACTTTGCTTGAACTGGTTTAAATGCTCACTTTCCTGTTCTCGTATACCCTCTACCCCGGCAACCGCATCATTTATTGCCCCGGCATCCCACTTTGGGCTTTCTCCTTTGACATGCTCAATCCAGCCCTCATCAAAGTGCCATTCACCATGCTCAAATTTTCGTATCGAGGTGCCGACATCGCCGCATAAAATATTGGGGTGCCTGACCCCATATTGATTGATCGCCTGCTCGGTGAGGGCAAGATTTCGCCCCGTCACATAAACGACGAATACCTGGTTTTGCTCCGTCAAGTCATTAAATAGCTCAATGGCCTCACTATCATGTTCCCAGCCACCATTGGGCAACAGTGTTCTATCTAAATCTGTAGCTAATATTTTCATATAGGTCCTCTACAAAATATCAATCCAGCTCATGTATTCTCGCCTAAGAATACGCCATCACCTTTTCATCCTTGGCATTTTCCTTGTGTGTAACGCTAAAGCTATAGTCGCGCAAGTCAGCAACCAACATCGCAGTACACTCCTGATTTTCCCAGGTTAAGTGCAGGCGGTGCTCATCGGTACTGCCAACCTTCAATTCACCGTCAAACGCAGGCGATGTATTCCGTAACCTCATGAGCTCCAGCTGGTCTCGCACAACTGATCGCTTGAGTCCTTGCTCGATATCGTTGGTGGTGAGTGTTGTGCGATTGATTTCTTTATGACCCGCCGTACCGCCACTGTCCGCAGCTGCGTAATCGTTCTTGCCGGCGAACAGATCCAGGTACCACACCTGTGGTATGCCTGGCATGAACATTTGTATGGCACGGGCAAGGCGCAACTTTTGCTCGTCATCCCCCAGCGCACTGAAGAACGTCGCATTGACCTGGTAATACGATATTTTCTTGCCATCCGGGCCATACAGGTTTTTTACTCTTCCCCCCCTGTCAATAATTCGATCAACAACTGCATCGATCTCTTCATCGCTTAACAATCCTTCTCTTCGGACGCCGTCATTATCTTTTCCCTTTAAATCAAGCACAGGAATGCCGTCATGACAGCCAAGCATGTTGATCGTTTTGATGTCTTTCTCCATTAGTTCGTTGATCCAGCGCAGCAGATGCCTGTTAGTGCCCCACTCCAGGGCATGAATAACCAAACCGGGAAAGAAAAAGTCATAGATAGGAAATCCTTTGTCGGCCACTTCCTCATGAAGCCCATTACCATACTCAGAATGTATTTCAGGCAGGAGTGTCAGCTCATACTTCTCGGCTATGCCTTGCAGCCTTTCCAGGTATCCCCAGGTACCAGGTTTATTGAAGAAATTGGTCTCACCCGGCTCCTTGTGCAAATAGGCGAAGGCATCGAGCCTGACAAGCTTGCCGCCGTGGTTATGTAACTTCTTTAGGGTTTCATCATAAAAATCCCAGACCTCCTGCGATTGCGCGTTCAGATCCATTTGTCCCAGATATTTACGGTTATTTTCCACAACGGAAACAACATCTTCCTTGAGGTGGCCATATTCGCCTAAATCGATTTCACTAATATCCTGCTTCGCACTCAATACATCATTCAGGATCGCCGCAATATTTTCCGCGTTTTCGTGTGTGAGCTCTTCAATCTGCAATGCATGGAGCAGATCGTGGGCGGCGACGTCGTGATAAGCGATCTCCTGATAAAACGTATTCCAATAAGGTCTGTCGGAACCATCCGGAAAGCGCACTTTCAATATTGGCAAGTCAGGCTTTCTCATGAAAAGCTTCTCGATATGCTCTTTATGGGGCATCACGTGACCATCGGCGCTCAACTCACCGTGCGAATCCCAGAATTCATTCCAATTAATAAAGAAGTTTTTATATTTTGATTTGTCGCCATTTTTTAACAGATCCTGAAACTGGGGCGAGCCTACCGAGAGATGATTCAAAACGAGATCGAACTTGAACATGACATTGAGCTCATGGAGTTGCTCCAAATCTTCCCGGGAAACAAGCTCATCATTGAGATCGTAATCAATAATCGAAAAGCCACGATCCAGATCGCTGTTAAAAATGGTGGGCAGGATGTAGAACAAGGAAAAAACATCTTTGAATTCCGGCATCTTGAGTATGTGGACGACATTAGCCAGCTTTGTGCCAATGCTGTCAGGGTACGCATTAAATATTACGCCGTTCGGCAAATCTATTTTTGTGGCCATACCTTCGAGCTCCTTAGCCTTCTCACGATTACCGGATATTTTTCTCAACCAAAAACTTGGGGTCAAGTCTTCAACGTTGAATCATCTCCCCTCCCTCTTGATTAATCAGCAACAAGACCAGGCAATTGATACCTAATAAGGCCCTTTCTTCGAGTCCGCGTGGGGATGGGGTTGGGAAACTACAGGCGAATCAGTCGGGATAAAGGGGACGCTACCCTTTTTGAACGGCCACAATGGCCGATACAGCCTTTGGATAAAGTTAGAACGGAACCTTTAGCAAATCAACCCGGATCGGCATCAGGAAGTTGGCGCCGGTGGGCGTCATGTGTGATTCGAACTTCGCTTTGACGGCTTCGTGAAGTTCGGGCGAAAGCTGATGGTCGGTGTGGGTAGCGCCGAGAATCTTGTTCTCAAAATCGGCAAAGTCATCGAAATGCATCGGTGAGTTGAAGAAGGTTTCGCAGGCCAACTCGAACAGCCCCGAATCGACCGCCCGTTTGATGGCCTCGAGGGCAGCAAGGCGCACCTGTTCCTCGTTGTGGAACATTTTCAGAATATCGTTGAACTCACCGGCGAAGATCGGTTCGGAGATGTAGGCAAAGCCGCCGGGCTTTAGCACCCGCGCAATCTCGGTCATCGCCTGATTCATCAAATCCAGTGGCACGTGATGCAGCGACTTGAACATGAAAGCGACATCGAAGCTGTCGACAGGAAACGGCACATCCTCGGCACCGGCCATGAGGAACTGCACATTGGGCAGGTCGGTGATCTGCTTGTGCAGGTTGTGCTGAATCTCGTCCACTTCCAGCGCCACCATGCTGCGGGCTTCACCTTCGCTGGCGATCAGGCGGGTGAGATCGGCCTTACCGCAACCGAGTTCCAGAATCCGCTTGCCGTCCAGTTGCAAGAGCTCATTCCAGATTTCGGGCTCAGGGCAGCAATGGGTGATGTTGGCTTCGGAAAGTTTCATAAGCGTGAACTTAGGTGGCATGCCGGAACTGCACAAGCGCCGCATTCTCCGTTATCGTTCGGACCTCTTTTTCGAACAGGGAGTTCCTGAATGAAAGTTCTCGTAGTCGGCGGTGGTGGCCGTGAGCATGCTCTGTGCTGGAAGCTGAAGCGCTCGCCGTCCGTAACCGAGGTGGTTTGCGCTCCGGGCAATCCAGGCGTTGCCAGGGATGCCAGATGCGTGCAGGTCGGGGCCGAGGATGTTGAGGGCCAGCTGCAATTGGTGCGCGATGAAAAACCTGATCTGGTTATCGTCGGCCCGGAAGCACCGCTGGTGGCGGGGCTGGCGGACAAATTGCGGGCCGAAGGGTTCGCCGTATTCGGCCCTGGACAGAAGGCGGCGATGCTGGAGGGCAGCAAATCGTTTTCGAAGAAGCTGATGCATGAGGCGCGGGTGCCGACCGCGCGCTTTGAAACCTACACCGATGTGGCGGAGGCCGAACACGCCGTGCGCGAATGGGGCGCGCCGCTCGTGGTCAAGGCTTCGGGGCTGGCCGCCGGCAAGGGGGTCATCGTCGCCCACGACGTTGAAAAGGCGGTGTCCGCCGTGCGCGATATGCTCTCGGGCAACTCGTTTGGCGAGGCTGGATCGCAGGTGGTAATTGAGGAGTTTCTGGAGGGCGAGGAGGCCTCCTGCCTGTTCATCGTCTCCGGCGATACGATTTTGCCGCTTGATTCCAGCCAGGATCACAAGGCCTTGCTGGATGGCGATCTGGGCCCCAACACCGGTGGCATGGGCGCGTATTCGCCCGCGCCGTGCGTCACGCCCGAGATTGCCGAAGAAGTGTTGGAGCGAATCGCCCGGCCGACCATCGCGGCTTTGAAGAAGCGCGGTATCGAATTCATAGGCACGCTCTATGCCGGCGTGATACTCACCAGGGACGGCGTGAAAACGCTCGAATTCAACGTTCGCTTCGGCGACCCCGAGTGTCAGCCGCTGATGTGTCGGTTGAAATCCGATCTGGGTGAAGTTTTGCTGGCCGCGGCCGAGCGAAGGCTGGAGGGCATATCCCTGGAATGGGATGAGCGTAAGGCGCTCTGTGTTGTTGTGGCCTCAGACGGTTATCCTGCCTCGTTTGAGAAGGGCCAACATATTGGCGAGCTGGATGCGGTCGAGGCGGCGGGGACCACCGTGTTTCATGCCGGCACGGCCGCGAAAGACGGCGATATCGTCAACAGCGGCGGCCGAGTGTTGGGCGTTACGGCGCTTGGCGGCGATGTCACTGAAGCGCAACAAGTTGTTTATAACGCGCTAAAAAAGCTGGATTGGCCCGGCGGTTTTTACCGGAGGGACATTGGCTATCGGGCTATTGCCCGCGAGGAGAATTGATATGGATTCGATCAAGGTGCTGATTCTGATGGGCAGCGCTTTGATTGGTCCGCAACATACTTCCTTGTATGTTGCTTGATTTGCGGAATAAAAGCGCGGTTTGATCCCGCTCGCTGAAGCCGCACATCCATGTGCGGAAAGGGGTGAATAGATGGAAAGTATTAAAGTATTAATTCTGATGGGCAGCAAATCCGATAAGCCGGTGATGGAAAGGGCTGAAGCGGCGCTTGATGCATTTGGCGTGCCTTATCGAACGCTGGTTCGCTCGGCGCATCGCACGCCGGAGGCAACCGTGCAGGCGGTGAAGGCCGCTGAGGCTGACGGCTGCCAAGTGCTTATCTGTGCCGCAGGCATGGCAGCACACCTGGCCGGCGTGGTGGCGTCGAAAACCGTCAAGCCCGTGATTGGCGTGCCAATCTCAGCCGGCGCTCTTCAGGGTCAGGATGCATTACTCTCCACGGTGATGATGCCGCCCGGCATGCCGGTGGCGACCGTGGCGATCAACGGCGCGAAGAACGCCGCACTTCTGGCTATTCAAATGCTTGCCCAGAATGATCAAGGGCTGCGCGATCAGCTCCTGGCGGATCGAGCCGCGCAGGCCGAGGCCATCCTCGCTGCCAACTGATTCCACTGCAATAAAGATACATGCGCTACGGGCAAGCCGTGGCCTTTCCCAGGGAGGCCTGCTTGCGCACTGCACCGGCACCGTCCCGGGGGTGGCGGCGCATCCGGGTAGAAGGCAAGCCATTGTTCGCCTGCAACGCTTCAAGCAGCGCAAGGGCCCTTTTTTGCTGTTGGCTGCCAGCCGCAAAGTGGCGGCATCCTGGGTGAGATATTGGACGCCGGCGCTGCGCCGGGCCATGCGAGCACATTGGCCCGGCGCTACGACCTTGGTCTTTCCGGCCCGGCCTGGCCTGCCGGCATGCAGCTACCAGCGGGGCAAGGCGGCGATACGCGTGGATGCCGATGCCAGCTGCCGCCTGCTGGCCGCCGCCGCCGGTGGTTTGTTACTGTCCAGCAGCCTGAACCGCAAGGGCGGCTCAGCGGCCCGGCCCGGCCTTCAACTTCGCATGCGCTGGCATACGTATATTCACGTATGCCTTGCCGGCGGAGCCGGTGTGGGGCAAGCTTCGCGGCTGCTGCTTTTTCAGGGCGGAAATATGCGATGGATTCGCAAATAAATATCAAGCACAGCTTGAGGCAACAAGGATCGTGAGCCATGTCCAGGAAATACCCGAGTAATTTTCTCTGCTTTACCGATTACATGTCATGCATTAGGATGAAATAAGATGAATGCTGCCGTTTTCAAACTGAAACCGTTATTCGATCGTCTCGGAGCCATGAATTTGGCGATTGTAATTCTGATCGTTTTGGCGCTTGCTTCGATGATCGGAACCGTGCTCAAACAGTCGCAGGAAATGTCGGGCTACTATGAACAATTTGGCGCTTTGTGGTTCTGGGTTATCAGTGTTCTCGGCCTGTTCGACATGTACCATGCCTGGTGGTTTACCAGTCTGCTGGTATTTCTCACCCTGTCCCTGAGCGTGTGCCTGTGGCGCAACAGCCCGGGCATGGTCAAAGAGATTCTTGCCAAACATTCCGTGATCAACGACAGGGCGCTGAAACGCATCCAGCATCGTCAGCACTGGCAACTGAATCTGGCGGTGGCGGATGGCGTCGAGAAGTCAAAGGAGTTGCTCAAGGACTGGACGCTCAACGTGCAGGAGCACAAGGGCCGCACCTTTATCCGCGCGGACAAGGGGCGCTACAACAAGGCGAGTTATATTTTCGTACATTCCGCCATCCTGGTGATTCTACTCGGCGGCCTGGTCGGGGTGCAGTTCGGTTTCCGCGGTAATCTTTCCGTTCCCGAAGGCGGGGTGGGCGATACCATCAGCTTTTTGAAGGGTGGAGCATCGGCCACGCATCAGTTGCCGTTTGAAGTGCGGTGCAATGATTTCTTCATCGATTTTTACGCTTCCGGCATGCCCAAGGAGTTCCGCAGCAACCTGACCATTATCGATGACGGCAAGGAAGTGCTCACCAGTGATATTATTGTCAACGAGCCGCTTGAATACAAAGGCGTGCGCCTGTATCAGGCTTCATTTGGCGATGCCGGCTCAGACCTGAAACTCAAGTTCTATCACCTGGATGGCTCGGGCCGCATTGAGGATGTTCCGGCCAAGGTTTATGGCACGCTCGGAGACGGCAGCGGCCTTAACATCGAGGTGACCGATCTGCGCGTGTTCAATGTGGAAAATTTCGCCGAAGAGGGCCAGCCCAAGGAATTCATCGACATCGGGCCGGCGGTGGAATATGTCATGCGTGGTCCAGGATTGACGCCGGTGATGGTTAAGGCCTTCAGCCAGCCTTTCATCAACACCGTTGACGGAAGCAATATGGGGCACTTTTTCATGATCTCGTTTTCCGGCCAGGAGCGGGATTACCAGAGCTTTCCTCTCGGACTGGATGTTACCAATCCGCAGGAATGGGCGCTGTTTAACGCCTTCCGCAACAACCTGGCGCTCCCCATCAAGCCGGGCAAGACTGACCAGGATCATAACTTTGACGCCTTTGCGGCAGCCCTGGATGAGGTATATGGGGACGAAAAGCCGGATAACATTCCCCAACTGGGTACGCGCATCCAGCAGGCCACCATGACCTTGCGCGACGTGCCCTGGCCATTTCTGGTTATGCTCGATGATTTTGACCAGCATTATTACACCGGCCTGCAGGCCACCAATGATCCTGGTATGAACACGGTTTGGGTTGGCTCGACGATTCTCGTCATAGGCTTGTGCTTCATGTTTTACATGCCCCACCGCCGCTTGTGGCTCGTCTTTTCGCCGGCCGACAAGGGCGCGGAAGTCACCTTCGCAGGCGTATGCAACCGCGGCCATATGGGTTTTGATCAGGAATTCAACAGATTACGCGCCAGTTTTACACAGGTGCTAGATATTGACCAAGAAGGTCAGCACAAGGAGGTAACATCATGACAGCCTTAGCGACAACATTGCATGGAGGATGGTTAACCATCAGTTCGGGCAAGCTCGGATTCGCACGTTATTATACCTATCTCGGCCTGATTACCGGCCTGTCCATACTCTACTATTTCGGCACATCCGATTACGGCGAATCCGCCACGCAGGCGCAACTGCTCCTGTGGGGCGGCGTTGGCGCCGGAGCAGGCCTGCTTGGCTCGCTGGCGCTGGCCGCGATCCAGCCAGCGCGCGCCGACTCCAAGGCCGCCAAGATGTTTCTGCCCTGGCTGGATGGGGCCGTGCTCATGCTTCTTTTGACCGGCGTCTGGATTCTCATGAGCCCGGGTGCAGACGCACTATCGTATGAAGATCAGTCGCTGCTGTTTTCTCCCAAGATCGTCACCGCCATGTACGTCCTCTACTTTTTGTCTGGCATCCTCTATCTCACATATCTCTTTGCGCCGGAATCGGCTGTCGGGCGCATGGGCACCTCGACGGCATGGATGGCCGTGTACCTTGGCGGGTCCGCGTTGCTGTTGCGCTGGTATGAGTCCTACCTCATCGATCCGGAGATCGGTCATGCGCCGGTATCCAACCTCTTTGAGGTGTTCGTGCTGTTGTTCGCCATCGCCAGCATCGTGTATCTGTGTCTGGAGCGCAGGTTTAACGCCCGTGCCCTGGGTTCCTTCGTGATGCCAATGATCTGTGGCGGCGTATTCTTTGCCATTTACCTCCAGGCTGGCGGCGGCGGCGAGATCAAGCCGCTGGTGCCAGCGCTTCAGTCCTACTGGATGAAGATTCACGTGCCGCTGAACTTTATCGGCTATGGCGCGTTTGGCGTGGCCTGCGGTGCGGGACTGCTGTATTTGTTCCGCGAAAAGCTGGAGAAGGGCGGCAGCAAGGCCAGGCTATTGTCAGCCATGCCGACCCTGGAGCAGACCGACGACCTGATCTATTACGCCGTGATCATCGGGTATCCGGCGTTTACCCTTGCCACCATCCTGGGCGCTGCCTGGGCGGCCGAGGCATGGGGCGGTTACTGGTCATGGGATCCGAAGGAGACCTGGGCGCTGATCGTATGGCTGGTGTATGGCGCTTTCCTGCATGTGCGAATCAGTCATGGTTGGCGCGGCCGGCCTCTGGCCCTGTGGGCCGTGGCGGGTTTTGTCGTGACACTGTTCTGCTTCATCGGCGTCAACATGTATCTCTCCGGGCTGCATTCCTACGGTAGCCTGTAGATTGCTTCCCCTGCTTTGGGCAGGCGCTTAGCTAAAACGCCGCAGCGTGAAACCGCTGTGGCGTTTTTCGTTGTGGTATGAATATTGCCAGTGATAGCGTGAGCGCATGACGTCCAAGCTATTGCGCAAGATCGTGTTTCCCGCCGCTGGCCTGGGCACGCGCTTTCTGCCGGCCACCAAGGCAAGCCCCAAGGAAATGCTTACCATCGTCGACAAGCCGCTGATTCAGTACAGCGTCGAGGAGGCGCTGGCCGCTGGCATGGATGAAATCATCCTGGTGACGGGACGCGGTAAACGCGCTATCGAGGACCACTTCGATATCTCCGCCGAGCTGGAAATGAACCTTCGCCAGGCCGGCAAGGAGGGCCTGTATAAGAAGGTCTCGCGTATTTCGCGCATGGCAGACATTGCCTACGTGCGCCAGAAACAGGCCAAAGGCCTGGGCCATGCCGTCGCCTGCGCCGAAAGCTGGGTTGGCGATGAATGTTTCGGCGTGGCGCTGGCCGATGAATTATCGATAGGCGCCACGCCAGCCATGGCGCAGTTGCGCGCGCTGTTCGAACGGACGGGCGGCGCATCGGTGATCGGGCTTGCCCGCGTTCCCAGGGAACAAACCAGCATGTATGGCATCGTGGACGCCAGGGAAGAAGGCGGTCTTTTACGGTTGACGGGCATGGTGGAAAAGCCGGACCCTGAACATGCCCCATCCGACCTAGCCATCATTGGTCGCTATATCTTTAAGCCTTCCCTGTTCAGGCACCTGCGCGACGCGGAGGCGGGGGCGCTGGGCGAAATTCAATTGACCGACGCCGTTGACCAGTTGGCCAAGCAGGAGCCGGTTTACGGCCTGATTTTGGAGGGTGAACGTTTCGACGCCGGCAACCCCCTGGGCTTTCTTAAGGCCAACATCGCCGTGGGCTTACGCCATCAACAATACGGGGCCGATCTGGCGGACTTTATCAAACGATTAATCTGCTGATGAATATCCTTGCGCTGGATGCTGCCTTTGGGCCCGCCTCCGCGGCTGTTGTTCTGGATGATAACCGGCAATTCACGGTTGAAAGCGAAGGCAGCGCTCCCCATTCCCAATCCATTTTACCTCTGCTTAGCCGCTTGCTTGAGCAGGCGGGTCTCGAATGGCTACAGCTTGATGGATTAGCGGTAGGCATTGGCCCTGGCTCGTTTACGGGCTTGCGGGTGGCATGTGCCACGCTGGCGGGATTAAACACGGCCTTGCGGCGGCCGGTTATCAGCGTGTCATCGCTGGCTATTACCGCCAGACAGGCCGTGGTCGATGGCGCTGTCTGGGTGCTCGAAGACGCGCGCTCGGGAGATGCCTACGCCGGGTGCTATGCTGGTAATGATCGCTTGCATGATGATTGTTGCATGGACTGGACGGAGGTGAATCAAATGCCGGCATCAGATTTCGTATCACACACGCCGCCGCCGGTTGATCTGCCAGGATGGCGACGCCTCGATTTGGCAGTGAGTAGATCCGAGGCCCTGGCAGCGTGCGTGCGCAATGCCGCCGGCGGCTCATGGCCGCGGAAAAGCCAGCGCTACCCTCTGCCGGCCTATTTGCGTGCTTCACAGGCTGAGGTCAATTTGCGGGGACAATGACCCTGAGCACCCGCGTATTGTTCGTGTGCATGGGCAATATCTGCCGCTCGCCCATGGCCGAGGTGATTATGCGCGATCACGCCAAAAGGCTCGGCCATGAGGAGGCTTTCGTGTTTGCCTCGCGCGGCATGATGGACTGGAATGTCGGGCATGGCGCTGATTCGCGTTGCCTCGCCACCGTTGCCAGGCATGGTCTTGATCTGGGCGGTCACCAGGCGCGTCAGCTGAGCCCGCGCGAGGTGGGAGGCTGGGATTGGTTCGTGGCCATGGATCATCACAACAGGGCTGATCTCCTTGACGTTGGCGTCGCCCGCGAGCGGGTGCTTATGATGCGTCAGTTTGAGGATGGCGCGGCCGGATTGGAGGTGCCTGATCCATATATTGAAACCGGCGAGAGCTTCGAGCAGGTGTTTGCCATGCTGGAGGTTAACGCCCCGGCGCTGCTCAGTTTTCTGCTGCGTGATCGCGAAAATCCCGCGGGTCAATCTCATACTGCCTGAGTAGTTTGCGGATGGTGTTACGGTTCAGGCCAAGCATTTCCGCCGCCTTGATCTGATTGCCCTTGCAGCGCTCCAAGGCCAGGCGCAGCAATGGCGGTTCGACCTCGCCCAACATATGCCGGTAAAGATTGTTGGCCCGGGCATAACCCAGACCATCGAGGTAACGCTTCATACAACGGCTGACCGCCGTAGACAGGGTTTCCTCATTGGCGGCGGCATCGCCCGTGTTGCCCAGGGCAAGGGCGACATCGGTCAGGTTGATGGTGCTGCCCGGCGTCAGAACGGCCAGGCGGCGGACTGTGTTTTTCAATTCGCGCACATTACCCGGCCAGTCGTGCGATTCGAGCAAGGTCATCGCGTCATCGAGAAGAATAGGGGCTTTGAGGCCCAACTCACGGGCAGCTTCATCCAGCAGAAACTCGGCCAGTTCCCTGACGTCATCGCGCCGCTCTCGTAGCGGTGGAATGTGCACAGGGATGACGTTCAGGCGGTAATACAGATCCTCGCGGAAGCTTCCCTGATCGATTTTCTTCTGCAATTCCTGGTGGGTTGCGGCCAGCACGCGTACGTTTACCGGCCTGGCGTCGCGGCTGCCAATACGTTGAATTTTTCCTTCCTCCAGCACGCGCAGCAGTTTGACCTGCAATCCGGCCGGCATATCGCCAATCTCATCAAGAAACAGGGTGCCGCCATCGGCCTGCTCGAAGCAGCCGATGCGTGATCGATCCGCGCCGGTAAATGCGCCGCGCTCATGGCCAAACAATTCGCTTTCCAGCAATTCGGATGGAATCGCGGCCGTGTTGATGGCGACAAACGGGCCGCCCGCCCTGCGGCTCTGCTCGTGCAGCACGCGCGCGACCACTTCCTTGCCGGTGCCTGATTCGCCAGTAATCAACACCGTAAGATCCGACATGGCAACGCGTCCCAGCGTGCGGAACAGCTGCTGCATGGCGGCGCTACGTCCAACGATGAGTCCTTGCGCCGCAATGGCGGCTGCTGGCTTGCTCGCTTGATGGTCTGTCGCTTGTTGCGGCGCTACGCGTTGGGCCAGGGCGCGAACTTCGTCTAAATCAAAAGGCTTGGGAAGATAATCAAATGCGCCGCTGCGATAGGCCTCGGCGGCCTTGTCAAACGTCGTTTCCGCCGTTAGCAGCACCACCGGCATGTCGAACAGACCCTGGTTCATCGCCTCCAGGCCGTTGCCATCAGGCAGGTGAATATCGAGAAATGCCATGTCGATGGCCTGTTTGGCGCGGATATCAATGGCCTCTTGCAGGGTTTCGGCCTGACAAACATCGAAGCCTGCCTCGCCCAGTACGCGCGCCAGAACCCAGCGTATACCGTGATCGTCGTCGACGACGAGTATGCGCATCAGTGATTCGTCATGGGAAATTGCAGCACGAAGCTGGTTCGCTCCGCTTGCGCATTCACCATGATGCGGCCACCGTGATTGAGCATCACGCGCTGGGCGATGGCCAGTCCCAGGCCGCTGCCGCGCTCCTTGCCCGTCACGAAAGGCTCAAACAGGTGCTCTCGCACGGATGCCGGGATGCCTCCGCCGTTGTCGCTGATGCTGGCCTCGATGACCGTGCCATGATGCCCCGGCAGATTCGCGTTGGTGGCGACGCGTGTTTGCCATTCAATCCATGATGCGCCTGATTCCAGGGCATTGCGCCACAGATTTTCGAACACGTGACGCAAGCGGGCGGGGAGCCCCTGGATGTCGGGCAGGCTGGGGTCGTACACGCGGCGCAGTTCAACATCGCCGGATACCGCGCATACCTCATCAATCATGGTGTGGATATTGATCGGCTGCATATCGATGGGCGCTCGTGGACCCAGGAGTAGAAAAGAATCGATGCGTTCCCGAATGCGCTCAATCTCCGACATCATCATGTCGGTGGCTTCCTTGCAGCCATCCTGCAGCGATTGTTCGGACAGCCATTGCGTGGCGCCACGCAGGGCGGCAAGGGGATTCTTCACCTCGTGCGCCATCTCCAGAGCGATGCGCGCCACGGTTTCAGCCATTTCGCGGTGATGTTCGTGTTGCTCTACGGATTGCCGGTTGGCCTCGGGCACCAGGATGATTGCCGCGCCTTCTTCCATAGGCCCGCCATGCAGGGAGAAAGGTGTATTACTCGGGCGCTGGAGCAGGTCGTGGTTGGAAACCTCCTCGCCCCTGCCTATTACAGAATCAAGCAGGTGCTGTACGGCCTCATCAGGTTCGAATATTGACGAAAGATGCACGCCAACAAGGCGGCGGTTGGATAGGTTAAGTCTCACCATCGCCTGTTCGTTTGTCCTGGTAATAAAACCCTCGTGATTCAGCAGCAGGACAGGAAGCGGGATGGAAGTAAATGGCAGCGGATCAGGCTGCATCTGCCAGCCAGCGATCATGGGAGCAAGTGAAATAGGCCTCGGCGGCGTCGAGCTGGGCATTCCAGTCGTCCAGGGTGTTGAAGTGGCGGCGGAAGGCCGCGCTCTCCGGAAGGCCGCGGCTATACCAGATAGCGTGCTTGCGCGCGAGCTGGCCGGCGACTCGCTGGCCGTGAAACTCGACAAGTAGCTGAAAGTGCTTGCGCACCACATTCCAGCGCTCCACCGGGCTTGGTTCGGCTGGCCTTGCCTTGCCCTGCATGGCCGCGCTTACTTCGGCCAGCACCCATGGGTTGCCCTGCACGGCACGGCCTACCATCACCCCGTCGCAGCCGGAGATGCGCAGCAGCTCGCGTGCTGAGTCGGCGCCCACCACATCGCCGTTGCCAATCACGGGGATGGACACCGTCTGCTTGGCGCGGCCGATGTCCTGCCAATCGGCGTGACCGTCAAACATCTGGGCGCGTGTGCGGCCATGAACCGTCAGCATGGCGATGCCGCAGTCCTCGGCGATATGGGCAATGCGCTCGACGTTTTTGTTCTCATCGTCCCAACCGGTACGGACCTTCAAGGTGACCGGCACGGAGCTTGTCCCTACCACGGCCTCAAGCACGCGCGCGACCAGCTTTTCATCCTTGAGCATGGCCGAGCCAGCTAGTTGCTTGCACACCTTTTTCACCGGGCAGCCCATATTGATGTCAACAAAATCAGCGCCATGCTCTACGGCCCAGTGCGTGGCCTTGCGCATGTATTCAGGGTCGGAGCCGGCGATCTGAATGGCGATTGGATGCTCATCCTCTCCAATGATCGCCATTTGCTCGGTGCGATGACGGCGGGCGTCAATAGCCCGCGAAGCGATCATTTCCGTCACCGTCAGACTCACGCCAAATCGCTTGCAAATGCGGCGGAACGGCAGATCGGTGATGCCAGCCATGGGGGCTAACACCAGGGGCGTATCGATGCGGTGCCGGCCGAGTGTAAACCCGCGGCACAGAGGCTTGCCAATTGTGCTCATGATTTAGGCAACTCTAACCGTCTGTGCAAGACAAGTTAAGCGTTGGAGTGCATATACTGGCAAATTCCGAGGGGAAGAAATGGAGCATGATTGCGAGAGCGGAATAGAGAGCTAGCCGCCAAAATGAGGGCGACGGTACACCTATTTGCAGCAGTTGGTCCACATTGGGCTGACGGGGAACATCGTATCCATAAGAGCCTACAGATTACGCCTGCTATGGTTGCTGGCGTTACTGACAGGCTTTGGAGCTTGGAAGATATTGTTGATTTACTCAGTTAAATTATTCGCCTGAGAAAATACTCCTTAAGGAGATTATGAGACCATGTGGCGAAAGCTGTTTGTATCTCATCAGATTTTGAAGTCATGGATTAAACGTGTCGGAATGCCTTCCGACTTAGGGCGTCTGTTCTTGAAGCATTCACCTTTGTACACACATATGATGCGAGCTGTAGCGCGATCTCATCATTCAGAAAAATGTTAATTTCTCTTCTGCATTACTATCTTTAGGAGAGAAAATGAATAGTCTAAGCCTTTTTACCCAGAAAGCCAAATGCGCAGAGTACTTAAAATGATCTATATGCTGGAATGAATTATGCTTGTTGGTATATCTGAGTATATCGTCATACGTTTTCCGCAAACAGTCATAAAGAACAGACTGGATGATTATTAGATCGCCCTCAGGGTGAGGAATTCTATCCCATATTTCTTCAGCAAAAGTACTTACCTATCCAACCTCTCTTCTATCTGGGGGAAGGCCATTATGAAGGCATTCAGCCAATGGCGACCGAACTAACCCCCAAGGCTTTGGGGCTCAAACGTTACCCCTTCTGGAATGGCCTTTTGCAAATATTCTTTGACGCCATTCCGCGATAATTTATTAAAAACACATAAGCTATCATTCTTAGTAAGGTGCGTTTCATTTATTGCAGCCATTAATTTGTCTGACAACGTCCCATTTTTTCGCACACTCATGATTAATCTCCATTAAGCCATTTTTGCATAAGATCAGTTTTTTGCTGCAAAGTATCCCTACACCTTCCTCTGCCAAGTGTTTTCCTCACATTATCCACATTCTTGTGGGATTTATGGCAATCCAGTCCATTTCTGCCAGTTTGTTCAAATCAAACAGATCCACTACCCAATCAACGGCTTTTTTGGCCTGGTTCTCGGAAAAGCGCTACGCTGCTATGCTGGTAGCCGGGCTTATGATACGCGGCCATCTCTGGACTATGCGTCATAAGACCTAATAGCTGATGAGGGGGGAGAGTATGGGAACCATCGAGCTTGCCAAACTTAATGATCGCTTTGCCATTGCCGATCATGTGTCATTCAAAACCAGTCCTGGCGGTGTGCATATGGCTGAGATTGCTAACGCCCACGCTACCGCGGCCATCGCCTTGCAGGGTGCGCAGGTTACGGCATTTCAGCCGCGCGGGCAGGAGTCGGTATTTTGGACACAGGCCGGCTGCCGCTTCGAGGCGGGATCGTCCATTCGCAGCGGCATCCCGGTGTGTTGGCCATGGTTTGGTCCTCATCCGAGCGATGCCGGCAAGCCGGCGCACGGTTTCGTGCGCACCGCCTTGATGACGCTCAAGGAAACGAAGGCCCTCGCCGACGGTTCCACGCGGATTCGCTTTGGCATGACCGACGATGAAGCCACGCAGGCACTGTGGCCCCATGCATTTGAACTGGAACTCATCGCCACGGTCGGCCCCGAGCTGCGCGTCGAATTGCTCACACGCAATAGTGGCGGGGAAGCCTTCATCATCACGGAAGCGCTGCATACCTACTTCAGCGTGGCTGACGTGACCAAGGCCTCGATTCAAGGTCTGGATGGTTGCGACTTCATCGACAAGGTGGATGGGCAGAGCCGCAAGCTTCAGTCGGGAGCGGTTGATATCAGCGCCGAGATCGACCGCGTCTATCTCGATACGACCGCCGACTGCGCCATCGAGGATCCGGGTTTGAACCGCCTCATTCGCATCGCCAAGGCAGGCAGCAACTCCACGGTGGTATGGAACCCATGGGCGGCCAAGGCCGCGGATATGGGATACGCCGAAGGGGAATATCTTGGCATGCTCTGCGTTGAGACCGTCAATGCCGACAAGAACGTGGTGACCGTGCCGCCAGCCAGGGAACACCGCATGCAGACCGTCATCAGCGTCGAGCCCTTGGTCTGAGATAGTGATGCTCTGAATAAGTCAGAGCATCACTATGCTGCCTAATCCAAGCGAAGTTGATGGATTAAGGACGCCGTGACAGCGCCGGTTGCTTTGCTCTCCACCGTCATCTGGAAGCAGCGAATCGCGGCGCGTAAATTACCATCGATCTCGCCGTCTATTTTACCCGCCCTGTATCCCAAGCCATGCAAGGCGCTTTCAATTTTTTCCACAAGATCAGCATCTTGACTAAGAGCATCATCATTTTTCTCCGCCAATGCATTCTGGATAAAGGGAATGCCCTCACGCCCACAATCCTTTCGCGCAGGCGCCTCTGGCAATGGGGTCTCGACAGGCGAAACATCGGAAACCATCGTGACCTCGGTCTGGACGGCCGGTTCCTTCCCGGCGACGCCTCGGGGGGGTGCGGCGATGACTGGGCCTGTGCGCCTGTCCTTGGCGGCTACGCGGACATCATAATCCGCATCCTCAGTGGCAATTTTCGCCAGCAGGGTCTGATCCGTAATTCTATTTACAGCGGCATAGCGCACATTCGGATCCTCGTCTTCCACGGCGATCCTGGCCAGCAGGTTCTGGTCGCTGAGCTTCGCAATGGCGATGAGGCGGACACTTGCGGCATGGCTGTCCTCCGCGGTGATTTTCGCCAGCAGGGCCTGGTCACTGAGCCGCTCCACGGCGGCGCGGCAGACGATGAGCGTGTCTTTGTCCTTGTCCTCCAAGGCGATTTTCGCCAACAGAACCTGATCGGTGAGCTTCTCTACAGCTGCCTTGCGCACATAACGATTCTCATCTTGCAGGGCGATTTTCGCCAGTGAGGACTGGTCGTTTAGCCTTTCCACGGCGTCTTCGCGGACATAGGGGCTCTCGTCCTGCCAGGCGACCCTGGCCAGCAAGGACTGGTCGACAAGTTTCCTCACGGCTGCACTGCGCACGCTCCGATCCTCATCCTCAAGGGCGATTTTCGCCAGTGAGGACTGGTCGTTGAGCTTCTTCACGGCGGCCTCGCGGTTCCATGGATCTTTACCGTTTAAGGCAACCCTGGCCAGCAGGGACGGGTCGCTGAGCCTGCGCACGGCTTTACCGCGGACGCCTCCATCCTCATCCTGCATGGCAATCCTGGCCAGCAAGGGCTGGTCCGTAAGCTTCTTCACCGCGGCCTCGCGGATCGATGGGTGCTCGCTCTCCATGGCGACCCTGGCCAGCAAGGGCTGCTCGGCCAGCATTTCGACGGCAGCGCTTCTGACGTTTTCATCCTGTGCTTCCAACGCGAAGCTGGCGAGCTTCGCCTGATCCGTCGTATGTTCGATGCTTTCAATACTTGGCCCCGAAACGCAAGCAGAGACAAGAAGGAGTACGGCGCACAATCTTACGGTGGCCATCGAACTCACCATGATTCGCCCCGTTCCCTTATTTGACCTATTACCTTCATCTCGGTACGAACTCTCCTTTGCCAAGAAATTATAGCTCTTTTAATTATGCAATAGCGATCACAAAGATGCCGGCAATACTGATGATCGACATGGGCAGCAAGCCCAAAAGCAGCATGCCGCGCGACGACGGATCGGCGAATGCCAGTCCCATGCCCAGCTTGACCAGAGAGTTGGCCGCACTGGCTAGAAGCATGGCCTGCGCCGTCAGGGCAACGGCCAGTCCCTCGCGACTCATCTTCAGCAGCGACAGCGAAATCGCATCGACGTCGCCCAGGCCGGAGACGGCAGCCACCGACATGATGCCGCCCTGGCCAAAGTGCGCCTCGGCCATGCGCGACAGCAGTTCGACCACGGCATAAAACAGGCCGAATGCGATAGCCATGCGCATCGATAGCGGATTGATCTCCGGCGCATAGCCGGCGTCGGTCTGATGATGCTGGCCCTCTTTGCGCCATATCAGAACCACGAACATCGCGGTGAAGGCGCTGATCAGAAGGATAGGTGCTAGCAGCTGCATGGCGACGGCGGGGTCGAGAAAAACGGCGAACACCAGTACGCGTGGAAACATCACGCCACAGGCGAGGACGATGGCGGAGACGCACGATGCGCCCATATTCGGGTTGGTTCGGCTCATGCGGGACATCGCCAGAGTTACGGCCGTACTGGATGCCAGTCCCCCGAGCAAGCCAGTGGCGCTCAGGCCCGCGCGCTGGTCCAGCGCCTTGATGGCGGCATAGCCGGCAAAGCCTATGCCGGAAATCAGCACGACGATGAGCCAGATATGAAAAGGGTTGAACGATGCATATGGGCCGAACGGCTGGTTCGGAAGAATCGGCAACACCACCACGGAGATCACGAGAAACTGCATCGCCTGACGTAGATCCATTTCGGAGAGATTGCGCGAGAAGCGGTGCAGCAGGTGCTTGAAGCGAAGCAGGAAGAAGACGATCACGGCGATGATGCCGGCCTGGATGATATAGCCGATGCCGGTGAGCACGCCGAGAATGTATGTGGTCACCAGCACGACCTCGGAGGTGATGCCCTTGTCGGCCTCGGTGCCCTTGCTGGTGCGGCGGTAGGAAAGCAGAGCGATCAGGCCGGTAAAGGCAAGGCCCAGCAGGATGGCCCAATCCGTCACGTCGGCGGGCAGCCAGGTCAGGAGATTTCCCTCCAGGGCGACGAAGGCGAATGTGCGGATTCCCGCCGCCTCGCGTGTAGGCTGGCGCACTTTATGGCCACGGCTGTATTCGCGCTCCAGGCCGATCAACAGGCCAATGCCTAGCGCCACGACAGCTCCGGCTATCAGTTCGATATGCAGCTCCATATATACCATTCTAGCAGTGAAATAGTTTGATCATGGTTGGCAGCTGGCCTGAGAGACCGCGCTGCGAAAAGGCACACCTGCTATATTCGCGTATATATTAGTTCTCGAGGAGGCGTGTGACGAAGGGTTTATGGCTTGTGCCGGCGGCATTGCTGTTGCCGGGGTCCATCTGAGCGGACGGAGGTTGGTGGAGAAATGCTGACGCTCAACGGCGCTGGCGTGCGCGGCAAGTTTATTTTCGATATTTATGTTGGCGCACTCTATCTGCGTGAAAAGACGACGCAGGGGAATGCCGCCATCACGATGGATAGCCCGAAGTGCGTGAGCATGCACTTTCTGTATGACGAGGTCAGTGGCGAGAAGCTCGCCAAGGGCTGGAGCGAGGGCTTTGAAAAGAATCAGTCCGGCGAGGCGATGCTGGCGCTCGGCCTGCGTCTGGAGCGGTTCAACGACATGTTTTCCACCGTGCATGAGGGCAATGTCATCCTGCTCGATTATTCGCCGGGCGAGGGCACGAGGGTGTCGATTCGCGGCGAAGAGATAGGCGTAGTGGCCGGTGATGATTTCAATCGGGCCCCGCTGGCCGTCTGGCTGGGAAAAAGCCGGCCGACAAGGGGTTGAAGAATGCGATGCTGGGGGCGAAATAGCCGCCTTGCGCTCAAGGCGCACGATGGCATGATTGCCCTCCCTTCAGGGGCATTACCAATGGAGACCGGTCAAGGAGGAAACATCATGTCGGCATCGCTTGCGACTGATAAGGTGGAAGCCATTGTGCGCGATCGCTACAGCGAAGGCGCCAAGGAGCGGCAGGAAGCCCTTTGCTGCCCCGTTGACTACGACCCCAAGCATCTCGAAGCCATCCCCGCCGAAGTGCTGGAAAGGGATTACGGCTGTGGCGATCCGTCGGCTTATGTGCTGGCTGGAGACACGGTGCTCGACCTTGGCAGTGGCGGCGGCAAGATTTGTTTTATCGCGGCACAGGTGGCCGGACCTGAAGGCCAGATTATCGGCATCGATAAGAATAGCGACATGCTTGAGCTGGCCAACTGGGCCAAGCCCCGGGTGGCTGAGACCATCGGTTTCGACAATGTCGAATTCAGGCGCGGGCGCATCCAGGATTTACGCAGCGATCTGGATTTGCTTGGGCGGCAGTTGCAAGAGCAGCCGGTGAACAGCCTGGAATCATGGCAGGCCTTTGAAAATGTCGTGGAAGTACAGCGCCAGAACCGGCCGTTGGTGGCGGACGGCAGCATCGATCTGGTGGTGTCGAACTGCGTGCTCAATCTGGTCAGCCCGAAAGACAAGCAAGGGCTGTTCTCGGAGATTTACCGCGTGCTCAAGCCTGGCGGCCGCATTGCCATTTCAGACATCGTCGCCGACCGCGACATTCCCGAGCATTTACAGCATGACCCCGAGCTGTGGAGCGGCTGCATTTCCGGCGCTTTCAGGGAGGGTGCATTTGTCGCCGCCTTCGAGCAGGAGGGGTTTGTCGGCGTGTATACGGATAAAAGGCAGCAGGAACCCTGGCAGGTGGTTGAAGGCATCGAATTTCGCTCGGTGACCGTGTGGGGATACAAGCCGGGTGCTGCGCCCAAGCAGGCGCCGCAGTCTTGCTGCACGCCCAGCCAGCCTTGTTGCTGACCGCGATCCAGTCTCGGAAACCAGAAATAAATCATGTATAGAACAGGAGTTGACGTGCAACCCCAATCTTTTTTCCTACAGGTAAGGCCGGTGTTTCCAAAGGAGCTGGCGCGGCTGGAAGATGTGGCCAGTAATCTATGGTTTTCATGGAACGCCAAGGCGCGCATGCTATTTTTCCTCATGGACCCTATTTTGTGGTCCATGTGCGGTCATAACCCGCGCACTTTTCTGCGCCGCATCAGCCAGAATCGCCTGGAGGAAATGGCCAGCGATCGCTCTTTTCTGTCCTTGTACAATGGCGTGTTATCCGATTACGACTCGTACAAAAACGACGCCAACCAATGGTTTAAGGCCGCTTTCAAGGATGTCGGCGACCAGCAGATCGTTTATTTCTCCGCCGAGTTTGGCTTGCATGAATCGCTACCGATCTATTCGGGCGGCCTGGGCATTCTGGCTGGCGATCATTGTAAATCAGCAAGCGACTTAGGCCTGCCGTTCACTGCGGTGGGGCTGCTTTACCGGCATGGCTATTTCAACCAGACGATCGATGCATGTGGCAACCAGATCGTTAGCTACCTTGAAACCCGCTTCGAGGACTTGTGCGTCGAGCCAGCCATGGATAAGAAGGGCAACCATGTGATGGTGCAGGTAGAATTGCCTGGCCGGCAGCTGGATTTGAAGGTGTGGCTAGCTGACGCCGGACATATCAAAATGATTCTGCTCGATGCGGATGTGGCGTCCAATAGCGCCGAAGACAGAAAAATCACCTATCAGCTGTATGGCGGCGGGGTAGAAGACCGCATCAAGCAGGAGATTTGCCTGGGCATTGGCGGTGTGCGCGCCCTGAGAGCCATGGGCGTTGCGCCCACGGCCTGGCACGTCAATGAAGGGCACGCCGCGTTTATCGTGCTTGAGCGCATGCGCGAACACGTCAAGGAACATGGCCTGAATCATGGCGAGGCGCTGGAGGCCACCATCGCCTCCACCGTATTCACCACGCACACGCCCGTGCCGGCCGGACACGACGTGTTTCCGGGGGATCTTTTCGACACTTACCTGGGCCACTACGCCGGCGATCTGGGCATGAGTAAATCACGCCTGCATGCCATGGGTGAGGCCGATTTTGGCGGCGACGGCTTCAATCAGACCGCCTTGGCGGTGCACGGATCGGCCTACCAGAATGGCGTCGCCAAACTGCACGGCAGGGTGTCCTCGGAGATGTGTAGCTCGCTGTGGCCGGACGTGCCGCCCAGGGAAAACCCCATGGACTCGATCACCAATGGCGTGCATGTGCCAAGCTGGCTGGCGCCGGAATGGATCTCGGCCTTTGATCAGCATCTTGGCGGCCAATGGCGCAGCCGGCTGCTGCTGCCTGAGTTCTGGCAGCGCATTAAGGAGATTCCCGACTACCTGTATTGGAGCATTCATCAGACCAACAAGAATCGAATGCTGCAATATGTCCGCGACCATTTGTTGCATCAGGCCAAGCGCAATGGCGATAGCGTGCAACTCGTGCGCGAGATGACGGCCTTGTTTGATGTGCGCACCCTGGTGATCGGTTTTGCCCGCCGCTTTGCCACCTACAAGCGAGCCACCCTGCTGTTTCATGACACGGACAAGCTGCTCAAACTCCTTGATGGTACGGAGCATCCGGTGGTATTTCTGTTTGCCGGCAAGGCGCATCCGGCCGATAAGCCAGGGCAGAAACTGCTCAAGCGCATCCATGAAATATCCCGTCGTCCTGAGTTCCTGGGGCGCATCCTGATGCTGGAAAGCTACGACATGACCTTGTCACGCTACATGATTTCAGGCGTCGATGTATGGTTGAACAATCCGCTACGGCCGCTGGAGGCCTCGGGAACGTCCGGCATGAAGGCGGCGATGAATGGCGCCCCGAATCTTTCCATCCTCGACGGTTGGTGGCCTGAAGGCTTTGAGGGCGATAATGGCTGGGCGATTGGCGGTGAGCGTGAAGAAGGCGCCGACGAAGAGCGCGACCGTGAAGATGCCGCTTCGCTGTATAATGTTTTGCAGCATGACGTGATCCCCACCTACTACCGCCGGAATGAAAGCGGATTCTCGGATGAATGGGTGCATATCTCCAAGCGCGCCATGATTAGCAGCATCCCACATTTCAATACAGATCGGATGGTCGTGGAGTATACGAAGCGCTTCTACATGCCGGCCACGCGTATGGGCAAGAACATGTGCGAGAATAATTTTGCCCGCGCCAGGGAGTTGGCTGCATGGAAGACCAAGGTGCGCAGGATATGGCCCAAGCTGAATCTGAAGCGCGTTGATGAAACGCCCATGGACGCACCCATGCGCTATGGTGACAAAATGATCGTCAGGGTGGCGGCTTATCTTGCTGACCTGTCGCCCATGGACGTGCGTCTGGAAGCCGTGTTGTCGCGCCCGACCAGGGATGGCGGCTACCGCGATTACAGCGTGGTGCAGCTGTCGCATGTCAAAGACAACCTGTTTGAAACCGATATTCACCCCGAGGATACGGGTAATTTCACCTTCCGGTTGCGCATGTATCCGCGGCATGACGATCTTCCCCATCCGCAGGCGATGGGGTTGATGACCTGGGTTTAGGACACGGAGGACGTCTCATGAGAATTTCAAACAGGGCTTGCCACATTCTTTTCATCGTAGCGGCCATCATGTCCTGGCCAGGCGGCAACGCATATGCGGGCTTTTTTGGGCCAAATAGTTTTGAGGAGTGCATAGATAAATACGTCAAGGATGTGAAGGTGGAGAGGATTTTGCCGCTTATGGAGCGTTCCTGCCGTGCCATTTTCCCCAAGCCCGGTGAACTGAATCCCCCGTTAAACACCGATTACTATGACTGTATCTTGGAGAACCTGTCCGAAATCGATTCCATTCTGGCGACAACCAAGGTGCAGTCCTCCTGCAAGCAGGCTCATGGGTCGAAATGGGGGAATGATTCGAAAATAGTCATGCGAAATCAGGGTGTGGTCTTGCAGGCCGTAGAAGCTGGTCAGTACCTTTATCTGGAGATTGACCGGAACGGCCAGAAGCTCTGGATCGCTGGGGTAACCAATGCGAAGGTCGGAGATACGGTGCGGTGGATCGGTGAATCGCTGATGGAGGATTATTACAGTAAGTCTCTTGAGCGCATGTTTGATGAGCTGTACTTTGTCAGCAGGGTGGATGTGATTCAGTAGAGTAGCTAGAGAGACTAGTAAAAAATAGGCTCCAGCCTGTACCCGGAGGCTGGCGATAAGGCTCGCACCACTGCTATATCTATGAAGTGGCTGAATAGGCCAATGCAGCAACAATCGGCCTCACACCCTTGATCGCCCTGTGCTCCAATGGATGTCCGCTGTCAGGCCGCCCAAGCAGCGAAAATTACTTTTTGTCATCACTGTGAGTAGGCGCGTTTCAAACGCTGGCTCTGGCGAGTTCCTCGTAGAGCTCGGCGTAGCGGGTCGCGGAGGCGTGCCATGACGAATCACGCCGCATGGCTCGGCCTTGCAGCCGTTTCCATGTTGGCTTCTTGTTGACGAATATGTCCGTGGCTGAGGCAACACAGGCGGCCAGCGCTTCTGGCGTAGCCGACTCAAAGCTGAATCCGGTGGCGGCAGACGGACTGGCCCCGTAATCGGCCACCGTGTCATACAGACCGCCGGTGGCACGCACCACGGGTATACTGCCGTAGCGCATGGCGATCAGCTGTCCCAGGCCGCAAGGCTCGAAACGCGATGGCATGAGAAACATGTCGCTGCCGGCATAAATCTGGCGGGCCAGTGATTCATCGAAGCCGGCATGGAAGGCGAAGCGGCCTGCATATTTGTCGGCCAGCTCATGGAGGGCTTTCTCAAAGTAGGGCGCGCCCGTGCCCAGAACGGCGAGCTGATGACCGGCATCCATCCATCCGCTGATGTTGTTGGTCAGCAGGTCCACGCCCTTTTGCTCGGCCAGGCGCGAAATCACCGCCAGCAGCGGGGCATTTGCATCCGCTTCCAGTTTCAGGCGCTGCTGCAAGATGGCTTTGCATGCCGCCTTGCCGGCCATCTTTCCCGCCTGGAAAGGCGCTGCCAGAGCCTTGTCGGTAATAGGATCCCACTGGCTTGTGTCCAGGCCGTTGACGATGCCGGACAGCTTGTGGGCTTGCGAGGCCAGAAACCCTTCCAACTGGCAGCCGTATTCGGGCGTAAGAATTTCCTCGGCGTAATGCGGGCTGACGGTGGTGATGCCGTCGGCGGCCAGAATGCCCGCCTTCATGCAGTTGATATAGCCGTGAAACTCGATGCCATCTGGATGGAAAAAATGACTGGGCAGCCCAAGTCGGCCGATCCAGTCGGCGCCGAATACGCCTTGGTAGGCGAGGTTGTGGATGGTGAGAACGGTGGCCGTTTTGGCCAGGGCGGGGAAATGCCGATATTGCTCATTGAGCAACAGCGGTAGCAGGCCCGCCTGCCAGTCGTGACAGTGGAAGACGTCCACAGGACCGATGACGTCGATGGCCGCGGCCAGCGTCGCCCGGCATAACAGGCCAAACCGCAGGGGGTTGTCGGGAAACTCGCCACCCGGCGGGCCGTATAGATGCGGCCGGTCGTAAAGTTCATCCTGTTCCACGAGCAGGAACGACAGGCCGTTGATCTCGGCCTCATGCAGGGGCACGAGCCGTTCCGCCCCATCCATCCAGACGCGCATGTCCGCCAAATGGCGAATGGGAATGGAGCGGCCGTCGATTTGCCGCCGGTAGTAGGGCATGATAACGCGCACTTCGTGGCCCATTTTAATCATTTCACCTGGCAAGGAACCGACCACATCCGCCAGTCCGCCGGTTTTGGCTAGAGGTGCGGCCTCCGAGGCTACAAAGATGATATGCATAGCCAACCCTCCATTAGGGAGATGCTGATTTATTGCGTCCAGCAATAAATCAGAAGGTAAAGGGAAAAACGTGGTTTCCCCTTTACTTGCAAATCAAACGCTTACGAGCTTGATTTGGCGGCACATCCGTGGGCTGCGCGGAAGCACTGGATTCATCATCAGCGCTTCCTTAGTGAAGCTACGAATAAGGCAGAGCAACCACGTGGCCCAAGCCTGGGCCGCCAATACCGAATACGTAAGTATTAGATATTGTAAACAAAGGTAACATCGAGTTTTTACCCTTGCCTGCTGAAGAAGGGCAGGAATGCACTTCTTCTGAAAATAGTAGTTGGTCTTCCACCCTGCCGCGGAGGCATCGTAGCGCTTGCACGGGTGAAAACCAAGGCGATGAGACTCATTTGGTGGATACGAAAAAATGGGCTAACATACTCGGCTTATGGCCAAGGTGATCGTGCACTCTCCCGGAGGCAAGCTTGAGCATGAGCTCGCCAATCGCCAGTTCATTGGCCGTCATCCAAGCTGTGATATCCGTGTTGCCGACCCTCTGGCCAGTAAAAGGCATGGCCAGATATACCGGGCAGGCGACGAATATGTCTATGAGGATGCCAACAGCGTAAACGGTTCGTTTATCGCTGGCATGCGCGTGGGCAAGCACACCCTGAAGGATGGGGATGAGGTGTGCATTGGCAAGAGCCGGCTGGTGTTCCGGGTCCTTACGGATCAGGAAAAGCTGGAGAAAATGGTCACCATGTCGCATGTGTACCCGGCGCCTTTGTTACAGAACCGCGTGCTCATCAGCGGCGCGCATAAGTTTTCTCCCGAACAAACGGTTGCCGACTCTGAAAAATTGCGTCTTGATTACGAGAAGCTTCGCCTGGGACACCAGATGTTGACGGATATTGGCCTGGAGCGCGATCTCGATAGCACCCTGTCGAAGATCAGCGGCAGGTTGCTGGAACTGTTTGAAGCCGACCGCTGCGTGATTCTTCTCATTGGCCGCGACAAGCAGCTGCACCCTCGTTACGTCAAGTCGGTCTCGGGCCATCCCGAACATGTGAAGGTGTCCGAATCCGTGCTCAGGGAGGTGCAGGACACCAAGGCCGCCATCCTTTACTCCAGTGATGAGGTGGGCGGGCCGCTGGCTCAGGCTGAATCACTGATCATGCAGGGCGTGCAATCGGTCATGTGCGCGCCCATCCTGAGCCAGGACGATCTGCTGGGGGTCATCCACCTGGAGAAGAGATCCTCCGCGGGCGGCTTCAAGACCAAGGATCTGGAGCTGCTCAACGGCGTAGCCATGCATTCGGCCCTGGCTATCGATAATTCCCGCTTGCTCAGCCGCATCGAGGAGGAGGCCGAGGCCAAGGTGCAGTTTGAACGCCTGCTGTCGCCCGCCGTCGCCGATCAGGTGTTGCGCGGAAAAATGCGCCTGGACAAGGGCGGTGATCTGCGCACCGTGACCATCCTGTTCGCCGATATCCGGGACTTCACGAGCATGAGCAACCGCGCTTCGGCTACCAAGATCGTCTCCATGTTGAATTGGTACTTCGAGGCCATCGTTGACGTTATTTTCCGATTTGACGGCACCGTCGATAAATACATTGGCGACGAAATCATGGCGCTTTTCGGCGCGCCGTTGGACATGCCCGATGCGCCGGACAAGGCCGTGGCCTGCGCCCTGGAAATGCACCGGGCGCTGGAAGAGATGAACAGGGTGCGCGAGCAGTATGGCGAGGAGCCCATCCGCATCGGTATCGGCATCAACACCGGCGAGGTGGTGGTTGGCTCCATGGGCTCAAGCAAGACCATGCAATACACCTGCATTGGTGAGCCGGTCAATGTAGCCGCCCGGCTCACGAAGTTGTCCAAGGAAGGGCAGGTTCTGATCAGCGAGAAGACCTACAATAGCCTGAAATCCAGCGTGGTCGCGGATCCTTTGCCGCCAGTTAAGGTGAAGGGCATTGAGGGTATGCTGACGGCCTATTCGGTGGCCAGAACCCAGAACTTCATGGTGGCGAGCGATACGATTGACGGCACGGGAGCGTCTTTGGTCTGAAAAAATTTGGGCAATTGTGTTGTATTCCTTTGCCCGCGGGCGCAGATCCGGAGCATCGTTGATATATCACACTTAGTTTGAAAGCGAGGGGGAGGGGAATGGCGCGAACACAGTCTGAATCGTGGATGGCCCTGAAGGCGCACCAGGTGAACATGTCCAAGCTGCATATGCGCGAGTTGTTTGCCGATGATCCGAATCGTTTCAAAAAGCTTTCCCTGAGCTTTGAAGATGTCCTGGTCGATTATTCCAAGAACATGGTGACCGAGGAAACCATGCGCCTGCTGTTTGATCTGGCCCGGGAAGCCGATGTGCCGGGCTGGGCCGGGCGCATGTTCTCGGGCGATAAGATCAACAACACCGAGGACCGCGCCGTGCTGCATGTGGCGCTACGCAACCGTTCCAACCGCCCGATCCTGGTGGACGGCGAGGACGTAATGCCTGGCGTGAACGACGTGCTGGCCCGTATGCGCAAGTTCACCGATGATGTGCGCGAGGGCCGCTGGCTGGGCTGTACCGGCAAGCGTATCACCGATATCGTCAACATTGGCATCGGCGGCTCCGATCTCGGTCCGGTGATGGTGTGCGAGGCGCTCAGACCCTTTGCCCAGGAAGGCCTGAACGTACATTTCGTATCCAACGTGGATGGCACGCAGATCGTCGAGACACTCAAAGGACTTTCGCGTGAAAGCACCTTGTTCGTCATTGCCTCCAAGACCTTCACGACGCAGGAAACCATCGCCAACGCCAAGACGGCGCGCGACTGGTTTCTCACCCGCGGCGGCACCAAGAGCGCCGTCGCCAAGCACTTCGTGGCGGTATCCACCAATGCCGAAGCGGTGGCCAATTTCGGCATCGACACCGTCCATATGTTTGAGTTCTGGGACTGGGTGGGCGGCCGGTATTCGCTGTGGAGCGCCGTTGGTCTCCCCATCGCGCTGTATCTGGGCATGGATAATTTTGAGAAGCTTCTGGCCGGCGCGCATGCGATGGACGAGCATTTCCGCTCCGCCCCGTTAGAGCGGAACATCCCGGTTATCCTTGCGCTGCTCGGGGTGTGGTACAACAACTTCTGGGATGCCGATTCGCACGCGATTCTGCCCTACGATCAGTATATGCACCGTTTCCCGGCCTATTTTCAGCAGGGCGACATGGAGAGCAACGGCAAGCGCGTGACGCGCGACGGTGCGTCAGTGGATTACTCCACCGGCCCAATTATCTGGGGCGAGCCAGGCACCAACGGCCAGCATGCCTTCTATCAGCTCATCCATCAGGGTACCAAGCTGGTGCCATGCGATTTTCTGGCGCCGGTCGATTCGAAAAACCCCATCGGCCAGCATCACATGATTTTGCTATCCAACTTCTTCGCCCAGACCGAGGCGCTGATGCTAGGCAAGAGCGAGGCCGAAGTGCGCGCCGAGCTGGAGGCCGAGGGATTAAGCGGCGAGGCGCTGGAGGCCCTGTTGCCGCACAAGGTGTTCCCTGGCAACAGGCCGACCAACTCCATCCTATTCCAGAAACTCATGCCCGATACATTGGGCGCCCTGATCGCCATGTATGAGCACAAGATTTTCGTGCAAAGCGTGATCTGGGATGTAAACGCCTATGATCAGTGGGGCGTGGAGCTTGGCAAACAGCTGGCGCGCAAAATTCTTCCCGAGCTGATGCTAGATGGATCGGTGACAAGCCACGACTCGTCCACCAATGGCCTGATCAACTATTTCAAGACGCACCGCAAAGAGTAATTTCTTCGCCGATCCGGCGGCAGACGCGCTTACACGCCAAGTTGCCAATTGCTAGGCTGTTGGCGTCATGTCTGTTCCTTTTGATGATGCGAAGCGTTCCGGCGTCCGTAACCTGTTTCAAGCTTGGGCCGTGGTGTTCTCACTTTGTTGCACGGCCTGCGCCCATTGTCCAGAGACTGGGAGGGCTGGTGTGGATCAGGGCGCTTCCGGCGGGGAGATTGAGCAGCCATCGGTCCTGGCGGAGCAGGCGCTGCCGCCTGATGATGTCGCCACTGAGGCATTGCCAGTCGTTGATGTTCCAGTGGCCCAATCCGTATTCGAGATCCCCAAAAAGGAAAAGCATCCGCCTGTTGCAATCACGGAAACAGGCGAGGGAGATATTTCTCCCGTGCAGCCGATTACAACCCAACGGCAAGAGTTCCCGGCCGGCGCGGATAAGCAACCGGGCTTGCCCTTGCCCGCCGCGGTTGTTTCCAAGGCGTCCTTTGGCGTGGACGAATTGATCAGGCGCTTGAAGCATTCCGAAGCCATTGGCGTGTTCACCAAACTGGCCATTCGCTCAGAGGCCCTTGATCTGGTGGATATGGTTGGGCGCTATCGGCAGCATATGGCCGGTATCACGCTGCCGCGTCTGCGCACCGGCTTTGATGGGCTTTTGCTCAAGATTCTCGCCTTGCTCGATAACGATCCCGAGCTTGCCCAGGCGATTTACCAGGCCAAGGAGCAGTTGTGGCAAAGCTTGCTGGAGGTGAAGACATGATGCGTTCGTGGCTGATATTAACGCTGTTGCTGGCTGCCGCCCCGGCTTGGGCGGTGACCAAGGCCGAGGATATTGCCGCGGCAATCACCCTGCGTGGTCATGACTGTGGTGGCAATCAGGTGACCGACATCAGGGAAACGCAGACGCCGGAGGGTGGCCAGACGATCACGGCCCGTTGCCCGAATGGCAAGCGCTACCAAATCGATGTGTCGGCCGATGGCAGGCTAACCGTCAAGCTGCTGGTGAATTAGAGGTGTCTGGCGTTTCCGGCCGTGAATATGGTTGATCAGTCCTTGAAGGATTTGGCACGGCAAAGGCGTGAGCTGATGCTGGAAGGTGCTCAGCGCCGGCTGAATGCGCGCCAGGATGGCCGCTCAATTGTGAAATACATCAGCGGCGAGGTGGATGCCTTGTTGCTGGAATTATGGGCCGAGATCGCAGGCCCTCGCCATGGGCGGGTAGATATTGTCGCCGTGGGCGGATATGGCCGGGCCGAACTTTGTCCACAGTCGGATTGGGATTTGCTGTTTCTCCATGCCGATGGCCACGACAAGGTGGTACATGCGGATATCGAGCGCATGCTGCGATCATTGTGGGACATCGGGGCGCAAATTGGCCATGCCGTGCGCACCCCCGATGAAACCCTGGCGCATGCCCAGGGGGATCACCATGCGCGCACGGCGTTACTCGAGTCACGTCTGCTTACTGGCGAGGGCGGGTTTTTTTCGCTGGTGCAGAAGGGCGCCCAGCAGCACTGGCGCAAACGGCAGCGAAAGGCGTTTTGCGCGCAAAAAATGGAAGAGTGCGCCGCCCGCCGCAAGGCCATGGGCGACACCGCTTTTCTCATGGAACCGGACATCAAGAGCGGCAAGGGCGGACTCAGGGACGTTAGCACCGTCTTCTGGCTGTCCATGGCCTGGTATGGGGTGGACAAGGCGCGCGAGCTGATTGGGCAAGGCGTCGTGAGCGAGGCGGAGTTCAATGATTTCGTGCGTGCGCGCAACTTCCTGTGGCGTGTGCGCACCGGCCTGCACCTATTGGCGGGGCGTGAGGATGACCGCCTGCGCTTCGAGCACCAGCAGGAGCTGGCGCGGCAATTCGGCTTTCGTGACAGCCAGGGAATGCGGGCCGTCGAGCGCTTCATGAAGAGTTTTTTCCGTCATGTGCGCACGGTGGCCGATCTGTCCGATATATTCCTACTGCATTTTGACGAACAGATTCACCCGCCGCGCTTGTCGCGCAGCCGGGAGCTTGGCAATGGCATGGTGTTGCGCGCCGGCAAGGTGGGTATTGGCGATGCCAAGGAGTTTGCGTCCGACCCATTGAACCTGCTTCGCATTTTTTGCGAAGCGCAGCATGACAGTCGCTATCTGGATAGTCAGGCCCTGCGCGTAATTCGTAAACATGCCGGCCAGATCGATGCGAAGCTGCGCTCAAGTAAGCTGGCAAATGACTTATTCCTGGCCATGCTTCGCTCCGAACGCAATGTGGCCACGATATTGCGTCAGATGCATGAAACAGACGTGCTGGGGCGATTCGTCCCCGATTTTGGCCGCATCACGTCGCATGGCCAGTTCGATCGCTATCACAGCTATACGGTGGACACCCACACCATCAGGGCCATCGATATCTTGCGCGACTTTTGCCTGGAGGAGGGCGAGTTCGTTCAAGTGCCACTGGCGAAAAAATTGATGATTCAGGTGCATCGCCAGGAAGTGCTTTATCTCGCCCTGATGTTTCACGACATCGCCAAGGGCCGTGGCGGCGATCATGCCGAACTGGGTGAGGAGTTGGCGAGGAAATTCTGCCAGCGTCTCGGACTGTCGCGTGACGACATCGAGCTTGTGGCATGGCTCGTATTACATCATTTGACCATGTCGCGAACGGCGCAGCATTTCGACTTATCCGACCCGGAAGTAGTTGCCGATTTTGCGCGTCTGGTCGGCGACCAGGAACGGTTGATATATCTATATCTCCTCACCGTGGCGGACATCGCCGCGGTTGGGCCTGGCGTGTGGACGGATTGGAAGGGCTCGCTGCTGAGCCAACTGTTTGAATCCGCCCGCGCCTGCCTGCGCTCCGGGCAGGTGCAACCGGCCGATTATGAGCTCAGGCTGAGCGACCGCAGACAGAGCGTGCTGGCGATGAGCGGCGGGCCCGAGCGGCAGCTCCTGGAGCCTGTGCTCGCCAGCATGCCGTCAAACTGCCTGCTGCATTTCCCGCCAGAGCCCTTGTTGCGATTGAGCCGAATGCTGCTGCACGATGCGGTTGGTGCGCATATCCTGGTTGACGAGAGCCGGGGATGCACGCAGGTGCTGGCCTGGGGAGGCGACCGCACGAACCTATTTTCGCAGCTTACAGCGACGCTGGCCAGCGCCAATGCCACGGTGCTCTCGGCTCAGGCGTATTCACTCAGCGATGGCAGGGTGCTGGATGAGTTCATTATTACCGATGACCGTAACCAGCCCATCTCCGAGCATCACCAGATCGCCCGCCTGCGCCAGCGTCTACTGGACGTGCTTGAAGGCGGACAGACCACGGCACGGCAGCGGCGGATTAAGTCGGATGTGTTGATGCAGTCCCTGCCTGTGCGTGTGCGCTTGCTCAACGAAGCCGCCAAGCGCATCACCGCCATCGAGGTGGTCGCGGCGGACAGGCTGGGGTTGCTGGCCGATCTGAGCCTGTCCATATCCGACGTTGGCGTGAATCTGTTGGGTGCCAATATCAGCACCTTTGGCGAAAAGGCCGTGGACGTGTTTTTTCTCACAGATGCCAAGGGCGGCAAGCTGGATGCGTACGCTACGGATGCCGTCATGCGCTGCCTGCGGACAGCTGCTCAGCTGAACCAGGAGTAGGTCTAAACAGGCCCCGGTTAATTGAGTCTTTCATCAGTGCGATCGCTCATGGTTTTGGTGTCCCGATTGGGATAGGGGTAGAGCTTACCCATCGCCCGACTGTTGCCGGCTGAGAGAACGACGCGGGCGTGTTCACGGCCAAAGTGACGTGCATCCATCAGGCCGCAGGAGTGAGCGATCATATTGATGACCTTGTTGATGCGCTCGGCGTAGGCAGCCACGCGGCGGGCCTTGTCTTCAACTACCAATCCTCGTTGTAGGCGTGCGTTGTGCGTGGTGATGCCGGTCGGGCAGATGTTCTGGTGGCATTGCAGGGGCTGAATGCAGCCTAGGGAAAAGAGAAAGCCGCGGGCGCTGTTCACCAGGGCCGCTCCGGCGCACAGCGCCCAGGCCACCTTGACGGGCGTGACCAGCTTGCCGGAAGCGATCACCCTGATGCGCTCGCGCAGGCCATATTCTGCCAGTATATCCACCAGTATGGGCAGTGATTCATTCAAGGGCATGCCGACGTGATCGGCCAGGGCCTGAGGGCGCAGCCGAGCCGCCGTCGCCGCCATCCAGGGTGGTAAAATCCGGAGCGCTGTCCATGGCACGCGCCACGATATGCTCGCACAGCAAGCGCGGGTAAATCTCCGAACCGATTACCGTCTTCATGCCAACCGACCGGCCCGTGACGCCGCGCACATGCTCGATCATGTCGAGTACCTGATGGCTCTCCTTGTGCAGCCGGGTGGCCGCGGCCTGGCCGGCGATGGCTACCACGGGCGCGCGATCCATATTGGCGTCGGCCACGCCAGTGATGAGGTTGGTGGCGCCGGGGCCCAGGGTGGCCATGCATACGCCAGCCTTGACGGTTAGCCTGCCGTAGACATCGGCTATGAACGCGGCACCCTGTTCATGACGGGTGGTGATGAAGCGGATATTGCTGTCAAGCAGGGCGTCCATGACATCAAGGTTTTCTTCGCCAGGAATGTCGAAGATGTATTCCACGCCTTCGTTTTCCAGGCATTGTACGAACAGTTCGGCGGCTTTCATGACATCGGGAAGCTTATGGGTGTCGTTTGATGCCTGCGTTAGCACGGCTTACCAAATGATTGAACACGCATTGTCTTGTGATAGAGCATATATAGGCGGGACGTAAATCACGGAACTGGCATGTTTGTTGCGTATGCTCGTGCATGAAATTCTGGCCGGCCGTACCGCAATCGGGCCCGCCGCAATAGGAGAAAGTTGATGTCCACAGCCATGATCATGTTCCTGATATTCGTCGCCCTGCTGTTGTATATCGTTGTGATGTACAACCGCCTGGTGAAGTTGCGCAATCGTTTCAAGAACGCATTCGCGCAGATCGACGTGCAGCTCAAGCGCCGCTATGAGCTGATCCCCAACCTGGTGGAGACGGCTAAGGCCTACCTCAAACATGAGCGGGCGACGCTGGAAAAGGTGACCGAGGCACGCAACCAGGCCCTGGGCGCGGCCAAGAAGGTGGCGGGCGATCCGGCCAATGGTGCGGCCATGCGCGGACTGCTGGGTGCGGAAACGGCGCTGGCCGGCGCGCTGGGAGGCCTCTCCGTGGCCATCGAGGCTTATCCCGAGTTGAAGGCCGATGAGAACATGCGCCAGTTGACCGAGGAGCTGACCAGCACGGAAAATCGCGTCAGCTTCGCCCGCCAGGCCTATAACGACGACGTCATGGTCTACAACACGCGGCGTGAAACCTTTCCCGATCTGATCTTCGCCGCCATGTTCGGCTTCAAGCAGGCCGTGCTGTTCGAGATCACCAGCCCGGTCGAAAAGGAAGCGGTGAAGGTGGCCTTCTAGGAAAAGGATGAATACATCAAAGCATCCCTGAGCATGGACTTTTTTGGATCGCAGGAAGCGGCGCGGCGGCAGACGGCGCAGTTGGTGGTATTCTTCGCGCTGGCGGTGCTGGTCATCATCTTGGCCGTGTATGCAGTGGTCTCTCTTGCCGCGCCATTTCTCGGTATCGAGGATTTTTCCCACACGCCCCACAGCTTCTGGGATGCCGAGCGCCTCGCCTGGGTGGGGGGGCTCACGCTGCTGATCGTTACCGCCGGCAGCGCCTATAAGATACGCGAGCTGCACAATGGCGGCGGCGCAGCCGTCGCCGACATGCTCGGCGGCACCATGATTCCCGCCAACACCGGTGACCCATTGGAACGGCGGCTTTTGAACGTGGTGGCTGAGATGGCCATTGCCTCCGGCACGCCGTCGCCGCCGGTTTATTTGCTCGATGCGCAGGGAATCAATGCCTTTGCCGCCGGCTTTTCACCCGATGACGCCATCATCGGCGTGACGCGCGGCTGCGTGCAGTTGCTCAACCGCGATCAGTTGCAGGGCGTCATCGCGCATGAATTCAGTCATATCCTTAATGGCGACACCCTGATCAAGATGCGGCTGATGGGCGTGCTGCACGGCATCATGCTGCTTAGCGACGCCGGCATGCATATGTGCACCGGCACCCTGCGCGCCAACCGCTACGCCCGCAGGCGCGCGCGGGTCGTGGTGTCACTACCGTGGGTGATCGTCGGTTTTCTCATTTTCATGCTCGGCGCGGTCGGGTTGGTGCTGGGCGACCTGATTAAGCGCGCCGTTTCCCGCCAGCGTGAGTTCCTGGCCGACGCCGCCGCCGTACAGTTCACGCGCAACACGGAAGGCGTGGCCGGGGCGTTAAAGGCAATCGGCGGCTACAAGGAGGGATCGCGCGTCGCCCACCCCAACGCCGGGCAGGCCAGCCACCTGTTTTTCGGCAGCGCCCTGAAGGGTTTCATGGCCCAGGACTGGTGGGCCACGCATCCGCCGCTGGCCGAACGCATCCGCCACATCGAACCGGGATTCAACGGCTTGTTTGAGGCGGTGAACGCCAAAGTGCTTTCCGAGCGGAATCGGCTTGAAGCGAAAGGGCTGGTCTCGGCGCTTGCTGGCGGCGCAACATCGAGTCAGGCCATTGCCTGGGAGAAGCCCGAACGGGTCATCGAATCTATCGGAAGACCCACGCATAATCATGCCCAGCATGCCAAGCGGCTGCTTGCCGACATGCCACGGGTTCTACGCGAGTCCGCAGACGAGCCATATTCGGCGCGCGCCATCGTTTACGCGCTGCTGCTGGATCATGACGCGGCCATGCGCAAGGCGCAGCTGCGCATCCTGCATGAGCATGCCGATCCAGAGGTGTTTCGCATGACCTCTGAGCTGCAAAGCGCCTGCCATGACCTTGACCCCGGCTTGCGGCTGCCGTTGGTGGACCTGACCCTGCCCGCGCTACGCCTTTTATCGAAGGAGCAGTATCGGCTTTTCCGGAGCAATGTGCGCCGGCTGATCAAGTCGGATGAAAAAATCAGCCTGTTCGAATATGTGCTGCATCGGCTGCTACTCAGGCATCTGGACAGCGGTTTCAATGCAGTGGAAGCGCCGGGCGTGAAATACCGCAATCTGGAACCAGTGATTGAGGATTGCACCGTGGTGCTGGCCATGCTGGCCCATCAGGGCCATCGGCTGTTCGCCGAGGCGGAAAAGGCCTTTGCCGATGGCGCAAGCGAACTGGATATCGATGCCGGTATGCCGGGCAAGGGTCAATGCAGCCTCAAGCGTTTCGATGTGGCGATCATACGGTTGCGGTTGGCCGCGCCACCGCTCAAGAAGCGCGTGCTGACGGCCTGTGCCGCCTGCGTGTTCAGCGATGGAAAGGCTTCGGTAGCTCAGTCTGAGCTGCTGCGCGCGCTGGCCGACGGCATGGGCTGTCCGATGCCACCGCTGCTGTCGCTGGCGGATTGAAAATACGCAGCAAGGAAGCATTTCAGACGCACCCAAACAGTCAGGCGTCGAGGCGGCCCATCACTTTTGGTCGAAATAAGCGGCATCAATGGCAGGGGTGTATCTTCTTCCGCACTGGAGTTGCAGCATGAGGTAGTGCAAGCGGCGTGAGGCTGCCGATCTCTCATCGTCGCTGGTGGCTGCCTGCATAAGCGTGGCCATGCCGGCAATCTGTTTACGCGTTTTCACCTCCGGTGGCAGGTATCCGGCGTTTTTCATCACCTTATAGGCCATGCGCACTTCAGTCGGCATGAAGGGGTCATCGCCATCCAGGGCTAGTGGCTCGCCCGCACCGGGTAACTCGTCGAGCGCGCCCTCATCAATCGCCTGCTGGATGCGCTGCTCGGCGATGGCCGCGGAAAGATTCATCCGCGCTGGCTTACGCGTAGGCGGTGGTGGCGGCGTGCACGGCTACGCCTCTGTTGATCGGCGCGGCCAGGCGAGTGAGCACGTCGTCCAGGGCGGCCAGGCACTTGAGCACGTTGTCCTTGCGGCAGGCATAGCCCATCAGTCCGATGCGCCACACCTTGCCCGCCATGGGGCCGAGGCCGGCGCCGATTTCCAGGTTGTAGTCGGCCAGCAGCATGCCGCGCAGCTTGGCGTCGTCCACGCCCTCGGGGATGGACACGGCGTTGAGCTGCGGCAGGCGTTCAGCCGTCGGCACGATCAAGCTCAGGCCCATGGCCTCCAGCCCTGCCTTGAGCGCCGCATGATGTTTGGCATGGCGCTTCCAGGCTGTTTCCAACCCTTCCTCGTGCAGCATGACCAGCGCCTCGTGCAAGCCGTACAGGGCGTTGATCGGGGCGGTATGGTGATAGGCGCGCTTGGCGCCGGCGCCCCAGTAGCCCATCACCAGGCTGAGATCGAGGAACCAGCTCTGCACCTTGCTTTGGCGCGCCTTCACGCGCTCCACGGCGGCGTCGCTGAAGGTCACCGGTGAAAGCCCAGGCGTGCACGACAGGCATTTCTGCGTGCCTGAATAAACGGCGTCCGCGCCCCAGTCGTCCACCTTCAATTCGATGCCGCCCAGCGAGGTGACGGCATCGACGATGGTCAGACAGCCGTGTGCATGCGCCAGCTTGACCAGGGCGTTGACGTCGGAAACAGCGCCCGTGGAGGTTTCGGCATGCACGAAGGCCACCACCTTGGCGTCGGGATGAGCCTTGAGCGCATCTTCCAGCTTGTTCGCATCCACCGCCCGGCCCCATTCGTCCTCGACCATCACGGCCGTGCCGTAGCAGCGCTCGACGTTTTCCTTCATGCGCCCGCCGAAGACGCCATTCTGGCAAACGATCACCTTCTCGCCCGGCTCCACCAGATTGACGAAGCAGGTTTCCATGCCGGCCGAACCGGGGGCGGAGACCGGGATGGTTAGCTCGTTCTTGGTCTGAAAGGCGTATTGCAGCAGTGATTTCATCTCATCCATCATGGCCACGAACATCGGGTCAAGATGCCCCAGCGTTGGCCGGCTCATGGCCTCGAGAATGCGCGGATGTACGTCGGACGGCCCCGGACCCATCAGGGTGCGGACTGGTGGATGGAAAGATGTAGCGCTCATGGTGACTCCCTCTGTTTGAAAAATTTCCCGCAAGCCTACGGCGAAGCGCGGCAAGATTCATCCGGAAGATGCGCAGGGTTTTCTCCTTCGCTACCATCGGCGCATGGACAAACGCCTGCGGATGAAAGCCAAACAGCTCGGCATCGATAATATCGAACGGCACATCTTTCTTTGCTGTGACCAGAGCGAGCCCAAATGCTGCAATAAGGATGACAGCCTGGAGTCGTGGGCCTATCTGAAAGCGCGGTTGAATGAGCTGGGCATCAACGGCAAGGGCGTGTACCGCAGCAAGGCCAACTGTCTTCAGGTTTGCGCCATGGGCCCGATTGCCGTCGTCTACCCCGATGGCGTGTGGTATCACTCCTGCACGCCGGAGGTGCTGGAGCGCGTTATCCAGGAGCATTTAATCGCTGGTGAACCTGTGCGAGATTTCATGTTTGCCAAAAACGCTTTCGAATTTGGCAAGGAAAGAGGGGGTTAGGAAAGCCAGAGAGGCTCTCCGGCCGAGGTCATTTTTGTGCCATTGAAGCATCTAGTGCCCAACTTCCATACGTAAATGAAAAAGGGCCTGCATGAAACCATGCAAGCCCTTGATTTATTTGGTTGCGGGGGCCGGATTTGAACCGACGACCTTCGGGTTATGAGCCCGACGAGCTACCACTGCTCCACCCCGCGTCATTGGGAGGCGGAACTATAGCCGGGCCGAATAGACTGTCAACCAGTAGGCCATAGGGAAGCGCCGATTCATTTAGTGCTTCCGCGCAGCCCACGGGCGGGCTGCCAAATAAAGCCCGTAAGTGCTTGAATTGCAAGTAAAGGGAGAGCTACGTTTTTTCTTTTACGTTCTGATTTATTGCGGGACTCAATAAATCAGCAACTCTCTAGTGGAACGCGTCCAGCAAGCCGCTCAGACCTTGCATGTCCACCTGCACCTGACCTCGCCCGACAAGCGGCATGATAATCTCTTCCTTTTTCAGCGCGCTTAGCGCGCGTGAGATGGTTTCGCGGCTGGTGGATAGCTGGTCGGCCAGAAGCTGATGCGTGGGCAGTTGGAGCACGTACTTTCCCTGGCCGTTGGTGGTGCCATGTTGCTTACAATACTCATACAGGAAGTCAAACAGTCTATGGGGAACATCCATGGTGCTAACGCGCTCGAGAATCTGGCTGGTGCGGCGCAGTCGATTGACGACTTCAGCAAGCATCTTGCGCGTAATATGCGGGCTTTCATTCATCAGATGTTCGAAATCACCGCGGCTAACGTATGCCAGCTTGGTTTCCTCCAGTGTCATGACGGTGGCTGAGCGAGGGTGCTCATCGAGCAGAGACATTTCACCAAAGAATTCGCCGCGCCCGAGAATTGACAGTACCACCTCGCGACCCTGTTCGGCGTAATACACGATTTTGGCGGAGCCGTGCAGGATGATGTACATGCCATCGCCACTCTCGCCTTCTTGAATGACCACGCTGTTTTTCGGCAAGGTCGTTGTGCTGATGAGACGGTTAATCGATTCGAGATCCTGGTCGGGAAGATCAGAAAACAAGGAAACGCGCTTTAGAAAATCCAGTGTCATGTATTTTCCTCCGAGGTTCGTGCGATAGATACCGGCCATGTCGCCAGCAATCTGTCACCCAGATGCGGGCGAAGCATCTCTACCGCATGGTGAATCTTCTCCGCTTCATCGACGACCTCGATGACAAGCGGAAGCTGGCTGGCAAGCGACAGAAACGCACTGGTGTGCACCCCATGCAGGCCCAGCCCTTCAATGCCGCGTAAGACCGTCACGCCATGCAAGCCAGCTTGCATGCACAATTCCAGCACCGCATCCATCGCCGGTTTGCCGTCGATGGTATCCGATTCAGTCAGATAGATGCGGAGAAACAGGCCATTGCGCATGCTCCCTCCAATTGAACGTAGTCAAAAAGCATGGCTTAAGTGCGTGGGAAGATCAAGAATCGCTAAGGATGGTGTGATTTTACTGAATATTGAGAGTGTGATGAGATAGGGTTTTGCCTATGATTAAGCTGCGGATGCGCTTGACATCGCGACGCCTGCTGAGGAACATGCCGCAGCTGAAGCGACTGCGGGAATAGCTCAGTTGGTAGAGCGCAACCTTGCCAAGGTTGAGGTCGCCGGTTCGAGCCCGGTTTCCCGCTCCAGCTTAGGGGGCCTCCGGGCCCCTTTTCATTATGTCGGCAGGGTGGCCAAGTGGTAAGGCAGAGGTCTGCAAAACCTCCATCGCGGGTTCGATTCCCGCCCCTGCCTCCAGTCCTTTGTTTCACCCCGACCCACCAAGAGCTAAAAAACCATTGATCCACAAAGATTAACGCCAATCCATTGTACGATGGGATGCCATGGTGCCCCTTGCAAACCCGATAAAAATGGGGGCATAATCGGGGGCACATTGAGTTCGGGTGTATAAATATGCCCCCACCGGCTCAAGGGGGAGCCCTATGAAGCTGACCGATGCCGCGATCAAAAAGGCAAAGCCCGAATCAAAGCCGCGAAAGCTGGCAGACGGGGGAGGGCTATATCTGGAAATCCACCCCAATGGTTCAAAATACTGGCGGCTGAAATATCGGTTTGCCGGCAAGGAAAAACGGCTGGCCCTAGGCGTTTATCCGGTTGTCAGCCTGGCCGAAGCCCGCACCCGTCGAGAGGATGCCAAGAGACTGCTTGCAAATGGGGTTGACCCTGGCGAGGTGAAGAAAGCCCAAAAGCAGGAAGAGAGACAAGCGCAAGAGATCGCCGCCTCGGAGTCTTTTGAGGCTGTCGCACGGGATTGGCTTGCACGAAAGGCATCCACATGGTCTGAAAGCCATGCCCGGCATGTCCTGGCTTCCCTTGAATCCGATGTGTTTCCGCATGTCGGCACAATTCCGATTACAGAAATCCGAACCAAGGATGCGATTGCTCTGGTTCGCCGTATCGAGGATCGCGGATCTCTGGATATTGCCCGGCGCGTCTGGCGAAGGGTCCGGGCCATATTGAGCTACGCCAAGGCAATGGCCTTGATCCCTGACAATCCGGCGGCGGACATCGAGGAAGCTTTGAAAGAGCGGCCAAAGGGCAAGCACTTCCCGACCATTGAGAACCCGAAGGATATCCCGGTGTTTCTGGTGGCCATGTCCGACTACTGGGAGAAAGTGAACGTCAGCCCATTGGTGCGGATTGCCACCCGCATGCTTGCCTATACATTTGTCCGCACGGGCGAGCTGCGCTGCGCGCGTTGGGATGAAATCGACCTGAAAGAAAAGCTGTGGACGATCCCGCCCGAGCGTATGAAGGCAAGGGCACCTCATCTTGTGCCCCTTTCCACACAGGTTGTCGGTTTGCTGCATGAGCTGCGCCCCTATTCAGGCACTTCTGAGCTGTTGTTTCCCGGCCGCTTGCGGATCAATCAGCCAATAAGTGACAACACAATCAATATGGCGATCAAGCGTGCCGGTTATGCCGGGCGAATGTGCGGGCATGGTTTCCGGTCAATGGCATCCACCTATCTAAACGGGCTGGGAACGATCCGACCGGATATGATCGAAGCCCAGCTCGCCCATAAGGATCGAGATAAAGTCCGGGCAGCATATAACCGGGCCAGCTACGTGGAGTACCGGGTAGCCATGATGCAGTTCTGGGCCGATACCCTGGATGCGATGGAGGCTGGCCGGGGGTGGCCACGTTGGAAGGATTATGAACCGACCTTGAACCGTTATCAGTCCGCCCAAGTGATGCGCATACCGGCAAAAAATCGCGGATGAAAACCATACCTTATTACGCCCGAATTTACCGGCTATCTGTTTTTTTACTGGGGCACTTGGGGCATCTGGGGCGTGGCTACTTAACATTCCGGAACCGTTGCGTTTTTACTTTCGGAAGTGTGCCCCAAACGGGGAAATTCCACTGGGGCATACTGGGGCACGGTGTTCCCAGCACGCTCCACCACGGTCCGGATCGCGCGCAATGTCTCCCTGTCGCCCCGTCCGTCGTTGTGGAGTGGGGCAATATAGACGGGTAATAGGGGGGTGATATGCAGGATGGCTACAACGTGAAGATTACAATGAAACCAGCAGGGCATTGCAACAAACCAACGATCTAGGCTAGTACCCTGCTGTTCCAGACATCCTGTGGATGGCTGCTTTCGACCCAAAGCGGACATTTAGCGATCCTTAATAATTAGACTATAGTCCTTGTTTATAAGGGGACATATGAAATATCTGAAATACAAACTCATGAAGTCCTTTTAGTTATCGGGAAAGGTGATTGGGTTGGGCCGTGTACCAACCCTTGAGAAATGGTAATTGAGGCCCTATCAGATAACTGGGGTAAACAGACATGAAGTATTTATTAGCACTATTTTTAACTTCTTTGACGTTGCTTAGTTGTAGTCCGGAACTGGCTATTGAAAAACAAGATTTGGTCGGCGCTTGGAGAACGACTTCGGATTCTCGGATTGATGAGGATATGTCAATTAAAGAAGATTCGGTTGAGATTTACTATGCTGATGGGAGTTTTGAATCGCAGGAGACGGCCTGGGTTTACTGGAATGAAGATGAGCAGATATTTGCCATGATAAAAGGTGTTGATAAGGGAAAATGGTCAATTGAAGGAGGTAATATAAAGATAAAATATAGCAGTCTTGATATTACACATTTTTCTTCAGACCACCCTTTCTTTACCCGGGAGTCATTAGAAGCCGAAATTCCTGATACTATAAGGGAGCCTCAGTGGTTGATTCCTGTTTCGATTAATGGTGATGTTTTAGTGATTAGGGCAGTTGAAGATGAAACTCTTTATACTATGAGAAGAATACATGATGACTAGTCCGTTGAAACAATTCCTTAGGCTATTTCCTTAGTTAGGCACATCGAATGGCTGAACGAGCTCTCAGATTTGGAGTAGGTAGTACGACCAATGCTCTTCGAGCTGCGAGTTGGAAGATCTGGTCACCGCCAGGGAAGGACGACATTTACATTGCCGGACGTGAACTACGCGGCGCAGTGAAAGTTAGCCTACACGAGTCATCGAATTGGCACCTCGCATATGATCCGCTTTTCTTCGAAGACAAGATGCCCGAAGACAGCCGCTCAGACGAAGGGCGATTTATCGAAAAGTGGCGCCGGCCTCGCTCTATCACACCTGGAGTGACACTGGCGCTACGAATTGTTACTCCTTGGACCGCCTTGAGGGCGGGTCAACCCGGCCGCAAGATCCAACTGATTGATCCTCCTAACGAAGGGAGAGCGAGAGAGATTGGGCTACTCGTGATTGAACCAACTACGGTCATAACAGGTTGGCCCGGGAAGGAACAGGGAACTCAGCCTATAGGGTGTTATGATCTTGTAAGTGGCTCGTCAGTCTGGGTTGTGCATTGGGAAATAGAGTGTCCCGACTTTTCGAGCTTGGGGACATCGCAGGCCCACCTATTTCGTGGCGTAGGTCGCGAGGAAATTTCCACAGACCTCAGGGCACTTGTATTTGGGGATCATGCAGATGGTTCGAAGGTTATTTATGATCTCGCTGGTTCGTACTCGGGTGGCGCCTAACAACCGTTCACAGGACCTCTTTATGGATGGTCTTTTCACGACCGACCGGCGCGGCTGGTTACGTCAGACGTTAGTGTTTCGAATGTCTGCTTTTGGCCGAAACCGGACGCTGGGCGAATGACTGCTTACGACCCAAAGCGGACATTCGCTGTACGGCTACCATTGGAAGGGTTTTTACTCCTAACCTATTCGGCTTAATTTTCGGATATATAATAGATAACAATCAGTTGCGGTATTTGTTGGTTGTGTTTGTATGTACGGGTTTCTACTTACTACATCAGTACCCTTTCCCCACTTAATTTTGTATACTCGTGATCGGTGGGTTGCTGCTCGGCACAGTGGGTGGGGTAGGATGCCTCATTCCCACAGTGCTAAAAGACAGTTTGGTGAGGAACCCTCCCTGAACTCCCCCCTCCCACACTGTCCTGGATGGAGGGAGCTGCAGCCCACCACCTCTTTAGTACGTAGTTTCCCTAACTTGTTCCCCGTCAGCCCAAAGTGGACCAATTGGTGTAAATAGCTAAGAGACACTTTCTGATAAATTCGATGTATAGAGGAGTTTATCATGAAAGAGAAAGAATCAGCTGAACGCACAGTCAGAGATA
>Ga0316190_10000019_pt1 | contig 89203 bp, 83 predicted proteins | sample Eddworburrow2_MG_FD_204929 | JGI IMG/M metagenome (GOLD analysis project Ga0316190, IMG submission 204929) | Coastal sediment microbial communities from Maine, United States - Eddy worm burrow 2 | ecosystem: Environmental > Aquatic > Marine > Coastal > Sediment | place: USA: Maine | collected...
ATCACTATAGGTCCATTAATACTGCATGACGTGCTTGGGATAAGTGGTTTTTTTATAATATATTTGTTCTCTGGATTTGCTGCAAAAATACCATTAATTGCTCTTATTGGGCAGTATTCAATGATTGTGTATTTGGTGCACCCGCTTGTGTTTAAGGTGTTTCTCCTTATATCCACTGGCTTGGATTCAAACTATGCTGCATGGCCGTTTGCTTATTTGCTTGGCGCAACGCTTAGTGTTTTCATTACAATAATAGTATCTCTTGGAATTGCACATGTAATAAATAGACTAGATTGGCTGCATGACTTTGTAACGCCTAAAGGGTATAGAGAGTGGTTGGTTGTTCGTGGTGTCATGCTGCTTAGGAAAAGGGAAAGGCCTTGTAATTAAGGCTTTCGCTATAAGCCTAATTTATGGATATAATAATAGAAATAAGTGCAGTCTGGATATAGGCCTAACATTCATAATGTCAGAGCGCCGTATGCTTTTTCAAAAATACTGTATTCTACAGTATTGTGCTGTGATTTCCTGCTTGAAGGTCTGCGCAAGCTTTTAACAGCAGTGCGCAATAAAATTGTTCTTAATCAAAGAATTTAATGCTGCTCGGTTTAGTTTGGGTGTTGAAGGGCATATGCGGCCGATATGTATTAAGTACGCTGGAAAATCATAGATAGCATGGAGCAATAGGGCGAGCAGATTAACTTATGGATTTTGTTGCGGGTATTTGTGTGAATATAAGTCTACTTGACTTGTACCAACCTACAGTGAGTGTTCTTACCCCCTAAATATCTCTAAACTAGGTTTCTGAGGAAAATTAAGTATGCAACACGTAGTGAGCGAACAAGAGAATGATTTGGGCTGTCCAAAGTGCAATGTGCCTTTGGCTGTGGGTATGTCTGGCGCAGATTGCCCTGAATGTCAAGCTCACTTTGCGGTTGAGGATGGAATACTATGCACTGATCGCACCGATGCATTCTTGGGGGAGTTTGATGCTACGCGAATGCATCAATTTGTACAGCTTGCTCGAGATCAGGGGTGGCGAAAAGTAGCGGAAGGTCCAATGGGCGATGAAGACCCATCGGCTCGAAATGTCCTATTGGGTTCCAATCGAGCTACCTTCATGGAGCTGTTTAAGCAATCATCGCCACGGAATATTCTGGATGTAGGAGCAGGAATGGGGGCGATTAGTTTGCAGTTGGCTAAAAGGTTCAAGCAAGTTTATTCTCTTGACTTGGCTTTTGACAGGCTGGCGTTTCTGCGAGTAATTGCTGAGCAGGAAGATATTGCTGAGAAAATACGAGCAATCTGTCACCGAAATGTCTTGAGTCTTCCTTTTAAAACTGGGGCATTGGATGCCGCTGCCATGGTGGGTGTATTTGAGTATTTTCCTGCAAGCTACCCTCATGACAAGATTAGGGATGTGCAATTGAAGGCGCTGACCGAACTGCACAGGGTGATTTCCCCTGGAGGGGAGCTCTTTATAGCTACAAAGAACCGTTACGGGTGGCCTCATTGGGCTGGTGCCGTGGACAACAGCGGGTTGCGTTTTGGTCCCCTGATGCCGCGATGGTTGGCTGATACGATGAGCCGTATCTTACTAAAGCAGCCCTTTCGTATTGTCACGGACGGATACAGCGATAATGTAGGCTTGTTGCAGGAGGCAGGTTTTACTGATATCCGGTTCTACTGGCCGGTACCAGGGTATCAAAGTCCTTTGCATTGGGTTGATTTGGCGGATGACGGCGCTGTAAAAGAGGCAGTAAAGCGCTATGTGGAGAATCCAGTCAAGAGAGGGGTTCTTACGTTTCTTGTCGCGATAGGCGTATTCAAGTACCTAGTGCCGCATTTTGGCATCATGGCCAAGAAAGCTGAATAGAGTGAGTGTAATGGATCCACAGAGCGTGGTCAGTCGTGTGGTTGAACGTGTACTTGGCGATGGCAGTGTACCGGAGGTCTCGTACAAAACTATCTTAACACCCACTTCCGTTGTATTTCGAATCGACTACTTGGCTGGTGAAAAGAACGGAACACTGTATGCCAAACTTATTGCTGAAAATGAATCAAGCATAGAGATACAGCGCCATCGAAAAGAGTTTGATACCACACGGCGCGTAAGGGCAGCCCTACCTACAGATAGAGAGCTGGATGTGGTAACTCCTGCAGCATACCTGGATGAAATTGATGCGCTGGTAACGTGGGGAGTAGCTGGGCACTCATTGCAGGATATTATAGCTAATAGCCAACGGTTTCGATATATGATGAGGAATGCGGAACCAGAAAGGTTGTCCCGATTGGCTGGGCAATGGTTGCGTCGTTTTCACGGTGCAGATCTGTTGGCGGGCGATTTTGACGTTGGTAAAATAATCTATGATTATTGTGCTGAGAGGCTTGACCTGTTGGCACGAACAAAGGATAGCCGTGTTTCCACGGATCTGGCTAATTTATTGAAGAGGAAGATTGCCGATTGGACTGAAGAATCTATGGTAGCCTTGGGTGAAAAGCCGGTTCTATGTCACAACGATTACTCACCGCACAACATCATAGCAACGGAACAGGGTATTTGTGTGCTGGATTTTTCGTTTTCAACGCCAGGTTTTCCAGTGTTTGACTTGGCTTGTTTCTGGCACAAGATTCAAGATTTGAAGATGTCGCCGCATTTTGGAACGACTGGCTTGTCGGCTATACAGCGAAGTTTTCTTGAAGCGTATGGAGCAGAATTCGATTTACGAAGGCCAGATGTAAAACTCGGTATGGCACGTCTTGTACTCAGTAAAATGTTAACCCTGTTGGCATCTTCTGAGGCTGGATTTTATCGTCAATTAGAGAATCGACGTCGTTATAGAAAATACCTTGGACTTCTCAAAACCGATTTTAACTAGGTTGGGAACTATTCTGGCATATAAGAAGTGAATTGTTTTTATCCTCAAACGTTGCGTAAATCTTGATCAACAATGCAAGCAGCTATTCAGAGAATCCTTAAATTTGGTGCATACGTGGTATCTCCGCCGGGACGAAATGCCGTTTTGTCTACCCTGCTTTACCACCGGGTACTGGGTACGAATGATCCTTTGCGGCCTAATACAGTAACTGCAGATCAATTTCGTTGGCAGATGCGTCTTATGTCGCAGCACTTTTGCATGCTACCTATGGAGGAAGCGGTACGCAGATTGAATGATGGTAGTTTGCCTGCGCGGGCTGCCTGTGTAACGTTCGATGATGGTTATGCTGATAATGCTGAAGTAGCGCTGCCGATTTTACAGGAATGTAAGGTACCAGCGACCTTTTTTGTTGCAACAGGATATCTTGACGGTGGTCGTATGTGGAATGATACCGTTATTGAAGCTGTACGGCGGATCCCAGATGGCCTTCTGGATCTTGATGAATATAGACTGGGAACACATGTTCTAAATGGAGTGGAGAGCCGTATAATCTGTATCCGGTCGCTGCTCAAAGCATTGAAACATATGCTGCCTACTGAGCGTGAAAAAACTGCTGACTACATTGCCTCATTTGCAGTAGAAGCTTTACCGGATGATCTTATGATGACTTCGGCGCAGGTAAAGCAGCTATATACTGTAGGCATGTCTATTGGGGCTCATACAGTGAGTCACCCAATTCTTGCTTGTATTGATGCGCAGAAAGCGCGCTGGGAAATTGAAGAGGGGCGGCGACACCTGGAAGAGATTATTAATAATAAAATTGAGTTATTTGCATATCCAAATGGTCGACCGGGGAGTGATTATTTGCCAATACATGTGGAAATGGTGCGTGGTCTTGGGTTCAAGGCTGCTGTGTCAACAGTTCGAGGTGTCTCTGTCCAGTCCAGTAACAAATGGGAGTTGCCTCGTTTTACCCCTTGGGATAAGCTGCCAGCACGTTTTATGGCGCGTTTGCTCTCGAATTGTCTTCATCGTACTCACTGAAATTGAATAGAATTTGTGAAAATGCTGTGGTGGAAGAATGGAGTCCGCCCTGTAGCTTGTGATGTGGAGATTGTTTTTAATGCCAATCTTGTAGGAAGGTAAAAGGCATTTCCAAATTTTGTAGTGGCTGTAATATGCTAAGAATTATCTCTAAGGGTTGTGGAAGAACATAGGCTTTCACCGATTATGATAGATAAATATACATTTGTTAGCCTCCGGCGCCGCTCAGCAACTAAAGTATGTGCCTTTTTTCGCATAATGCTGTTGCTTGGTGCGCTTGGAACAGCGCAAAACGTATTTGCATTTTCTTTTGTACCAACAGCGGCTGAGTTTCAGGCATGGCCTTTACACTGTAAAGCTATATATGTTGGTGCCATGCCAGACGAGAGCGCACAGTTTGCTCACAGTGTACCCAGTGCAGCCGTAAAAAAGTGGATGAAATTTGCAAAAGAGCACGGTGGTGCATGGCATTATTGCGCAGGCATTGTCCAACTGAATAGGGCTCGCGTAGAAGCAGACCCTAAAAAGCGAGAATATGCCTACGAACGAGCCGCAGCGCAGGCAGCATTTAGCTATGCTAGAACTTCGCCAGACAAACCCTTCAGAGCAAAGATGGCTACCATAATGGCTATGGCTTATAGAGGTTTGGGCAAGTATGAAATTGCAACAAAGATCTTGGAAACTAGTATAAGTGAGCACCCTTCCTATCCAGATGCTTATACGGCGTTGGCATTAATACATCGTGATGCTAATCATAAAGAGCAGGAGCGTGACATCCTTTTGAAGGGGAATGAAGCGACAGGTGGCAAGTCAGCAGAGATCCACTATTTTCTTGGCCTCGTATATCTCGATATGGAGGACATTCCAGCAGCTAGTAAGCACGCTAAAGAAGCCTACAGGCTGGGTTATCCACTTCGTGGCTTAATGTCAAAACTAAAACGACTAGATGGTTCTTCTAAACATTGATTAATTTTATGTTCAGGCTTGCTGGCATAAAAGCCTATAACGCCCTGTTTTTTTATCTTATTGCATGGAATAAACTGCTAAACACAAATCTAATTACCACGGTCACAAATGAAAAGTGGTTTAATACTGTATAATCCGGTTGGATTTCGTGATGGTGCCTCTTAATAGTAGAAGATGGATTAATCAATATGAGGAAATAAGTGTATTGATCGAGCTGTCCCCAATGATGGATATAGTGACTTAAAGTTGCTGCAGAATTAAAACGAAGATATTACGTACTTTAAATTCCCTGTAAACCTTCAATGGGATAGTCAATAAATACCCACTTCTCTTTCTATAGAGCCAGCCTGAGCAAGCAGTTGAATTTAAAAGGGCAGCAATGAAGCAGCTATATATTCTAATCTTTAAATTTATAAATTATTGGCAAATCCCATGAGCATTGGGGGGAAAGTTATATCATCCCTACGTTGGATGGCTGTAGCCCGTTTTTCTGGGCAGGTTCTGAGCTGGGTTGTTACTATTTTTGTGATCCGCATTCTGACGCCAGATGACTATGGGCTTATGGCCATGGCGATGGTGGCTATCACTTTGCTGGCACTGCTGAATGAAATGGGGATGGGGTCTGTCCTTGTTCAGCAGCAAGAGTTAGATCATCGTACGGTTGAATGCATCTTTGGCTTGTTGATCCTTATTAATGGGGCATTGTATACCAGCCTTTATCTAGGTGCGCCATTAATTGCGGTTTTTTTTGAAGAGCCACGATTGGTGGAAATCCTTCGCGTGATTGCGCTCCAATTTATCTTTATGCCATTTTCTGTGGTGGCGAATTCTATGTTAAGCAGACGCATGGATTTTCGTCGCATGTCATTTGTGGATATGTGGAAAATAATAGCGGCGAGCATTACCACTTTGACACTAGCATTAAATGGATACGGGATTTGGGCTCTGGTATTTGGTAATCTTTTAGGTGCGTTAGTTGATGCAGTGGGTGCAACTCTGGCTGCAAAATGTTGGTACCGCCCTCGTTTTAGATTTTCCGGTATGAAGCAGATGATCGGGTTTGGCGGTTATGTGATGGCAAGCCGGATATTATTTTTTATTTATGTAAGGGCTGATATTTTCATCATCGGTAAACTGTTGGGAAAAGATTTGCTTGGCTTATACTCCGTGGCTAAAGATTTAGCCTCATTACCCATGGAAAAAGTTTCTGGGGTTTTGAATATGGTGGGGTTTTCTGCATTTTCCAGAATTCAGGATGACCGGGATGAGGTACGGGAGAAATTGTTAAAGGCTGTTCGTATTTTGAGCTTCTTTGCATTTCCAATGTTTGCAGGTATATCCAGCATTTCGCCAGAGATTGTGGAGGTTATCCTTGGTGAAAAGTGGTTGGCTGCGATTGTCCCACTTCAATTGCTCAGCTTAATTATTCCCCTCCGTATGGTGCAGAATATTATCCCACCAGTATTAATGAGCATAGGAAGGCCAGAGGTTGCAGTAAGCAATCTGGTAATTGCGTGCATTATTATGGCAGTGAGTTTTTTGATTGGTGTGCAATGGGGAATAAATGGCGTTTCTCAAGCATGGCTTTTCGGATATCCAGTATTCTTTGTTATTATGCTTAAGCGTTCGTTACCGATACTGGGCTTGACTATTGCTGAATACTTGAAGTCAATGTATGGGCCTGCGATGGTCGCTGGTGTTATGTATTTTGCGGTGATTGTAGTCCGCCAGACTGTAACACAAAGCATGTTCTCGGGGCCGGTAGATCTTGCAGTGCTGGTAGGAACAGGAGCTTTAATATACGGTACACTGATGCTGTTGACCCAGCGTCAAGCGTGTAATGAGATGCTGATTTTATTTAGGCGTTAATTGTTAGTAGTAGAGAGAGTACGTACGAATGTATTGACACCTATGTTTACAGGATTGTTCCAGGCATACACAGTAGTTCTACTGACCAGCAATAATCTTCAAATAGCATTTAAGTTATAAAAACACATTATTTCAGCTTACTCGTTAATTTGTGCATTCAATACTATATGAATTATATATCTCATCCAGGTGGCTTATGACCAGATTTCAGATTAAAGAACATCTAGATTTGGACAAGCAAATCCAGACAATTTTAAAAACAATAGCGCCGGTAAACGTAAGTTATGCTTCAATGCTTACCAATCGGCTTATAATTAATCCTGATCGGTTTCTAACCTTCCACAGCCACAGTGGACAATGTGTTGCAACAGCAGTTTATCGCCGTGGATTCAAGAGTGGCAGTATTTATGCAAGTGTTTTTATGTCTGATGAGGAGCCTTCTGAAGTATTTAATGCCATAAGGCAATTTGCAGCTGATAAAGCATTCAGTATTGTCACTGTAGAAGCATTAGGCATGGGCTATAATGTAATCCCGGATCAGCCAGGCCATAAAGTTTCCCACCAGACTAATTTCTATCTTTGTGATCTCAGTGATGGCAAACCCAATGAGCGCTTTAGTTCCAATCAGAGGCGAAATCTAAGAAAGGCTCTTAAACAGGATTATAGGTTAATTGAGCAGAATGTAGATAAAGCGATCAGTACCCATCAGGGGATGATTAATTCCTCCAATCACAGGCGAACGATATTGGGACAGGCTGTCGCTTGGGTAGATGATAGAACCAGGCTACTGATTGATTCTGGCTATGGCAGACTTTTTCAGTTAGCAAATCGAGATAATGATGTTGTTTCTTCGTTACTTATTATAAAAAGTAATGATCAAGCGAATTACTATATTGGGGGAAGCTCCACTGAAGGAATGAGGAATGGGGCATCAACACTTCTGTTCAAAAAAACGATGGATATTCTACAGAAAGAAGGATGTTCAGTATTGTCTCTTGGGATAGCTAATGAATCTGGATTGGCAAGATTTAAAACAGGCCTGGGTGCTTATGAAGTGTCGATAGAAAGAAAGATGTTCGAAAAAACAACACCAGTATTAATGCTTAAGAATTTGCTGCACAAACTATTATCTTAGACGCTATTGGCATCAAGCGTATCAGTTGGCGGTTAATGCGGATTTTGAATGCAGGGCAGACGAAAACACTTACATCATTTAATCATGGCTAATAATTGTGCGGTTGTTTTACTGCCAAGGCTATGGCTTTGCAATATTCACAAAGGAGCAGGATAGTGGCAATAGCTAGTCTTTTTAAAGTCATGAAAGAAGTAAAAAAAAACTATAACAAGAGTATCGTTTCGCAATTGTGCGATATTATTCTGTTGCGCTTTGGGAAAGGAAAACTCGGTATATCAGAATACTATGACTATAAGCTTTTTGATGATCAAAGCTATTCACTTAACCAAAAAAATGAATTTATTGGGTGGAGAAGACGTTTTGAAGTGCAAAATAAATTTAACTCAGTTTCTTGGTATGCTTTATCACAGGATAAATTAATTTTTCAGCAACTCATGATGGGTGCTAAATTACCAGTGCCAGAGCTACAAGCGGTTTACTGTAAACATAATAGATATACAGGAGAAATTACGAATCTTAAGACAAGAAAAAATCTAAAATATTTTTTATCAAAAAAAGCCAATTACCCTTTTTTTGTTAAACCAATACACTCTTGGCATGGAAGGGGGGGGAGAGGAGTGATTTCGTTTGATGATGATACTGAGCAATTACTATTGCTTAATCAACAAACAATGAGTCTGGCTGATTTTTATCAACAGTTATCAAATGAAAAAAGTGGATACTTAGTTCAAAGCTTATTGCAACCGCATAGCGATATTGTAAACCTTTGTGGCAAAAGGTTATGTACTGCTCGCATTTGGGTTTTGTATGGTAATGATTGCTTTACTATATTTAGGGCATTATTAAAAATTACTGTTGGAACAAACATGGTTGATAATACTCAACATGGAAAAACAGGTAATCTATATGGCCCAATCGATATTGAAAAAGGTACTATCAGCAGGCAAATTAAGAATGCCGGCTACTGTGAAGTTAAAATGAAGGCTCACCCTGATACTAATCAGTCTTTTGATGGATTTAAGCTGCCATCATGGGAAGAAACAAAAGCGCTTGTATGTAAAGCAGCCAAGCTATTTCCAGGCTTGAAATTGCAACCTTGGGATGTGGCATTTACCTCGGAGGGACCTATCCTTATTGAATTAAGTGTACCGGGAGATATTGATGGTCCTCAATATTCAGAAAAAAAAGGCCTCTGGGATAAGCAGTTCGATGCTGCATTACGCCAAATAAAATGAAGATATCTGATAATAAAATAGCTGTGATAACGGATGCTGGAATGAATGGTGGTGTACAGAGTATGATCAAAGTCTGTGCAAGGCAGTGCATGGGGCTGTAAATGTAGTGTGATAGTGGCAACTTTTCTGAGGCATGCAATGCCATCATAAAATTTAAAGAATGGAATGTGCTGTAAGGCTAGATTAATAATAGGTTATGGAAGATACCTGGTATTGCAGAGAGAAAGAAGAGCAGAGTACCGAGCTTTCTGTTTAATATGGCAAAGAATACTTTAAAGAAATATTTTTTAAATAATAGAGTGTCGGCCTCGCTGCTCAAGAATTTATTGCACAAGCTTGTTTGTCAATAGATTACTGTAGGCGTTATTTTAACCCCTGAAAACAGTCTGCTGTGTTCAGGGTAATACTATGCAGAGAACCAGTAATGGTTCTTAAGTGACCAGTTGCTGTCTTTCAATATGGTTCGTTTGGTCTTTAGTATTATGCTCATTCGGCTTCTGGTGACAAGTACTGCTGGCAGCGCAAATGACCATATCCCGCAATTGACTTATGGATAATTCCTCATTGCCCTATTGGTTTTTACAAGATCAGGCGGCAGATCGGTTTCTGCATGGATGCCTATGTGAGCCGCCCGAATATACTATCGCACATTAGATTCGTAAAGTTTTATAAAATCGTTTATAAAATCATGTTCGTTGTTATTTTTGGCGTCTCTGCGAGATAAATGATGTATCTTTTCAGATGGATAACTTATGAAGCATGCCCTACTCATTGCCTATCATTTTCCTCCAGTGGCCGGAAGCAGCGGTGTATTGAGAACGCTTAAATTTTCACGATACTTACCAGAGTTTGGTTGGCAACCCTCGGTGCTTAGTGTCCATCCACGGGCCTATGAGCGTGTATCTGATGCCCAGCTTGCTGAGGTGCCGGAGCAAATGACTGTGGTTAGGACTTTTGCCCTTGATGCTGCTCGCCATCTAGCGGTGGCGGGGCGTTATTCACGTTGGTTTGCATTGCCAGATCGTTGGAGCAGTTGGCTATTGGGTGCGATTCCATCAGGCTTGAAGATGATCCGTCACCAGCGTCCTACTGTTCTTTGGTCAACCTACCCAATGCCGACGGCCCATTTGGCTGGTTTTTTACTGCACCGGTTAACTGGCTTGCCTTGGGTTGCGGATTGTCGGGATAGCATGCTGGATGATAGCTATCCAAGTGATCCGCTGAAACGTAAAGCACATGCCTGGTTAGAACGACAGGTCGTTACAACCGCTAGCCGTGTGATTTTCACTACAACGGGTACACTTCAAATGTATGCTGAACGATATCCAGAGATTCCCCGGAATCGATGGGTATTGATTGCAAATGGTTTTGATGAGGCGGATTTTTGTGGAAAGGATCAGTGCTCTGCCTTGACTAATACCCATTCTAGAAAGCTTATATTGTTGCATAGTGGTTTAATCGATCCCATTGATCGTGATCCGCGCCCTTTCTTGTTTGCTTTAGCTGAACTTAAAGAACGCGGAAGGATTAGCGCTCAAAAGATCAAAATTCTCTTTCGGGCTCCAGGGTCTGGATCAGAAATCAAACTACTATCATGGATTAGTGCGCATGGATTGGACGATATTGTCGAGGTTGCACCACCACTGCAATATGCTGAGGCGTTAGCTGAAATGGCTGAGGTGGATGCTTTGCTATTATTCCAGGGGAAAACCTGCAACCATCAAATTCCGGCGAAGATCTATGAATATCTTCGAGTAGGGCACCCAATTATTGGGCTGATTGATCCAGCGGGTGATACAGCGGCATTGTTGCAAGAGGCAGGTGTGAATACAATTCTACCGTTAGATGATAAGGATGCACTAATTGCTGCTTTACCTGGTCTCTTAGAGCAGTTGAAGGCAGGAAGCTTACCAGTTTCACCGAGTGAAATTATTGCATCTTATTCAAGGCGTGAGCGTACTGCTGAGCTTGCCGCGGTATTTGAGCAGGTTGCAGCTGTATGAACGTTGATCTGGTTTATAATTGTTTTATGTTTATCGCGCATAGTTTTCTTGCTAAGTTAACTCAAATTCAAATAGTGCGTGTGCTTATATGACAAGTTTGTCTTGGTTAAAATGTTATAGATAGGTATTGATTAGGTGTTATTTCAAACTCAACTTGCCGATGCTGCCGATTATCCTAGGCCCGTTGTTCCAATGCATTCAGAAATGATGTGTGGCAATTGGTTTAATAATGATGGCGTGGGTAAGTCAATTTTTCTGGATGAGCGCTCTTTTTTTTGGCAAGGGCGTTATGCGTTGGCTGCAGCGTTAATAGAGCTAGGAATAGTAGATGAGGTTGGGATTCTTCTACCCTCATATCATTGCAGGTCACTAGTTGAACCTGCACAATTCCTTAGGGCGAAGATACACTTTTACCCAATGCAAGAAAATCTTTCACCGATGAAGGATGTATTATTAAACTTTCTTGAAAATGCTCGCCAAACCTTAATTAAGGTGATGGTAATTCCTCATTACTTCGGGTTTCCTCAGCAAATCGAAGAGCTTGCAGAACTCTGTGCTTCTGAGAATGTTTATTTAATAGAAGATTGTGCGCATGCATTCTACGGTAAAGTGGGAGGTAATCTGATTGGTTCTTATGGGCAATTTGCTATTGCTAGCCCGCGGAAGTTTTTTCCTACCGAAAATGGTGGAGTATTAGTGGATAACAGGAAAAAAGGCTGTCTGAATCCATCTCTGAAAAGACTCTCCAAGGTGTCTGAAGTAAAATCTATAGTCAGATCCATAGTGCAACTTATAAATTGTAATTCTTCTCGTAGTAATAGAATGTTTGAGCCCATTCAGGCTCCTGACTTAGTGTCATTTAAAAATAGTACATTGCCTGATGCCCCAATATGTAAAGCAGGTTTTAAATGCTTTGAGCCTGCAAAATTAAATGTATCTGGGTACAAGGCATCCCAATGGATAATGAATAATGCATCTCATGGGAAAATAATAGTTGCTCGAAGAAAAAATTATAACAAGTGGTTAGAGGGTGTGAAAAACATCCAAGACTGCCATGCTTTATTCAATACTTTGCCAGAGGGTGTCGTACCCTATGTTTTTCCTCTAGTTTTAGATTGTAAGCCTGAAATGGCTTTTCATTTTTTGAAAATGGCTGGTGTTCCCATGTTGCGCTGGGAGGATATGGCTGTTACGGATTGTGAAGTCTCAAATAATTATCGATTATCATTGATACAGTTACCTTGCCACCAAAGCTTGTCTGATGAGCAGCTTGATTGGATGATTAACACGGTGAGAGTAGTTATTTCAAGTATTTCGGGTGAGAATGCCTAATGAGTTGGGAGATTGTAAAGCTACAGCAAAATCTAGGTGAATACCGTGATGATTGGAACCGATTAAATCAAGAGTTGTATAGTGGACACCCTTTTTTTGACTCCAGTTTTATTGAGCCTTTGCTGAAATATTTTGGATCAGGTCAAGAAAGGTTGTGCGTACATAAGGGTGTAGATGGTTGTATTGATGGGCTTTTGATATTAGTTAGAAGGTGTGTTGGGGTGTGGACGTTGTTTTTGCCTTCGCAGGCACAAATTGCCCCGGTTCTTGTTAGAAATGTGTCTAACTTGAATTCCTTGCTCCCTAAATTACCTGGGTTTTCGGTGGTTTTAGAATTGATCAATCAGGACGTGTCATACTCTGTCCTACGGAATAGAGAAATTACTTTTCCTGTATTTCGTCAGTCTCACGTGGTTACTATAAACACTGATGTCAGAGAACCTTTTGAAAGTTATTGGAAGTTGCGATCGAGGAAGCTGAAGCAAAATATTCGGCGGTACATGAAACGTATTGTGCAGGACGGAGGTGAAGTTCGTTTAGTTAATTATGAACAGGATAAAGACTTTGTTAAGTCTCTGACAAGCTACGGTGAGATTGAGTCAAAAGGATGGAAAGGAAAGGCAGGTACAGCTATTCATATTGATAATGAGCAAGGTGCTTTTTACTTGTCAGTGTTAAATAAGTTTTCTAAATGCTCTAAAGCAACGATTTATGAGCTGTATATTGGGGATGTACTGGCAGCATCAAGGCTCTGTATTCGAAATGATTTAATGCTGGTTATGCTTAAAACAACTTATGACGAAGAGTATGCAAAGTACTCTTTGGGACGTATTTTGTTGTATCTCGTATTAGAAAGAGAGTTTGCTCTTCGCAGAGTAAAGTCAGTTGAGTTTTATACTAATGCAAAAACTGACCAAATAGCATGGTCGACTGGCCAACGAACGATTGAACATGCTTTGCTTTTTCGGAATAAAGCTTTTTATTTATGTTATCGGTTTCTGCAAAATTATCGAGCTACTCTTGCACAACGAAAGAAAGAATGCAGTTCCTCTGTTGATGTAGATAATCAAGAAAAAAAATATGTTTTTTGTAAAGTTCAAAGCATTGATAGTCTTCCTTCAAGTTATCTTGGTCTACTGGAGAAGGTTGGTAAGAAAAGATTTGACCTGGATATTGGTTGGTTCAGGCATTTAGCTGATACAGCATTAAGTGAGAGTGAAGAGGTGATTCTGTATGGCCTCGAGACTAGCTCTCATGGAGTGGCGAAAGTCCTTCTTCCTTTATCGAAACAATGTAATAAATTTGGGTTGAAGTCTTTATCAACCTTCTATACGGCCTCTTATCTCCCTATTATTTCTGTAGAACAGCCATTGCCTGTATTGACTGAATTATTTTCTAAAATTCAATTTGATACTCCAAATACAGATGCAATCAATCTTTCGCCCATGCCAGTTGACGATGTGCTCTATGAGGCAACTTATCTTGCATTAAAGAATGCTGGTTGGTGGCCGTTTCGATATTTTTGCTTTGGAAACTGGTATTTAAAGGTTGAAGGTAGAAGTTACAACGATTATTACTCTACTCTTCCATCTGCTGTGCGTCATACAATTGAGCGAAAATGTAAACGATTCTTTGAGCAAAATAATGGTGTTATTGAAATAATAGATAGTGCAAATAAAATAGACCATGCTGTGGCTGCATATGAAAAGATTTATGCATCTAGCTGGAAATTAAAAGAACCATTTCCTGAATTCATTCCTGGGTTAATCCGTATGTATGCTGAAAAGGGGGAGTTGCGGTTGGGAATAGCATATGTTGACCATGATCCTGCGGCGGCTCAGATTTGGATTGTAAGAAATGGGAAGGCCGCTATCTACAAGCTTGCATATGATGAGAAATATTCAAATTTATCTGTGGGTACAATTTTGACGGGACATTTAATGAAAAATGTCATTGATATAGACCAGGTTTCAGAGGTTGATTACCTTATTGGCGATGATTCGTACAAAAAAGATTGGATGAGTCATCGGCGTGAATGCTGGGGGATACTCGCATATAATTCTAGAACACTACGTGGCATGGCAGGTATCTGTAAAGAATTTATAGTACATGTTTTGAAGAAGGTTGTGCGTTCAAAGAGAACGGTAAGCAATCAAGTGTAATTTAATTTAGAATCTAATTTTTGTATTAACAGTCTTTTGATAAAAGATATATCCTCAGTTTTGAAGGAGTTAAAATGGCCGCAGTCGATGATCTTAAGCAAATTCTAGGCGATGTATTACAGATAAGTAGTAGATCGAATACTTTTACTGAGTCTACCGCTTTGTTAGGCGGCATTCCTGAGTTTGATTCGATGGCGGTCGTAAGTGTAATCACGGCAATAGAAGAAAACTATGGGTTTGTCATTGAGGATGATGAGATAGATGCTGAAGTGTTTGAAACATTAGGCAGTTTAGCGGCATTTGTCGAAAGCAAGCTTTGAGCAGTTTTTCTATTATTCCCTGTTTCTTAGATTCGCCTCAAGGGCGAATCTTTGTTATCCACCATCACCCACATGATCTTAAAGCTCATACTGGGGTGGTATTGGTGCCGCCATTTGCTGAAGAGATGAATAAATCACGGCGCATGTTGACTCTTGTCGCTGAGGCTCTTGCCGAGCGAGGTTTTCATGTCATGTTACCCGATTTTTATGGCACAGGTGATAGTGAGGGTGATTTTTCTGAGGCTAGTTGGAGAGGTTGGTTGGAGCAGCTGGATTGCAGCATCAATAGTATGAAACATGATTATGGGATTGAAAGTTATTCGTTACTGGCGGTACGTTCCGGTGCTCTGTTGGTGGCGCAGTATCTGCAGCAACCTTATCCCAAGATGGATAGATTGGTGTTGTGGCAACCGGTGGTGGATGGGGTGACCTATCTGACCCAGTTTCTACGGCTGCGGCTCGCCTCCGGTATGTTGAGTGGAGGTGAAGAGAAAGAGAACACCCAATCTTTGAAACAACAATTGGCTGAAGGTGGCGTAGTTGAGGTAGCCGGTTATGGGTTGACGTCGGCAGTAACTGATGGTTTGGCGGCTTCTACTCTGAAAAATATCGTGTCGGATAGTTTGCCACCTACTTGTTTGGTAGATCTGGTGGCTAGTGAGGGCCAGCCCCCCCCACTAGTGAATCGCAAATTGGCGGAAAGTTGGATTGAAGCTGGTGTTTCCCTGCAACATTTTAGCTGTGTTGGTGAGCCCTTCTGGAACAGTGTCGAGATTGTTGAAATTCCTGACATGGTGACTAAAACTGTCAGCTTTTTCTGTGGAGATGATAGCGGTGAAGCATAAGGAAGATGCTGTTATTTTTGAGTGTGATAGAAAACGCTTGGTTGGTATCGTGCATGGCGCAGATAGTGCTACCACTGGCGTGTTGATAATTGTCGGCGGCCCCCAGTACCGAGTGGGCAGTCATCGTCAGTTTTTATTGTTAGCGCGCTACCTGGCCAATAACAATGTACCGGTAATGCGCTTTGATTATCGTGGCATGGGTGATGCTGAAGGTGAGATTTGCACCTTTGAAAATGTGAATAATGATGTTCGTGCCGCACTTGGTGTTTTCTTTAAAAAGTCCCCTAGCTTACAGTCTGTAGTCCTTTGGGGGCTGTGTGATGCAGCCTCGGCAGCACTGTTTTATGGGCACACGGATTCGCGTGTTAAGGGTATGATTTTGCTTAATCCATGGGTAAGAACAGAAGCGGGGCAGGCTAAAGCATATCTCCGACACTATTATTTCCAGCGTTTGTTTGATAAAGGTTTTTGGCGCAAAGTAATTAGCGGGAAGTTTGATATAGAAAAATCTTTAACTTCGCTGCTAGAGTTTTTTAACAAATCTAGTGGTGGTAAAGCGGAGAAAAGCAACCTAAGTGAGTTAGATGATGTTTCAAAACCCTCTTGTAGTAGTATTCCTCTGCCTGAGCGCATGTATGAAAGTTTAGAGCGCTTTCAGGGCTCAGTGAGTATAATCATCAGTGGCAATGATTTGACTGCAGCTGAGTTTGAAGACATGGTAAAAGCATCTAAATCATGGCAGAAACTTTTGCAGACTAAGGAGGTAGAGTTTCAATATCTGCCTGAGGCCAATCATACTTTTTCCAGAGAGGCGTGGCGCAACCAGGTGGCTAAATATTCACTGCAACAGGTTTTGCGTTAAAAAGGGTATGCAATACTCATATCGGTCGGCCGTTCCCTGTTTATTTAAGAGAGAAGAGAAACGAAACCACGGACTGAGGGTTTACACAGAGTTCAGTGGCTTTACCGGTTGAATCACCCGTTTCTATATCTATAGACGTTGTTCCCACAACGGCACAAGAGGAACAAACAATGAGTCGATCTAGAAAGTTGTCGCATACGCTTTGGCACTGTTAGTACCGTTTGGTAGCAATAATAAGACTAACAATTGCACATGATGTGTAGGAGGAAGAAATGTACGGTTTTTGTGGTTGGACGCAACCTGAGCAGTGGAATGAAACAGCAGATGTGCATTCTATTGTGCAGGCACTTGGCTGTGAAAAAGAGGCTGAGATATTAAATGCTGGCCCTCCAGGGCGGGCTTTTTTAAGTAAAGGTCTCTACCAAGTCGATGCGTGTCACCGGGATGGAGCGCTTGCTATCATTTTGGGTACTCCTGAGTGGCGAGATGACCGACTGGCTGAGGTCGCTGCTGAGCAGGGTTCGGCTGCGGCACTCTTGAGCGGCTATCGAGAACAAGGAAGTAATTTCCTTAAGTACATTTATGGCCCATTTGCATTAGCGCTGATGATGGAGGATCGGATATTCCTCGCCATCGATCGTATTGGAGTGCACTCTCTTAGCTATGGCTTGAAGCAAGAGGTTTTTGCCTTTGGAACTTCACCCCGAAGTGTAGCAGCACATCCGGCCTTTGGTTTGGATCTGGATCCTCAGGCAATTTTCCATTTTTTCTTCTTTTCAGATGTTCCCAGCCCAGGCTCTGTTTACCCAGATGTTGAGAAATTGCAGCCAGCGCAATATGTAGAGTATTCCAATGGTTCTTTGCATCGGGATTTTTACTGGGATGTGAAATATGTAGATGCAGGCACTCCTCAACTTGCAGATTTAAAGGGGCGTTTTCATGAAACACTTGAAAATGCAGTGCGCCGTAGTTACAGCGGAACACCAGCCGCAGCATTTTTGAGCGGGGGTACAGATAGTTCCACTGTGGCAGGTATGTTAACGCGTGTTGCTAAAGGGCCGGTGCATACTTATTCTATGGGATTCGCTGTCGATGGGTTTGATGAAATAGAATATGCCAGGATTGCTGCACAGCATTTTGGGACTACTCCCCATGAATTTTATGTGTCGCCAGAGGATGTTCTGAATACTCTGCCAATCCTTGCCAAGGCTTATGATGAGCCTTTTGGTAATGAGTCTGCAGTTTCCTCTTATCTTTGTGCCGATCAAGCAAAGAAAGATGGTGTAAAAGTGTTGTTGGCTGGTGATGGTGGTGATGAGGTTTTTGGTGGTAACGAACGGTATTCAAAGCAGATGGTTTTTGAGCATTATGCCCAGATACCTGGGGCCTTATCCAAATATGCATTAGAACCGCTTGTTTTTGGCTTTCCTGGTGGAGATGCATTGTGGCCAATTCGAAAGGCACGCAGTTATATTAAACAGGCGCGGGTGCCACTGCCTGATAGGCTGGAAAGCTATAATCATCTGCATCGAACATCGCTTGACGTTATCTTTGAACCTGAGTTTCTTGAGAAAATCAATCGGGATCAGCCGATTGCCATGCAACAAGATACCTACAATCGAGCGCAGTCTAAGCACCCTTTAAACCGGATGCTGCATTTGGATATGAAATTTACGTTGGCAGATAATGATCTGCGGAAAGTATCTCACACCTGTGAGGCAGCGGGGATTGAGGTGCGCTATCCATTGCTAGATGAAGATTTGGTTGAATTAGCGGCTGAGCTGCCGCCAGACTATAAGATACGTGGTTCGCATTTACGTTGGTTTTATAAGGAGGCATTAAAAGGTTTTCTGCCCAACGAGATCATTGAGAAGAAAAAGCATGGTTTTGGGCTTCCATTTGGTGAGTGGGCACTTTCTCATCCATCTTTAAGTGCTGAAGTTGAGAAACTGACTCAGGCTTTTATAGCTCGTGGGATTATGCGTCCTGAGTATCTTTTAGAGATAAAACTCCTTCATGCCAAGGAACATGCAACATTTTATGGAACTATGCTGTGGCGAATTGCTATGTTGGAAGCCTGGATGCAGGCACATGGTTATTAGTTTCGGCTTGGCTATATTTATAGATTATCTATTTGAAGCAAGCTGTCATAGTATGTAGTGTTTTTGGTTAGAGTGTGATGCCGATAAATAATATTGGGCGAGTTTGTACCAAGTGGATAGCCCGGTATGCTGTTTTGAGTAACTCTATTGTCTAATGAGTATTTCTATTGGTGTTAAAGGAAGTGAATGCTAATAGGGTCGTAACTTAGTGGCTATTTTAGTTGCAGACCGGCTTTACTTTTCGCGTCGTAAAAACATGGGTCATCAAGCATATTAGATAGCATGATTTCTCCTAGTTTTTCTCTGTAATGTGATGGCTCCCAGAACCAATTGAGTTGTTTTTTAGGGTTCTGTAGGTCAGGCATTTCTTGGGTGTATTGGTTGTATAATGCAAAATCCCAGAGTGATATATGAGACTCCGCATATACTAATTGCTTCAGGTTTTCTTTCCATAGTTTAAATGCAGGCCAAAGGCCAGCACTGTTAATGATGTTGAGATAGTCTTGATGATAGGGGTTAATAAATAGATAAAGCTTGATGCCTTTTCTTTTTGTAAGCTTAATGACTCTAGATAAACTTTCAAATGCACTGCTCCATTGCGTGTTTTGATGATATATGCTCCAAGAATTTTTTAAAAAAACTTTCTTTAATGCCCGCTTCTTTTGAGTAAAAAGTACATTCACCCCCTCATTATTGATGATATTCATATAGTAATTATTAGCTGGGTTAAAACCGAGAGATGTTCTATGTGTTGAACTGCTATTTGCTTGTTGCTGTAGAGTAATGATTGAATCCTTTAAGGAGTCTAGCGAGAGGATGTTGTTGATATATGTCTTGTATTTTTCATATGAATATTTAGTGTTTATACTGCCATTAGGGTTGATGGACAGTTTTGCATCAAATGAGGTTTTACCAGGAGGCCAGATGTAAGGTGATAAGCTATTGTGTTTAGTTACTAGAAAATCTTGGAAATCAATCCCCATTAATATAGTTGTTGCGTTAGAGAGACTAATGGCGTGTTCTAGAAAACGCGTTTGCATATAGACTGAGCTACCAGGAATTGAGAGGTTGTATACAGGTAATTTATCTTGTTTCCAACAACTATGGGCGGGATTTAAACCCATCTCTGGACGTGAGTTTCCAATAATAATTGTTTTTGGTTTTATATGTTCTACTTGAAGGGGTTTGCTAATTCGAACCCTATTTTCAGCGGCTGGTTTGCGCGCATTAAAGTCTTTTATTCGTGGTGCCCCAAATATTCCATAAGGATCAGAAAGAAAGATGAGGGTTGAGCCAGCTGTAACAATAACTAGCGTTAAGAAGGTTAATGATGTTAGGTAGTTTTGATACTTCATATCAAAATTGGAAATACAAGAATTCTGACACCTGGGTTAATGAGAGTATGCCCAGATAAAGTATAAGACCAATAATAGTTGCCCATAAATATGTAGGGATCCATTTTAAGTTTGTGAATTTGCTTGTTAGCAGTAAGGTGTTTTTCTTGTGAGGTATATTTATATCTGTTGTAGGTGTGTATCTTGAAAAAAGCTCATGAGTGTTAGGTAGGAAAAGTGCAATAAAAGAACATAGAATTATCCAAAGGTAGTTCCACATCAATACGGCTCCCCCTCCAGTATAAGTGGTAATGCCAATAGCTGACAGCCAGTTCTGCAGTTCACCTAAGTGCATTGCAATAGCGTTAGGGATAGCGATGCCATGCATGCCTAACATACTAGATAAAATATTGATGGCGCCATCAAAGGAATGTGCCCTGAAGAAAACCCACCCTACAACCACACATATAAAGGTTAGCCCCCAAGCCATAATGTTCCATAGTCGGGTATGAGTGAAGCTGAAGCTAAAATGACACCAAGCATGATTGGTTATTAAGTAAATTCCGTGTAGGCCACCCCAAATAATAAATGTCCAGCCCGCACCATGCCACAAGCCACCAAGCAGCATGGTAACGAGAAGATTTGTATATCTACGAGTAGCCCCTTTCCTGTTCCCACCTAAAGGAATGTATAGATAGTCACGAAGAAAACGCGAGAGCGTCATATGCCAGCGGCGCCAAAATTCTATGATATTTGTTGATTTGTATGGAGAGTAAAAATTTAAGGGTAATTTAATGCCAAAGATACGAGCAGCCCCAATTGCCATATCGCAGTAACCAGAAAAATCAAAATATAACTGGAAGGTGTATGCTAAAGAAGCTCCCCATGCAATAAAAAAACTAATATATTCACCTGTTTCAGCTGTGCTAAAAACTGGTGTTGAGTATTGAGCTATTCCATCTGCAAGAACCGCTTTTTTAAATAATCCTATAGCAAAAATGGCTGTTCCTACGGCAATATTTTCAAAAATTTTCCTGCGTGAGATATTTTTCCCAAACTGGGGGAGCATTTCCTTGTGGTGTACGATTGGCCCAGCTATAAGTTGTGGGAAAAAGGTCACAAATAGGGAGTAATGTGTGAATTTGTATTCATGAGTAATGTTGTAGTATGCATCAACTAGGAAAGCAATTTGTTGAAAAGTGAAGAAGGATATTGCAAGTGGTAAGACAATATTTTCTAAGATGATATCCTTTTCTAGCAGGAGATTGATGTTGTCAATAAAAAAGTTTACATATTTAAAATAGCCTAGAAATGCCAGATTAAGAGTTATACCTATTATTAATAGGAATTTTGCATGGTGTCGTCTGGGGGATGGTTTGAGTTTTGCAATATAGTAGGCAGCCCAATAATTGACGATTATTGATGCGCATATAAAAAGCAAATAAACTGGATTCCACCATCCATAGAAGAAAAGAGAAGCTAAAACCATCCAGGCAATTGCTGCTTCTTGGCCTAAATAGCGAATGGTTAAAAAATAAATAACGGCTACAAGAGGAAGAAATGCAAATATGAATTCGTATGAGTTAAATAGCATTAATGTCCAGGGGATTTATTAGATTATTATTTCTATACACGGAGGGTGACTGAGAAAGTGTTCAGGGCTGGCAGTATAGCCGTAGGCACCTGATTGATAGATTACTGACAAATCTCCAGGTTTGGCCTGAGGCAATTCCATCTTGTTCGCTAATATATCCAGTGGCGTGCAAAGTGGGCCGACAATGTTTACTGTTTCTAGGGTTGCAGAGTCCATTTTGTTGGCTATTGTAGCGGGGTAGTTTTTACGTATTATCTGCCCAAAATTACCTGATGCGGCCAAGTGGTGGTGCAGGCCACCATTTGTAATCAGAAACTTCTCTCCACGTGATTCTTTGATATCAATTATTTTACATACGTATATTCCGGCTTCCCCTACAATATAACGTCCTAGTTCGGTAACAATTTCGGCCTCTGGTAGCTGGGCTTGTAGTGATGGTAGCAGGCGTGCCAGGTTCTCACCAATGGGAGCTAGATCAAGTCGTTTTTCACCAGGAAAATAGGGGATGCCTAGACCACCGCCAATGTTTAAAGATTGAACGGCACTTGGTGCGTGGTCGCTAAGCTGTATGGCTAGATTAAATGTTTTTTCATGAGCCTCCATGATAGCTTCGGGGTTTAAGTTTTGCGAACCCCAAAAGATATGAAAGCCAAAGAACTCCAATTCTAGAGTACCTAGCTCTTTAAGCATTGCAGGTATGCGTTCGGCATCTACTCCAAATTGCTTTGGGCCACCCCCCATCTTCATGCCAGAGGATTTAAGATCGTAATCTGGGTTAACTCGTACTGCTACACGAGGTTTTATTCCCAGTAGTCCGCCGATAGTATTGGTACGTCGCATTTCATCTTCGGATTCCAGGTTGATAGTGATGCCAGCAGCGATGGCTTGTGTTAGTTCTTTATCAGTTTTACCTGGGCCAGCCATACTGATTTTGTTTGCCGGCATTGTGGTGTCCAATGCTATTTTCATTTCACCAGCTGAGGCAAGATCAAAACCATCTACCAGTCCGGCAAGTTGTTGCACAACAGCTGGCATAGGGTTAGCTTTGATGGCGTAATGGATATGAATTTCTTTTGGTAGTGAGTTCCGAAGATGCTGTACACGCTCTGCAATTAGTTTTCTGTCGTAGGCGTAAAAGGGAGTTTGACCAACGCGTTTTGCCAGCCTTGTGACGGAAATGCCGCCAATATGCAGTTCTCCATTAATGATTGGAAACTGATCCATAGGGGCGTGTATTGGCTTCTCTTTCACTCGTGACTCCATTTGGGGCTTTATTAAGATGGGTTGAAAATATCTTGGTATTGAGAGCTTAATAGCTTGCGATCAATTTTACCGTTAGGGTTTCTGGGTAGACTGTCTGCTTTTTCAATAGCGTGTGGCACCATGAAGTTAGGTAATTCTTTTTTGCAATGATTGATGATGGCATCGCCATCCAGGTGTCCATTGGTGGTGGTGATGACCAAAATACCTTGGCCTAAGGTTGGATGGGGTATGCCAAGAGCAACGACTTCACTGACTAGCTTGCTTGAGTAGATTGCTTCTTCCACTTCGGTAGGACTAACGCGATAGCCGGAGGTTTTGATCATGTCATCTTTACGGCCAACAAAATAAAGGAATCCATCTGCGTCCATTTTTATAGTATCACCTGACCAAACGGCAATTTCTGGTATCGTTAGTGCGTTGTTCTGTCTTGGGGTAGGTTTAAATCTTTCGGCCGTTTTTGCTGGGTCATTCCAATAGCCCATGGCAACCAAAGCTCCTCGGTGTACCAGTTCACCTGGTTCGCCTGGTGAGCAGAAGCTGCCATCTTCTCGAACCACCATAACCTCTGCATTTGGGATGGCTTTGCCCATTGAGTCTGGGCGGTTATCTATTTCATCTGGTGGTAGATAGGTTGAGCGAAATGCCTCAGTCAGGCCATACATTAGATAGAACTGACTATTAGGCAATGCTGTACGCAAGCTGGCTAGTGTTGCTTTTGGCATGGCACCACCTGAGTTGGTCATATAACGAAGCGATTCTATTGCTTCTGATGGCCATTCAAGTTGTGCTAGTTGATTCCAGAGCGGAGGGACGGCGGCCAGGCCGGTAATCTGATGGCGGGCAACTGCACGAATGACATCCCGTGGCAGGAGGTAATCCATGAGAACAACTGAAGCACCGACTGAGAAGGCAGTGGTAAGCTGACTGAGGCCATAATCAAAGCTGAAAGGCAGGGCTGCCAGAAGCTTATCTTCAGGCTTGTTTTCTAGGTATTCCACGACACTTTTAGCACCTGCAACCATGTTCCTATGGGAGAGTACAACGCCTTTAGGGCTGCCTGTGCTGCCTGAAGTGTAGAGGATTGCCGCCATATCACTGTCGATTCGATAATGGGATTTACAATCAGATGAGTTCTCAATTAAATGATTCCAATTGATGATTTCTATTGCATGCAGAGCTTTCTCAACGGAATCTTTTTTGTTATCAACCAGAATAACTGTCTTGAGATCGTGGCAGTCAGTAAGAATGTCATTTAATAGTTTTAGTCGGTCTGATGAGGTGACCAGAATACGAACGTTGCAGTCCTGTAGAATGTATTTGACCTGATTTGGTTTTAGTAATGGGTTGATGGGAACAAACACCCCCCCTGCTTTAGCTGCTCCGAAAATGCTGAATATGATTTCAGGAATCTTTGGAAGATAGATTGCAATGCGCTCTGATGGCTTTAATCCCAATGATATAAATCCGATTGCAGCCGCACTGATATGTGAAGAGAGTTCAGAATATGTAAAGGCCTGCTTTTTGTGAAATAGTGCAGGTGCATTTGGTGCGTAGTTGGTTTGTTGTTCTACTAGTTGATGGATCAATTCAGTCATTATTTTGAACCTCGAAGCCAGTGCCATATTCTCTCTTCAATCAATTTTGTAATCAATCGTGGATTTTGTTGCTTGAAGGTGATTTTGCGCAATGAGGGAAATATGTGGGGCAATTATTTGTAATTAGCTGGTTGCAGTAGGCGTGTGGCCGTGATTATTGCTTGAGTGTTGGCAGGAAAGGGAAAGGGGGGAGTCCTGCTTCCGCTCTACTAACAAAAACACTGTTCCATTTATCTATTGAAGACGATGACTGAGAAATAATCACATTATTGCGTATATCGGGAGTGACAGTGCCTTCTTTATGGTGAATTAATCTGTTACCTGATTGGCTTTCTAATATGATTACATTGTCTTGCAAGGTTACGGAGTTAGAGGTGTGCTTTATGCCTTCAAGCCCATATCCAATTGCATCGTGATTTGCTGAATATGGGCCTTGAACCAATACTGAATTAACAACGGTTAAGTTGCCTCCATTAGGTATGTCTAATAAACGGCTATCCTTTGCATCGAGTGAAGCGACAATGGATTTAGATATATAGGTTTTTTTTGCGCGTGATTTAATTTCATGGCCTTCGTTTCGTGCACGTATAAAAATACTATTATGGATAACTAACTCGCCTCCACCGACATAGATGCCATGTGCTTGTCCTGAATTGGCTCCAAGATTTTCAAATCGACTGTTTTGAATGCTGATTAGACCGGGTGCCCCACCTGTTAATAGGCCTTGTTCACTATCATGAAAGTAGACATTATCCAGGAGTAGATTCTTCCCTTCATGACGTATGCAGGCGCCATTTTTGTCGCGAACTTTTATGTGGCGACATTCAATATTGTGTATTTGAGTCCAGTTACCTTGAATAACTAGTGCTCCTTTTTCTTGGATTGTGGCGTTTTCAAATACAACAGAACCCTCTCCAATTATTGTTATATTGTCTGCTTTTAGAATTATTGCTTCATGATAGATGCCAGGGCCTATACGCATTTCGTTGCCATCTTTTAGTGCGGCCACAGCATTTATTAGGGAATTAAAAGGTTGGTTATTAATCAGAATTGTGTTTGCCGGCGTTTTTCCTTTTGGACCTGGTTTATAAGGTGGTAGGACATTGTTATATGTTTCATGGCTATATGTTTCAGGCGTTGCTGTTGTAGATGGCGGAGTAACAGTAAGCTGGCGTTGAAAGTGATTGATAGTTGCTGCGATAGTGGAACGAGTTTTCTCTGGAGCTATTAAAATAGTGGTGATTCCAGCGATGTGGGAGACAACGCCGACAATGGCTAAATAGGTGATTAGTATGAGGCGAAAGGGGCTGCGTTTCATTAACTTGAGACTGATTTTCCCAGGAAGTATGCCGGATAGTGTGCTTCGTACAGAGTAATATGGCAAGATCTGAATTGCCCTAAAAAAACTATGATGTGTTGAGGTGCTTGGCATAAGTACCGTAAAGGCCTAATGTCTTGTGTAGATTGAACGCTTACTATTGCGTAATAGTGACTGGCTAATTCCATAATGATGTAGTGTAAGAATGGGGGGAATAGCTGATTTATTCAGTTTTTAGCTGCAACTAGTGGAAATGACAGGCTTTTTACAAGTGAGTGTTCACTAATTAGGCATAGTGGGTTTAAGTGCTTTTGATTAAAATAGAGCAGAGCATCGGGCCAAAAGACTAGGCTTCTATTGGTCTTCTTGGGTTTAATGGCGGTGTTTTGTTTCATGTTTTTTAAGTTAGATTTTAAAAGGTAACAATAATGGAAATAACAATGATTGGCGCAGGTTATGTTGGATTGGTATCAGGCGCATGTTTTGCTGAGTTTGGTGCCCATGTAACCTGTCTGGATGTTGATAAGCCAAAAATTGATGCTCTGAAGAGTGGCAAAATCCCGATCTATGAGCCGGGTCTGGATGATTTGGTAAAGAAAAATGTTGATGCAGGCCGCTTAAAATTTACCACTGAATTTTCTGCCACCATTGGCAAATCAGATCTGATATTTATAGGGGTTGGTACTCCTACGAGGCGTGGGGATGGCCATGCGGATTTGAAGTATGTCTATGCTGCAGCGAAAGAGATTGCAAAGCATCTGGAAGGCTACACAGTGATTGTGGATAAGTCTACTGTGCCGGTTGGTACGGCCCGTCAAGTTCATAGGGTTATCAAGGAAGAAAACCCTGATGCCGATTTTGATGTGGCGTCAAATCCAGAATTTTTGCGGGAAGGTGCAGCTATTGGTGACTTTATGCGCCCGGATCGAGTTGTGATTGGGGTGGAGAGTGAACGAGCAGAGGCGCTGCTGCGAGAGCTTTATCGGCCAATCAACCTTATTGAGGCTCCAATCCATGTGACTAACCTGGAAAGTGCGGAGTTGGTTAAATATGCATCCAATGCATTTTTGGCAACAAAAATTTCATTTATCAATGAGATATCAGATCTTTGTGAAAAAGTAGGGGCTGATGTTCATGCGGTTGCCAAAGGTATGGGGCTTGATGGAAGAATAGGCCGAAAGTTTCTACATGCTGGACCTGGGTACGGTGGTTCCTGTTTTCCAAAAGATACTTTGGCTTTAGTGCGAATAGCCCAGGAGCATGGTACTTCAAGCCGGATTGTAGAGTCTGTCATTGAGGTCAATGCAGCCCAAAAAGCCAGAATGGTGGGTAAAATCCGTCAAGCCCTTGGAGGTAGTGAATCGGGTAAAACATTGGCTGTACTTGGGCTGACCTTTAAGCCTGAGACAGATGATATGCGTGATGCTCCGGCGCTCTCAATTCTGCCTGCGTTGGTTGAAAAAGGTGCAACTATTAATGCCCATGATCCTGAAGGAATGAGTGAGGCAAAAGAGCTTCTTCCTGAGAGCATCAACTATTGCAGCAGCTCCAATGAAGCCCTGCAAGATGCTGATGCTGTTGTGCTCATGACGGAATGGAATGTCTATCGGGGATTGGATCTGGATGAAATTAAATCATTGATGAAAGGCAAAGTGTTTATTGATTTGAGAAATGTGTACGAGCCGGAGCAGATGCGCAAGGCTGGTTTTCAATATTACTGTGTTGGCCGAGCGTAGTATTATTACGGGATGAGAAATACCGCTGTGAAGCGGTATTTCTAATTCCTTCTACCGTTCCCGCCGTGAGAACATCAGATTGGTTATCTGCTCAGAAACCATGCCAATCAGAAAGACCAATAGTGAGGTGGTTAGTAGCAGGACACTCATGTTGGTAAAGCGTCCTTGAGTCAGGTAGTTATACGCATACAGCCCAATTCCAGAGAGGAATGTAAGCAGACTGATTGGTAGGAATAGCTTTAATGGTGAGTAAAGAGAGCCGACTTTAAAAATAATCAGCAGAAAACGCATGCCGTCATGTATGGGGCGAATATGGCTTTTTCTGCCCTGGCGTGTCTCAGCGATGATCGATTCATAGCCCACTGTATAGCCCGATCGAAAAAAGGACATGGTAATGGTTGTTGGGTATGAGAAACCATTGGGTAGCAAGTGTAGAAAAGATCTAAATTTATCTGCTTTGACGACACGGAAACCAGATGTCAGATCGGGTATGTAATGGCCTGACATCCAGCTTGCCAACCGGTTGTATAGTTTATTGGCAACAGAGCGCCCGATGTTGGCTTGAGAGCATTTGGTGCGTGCACCGACTACCATGTCCAGCTTATCCTTATTAAAACGTTGCAGTAGCACGTCAACATCTTTTGGTTGATGTTGACCATCGGCATCCATAAAAATAAATATATCGCCTGTGGCTGCGCGTGCTCCTGACTTTACAGCGCCACCATTTCCCAAATTGTAGGGCAGATTTAGTACGTTAACTCCGGGGATTTCATCACTCAATTGAGCCGTGTCATCTGTAGAGCCATCATTGACTACAATGATCTCTGCTTTGGGGTGACGGTTTCGCAGCTCAGGTAAGAGACTACGCAGTGCCGCAGCCTCATTTTTAGCTGGGATGATGATGCTTATTTTTTTGTTTGTATTTTTTGTCATAGTGTTTGTCCCTGATTTTTCACCTGGGACTGTTTTGTGATCAAGTTGCTATACCAGTACCTACATGTGTAAGTGTCTGTTTTGACCCTTTAATCTAGGCCGGTACTCTTTAAAGATAGTAGGTTTACAAGGCTGCGTGAATAGCCATGTGTGTATAATTATCGAGTAGTTGATTGTGCAGTAGTATATTGAATATGCCTAATGGTTATTTGGCGGGGCTTTTGGGTTAGCTAGAGTGGCATGTCCCATGAATAGTAATAAGTGAGAAGAAATGACAAGACTACATATAGTAATACTGCTGCCATTCATTATTGCAGGCTGCTCAAAAGATATTGCCCATGAAGATGCAGAGTATCTGGAAAACGTGTTAGAAGAGCTTGTGCTTGAGAGCCGTGCAGAAGAGACAGTCGCATTCTTCAAAAAATTTGGTCATGATTTGCAGATTTACAGTAACTGTAAAAGAGCTGTGGTAGAGGAGATCACAACTTGCTCCAGTGGCTACAGCTCAACCGGTATAATCAAGCTTCCCAGTAGTGGCCCTGAACATGGTGTTGGCGTGGCTCGGGTGTACCTCAGGCTGGATAGTGATGGCATCCTTAAGGATCATTTTCACGATCTCTATTATGAAAAGATGGATAACCAGCAATAACTCGGTGCTAGCCCTCTCTGGCTCTACAGCTATTTTATGATGACGGGGCTGTTCAGCGGTTTTCCGTCCATCATCAGTTGGGTGCTGTTCATAGTCACCCGCCCTTCTGCAAACCAGCGCACAACCTGGGGGTAGATAATATGTTCCTGTTTCAGTACGCGGGCAGCCAGCGTCTTTTCAGTATCGTCTGTTTCTACAGATACTTGGGCTTGTAGTACGACAGGGCCGCCATCCAACTCTTCTGTTACAAAATGCACGCTGGCACCGTGTACCGTGTCGCCTGTTTCCAGAGCGCGTTGGTGGGTGTGTAGCCCTTTGTGTTTGGGCAGCAGGGATGGGTGAATATTAAGTAGTCGACCCTGGTAATGTTGGACAAAGAGTGGGGAGAGAATACGCATAAAACCGGCTAGGATGACCAGCCCGGGTTTAAAGCTGTCGATCAGTTCGATGAGCGCCTGGTCGTAGGATTCGCGGCTTGGGTGAGGCTTGTGATCCAATACCCGGGTTTCAATGCCAGCGGTGCGGGCGCGTTCCAGGCCATAGGCATCCTCACGATTGCTGATGACAGCGGCAACCTTTGCAGGCAGGTCGTTGGCCGCGGCATCAATGATGGCCTGTAGGTTGCTGCCACTGCCTGAGATCAAAACAACAAGGGATAAAGGCTCCTTGCTCATTAGGAGAGAACCTCAACATGGGCTGCTTCACTGGTGGCATCAATATGGCCCAATCGCCAGGCCTGCTCACCCTGGGCATTGAGCAGCTCAATGGTTTTGTCGGCATCGGCTTCGGCAACGCAGACGACCATGCCGACACCACAGTTAAAGGTGCGCAGCATCTCGGACTCTTCAACATTGCCATTCTGTTGTAGCCAATCGAATAGGGCAGAGCGCTGCCAGGAGTTGCTGTCGATAACGGCTTTGGTGCCCTCTGGTAATACGCGGGGCAGGTTTTCTGGCAGGCCACCACCGGTGATATGGGCCAGGGCATGCACCTCAACCTGTTCAATCAGCGCCAGCAGTGATTTCACATAGATGCGGGTGGGGGCCAGCAGTGCCTGCCCCAGTGGTTGTCCATCTATGGATTGATTGAGATCGGCGTTGCTCACTTCCAGGATCTTGCGAACCAGTGAGTAGCCGTTGGAGTGAGGTCCGGTGGAGGCCAGGCCGATCAGCGCATCACCCGGCTGGACTCGAGTTGGCTCAATGATTTTGCTCTTTTCGACGATACCTACGCAGAAACCAGCCAAGTCATAATCCCCATCGCTGTACATGCCGGGCATCTCGGCGGTCTCACCACCTGTCAGGGCGGCACCGGACTGTTTACAGCCTTCGGCAATGCCTTTGATAACATCGGTTGCGATGTCCAGCTCAAGATGGGCGGTGGCGTAGTAGTCGAGAAAAAAGAGAGGTTCAGCGCCTGTCACAATAATATCGTTGACGCACATTGCGACCAGATCGATACCGATGGTGTCGTGCTTGTTGAGTTCCAGCGCCAGCTTGAGTTTGGTGCCAACGCCGTCGGTTCCAGAGACCAACACCGGCTCTTTATAACGATCCAGCGGCAGCTCAAAGAGCGCGCCAAAGCCACCGAGGCCGGTGAGCACGCCAGGCCGGAAGGTGTTTTTCACCACGGGTTTGATACGTTCGATCAGGGCGTTACCTGTGTCGATATCGACACCAGCATCACGATAGCTAAGGGAAGGGGTGGAATCGGTATCTTTGGTTTCGGCCACTGTCTGCTCCGGCGGGACATTTGGGTATTGGGGGGCTGATTCTATCAATGATGGGGGAGGTGTGGAATCAGTTGTGTCGCCTAATGCGCTAATATTCCAAAGAAGGGATCAAAAGGAGTATTTAGACAGCAGCAGACTGGCGAGTTAGAATCGCGCCAACATGAATATCCTATCTATTAAGGTTTCTTTGATGCGCCGAAATGATGGTCTGACCTACATGCCCTACCTGCACATTAGTTTGTTATCACTTTTGATGCTGACAATGACAGTGTCACCTGCTTTTTCTGCTCAGGTTTCAGGGCTGTATGAGGCAGAGGTGCCAGCTGCAGGGCAGGAGGTTGAACAGCGCAACAGGGCTATTGTTGAGGCCTTTCGCCAAGTATTGGTTAAGGTGACGGGGAACCGCGGTGTTGTTCATCATCCGGCACTGGCAGAAGAGATTAACAGCGCTCCGCGCTATGTGCAGCAATATCGCTATCGCGTAGTGGAACAGGAGTTACCTGCTTCATCTCCGCCGCAGGTGCAAAAACAGGTGCGCATGTTGCGCGTCAAGTTTGATGAGATAGCGGTTAACCGCATGTTGCGACAACAAGGGGTTGCCGTTTGGGGAGACAAGCGACCTGCGACTCTGGTGTGGCTGGCTACAGAAGAAAATGGCAAGCGCACTCTGGCTATGGCTGACGCAGATGAGCAGGCATACTCCGGCATGCTTGATGTGATGGAGAGACGTGGGGTGCCTATCCTTTTCCCGCTGATGGATCTGGAAGACCAGGTTAATCTCCAGGTCAGTGATGTCTGGGGTGGCTTTGCGGATACTATCTGGCAGGCATCAGAACGTTATGGCCCTGATGCAGTTATGACAGCCCGGCTGGTAAAGTTTGGACCAGGGCTGTGGCGGGCGGGCTGGACGCTCTTGCTTGGTAAGAAAGAGTTTCTGTGGGATAGCGAAGGTGAAAGTCTCTCCATGGCTGTTGAAGCTGGGATTCATGCGGGCATGGATGTGCTGGCTTCGCGTTATGCGCCTTCGGCAGCAGAGAGCAGTGTGAATGCTATTTATCTGCATGTGGCTGGTGTTAGTGATCTTTATAGTTTTGCTCGGCTGCAAAAGCATTTGGCAGGGCAGGATGCTGTTGAGCAGATCGCTTTGGCTTTTGTTGAACCTGAGGCGGTAACCTATGCGCTACAGGTGAGAGGTGGTCAGCGTGCTCTGGAACAGGGTATATCTCTTTCAAATGTATTGTCTCCTGATGCGGCAGAAGGTACGAGTATCCCGCAGCCTTCTGAGGTAGCGATAGAGTCTGGGGGAGTTGTACTGCATTACCTTATGCGGCCATAGCGGCGCGTAAAATTACTGGGAAGGTTCGTGGTCAGTGCCTTACAAACCTAAATTAGCGTTATTAGATTTTTAGAATCTTGAAATGCAGCCCAAAGATATTCCTAACTTAATCAGTATAATGCGGATATGCATTACAGTTCCTGTCGTTTGGGCACTGCTGCATGAATGGTATGGGGTAACCCTGGTGCTATTTGCTATTGCTGGCTTTTCAGATGGGCTGGATGGCTTTCTCGCTAAACACTACGGCTGGGAGAGTCGCCTGGGCGGGTATCTTGATCCACTTGCGGATAAGGCCTTGCTGGTCTCCTGCTTTTTTGTGCTGGGCTGGCTGGGGCACATCCCTTATTGGTTGGTGGCGGTTGTCCTATTTCGTGATCTGTTGATTGTGGCAGGAGCCACAGCCTACCATTTCCAAGTTGCGCGTTTGGATGCCAGCCCCAGTCTGCTGAGCAAGCTCAATACATTTATGCAGATTATGTTGGTGCTGCTGGTGGTGTTGGATAAGGGCGCCATGTCGCTCCCATCTGAAATGCTGCAAGGGCTGATCTGGGCTGTATTTGTTACCACTGTAGTGAGTGGAGTGGGCTATGTTTGGGTATGGAGCCGCCGGGCTGCAATCAACTCTGACTCCAGCTGACTGCGTATAAAAGGGATAGTGAGTTTGCGTTGAGCAGCAAGCGAGGCTTGATCCAGCTGATCTAAAATTTCCAGTAGGCTTCCCATATCCCGTGGGCAATGTTTGAGTAGATAGTGTGCAGCTTCTTGGGGGAGTTTTAAACCACGCTTAGTTGCGCTCTTTATCAATGCCTCAATGGTTTCATCTTCAGTTAAGGGGTAAAGCCGATAATTTAACCCCCAGCTAAGACGTGAGGCCAAATCGGGCAGTGTCACCTCTAAGGCTATTGGACTACGGTCGGCTGTAACTAAAAGCCTGGCACCACGATCTCGCAAGCGGTTGAACAGATTGAATAAAGCCTGCTCCCAATCGGGCTGTCCGGTGATCTGCGCTATGTCATCCAGGCAGACCAGATCAAACTGCTCCAAACCCTCAAAGATTTCGGCTGAAAATGATGCTGCCTGCAAGAGTGGAATGTAGGCAACCTGCAGATTGAGTAGATCAGCTTGATGACAGGTCGCCTGTAACAAGTGAGACTTGCCAGTGCCATTTCCACCCCATAAAAAAATAAATGGATTTTCATACCCTGAAATGCAGGATTGGAGGCTGGCTATTGCCTGGGTGTTGCGACCTGGAATGAAGCTGTCAAAGCTGATACCCGGCTTTAGAGTGATGCCTAAAGGAAGTTGCTGCATGGCTCCAAATATGTCAGGAAGAGAATAAAAACAGTGAGCCGGGATATTACACCAAAAAGCAATATTATAAAGGGGGCAAAGAGACAGCGCTGTCTTGCTGGATATGTTTGCGCTTTATTCAGCTTTATGTGTTGTTGAACTCTGCTGCTGGCGTAGTTGCTGTAGATTGTCTAATACTTGCTGGGCCCGTTTGATTTTTTGTGACGCTTTTTTATGTTGTGGGTTGAGCAGTAGCAAGGTGTTCCAGACAACAATTGCTCCTTTGAGTTGCCCACGTTGGTAAAGTGCTTCGCCAGCTGATAATAGCCCCTGCGTGTGTTTGTCCAGCTTCTTCTGAATATCTGCTTTTAGATTAATGGCATTGGCTGACTCTGGTGTTAGTTCAAGGATTTGATCTAGCAAAATAAGGGCATTGTATAGTTCGTTGCGTTCTTGTTTGTGGCGGGCCTTTTTAAGTAGCTGCTGTATTTGTCTGTTTCTCTCTCTTTGTAGCCTCTGTTTTGTAGCTTTTTCTTTGTTACGCTCAATATTGGTAAGCCTTTTACGGTCGGTTTTTTGCTCTTTAATAGTAAGTGCCAGCCGCAGGCACTTTTCAGCAATATCTGGCGCTCTTTTTAGCTGCTGCTCTCCGCACGTGGAGAGTGGTAGTCGGCTCTCCAGCCATATTTTTTCCAACTGAAACAGCTGGGAGCTAATCACCAGATCGTCGTTTTCACTCTTGGCGAGTTGTTTCAGTAGAGGCCGTTGCTGTTGGATTAGTGTGAGTTCTGCAACCAAAAGCTGGTCTTTCAGCAGTTGTTTGTGGTGTTGTCTCTCTGTTTGAATCTGCTCTAGTAGCAGCTGTAACTTGGGATGGTCGGGATAGTATTTTATTGCTTGGATGAGCGGGTCTTCAGATTCGCTGTACTGTTTCTGTTTACGGAGTAGCTCCGCCTGTTGGATAGACTGAGCTATGTTTGGGCGCTTTTCATCCTGCTTTTGAGTGGGTTGAATGCTACAGCCACTGAATAGCATTATTGTCAGTAACAAAGACAAAAGCTTTATTACCCTAGAAAGATTAGTTTGCATCATGCGTGTGTTTTTAACTGGTTTTCTAGGATTAGGCACACTTGGTTGGTAGCAGCTGTTCTATAGCTTGCTGCACCTGTTGTTGATGCTTTGGGTTCATGCTATCAACCAGATAGGAGGTAACCGGCTGATTGCGGCCTTTTACCTGCACGGGAGACTGTTGGCGCAAAATAACCTTTTGTTTAATGTCGTTCTGCTCAGCTGTGTTGGATCCAATTAGGATGCCATTGGGTGGAGCGATGCTACAGAGGCGTGCGCCAAGATTCACGGTGTCGCCAACAACTGTATATTGCATGCGTACGGGAATGCCGATATTGCCTGCCATCATATCGCCGCTGTTGATGCCGATACGGAAGTGCAGCGGTTGCAGCGTTTTGCGTTGCCTCTGTTGATTTATGTGCTGCACAATCTCTTGGATCATCACGCCACATGCGATTGCATGCAGTGCGTGTTGTTTATCGCTCTCAGGTGCGCCAAAGACGATCATTACACTGTCGCCAATAAATTTATCAACCATTCCGTGGCAGCTGTGACCAGCTAGAGCGATGTAACCCAGATATTCGTTCAGCATATCGGCTACCACTTTTGGCGGCATGCCCTCAGTGAGCTTGGTGTAGCCAACAATGTCACAAAAAAGCACACTGCCAAAGAGCTGTTCGCTTGCGTTGGCTGGCTGCTCCAGATTAGCGAGCACGCGGGGGGCTGCATGGGGTGAAACATAACTGGATAGTGCGCGCTCTACCCGGCCTTTCTCACGGATCCCGTCAACCATTAGATTGAAACTGTTGATGATGCGGCCAATCTCATCACGACGAAGGTGGTCGAGGCTTGTGATTGATTCACCGCGGCTGATGGTTTCGCCAACCTCGGCTAGCTCCTGGATGGGCCGTGAGAGATGTCGGCTCAATATATAGGCCATTACAACACCAAGCAGAATCAATCCTAGTGTGGTGTAAGCAAGGACAAACATGGCCTCGTGCTGTTCTCGGTCAAGCTGGTCACGATCAAGAGTGATCAGTGCATATCCGGGAGTAACATCCATAAATTGGATGGGGGTGGCAAAGGTGATGGCCTTTCGTTCCGTGCCAGTATTATCGTGCCAGGACCAAACAACCTGTTTTGCCTTGTTTTGAATGATCTGATTTTGCTTTTCCAATGGAGGGATAACACCGGCTTTAGCCAAGGTGTTGTTCCCTTGTCGAATCAATGCGCTGATTACCTGCGCGCTTCCAATCTGCCGGTTGACCAAGCCAGTCAGGGTAAAATGGTCTTCAGCCATCACGGGCTCGCTGGCGGAGTGGGCCAGCTGTTCGACCAGGATTCGGCCGAATGCCTCTGTTTGTTGCATAAAAGAGTGTGTTTGCTGCGTGATCAATACCCAGCTAAGCAGACCCATTACAGTGGTGATGAGTACACCAATAGCCAGTGACCATTTGGCTACAATGGGCAGACGTGAATTGCGATAAAGCGCGCGCAGGTCGGCATTCTTTCTGGTTTTAGGCTTGGTTGGTGTTGAGAGGACTGTAGGCATGAGTAAGCGCCAAATGAGCCATCTAGGATGATGACATATGAGTCAAGGATAGCATGCTTTGAAGAGAGTTTGTCGTGGGAACTGCATTTTGTATGTGGTTTTATAAATTAAGTAGACCGCATTGTACTGCTGAGAAGATGCTTTTTTAATGTTATTAGGCTGACATATGTGTAAATTATGATGAATTCTTGTAATATTCAGCCTCTTCAGGGCCTAAGGTCTGGCCTTCGTGAACGAGTGTTGCGCTTAATTGTATTGCATTTATATGTTTTTCAATGCGTTATGCTGCAGTGTGACCGTTATCCCTTATTTAGTTTTTAAAGGGTTACTGCGAGCAAGCAGGTAAACCCCTCTATTTTATGCCATGAATTTTATAGACGCGAAAGCTGCACGAGTTAAATCATTTAACCCGACTCCTCGCACCTTGATGGGACCAGGGCCATCAGATATCCATCCTAGGGTTTTGACGGCTATGGCACAACCAACCATTGGCCACCTGGATCCCACATTTATTGATTTGATGGATGAAATCAAGGTGCTACTGCAATATGCCTTTCAGACAGAAAATGCGGTGACCTTCCCCCTTTCTGCGCCTGGCTCAGCGGGAATGGAGGCCTGTTTTGCAAATCTGGTAGAGCCTGGGGATAAGGTCGTCGTCTGCCAAAATGGTGTGTTTGGTGGTCGCATGAAGGAGAATGTAGAGCGCTGCGGCGGCATACCGGTAATGGTAGAGGATGAGTGGGGTTCAGCTGTTGATCTTGAAAAAGTGGAAGCTGCGCTGAGCACAAATCCTGATGCAAAGATTCTTGCCTTTGTGCATGCAGAAACCTCTACAGGTGTAGAATCTGATGCAAGAAGCCTCTCTGATTTGGCTTATCAGCATAACTGTTTGACGTTGGTTGATACCGTAACGTCGTTGGGTGGCTCACCGGTTTTAGTTGATGATTGGGGGCTCGATGCGGTCTATTCAGGTTCTCAGAAATGTCTCTCCTGTGCACCAGGCTTGTCTCCTGTCACCTTTAGTGAACGCGCTTTAGAGAAGGTGAAAAATCGTCAAAGCAAGGTGCAGAGTTGGTTTATGGATTTAAACCTCACGATGGCCTATTGGGGCAAGGGGAAACGCCGCACCTATCACCACACAGCCCCCGTTAATGCACTGTATGGCTTGCATGAAGCGCTGGTGATGCTCAAAGAAGAAGGGCTGGAAAATTCTTGGGATCGGCACTTGCGTAACCATCTTGTGCTGAAAGAAGGGTTGGAAAGGTTAGGTATTGAATTTTTAGTGCGCAAAGATCAGCGTCTTCCGCAACTGAATACCGTGCGTGTGCCCGAAGAGTTGGATGATGCGACTGTGCGCTCTGCACTGCTGAAATATTACAATTTGGAGATTGGCGCCGGACTTGGCCCTTTGAAGGGAAATGTCTGGCGTATTGGATTGATGGGTTACAGCAGTCGTGCTGAAAATATTCTGCTTTGCGTGGGTGCGTTTGAATCGATGATAAAAACCTGTAGCGCCCTCGCAACAGTACATAAAACATTGGAGAACAGATAGATGACAGTGCTTGATTTGCCTTTGGTTATTGAAGCTGATGAGCTGGCGCCGCTGCTTGGACAGGATGGCTTGTTGGTGGTTGACCTTTGCCAGGAACCCACCTACAACCAATATCATATCCCAGGCGCTGTCCATATCGAATATGGGCAGATCATTGCATCAAACCCACCGGTGCATGGTTTGCTGCCGGAGGTGTCCAACATAGAACGACTGTTTTCAGTGATAGGTATTAACAATGATACACATGTTGTGGCCTATGATGATGAAGGTGGTGGTAAGGCTGCGCGCCTACTGTGGACTTTAGAGGTTATGGGCCACAAGCGTATGTCGATATTGAATGGCGGGCTTTATGCCTGGGCGAATGATGGTCATCAGCTGGATTCAGGTGCTGTTGAAGTCAAGCCAACTACATTCACTAGCCACTATTCAGCAGAACCGATAGCTGAGACAGATTATATTCTAGAAAATTTGAACAGTGATGATGTTGTGCTGATAGATGCACGCAGTGCAGATGAATACAGTGGGCGTCAGATGATGTCGAGTCGAGGTGGTCATATTCCTGGTGCAAAGCATTGGGATTGGCAGGAGATTATGGATCCACTGAATAATCAGCGTTTTAAAGGTAGAGCTGAGCTTGAGCGGGCATTGGCTGATCGCGGTGTTACACCAGATAAACAAGTTATCACCTACTGCCAAACAAATCATCGCTCATCACTGACCTATATTGCGCTTAAATCGCTAGGCTATACGCAGGTGAAAAGTTACCCTGGATCCTGGTCTGATTGGGGTAATAGAGAAGAGACCCCGATTGAGAATTAATGATGGGGCATAACTCTGATGCGAATTTAGTGGATAAGCTGTTTGCCCTTCTGCTTTATCTTCTGCCACATCATCTGCTCTCCCAAGTGATGTATGTGATTACCCGCTGTGAATGGGTTCCCTTTAAAAATGCATTGATTCGTCAGGCAATAAAATTGTATGGCATTGATATGTCTATTGCCGCAAATCCTGATCCTGCGTCATATTGCAGTTTTAATGCATTCTTCACGCGATCTCTCCGTTCTGATGCGCGTCCTTTAGCTACTGAATCTAATGCAGTGCTTAGCCCTGTTGATGGTGCAGTCAGTCAGTCAGGACAGATTGTTGATGGCCGTATATTTCAAGCCAAAGGCAGAGATTATTCACTGGAAGAGTTGGTGGGTGGAGATAAAGCATTAGTAGAAGCGTTTGATGGTGGCCGTTTTGCTACCATCTATCTCTCACCACGGGATTATCATCGTATCCATATTCCGCTTGCAGGGCGACTAACCAAAATGTTGCATGTGCCTGGTCGTTTATTCAGTGTTAGTCCATCGACCACCAGAACGGTGCCGCGACTTTTTAGTCGCAATGAACGTGTAGTCAATCTGTTTGAAACAGATGCCGGGCCAATGGCCGTTATTATGGTCGGCGCTATTTTTGTTGCGAGCATAGATACGGTTTGGGCAGGGACTGTTGCACCTTTATCCCGAAGTGTAAAAACCTCAAGCTATGAAGACGACTGTATTGAGCCTGCTGTTTTTGAGCGAGGCGCAGAGATTGGCCGCTTCAATATGGGGTCAACAGTAGTGCTGCTATTTGGTAAAAATGCGGTTGAGTGGAGTGAAGCTATGCAGCCGGATGCTAAGCTCTGCATGGGGCAGAGCATCGGCACTACTCTTTAAATAGCAGGTGAATCGGGATGCTGGCTACCAGCATTGATCTGTGCTGCTTTTAGAAGTCTGTTCACCCATTTGATTCATCGCCATTTCTTTGCACTCAGTATCTTTAGCTTGTGATCCAATTGCAGTTGCAGTAACCGTGAATGTCGTTGTGGCAGCTTGCAGGTTGATTGTGTAATAACCCTCTTTTGATTTGCTCGGTGTTGCCTTTAAAGCTGAGCCAATAGATAGCAGCGACAGGTCGCTAGTGTAAGCTTTATTCTGTGTGTAGTACTGCTCTTCTGCCATGGCAATTTCAAGCACGGCTGCCTTTCCGTCAACGCGCCGTGTTTTTTTCACCTGATTCATATATGAAGGGTATGCAATGGTTGCTAGGATCGAGAGGATAACAACCGTTATCATAAGCTCGAGCAGTGTAAAACCCTTGTGCAGCATTCTTTTCATATCTGTTTGGGTTGCTTTTATTTGCGGCGAATTTCAATAACATAGGGGATTGATGGCTGCTTTGGATTAGGCGCAGTTTTAAACTCCACCTTTTCCTGATACTTGATAGCTGAAAGCAGTCCCAGTTTTGTTGAGGTGCCGACTACTCGATAGTCGGCACTTAATATATACAGATAATCATCAATCCAGATTTTTCTTGTCTTTTGGTCATAGCCAAAAAACTCGCCTGTCGAAGATTTTTGCGTCGCATGTATATCCGCTAATTGTTGTGATGCGCTACGTGCAGAATTTCCCGCATGCAGCGGAGCAGTGGCCACAAGAACAGTTACTAGCAAAGATATTATGCTGCTGGTTTTTTGATGTTGCATAGTCATTTTATAAGTGGCGAAATTAGTTGATCTTAAAAATTAAACCGGGACCAGGATGAGCGGGCTTTTGATGGCAGCATTCCCTGGATGTTAATTTGATCAAGACGGTTTTGGCTTACATCTCCATTATTTGGGTCGTCATCCTTGGGTAGGATGATGGTGCCTGAATTACCGGAGCCTGTTTGGATGATGTTGGGTTGCCAATAGAGATCGCCTGATCTGAGTCCAGATACATTGAGGTTGTTTATCATGTCTTCTTCGCTGAAGAGGCCATCGCTGTTGACATCAAGTGCAGTAAATTTAGGCTCGCCACCACTGTTTGAATCCAAAACCATGAGCCAGCTGCCGCCCGCAATGCCGCACACGTTTTGATCAGGTATGGTTGTGGTGAATATGACAAGCTGACCAAATGTGATGGGGTTAACAATGACGCGCTCTTTTGACTCGGTTGTGAAGTCAATATGCCAACCGCGTTTTGTTGAATAGTTGGCTGGTTCGTTGCTGATTATACGCACGTTATCTGGGATGGTTGCGTCAGTACTGATGCTCTGTTGCACTAAATCACTACGGCCATTAGTAACGGTAGTGCCATTATCCCATATGCCATAAAAGCTTTGAGTGGCTGTATTATCAATATCCTCGCTATTTATGTATTGGCCTGTCCCAAAAAACACCATGGTGTTAGGTGCTGTGGCTATGCCCTTTTGATGGGGGTGAAGTGTCACGGCGGGGCGGCTGGTTATGGGCTGTGGCGTGAGTTCAGATGTGACTGGGTCGATGATTTCGGCTTTAAATAACAGTTTTTTGTCCCAAACTGTTGAGTCAGCACTGGAGAGATCAAATACCCATAGGTTGCCTTGAAGGTCTCCTGCATATGCTCTGTCTGCTATGCCATTGCCGTCAAGATCAACTACGGCAGGGGTAGAGAGGCCATTGCAATTGCTGCCTGCGTCATCACAATCGTTATTTGCAATGGTGCCAGCGCCAGTATCTATTGATTTGATTACTAATCCAGTGGATAGATCAATAATAAACAGCCTGGCCCTGCCATCGCCATTTGGACCGTTGTCATAACCATTGCCAATAATGGCTGCCCAGGCACCATTGTTGAGTTTTGCCAGTGTGGGTTGGCTGAATGTGTGGCCAAGGTTGTTATCAATGCCGGCAGTATCGTTATTAACTTCCCACAGCACTTTTTGTGCAGCGGTGTCTTCGCTGTTAAATGCAGATGGAGAGGTGACATCAAGTGCAAACAGTGCTTTCCCGCCGCCTCGCAGTCCGCTTACAAGCACTGTTTTCCAAGCGCCATCAATGAAAACATTGTTAATAGCAGGTGTCTGGTCGGCATAATAACGATGGGTGTAACCTGGTTCAGCAAGCCAGTGCAGTCCGGCATGATCAGCATTTGAAAACAGTGATTTGGGAATATAGACAAAGTCTTCAGCGCCAGTATTGGCATCAAAACCATGTAGGCCACCACCATTTGTGCCTACGTAGATCATGGGTTTGCGTGAGGCGTTATCGGCTCTATTTGCCCATGTGTGGTAGGAGTTATTTGTCCCCTCTATAAAATCTGGATATTGAGCAGGATTGGGACTTCCCACAAAAACAGGTGCTGAGTGAATGATATCTGCTAGCAGGCTGTCGTTGCGTGGGCGAAAATTATCAGAGCCTGTTCCTTCGTTGTCAGAGCTGCCTCTTAAGTATTCAACGATGGATTCACCAAATGCCTGGTTTGCTGATTTTTTATCGACATTGCCAGTGTCAAAAGGATGCGTGGCATTGGTGAGCAGATCTTTTACTTGCTCTAAATCCAGTTCGCCATTAGCCGTATCAGGGTTTTGATAGTCGGCGGGAAATGATAATGGTGTTCCAGCGTGCCCATTATAAGTGAAAATTACTCTGCTGCTGTTAGGGTCTGGCAGTGCTGAAAGTTGTGTGTGTGCTCTCCATTTTTCAGTCAGCGTCGCTCCCGAGAGGTTATAGGCAAAAAGCTGGCCAGCCCAAGTGTCTGGATCAAATCCTGCCTGATAGATCACTCCGCCGGAGCGCATATTTGTTGAGTTGACTGTGACGGCAGCAGCGGCAGTTGTGGTATCTGTGCGTGAGGCGATGTCTTCAATTGCCTCTCCCAGTTTATTGATAAGTGCCTGTGGATCAGTTGCGCTTAAAAACTCCCCTCGGCCATTCCATGCGGCATGTAGCATGTCGTCAATGGTTGTGGTTGTATTTTCTATAGGTGCTGGCCAGCCATCAGTCAGGCCTGCTGGTGCATTAGTGCAACTGCTTGGCCACCCTTGCGATTCAACAGAATCTTCACGTTTTGATGGATAACAGGCTGTTGAATTATCAAGTGGAATGGTGCCACTAAGGCCAAAGGCAACGGTGTAGGTAACCAGGTGCTGGGCGGGATTATCGTCACTATTACCATTGGCCAGTGTGGTTGTTGTTGGGACATCGTTATCAAGATTTGTATTTAAATCTCTTTCATAATAGTGCATTGCAACATCGGCCAGAGTGTTTGAATAACCTTCAATTCGCGCCTCTTTTTCTGCTGCTGTCTCAGTGGGTAGAGTTTCTGGGTAGCCATCAGCGTAAGATCGCCCATCGTAGTCGCTGTTGCTGTCTCCGTCTGTATCGCCGACTTCTGGAGAAGAGCCGTTCCAGTGGCCATCAGAGAGTGCGATGACAAAATTTTGTTGGCACTCGCCTCCGTCAGCTGCACTGAGTATGGGCGATCCATTTTCAGGTTGAAAACCAAAAAGGTCGCCTCCGATACTGTTGCCTTCCTCAAAATAGCGCCCTACGTTTTTGAGGCCTTTTCGCAAAGGTGTTCCGCCTGCGGGTGTGATGCGGAATAGATTGCGTAATAGCTGCTTCTTATTCTCTACGGCTTCTTGGTTAATAGGGAGTGATGTTGTATCCAGGTCTGCGATCTCGGTGCCAACGTCTTCTCCATCATTACCGCTGGTAAGTAGAGGCTCGCTTCGATTGAGGGTTGCTATGCCAACGCGTTCTTGAGAGTCAGAGATGATGGTTGAAAGAGCACGCTTCATGACGTACTCCCCTTTACGGTAATAGCTGAACCAATTGGCAAAATTTTGCTGATTGTTTGTATTGCCACCACTGTCATCTGCATCTAGGCTGTGAATCCAGACCCTATCTGTATCCTCGATTGGGCATTCATCTGGCTCAAATATGCCATCACCATCATCAACCCATGGATAATAATATGCACCCTTCCCATCTGGCCTCATATCTGATGTTAGATTGCATACCCTGCTGATTGATGAGAAGCCGTCTCCTGAGTCGCAGGTTCCGCTGCTAGCGTCTCCTAGAAAAGGATTTTCTGAGGCTGCATTAATGTTTGCATCTAGATATTTATTTCCATTGTTATCGACTCCATCCCAGTGTGTGTAAACTTTGGTTGGATCGTACATCAGGGTGTTATAGCCAGGGCAAAGCCGCAGTTTTGTTTCATCACTTTCCGGTGTGAAATCCAGATAACAATCAGGTGAACAGCCTGTATTATCAGATAACATGACCTCATATTTCATTGAGCCAGAATCATCTACCAGCAGCATAATATTAGGTTGCACACGCTGCTGTAGGAATAGTGGTGTTTGTGATATGGAATACGACGGAAGAGGCACTAAAAATATGGCTGTCCCTATAGTGCCTGCAAGCAGTGTGGCAGGTGTTTTTGTTTTTATTAGCATATTCAGAATGCCCATGTTTTTTGCTCTTTGATCAGGCTTTGAACGTTATAGTTGTAATTGGAAGTGGCTTTGTAAAACATAGAGGCTTGTCTCTTCTCTACCCCAGCCAATGGCGGTTATTCTAAAAGCATACATTCGTGCATCAGCTGCGGTAGATGATTCGCCCATGATGATACTTGGTGAGGGGCCTAAACCACGGCCAAGGTATTCAATAATGAAATGTGGTTGTTCAGATACCAAATCTCCGTGAATGGCGGGCAATGTACCCGTGCCTAGGTCATTGCTGCCTAATTTAACAGACCCCCTTGGCAGCTGATCTGTCGGCTGGTTGCAGTTGTCTTTTGTGGCGCACCAATGCGTTTTATCTGTGGCGTTGAAGGAACAGTTATCTGCGTCTTTTCCCTGGCAGGGAGTGTAGAGGCCAGGTGCAACCTGCGTAGAGTACAAGCCTGTTTTTGCTGAGCCTCCTGCACCGAACCAATCTTGTGCAATGTCATAACTGCTATCAGTTGCTGGAACAAACTGGACTGAGCCTGCGATGGCATTATTGGTTAGCCAGTTCTCCGCAACACGCAGAGCTGTTTCAGCGGCCTGCATGGCTGAATAGGTTTCATGAAAGTTGCCTGACATACGCTCTTCAAGCAGAGAATTTCCGACACCGGATGTGCCAAGCACGGTCATTACAAGTAACAGAAGCAGTGCGACAACCAACACAGCACCACGCTGCCTGCAATGTTTTATTGAAGCAGATCTGTTCGTTATATGCTTTGGGTTGCTATTCATAGGTCAGTAAGCCGATTACGTAGCTTGACAGTAAATTCAATGTTTTCGGTAAAATTCTGATTGATGCCTGTTGTTCCAGAAATGGGGTTGCCAGAGTTAATGGCTAAGCTTATGCGTATGCTGGCAATGCGATTTTGAAGTGCCTGAGCGTTAGTCCAGGTCACATAACGATCTGATGTGCTATCGGGTGGGTTTGAATCATCGATACCGTAGGTGACTTGAAAGTTTTCCACGCCGGATAAGATTTCATCACGATTGCCGCCAAGACGTGTTGCATAGAGTGAGCTTATGGTTGTGTCATCATCTGTAGAGCTGGTGTCTTGGGTGTTGGTTGTTGTGCCCAGGTCGTAGGTTACGGCATCCATTTTAATTACTGTAGCGGTGGAGTGAGGTTCTCCACCAAAGTAGTGTGTTGTTCCTTCAGTGCTGTTACTTACGCCATCTACGGATGGGCCTACTGTATGCTCTATACGCCCATCGCCCCCGGGTTCATTGGTAATCATAAAAGCAGCCAGCAGGCCGCAATCACTAACAGCAATAATATCGCCTTCTTCGAGCTCATCATAAGCAGGATGGTTGCTGTCAACGCGCACGGCTCTATCCAGTGCTGTCATTGGGGCGATAATAGGTAGGCTGAATTCGGGTCGTGCAAAGCGCACGGTAAGGCTGTCTGAGTTGTTGGGGCCGCCACCCTCAATACCTGTGATGGATTCATCGAAAGTGTAGAGGCCATCGCTGCTTGCCACTGTGCTTTCGATTTGGCTGCTGCCATCTTGAGCCGAAGGGGCGCAGCCATAAAAACCGGCAGGAGAGATATCTGTGATCATGCGAGTTACAACATAGCGTACATTTTCCTGAATTCTGGCGGACTCTTCCTGCACCTTGAATGTCTTTTTGCTGCCCAGAAACATGGAGCCGGCACCTGCCATCAGAAGAAGGCTGAGCACCATTGCAATCATTAATTCAACGAGCGTGAATCCTTCCTGATTTTTATGTGGGCGTATCATGGGGTGATGCTCATGATGTGACGGCGGCGGGGGGTGTTGGGGTTGTGGTCATCATCCCACCAGACCTTCACAGCAAAGATTCGCAGGCCGTTTGTTGTATTGCCGTCGCATTCGTGTTCTTCGCTGGAGGTGCCGGTGTTCGGTATGCTGTCCAGACAGATGACGCCTTGTCCATCAGGCAGGGCATTTGCAATCTGCTGCTGCCATGCCCAATCGTCATATTGTGCAAGTTGCGCTGGATCATTGCAGCCAGTCTGAATGCATTCAGGATCACTGCTGTTGCCTTTGAGAAGGTTGTAACTGTTCAGTTTTACGCCTTCCAGATTACCGCGTAGCCTATCGGCAGCATCAATAACCTGCAATACCGCAATGGTGGATTGAGCTGCGCCTTGGTTACTGCGCAGGGCATTGAATTGGAGGCCTGCCAGGCCAAGAATGCCTATGGACAAAATGACCACTGTGATCAGGACTTCCAGCAGGGTAAAGCCATGCTGATAGTAGTGATGAGGGCTGTTTGTATGTTGTGTGCTTTTACTCATGTGCAGGGCTTTTTTACTATTGAGGTATGACCAGTTGTTGTTATGCTGATATCGCGGTTTTGCTGTCCGGTGCAGTGGCTATATGTGATAGTCAATGCAGCAGGTCCACCTCCCTGGAGAGTTCCAGCGCTGTCAAAACTAATTGAAATAGGGGCAGTCATCGTGGAGTTTCCAGATGGGGCTGGCCACGAGCGCAGTTGATCTTCCCCATCATCAGCAGTGGCATTGCCATTGGAGTCAACGAAGGCAAACCAACCATTCAGCCAGTCGTTACCGCCTCCGCCGCAGGTCAAGTTTCCGGGTGTCTTAGAGCTTTTTGCACAGACGGCTACAAGCGTGCCACGTTTTACTGATTCATTGCGGCTAAATGATAGAGCGGTTACCAGGTCGTTGGTATGTGCAGTGGCTTGGCTGTTTGCCATTATGCTATTAAGCCCGGGTACGCCAACGGCAATGAGAATGGATACCACGACAAGTGTGATTATGACCTCAACGAGTGTGAATCCATTTGAATTTTTCATGATGCAGCAAATTTATCAAAATATATTTGTAGGCGCTTTTGTTCAGTGACAATCTGCTAGATATGTCGGACAAACGGTATCTTATGCGCGATTGATAGGGAAAGCGAGGGTTTGGTTAATATGGGTTGCATGAGTTATCTGCATGAGTAGCCGATCTATTCCCAGTGCTACACCTGCACAATTTGGTAGGCCTGAATTGAGTGCTGCCAGTAGATTTTTGTCCATGGGAACCCTGGCCTGATTGTGTAGATCTCTTCTTTCAATATCCTGATTAAACCGTTGTTGCTGCTGATTGGCATTGGTTAGCTCATTAAAACCATTGGCCAGCTCCATCCCTTCCATGTAGAGCTCAAATCGTTCAGCTAGAGGAGGAGGGCCGGGGCGTATTTTTGCCAATGAGGCTTGGGTTGCGGGGTAGTCGTATAAAAAACTGAGGCGTTTTATTCCTAAATGTGGCTCAATGCAGTGGGTGAGGAGCAGGTCTAGCCAGGCATCATTTGAGGACAGCTCCAGCCTACCAGTATCTGCAATGTTATGTTGTTTTGCACACTGCTGTAGTTGATGCCGTGTTGCCTGATGGGGGTCAATATCAAGATGGCGTTTGAAGACCTCGCCATAGCTTAGATACTCGACCTCTCGTGGTGCGGGTAACACGCTGTTAACGAGTGTCGCTACATCAGCCATTAACTGATGGTGGTCATAATGTGGTCGATACCATTCAAGTAGTGTGAACTCTGGATTGTGTTGCCGCCCTGATTCACCATTTCTAAAGACCTTGCAGATCTGATAGATGGCGCCACTGCCTGCTGCCAGTAGTCGTTTCATCGGGAATTCGGGAGAGGTGTGCAGGTAGAGTGGATGTGAAGCTGGAAAGCCAGGCCCTGTATAGCTGAGCTGAAAACTCTCTATGGCAAGGTCGGTTGTGGCGTAAGATGAACAGGCTGGTGTCTCTACTTCAAGAGCATTGGTTTGCTCAAAGTAGGCCCTTATTTTGGTTAAGAGTTGCGCCCGGTGATGAAGCATCTCCAAGCTGGCAGTGGGCTGCCAGCTTGAGTGATGGGCATCAGATTTCAAAGCTATGCTCTAACGAGTGGCTGAGATTACTTTCCGGCTCTTGATACATACTCGCCGGTGCGGGTATCGACCTTGAGGGCTTCACCAATCTGTACGAATAGAGGCACCCGAACTACCGCACCCGTTTCCAGAGTGGCTGGCTTGCCGCCACCACCTGAGGTGTCACCTTTGAGCCCAGGGTCTGTATCTGCCACAGTGAGAATGACAAAGTTGGGCACCTCGACGATAATTGGCGTTCCGTTCCACAAGGTGACGGTGCAAATATCCTGATCCTTTAGCCATTTGGTTGACTCACCAACGGCTGCCGCATCGGCGGTAACTTGCTCGTAGCTCTCTGGATCCATGAAGTGCCAGAACTCGCCATCGTTGTAGAGGTACTGGTAGTTGCTCTCTATAACATCAGCGGCTTCGACAGATTCGCCTGATTTGAATGTGCGCTCAATAACGCGTCCATTTTTAAGATTGCGTATTTTGACGCGATTAAATGCCTGGCCTTTGCCAGGTTTTACAAATTCATTTTCAATAATTGAGCAAGGATCGCCATCAAGCATAATCTTGAGGCCACCCTTGAACTCATTGGTGCTATAGCTAGCCATGTCATCCTCGCAAAACAACAAAAATTCGGCGCACATGATACCCCGAACCAGTGGTTTATGTCAGACACCATCTTGGAATGAGGCTATCGCCAATGCGTTTGCCTCTCCTGAAGAGCTGATTGAGTATCTTGAACTGGATATAAAACTGCTGCCGGCTGCACGTGCGGCGGCTGCAAAATTTGGATTGCGTGTACCACGTGAGTATGTGGATTGCATGGAGAAAGGGAACCCCCAGGATCCTCTGTTGAAGCAGGTTTTGCCGCTTGGGGCTGAGCTTGAGTTGCAGTCTGGGTTTAGCGTTGATCCAGTGGGGGATCTTGCAGCGGCACCTGTCGCAGGTGTTTTGCATAAATATCACGGCCGGGCGTTATTGATCACTACGGGTGCCTGTGCGGTTAATTGTCGGTACTGCTTTCGCAGGCACTTTCCTTATCAGGAGTCATCGGCATATCTGGATCGTTGGCAATCAGCGCTTGATTATCTCAGCAGCGACCCCAGTATCAATGAGGTCATCTTAAGTGGCGGTGATCCTCTGATGAGTGCAGATAAAAGGCTGGCAGAGCTTTTCAGAGCATTGGAGGCAATTCCTCATCTAAAGCGTTTACGTATTCATACCCGAATGCCAGTGATTGTACCGCAGCGGGTAACGGATGCTCTTTTAGCTGAATTAAAGCGTATGCGTTTTAGGGCTGTGGTTGTTGTTCACTGTAATCATGCGCGTGAATTAATGCCTACAGTCTGTTTGGCATTGAATCAACTAAAAGAGAGTGGAGTAGTACTGTTGAACCAATCTGTTCTATTAAAAGGGGTAAATGATGATTTGGAAACGCAGATTCAGCTAAGTGAAGCTCTGTTTGATGCTCAGGTGATCCCCTATTACTTGCATCTGTTGGATCCTGTTCAAGGGGCGGCTCATTTTGATGTCAGCCGGAAAGAGGCGCAGTTGCTTTATCAGCGACTGCTACAGCGGTTGCCAGGATATTTGGTTCCAAAGTTGGTTTGTGAAAAGTCGGGTGAGGCATCAAAAATTCCCATAACATTATAAAATACCGCTAAAAGAGCAATGAAATGAGCCCTTTATCACTATAGTGGTAGTGTAGTAACATCTCGTTCTATCCTCATGGCAGGGCTTTATGGGGTAGGTTATTTTCATATAGGTAGTGATATTAAAGGAGCTCTTGCGGCTGTTGTCTCTACAACCTATGACCAGCATATTACAGACAGAAAAACAGCAGGTTCCACGTAGCCTTGAGAAGTTGTGGGTTCCAGAATATTCTGAACTCCGTGAAGACTTCTTTCTGGCCGACCTGGATAGAGCTCAGCTATGGATATCAGAGCTGCCGATGGCCAATGTTTCTGAGACTTCCCGCCAGGTTTTAGATGCGCTGATTGACTTTAATCGCCAGGAAATCCCAAATCAAATCCGCATCAAGGTTGCTGAGCTTTTTCGGCAGCCAATTCACTACATTACAAAAAATCTTGAAAGACACTATATAGATGCTGCATTTCCTCTGTCAGTAAAGAGCAGAAGAGCAATTAGATTGAGCCAGGAGTTATATGCTGAACAGGCTGTCTCATATAAAGTTTTTATTCGAGAAGCTTTTGCACAACAAAATAAAAGCAGCAAACGGTTGGTTGCTATTGCTATCCACAGGGCAATGACCTGCCTCTCCGAAATATTGCACTTAGCAACACTGGAATATGATCAGTACCCCGAATATTTATGGCAGGAGAGCCATTTTTTATATGCTTTGGCATCAAAAAATAGCCTCCATAGATTGCCCATTCAGGATCGAATAAAAACGCCTGTAGGTAGTCGGTGCACCGGGGATTTATATAAAAGATTGCTGCTGCATGCTTTGGCTTCACCCTGTCATCTCCGACAACGTGAAAATCAGTTTATTTATAACCAACTATTGGAATGGACCAATTTTGTCAGACTGGCTGTTCCAGATATCAACGGAGATAACAGTGGCCAGTTTCTTGTTCGGCTTTCATCTGATGCTCCGCCTAAACATCTCTCATTTGAGCAGAAAAAGCTAAGTAGGCGCTGTCGTATATTAAATACGCAGAGACTGGTAGATCATCTGAGTGAGCTGTTGCAGACTATTACGTCCAAGCCTCAAACTTTGAAAGAGAAGCAGGCCTTAAAAGAGAAGCAGGCTTCAAAAGAGAAGCTGACAGATGCTGTGAAACTGTCTAAGCCAATGCTTGAGCACCTCATAGTAAATTTAAACGGCCGACCTAAACGCAAATTTTCCCGCACAACGCTGGGCTATACGCTGAAGCTCGCGGTGGGTATACCGCATGTTCATAATCTGGTTAAGAGTAATACTTTGCATGATGCGGCTTTATACAACGGAGGCAGCAAGGCTAATGCCGACTGGTTAGCCCAGCATATACCTCACGATTGTGCCCCTTCAAATGGCCCCGAAAGTGACTGGAATGATTCATCAAGTTTGCTGCTTAATTTGGACTTAGAATCCGATAGCACTATTTTAGACAGTGCTGATTCCTCATTTCACACAGGTACTATGTTGGAAGATAATGTCCAGTCGCCTTGGGCTGTAAACTATAACCGGGCAGAGGTTGGGGCATATGAGTGCAAAACCCGGAATGAGAGCGCTGGCGGTTATTGTATTGATTGGGACGATGCTAATGCCCCCAAAATTAAACCAGGGGAGTTGATTGGCATCCAGTCACCTGTTACCGGGCGAAATTTTGGTGTAGCAACTGCCCGATGGATAAAACACACCTCAGGAAATGGATTGCAAATGGGTATGCAGCTTATAGCCCCAAGTTCTTTTGCAGTAGAGGTCAGGCTCGATGATGAAGATAAAATCTCCTGCGTCTACAGTAGTCTGCTGGTGCCAGAGTCAAAATTTGCAAAAATCCCTCTTAGTCTTATAGTGCCAACCAACTCCTATCAGGAAGGTGATGTTCTGTGGATTAATAGTGGGAGTAATGAGCGCCGTATCTGCCTTACCCAACTATTAAGTGCTACTACATCTTTCGCACAGTACCAAATCGCACAGTATCTACAGTAGTTTATTTTTTACCAGAGACAGTCTCCGAAGTGCGTTACGCATCCTTGCGCGCTTCAATGGCTCGTGATCTTTAGTCTGAGAAAAATTGCGAGATTTTGCATCTGAATATGCGAGAATACACGGCTTTCTGAATAATACTTTCTACACCAGAAGCAGCCTAGATGTCATCAGCAAACTTATCCAATCCTCTACTCCCCACTCTTCCTGCTAAGCCCAATGAGCGGCTTCAATGGGGGCAGCTGTATGGCAGTAGTACAGCTTTGGCTATTGCATCAGCGGCAAAAAACTATCCCGGGCTGATTTTAGTTGTTGCAGAAGATGTTCAGTCTGCTACCCAGCTGGAGCAGGAGCTGATTTTCTTTTTGGGGCAAAATGATCTTTCTATCCTTAACTTTCCGGATTGGGAAACACTGCCTTACGATATATTTTCACCGCTGCCGGAGCTGATTTCCCAACGGCTGTTGACGCTCTACAAGCTTTCCAGCACCCGCAAAGGTGTGTTGATCGTGCCCATCAGCACCTTGCTTCAGCGTCTGCCGCCATGCAGTTATGTTGACGCTAATAGCTTTCTGGTTTCAGTCGGTGAGACACTCATTCTGGATGATACGCGCAGGCGCTTGGAATCGGCCGGTTATCAGTGTGTATCCCAGGTTATGACCCATGGTGAATTTGCTGTTCGTGGCTCATTGCTTGATATTTTTCCCATGGGCAGCTCCCTTCCTTTCCGCATTGATCTGTTTGATGATGAGGTTGATAGCATTCGCACCTTTGATCCAGAGAGCCAACGCTCAATGGATAAGGTGGAGCAGATAGAGATGCTGCCAGCTCGCGAATTTCCACTTGATGAACAAGGCATTGCACGATTTCGCCAGGCCTATCGCACACAAATAGAGGGAGACCCGCAGAGCAGCATCATCTACCGCGAGGTGAGTGAAGGCAATGCACTGGGTGGGCTTGAATACTACCTGCCGCTCTTTTTTGAACAGACGGCCAGTCTGTTTGATTATCTGCCTGAGCAGTGTTTAACCATTGAAATAGATCATGCGCGGGATCAGTCAGCTCTGTTTTTACAGCAGGTTGAAGAGCGCTATGAGCAGCGGCGACATGATGTCGAGCGCCCAATTCTAAAGCCCCGGGAAATCTATCTCACTGCAGATGAACTGGCCTCCCAGCTGAATAAAGGAACCGCCATACACGCGGAAAGACACGAGATAGCATCCCGGCGTAAAGGTTATGCTGATTATCATAACTTCAGCACAGCCACTGTCCCGCCTTTGGGGTTACAAGCTCGTGCAGCAAAACCTGCGGCCGCCCTTCAGGAACTTATTGCCAGCAAACCTGGGCGAATACTCTTTATTGCGGAGAGTGCTGGGCGTCGTGAAATGCTGCTCGATACCCTGCATGGCTTTGATATTAAACCTGCTGTGTTGGATGGCTGGCAGGGGTTTCTTGAATCTGATGCTGAACTGGCGTTAACCGTCACACCACTGGAACAAGGGCTGTGGCTAAAGGATGCTGGCCTGATCATCATTACCGAGGCGCAGCTTCTTGGTGAACGGGTGCGGCAGGAGCGTCATCGCAGGGTTTCGGAGTCTGATCCTGAGCAGATTATCCGCAACCTGACTGAGCTGCATATCGGTGCCCCCGTGGTGCATGAAGATCATGGTGTTGGCCGCTATCTTGGGCTTCAATCTCTCAATGTGGCAGGCATGGAGACCGAGTTTCTTACCCTGGAATATGCCAAGGGCGACAAGCTCTACGTGCCTGTCTCCTCTCTGCATCTTATTAGTCGATACTCGGGTGCCTCCCCGGAGAAAGCGCCGCTGCACAAACTGGGGGGCGAGCAGTGGGAACGTCTCAAACGCAAGGCCACCGAGAAGGTGCATGATGTTGCGGCAGAGCTATTGGATATCTATGCTCGCCGTGCGGCCAATCCTGGCTTTGCCTATCCGAAGCAGGGCGATGAATACGCTGCTTTTGCGGCTGCCTTTGAGTTTGAAGAGACGCCCGACCAAGGCCGTACTATTGAGAGTGTAGTGGCGGATATGGAGTCTCCACACCCGATGGATCGCGTGGTCTGTGGTGATGTGGGCTTTGGTAAGACTGAAGTGGCGATGCGTGCTGCCTTCTGTGCTGTTCAGGGCGGTAAGCAGGTTGCCGTACTGGTGCCCACCACGCTGCTTGCGCAACAGCACTACCAGAATTTTGCTGACCGGTTTGCTGACTGGCCGGTGCGTGTGGAGAGCCTCTCCCGTTTTCGCTCTGCCAAACAACAGAAAGAGGTTCTTGCTGGGCTTGAATCAGGCAGTGTGGATATCGTTATCGGCACTCACAAGCTATTGCAATCCGATATAAAATTCAAGCGGCTTGGATTGGCCATTATTGATGAAGAGCACCGCTTCGGTGTGCGCCATAAAGAGCGGCTGAAATCACTGCGCAGCGAGGTGGATCTGCTGACGCTGACGGCTACTCCTATTCCCCGTACCTTGAATATGTCCATGTCGGGGTTGCGTGATCTATCCATCATCGCTACACCTCCAGCGGCTCGGCATCCGATTAAAACCTTTGTCAGCCAGTGGAATGACACCCTGATCACCGAGGCTTGCCAGCGTGAGATAAAGCGCGGCGGCCAGGTCTATTTCCTGCACAATGAGGTTCAAACCATTGAAAATACCGCTGCCCGGCTAGAAAAGCTGCTGCCTGGCGCTCGGGTGCAGACAGCGCATGGACAGATGCGGGAGCGGGAGCTGGAGCAGATCATGCGTGATTTCTATCATCAGCGCTTCAATATTCTGGTCTGTACCACCATCGTTGAGAGTGGCATCGATGTTCCCAGCGCCAACACCATCATCATCAACAGGGCAGACAAGCTGGGCTTGGCTCAACTCCATCAGTTGCGGGGCCGGGTTGGCCGTTCGCATCACCGCGCCTACGCCTATATGTTGACTCCGCCAGCAAAGAGCATGACACCTGATGCAAAAAAACGCCTTGAGGCCATTGAGTCCCTGGAGGAGTTGGGTGCGGGCTTTACCCTTGCTACCCATGATCTTGAGATCCGTGGTGCGGGTGAATTGCTGGGTGATGACCAGAGCGGGCAGATCCATGAGATTGGATTCAGCCTCTATACCGATCTGTTGGAACGGGCTGTAGCGGCTTTGAAGGCTGGCCGCCAGCCTGAGCTGGATCGGCCATTGGATCACGGTGCAGAGATCGATCTGCAGTTGCCAGCTCTGCTGCCTGAAGATTATCTGCCCGATGTGCATTCACGTTTGGTGCTATACAAACGTATTGCCAGCGCCCACTCAAGGGAAGATCTGCGAGAGCTACAGGTCGAGATGATTGATCGCTTTGGCCTGTTGCCTGAGCAGACTAAATTCCTGTTTGGCATCACGGAACTGAAACTTAAAGCGCAACCTCTGGGTATACGTAAAATTGAGGCCGGGGCAGAGAGCGGTCGCATTATCTTTGATGAGGCACCAAAGATTGATCCTATGCACCTGATCAGGCTCATTCAGTCACGACCCAAAGAGTTTAAACTGGATGGCAGCAATAAACTCAGATTCTATAAAGACCTTTCTGATCGCAATAAACGTATTGAACAGGTCGCCAGCCTACTCGACCAGATCACAGGCAAGCAGTAAACTGCACGTTACTCTTACACAGGCCATGACATGAAGCTTCGCTACTGGATATTTGTTCTGCTCTATACCGTGCTGTTTGCCCCGCCATCTTTGGCAGACGAGCTCCCTTGGTATGAGGTTGAAATTATTGTCTTTACCCGTGATCTTCACCCAGACAGCCTGAATGAGGTTTGGCCTGTCGATCCTGGCTCGCCTGATTTTGGTAATGCCCAGCCTTTACAGCCAGAGCTGGCTGCCGAGATCCAGCCTGCTGAAACTATGAATGGATTGAGTATTGAAGAGTCAGATGCTACTACGCCGTCAATACCAGAGGGAGGCGCATCTGGTTTACCAGTGCCAGTAGGGCAGCGACTGCCTGTGCCATATACCTTGATCCCGAAAGATGAATACAGGCTAAAAACTGAATTTAAGCGTCTTCGGCTCAATAACTCCTTGCAACCCGTGGTACACCTTGCGTGGCGGCAGCCGGTCACAGACCCAAAGCATGCAAAGCTGCTTTATCTGCAAACAACTGAAACCTCCAGAAATGCAAAAACAATAAGCGGTTTTGAGAGTTTTGCCACAACGGAAGAAGCTGATCTTGAAGGTACAATCCGCGTCAGTGTAAATCGCTATCTGCATGTGGAGTTGGATCTGCTTAACCGGATAAAGCAAACTAGACGCTATTCACCTTATGAACAATCCTTTGAGGATGGTCTTACACAACAACCTTTGGTAGATAACAGATATCGTATGCAAGCTCGCCGGCGCATGCGCAGTGGTGAACTGCACTATATTGATCACCCATTAATGGGCGCGCTGGTAAAGATTACCCCCTATGAACTGCCCAAGCCGGTGCCCATTGTACCGGTAGAGCCAGAGACAATAGATAAACCAGCGACAGAGCAGGAAGCCCAAGCAGAAGGGGAGGCTGCGGCCACTGAATCAAGTGAAAAAGTTACAACGGAACCGGAGCCAACACCTGCCCTGCAAGAGCCGGGTACAACCCGCTCTGTCATAGCAATACCGGCTAAAAGAGAAGAGTAAAAGCTATTTAGTGTGAAAGGACAGTGTTGGTGGATTGAAAGGGATTTTAGCTAACTGCAGCGCTAAGGCAGTATACCTACTGCAACCAGCGCTGAAAGTGTGCCAGCGCCTCCAATCAGTGCCACAGAGACAATGCCCAGCACCCATGGAGATGTTAGTTTTTGCATAAGAGACTTCTGTTCTGAATTACTGTCATCCATATATTTGCCTTATGTGTTAATGGTTTGTAAATTAATTGCAGTGCTAGGCTGTTCTTTGCTTGGCCACATTGTCACGGATGAAATGGCTAATAAAGTTCAGCGCTTTTGTGTCCAATCTGGAAAACTCAACACCATGGTAATAAGCAGGCCCGGTCTCTTTGACAGACGCTTTATTGATATGACGAATGGTGCAGGGGAATGCCAGAGTGTCAGCTGTAGATTTGTGGTGTACATCAATGCAGAAGATATCACCTACCTTGCCCAAAGGGTGTTCTGAGATCAAGCAGGCGCCCAGTGGGCTGATATCAAGCATTTTTACGGACAGGCTCGTTAAACCATCCTGCATATTGAGGGTCAACTGTGACTCATTTATCTGGGTTCGTTGTGCGCGGCGCAGTGTAACGCCCTGCACCCCTTTTGGAAAACGCAGGTGCATGTACTGATAGGGTTGGTCACACACACGTATGACCTCAGTCTCAAAGGCGTAGGTGGAATCACCAGATATAATGCGTGCCTGGTAGGCAGCACCCGCAATCAGCTTAACAGCGGCTGTATTGTTGATGGGCTGAGAGACAAGAAGGCTTTCACCGGGCATATATCCGATCAGCTGCACATCAAAGCTGCCCTCAGGATTTTGAGTGGTGGGCTGTAAATGCAACAGGGTGCCTACGCTAAGGCTCTGATGTAGCTTATTCATGGTTATTCACAACGGCTGGTTATTAGTACTGAATACAGCTTAATCAAAAAATATGGAATGGGCTAGCTATTACAGCATATATCAATATATGTGATTCAGTGCGCGTTGTTGCTGTAAACATAAAAACATTAGCCCGTTCCGTTAGTTAGATTGAAATGCTATATTTACCCATAAGTTCTACGGACTGGAGAATATCTCCCATGAAATGTATTGCACCGCTGGTTGTCATTACTGCCCTGTTCAGCGCTTCATCGATGGCTGTTGGGGATACTTTGCTATTAGATACTCTTGCAGAGGTGCCTGCTAATGTTCCTCATCCCAACAGGGGGCAAAGTATGGAGCAGATATACAGCAAGTATGGCCAGGCCCAGCAAGAGGTCGCTGCCGTAGGCAAGCCGCCGATTACCCGTTGGGTATATGAAACATTTACTGTCTATTTTGAGCACGATCGTGTCATTGAGACAGTGATTCACCGCTGAATGATCAACTTTAGGAAGTAGATGCCTGTGGGTAAAAAGTATTCTGAGATAGAGACAAAACAGCAGGAATTCATTCGGGCACAGCAGATGTTTTTTGTTGCCACAGCCCCCAAAGGTGGTCATATCAACCTATCTCCCAAAGGGTTGGAGAGCTTCCACATCATAAATAGCAATAAAGTGTTGTGGCTAAACTATACCGGTAGCGGTAATGAGACAGCAGCGCATCTGCTGGAAGATGATCGCATGACGATCATGTTCTGTGCCTTTGAGGGCGACCCTAAAATCCTGCGCCTCTATGGGCATGCCCGTGCAATACATCCCAGAAATGATGATTGGGATAAGCTGATTGCTCATTTTTCTAATACAGCAGGTGCTCGCCAGCTGATTGAGATGGATGTTGAGTTGGTGCATACCTCATGTGGTTTTGGTGTCCCTCTCTACAACTACACAGGTCCGCGCGATACCTTGAGTGACTGGATAGAAAAGAAAGGCGAAGAGGGTATTGCTCAATACTGGGAAGATAAAAACAGTCAGAGTCTGAATGGTAAACCGACAGGTCTATTTGAAGATTAACAAGTAGCCTTTTATTTGGCCGCTGCTGTTATTTGATACCAGAGCTTTCCTATATACTCATGTATTGCATAACGGCTGTATAAAAAACTACTGGCACTGGGTAGCCAATCTCGAAATTTTTTCTCTTCGCCATCTTTATGCCGGAATGCAGTGGGTGCAGGGAGTGCATTGACCCCAGCATTTGTCATCACATACATAGCACGCGACATGTGCCAGGCGTGGGTTACCAATAGAATCTGGTCAAATCCCAGCTGATCCAACACCACTTTGGTCAATTGAGCATTTTCGCGGGTATTGCGGCTGACATCTTCAATGGCGGCCACTTTCACATTAAATTCTTCTGTGAGTGTCTTTCGGGCCAACCAGGCCTCGGGTGCTCCTTCAACGATGGGCGCTCCTCCGCTGGGAATGACAGGCAGCCCAGTGCGGCGTGATAGCCAGGCGGCATAACGTAAGCGTGCTAAGTGCAGGGTGCTAACGGTATCTTCACTATATTCAGGAGCCCCAATGTATCGCCCGGCACCCAATACGACGATGGCTTGAGCGCCTGATTTTTTTGCCTCTTCGATGGAAAGCGCTGGGTATATTTCCAGTCCTGACATCAGCTGATCGGAGACGACTGCTGTGCTCAGCATGTAAAAGCCTGACAGACTCAAAAAGATGAATGCTTTGCCAAGATGTTTACGAAAAAATATTAATCCCAGCAGCCCAAGTAGGATGAGGCCGCCAGGCGGCAATAGCAGGCTTTCAATGATGCGTGTGAGTTCAGTGCTCATGTCAGTAGTGGTGATGCTTGTTGATCTGCATGATAGGAGGAGCGTACCAGTGGGCCACTCGCTACATTGGTAAATCCCATTTTCTCGCCAAGTGTGCGCAAAGTTTCAAACTCTTCAGGGGTAACATAACGCTCAACAGGTAGATGAACGAGGCTGGGGCGCAGATATTGACCCAGTGTTAGCATGTCGCACTGCTGTTGGCGTAGGTCATGCATGACGGCTTCAACTTCCTCCAGGCTTTCACCTATCCCAAGCATGAGCCCTGATTTTGTGTGGATGCTGGGTTGCTCTGTTTTATAACGATGTAGCAATTCCAGTGATGTGTTGTAGTCTGCCCCTGGCCGAACAGTGGGGTAGAGTCTGGGCACAGTTTCAAGATTATGATTGAAGACATCGGGTGGCGATTGGTTGAGTGCGGCCAGTGCTTCATCCTGTCGGCCGCGAAAATCAGGCACCAGAATTTCGATCTGTAGCTTGCGGTTGAGTTGGCGTAGCGCCTGGATACAGCGGGCAAAGTGCTGGCCGCCGCCATCGCGCAGGTCATCCCGATTTACTGAGGTGATGACGACATATTTTAGCTCCATCAGCTCAACGGCTTCGGCCAGCTGTTGTGGTTCATCTTCATCCAGGCTGTTTGGCTTGCCGTGGGCAACATCACAAAAAGGGCAACGCCGGGTGCAGATATCACCCATTACAATAAAGGTGGCGGTGCCGTGGTTGAAGCACTCACCCAGATTGGGGCAGGCAGCCTCTTCGCACACTGAGCTGAGCTTATGTTCGCGCAGAATGCGTTTGATGCGTGTAACCCCTGGGCCGGTGGGAGACTTGATGCGAATCCAGCTCGGCTTGCGCAGTGGTTGGGTAGAGAGATTAACTGCCACGCTATTACGCATTAGTTTGTCTTGGTTGCGTTGATGACTCTCGGGGCTGGTGCGTGACGGCGCTTTGTAGGTTTTGTCGTTGCTCATAACGCTGCAGTGTAATCTAGTTGACTGGCCAAGTGGTGAGAAAGATCGGTGCCTATTTGTTGTAGATCTGTTGGTCCTTCCAGCTCCGACAGTTGAGTGGTTTTCAGGCCAGGATAACCGCATGGATTGATTCGGTTGAAGGGTTCTAAGTCCATGTCTACATTCAGACTGAGTCCGTGAAAGGTGCAGCCTCTACGTACGCGCAGCCCTATGGCGGCGATCTTCTTTTCGCCCACATAGACGCCGGGTGCTCCACTCTTGGTATTGGCAGCGATGGCGTAGCTTTCTAGCAAGTTAATAATGGCTTGTTCGATGTGGCAGACTAATGCCTTGATACCCATTTTCTTTTTTTGCAGATCCAACAGCAGATAGGCCATCAATTGCCCCGGTCCGTGGTAGGTGACTTGTCCCCCTCGGTCGATCTGTATTACTGGGATGTCATCGGGTGCGAGAAGATGTTCAGGCTTTGCAGCCTGGCCCAGAGTAAAGATGGGAGGGTGTTCCAGCAACCAGAGCTGATCCTGGCTATCGGCGGTACGTTGGTCTGTGTAGCGCTGCATTTTGCGCCAGGTGGGTTCATAGTCGCACAGGCCAAGGTGTTGAATGTGCAGCAGTGGCTTGCTCACAGACTCATCAGTATATGTTTATGGTCGGTTAGATCCTGGTAGATGGCATCAAGCTGTTTTTTGCTGGTAGCCTGAATGGTGACGGTGATAGAGGTGTATTTACCGTTTTTGCTGGGGCGGGATGAGACGCAGCCTTCTGTCATATCAGGGGCGTGGCGGCGGACAACCTCTACCACGGCCGCATCAAAGTCTGGTGATGTGAGCCCCATGGCTTTGACTGAAAATTCACAGGGAAACTCAAGCAGCGTCTCTTCCGAATTTTGACTCATCGCAACTCTTCTTTATAGGCTTGAAAGCGTTCGAATATTTTGTACCACATCTCACCCGGGGTGCCGTTATTTATCGGGCAGTCATCCAGATGAGTAACGGGCATGATTTCACGCGTGGAGCTTGTGAGCCAAATCTCATCTGCACTATCCAGCTGATCAACTTTGATGTGAGCCTCGCAGTAGGGGATCTCTGCTTCTGCTGCCAGCTCCAATACCAGGTCTCGTGTGACTCCGGGGAGCAGATGCTCGCCTTTGGGTGGTGTGATGATCTGACCGTCATCAACAATAAATAGATTGCTTGCTGCGCCCTCTATAGCCTCGCCATCGCGAATAAGTATTGCCTCCATGGCACCACGTTCTTTTGCCTCTTGTCGCACCATTACATTGGGCAGCAGTGTAGTGGCTTTTATATTGCAGAAGCGCCAGCGGATATCATCCAGGGTGATGGCAGAGATGCCTTGCCTGTAGCACTGTGGATCAATGGATGGAAAAGGCGCAGTGGTGGCAAATACAGTGGGTTTTAGCCCTTCTGGAATAGCGTGATCACGCTGCGGTGCAACCCCTCGGGTAACTTGCAGATAAACACTTTGATCTTCGCCGGGGAATTGAGTGACCAGTGTCGCTAAAATATGCTCCCATTCATCCTGTGATAACGGGTTTGTCATATGGATAGCATGCAGACTGTTCTCGAGTCGGTGCAGATGATGTTGCAATCGGAAGAGGCGGCCACCATAAGCAGGTATCACCTCATAGATGCTGTCACCAAACAGGAATCCGCGATCCATAACTGAGATGCGGGCTTCGGTGAATGGGATAAATTCACCATTCAGGTAGACTTTTGTGGTGTTGTTCATTCGAGCAACAGCAGAGCGCTGTCCTTTGTGTTATGCCAGAGGCTGCCTGAGCCGATCTGTTCCAACGTAACCAAAGGCACTTCGGCCAAGGGTTTGTCATGCAGGCTGACAGAGAGCTTGCCTATAGTCTGAGCTTTTTTCACAGGTGCAATAATCTGGGTTTTAATATCCATTTTAGCCTCCAGCTTTTTATATTGACGTCGGGGTATGGTGACATACAGGTCGTTCTCCAGCCCGAGTGCGAGCTGCATTTTAGCGCCTTTCCAAATACGCACCTCTTTTAGAGTCTCTCCTGCCTGATAGAGTCGATGGGTTTCGAAAAAGCGGAAGCCATAGTTTAGCAGTGACTGCGTCTCTTTAGCTCTGGCTTGTTCGCTCTTGGTACCCATGACAATAGCAATTAGGCGCATATTTTTGCGTTTTGCAGAAGCAACCAGACAGTAGCCGGCAGCCTCTGTGTGCCCCGTCTTCATGCCATCTACTGATTCATCCCGCCACAATAACTTGTTGCGGTTGTGCTGGTTGATTTCATTAAAAAGCATGGATCTTTGTGCATACCATTCGTAGAATTCAGGGAATTCCCTGATGGTGGCGGCTGCAACCTTGGCGATGTCATATGGGGTGGTGTAGTGATCTGGATCGGGTAGCCCGGTACTGTTGATAAAGTTGGTATTGTTCATCCCCAGTCGGGTGGCATGTGTGTTCATCAATGCGGCAAAGGTCTCTTCATTGCCGGCAACGTGTTCGGCCAGGGCAACGCTGGCGTCATTGCCAGATTGGATGATCATTCCTTTCAGTAACAGCTCCAATGGCACCTTTTTGTTGACCTCGACAAACATGCGGGAGCCGGGTGTGCGCCAGGCTTTTTTGCTGATCAGTACCTCATCATCCAGTTTAACGTGGCCCTCTTGGATCTCACGGAAGACGGTATAGGCGGTCATGATTTTGGTGATGCTGGCAGGCTCCAATCGCTGGTCTGCATTATTTTCTGCCAGTATGGTATTGCTTTCATAATCGATCAGCAGATGCCCGGTGCCTGCAATCTTGGGTGCGGCAGGGATGGGGGCCTCAGCATGAGCGAAGGTGAGAGGGATAATGAGTAGTAGAAACTGGGTAAATATCCGAAATCGGGCAGGGGACACGAGTGGTATATTCCTTTGGTTCAGTGGTAATCGGTTTTAGATAGAGATCATTAAGAAGCTTGAATGCTTGGACAGCATTTTAACCCTAATCGAGGATGACGTGCAGGCCGGAGATACCCAATTGAGCCAGTTTTTCAGACAGGTTGTCGGCTTGTTCCGTGTTGAGCAGTGGTCCTACCTGAACCCGAAACACCTCGTTGCCGTTACTATAGGATTGTTTGACTCGTATTGAGCGATCCAGTGAATTGGCCAGTCGTTTGGCCAGTTGGTTTGCATTATAACGGTTTGAGAAGGCACCAATCTGGATATAAAGGCTGGGTTTTTTTCCGTCAGCTCTTATTTGTCTTGGCGCTGGCGGGACAGGTTGGCGGGAGCTAAGCGCAACGACCTCAACCATGCCAGTGCCTTTTGCAAGAATACCCAGCTTGCTGGCGGCGGTGTATGAGAGGTCGATGATGCGATTTCCATGAAAAGGCCCTCGGTCATTAATTTTTACCACGACGTTTCGGCCATTTTCCAGACTTGTGACCCGTGCATAGGTTGGTAAAGGCAATGTTTTGTGTGCGGCGGTCATGCCATACATGTCATATGTTTCACCGCTGCTGGTGCGTCGGCCATGAAATTTATTGCCGTACCACGAGGCAAGGCCGCGTTCTACATGGCCCTGGCTAGTCGGCTGCACATAATAGCGTTTGCCTCTAACAACATATGATTTTGGGTTGCCGTAGCGGCTGCGCGGTTCATCTTTGGGGGTGGCGTTGGGGATATGGCTTACATCAACGCTTCCGCGTGGTGGACCGCTATCGGAGCGAGGGGTAATGCTGCAACCGGAGAGAGAAGCAGCCAGCAGCAATATCAGTATCAGCTGGTTTTTGATTGGTCCGGCCATCTGTGCAGTCTCGCATACCTCGTTTGATGCCATGCCTACATAAATATCATTGCGAGATATCTATAATATGTTCTCAGCATAGCATATGTGGTTTATAAGCCAATAAGTGACACATATGTAGCACTATAAGCTAATTTCAAAATTGGACAGAGTATGGAGGGAATAAGTTGCCAGAAAATACTACCTTTTTTGCGATGCCTGTCGCAGCGCAAGAATTTCCTGGCTTAATTGATAGACGGCCATGGCGTAGAGATTGCTGCGATTATAGCGAGTGATAACGTAGAAATTGTGAAGTCCTACCCAGTATTCATCGCCTTTTTCTGTGCTGAACTGCATCAGACTGGCGGAGAGATCATCTGCAAATTCGTCTGTGACCTGGATGCCGAGCTGTTTCAATTCAGCTATCTTATTTTTAGGTGGTTTGGGTCTGATATTTTCGAGTGCTACCAGTGAACTGTGGTCGGCAGTTACTCCGGAGACTATTGCGGTAACAGGAGCGCCTGCCTGCCATTTATGACGTGCAAAGTAGTTGGCTACGCTGCCGACTACATCGGCATCGCTATTCCAGAGATCACGGCGGTTATCACCATCAAAGTCCACTGCATAGTTGCGGTAGCTGGAAGGGATAAACTGTGGTTGCCCCATGGCTCCGGCGTAGGAGCCTTTAACGTCCAGTGGGTCGAGCTTCTCTTTAACCGCCAGTACCAGAAAATCCTCCAGTTGAGTGCGGCCAAATTTCTTGCGTTCAGGGTAGTGAAAGGCCTGAGTATAGAGTGAATCGAGCACCCGGATTTTGCCAGGGCGTTTGCCGTAGTTGGTCTCTACGCCAACGATGGCAGCAAGTATCTCCTGGTCAATACCGAATTTCTTTTCAGCCTGTTCGAAAAGTGCAGCGTGTTTGTTCCAGAACTTAAGGCCATTCTCTACCCGCTTTTTAGAGAGGAAGTTTTTGCGGTACCGGTGCCAGGGCCAGTTGGCTTCTGCTGAACGCTGGAATTTGCTGCGGATTAGCTCTTCAAGATTATCTGCCTGAGCCAGGATTTGATTTATCTCGTCAGGATCAAGGTTGTGGCGTGAGGCTACATCGGATGCAAATGCCTGCACTTCGGGTGCAAGCACTGGCGATTTGGCAGACGCTGTGGATGGAATAAAAAATATCCCCAGTAGCCCAGTGATGAATAGAGTGCGGCAGCGGTGAAAATGAGTCATCGGGTATAACCTTGGTTAATATCTGAGCTAGGTTGGTAGTAGCTTGCGATGTGTGTGGATAGACATGAGGATACCGAACCCAGCCATCAGCGTCACTAGTGATGTGCCGCCATAACTTACTAGAGGCAGGGGTACTCCTACAACGGGCAGTAGACCGGTGACCATGCCCGTATTTACAAATAGATAGACAAAGACCACCAGTGTGAGTGCTCCGCCCAATAAACGGCTATAAGTATCATGTGCCTTTGCGGCAATATAAAGGCCGCGTAGGATAATGAAAAGATAGATGGCCAGCAGTACTAGAATGCCAACCAAGCCGAACTCTTCAGCTAATACGGCAAAGATAAAGTCGGTAGAGCTTTCAGGTAGAAAATCCAGCTGTGACTGGGTGCCATTCAGCCAGCCTTTGCCGTATATACCTCCAGAACCAATTGCGATTTTTGATTGGATAATGTGGTATCCCGACCCAAGTGGGTCAGTTTCTGGATTGAGAAAGGTGAGCACCCGTTGGCGCTGATAATCACGCATTAGATACCACAGTGCGGGAGCCAGGGCTGCCAGTAGCGTAATAAAACTGATGATAAGCCGCCATCTCACCCCTGCGAGAAAAAGCACAAAGATGCCGGCACTGGCTACCAATAGTGAGGTGCCGAGGTCAGGCTGCTTGGCTATCATCAATACCGGCACAATGATCAATACGGTTGCGATCAGAAGTCGTCGCCAGTTAGGGGGAAGAGGGGCTTCAGAGAGAAACCAGGCCACCATCATTGGCACGGCCAGCTTCATTAATTCAGAAGGCTGAAAGCGGAAGAGTCCCAGATCCAGCCAGCGTTGAGCACCTTTGCCGGTATGTCCAAAAATGAGCACGGCAATCAACATGAGTATGCCGATACCAAAAAGCCATGGGCTCCAGTACCTAAGTTGCTGTGGGTGGATTTGGGCAATGATGACCATGACGATGAAAGCCAGTCCGAGCCGGATCAATTGGCGCTCAACCTGAGCCATGCTTTGGTCGCTGGCGCTGTAGAGTACGATGAGTCCAAAGCTACACAGCAGAATTAATCCACTTAACAGCGGCAGATCAAGATGTAATCCAGCCAGTGCGCCCTGTGGTTTTGCGGGTGTGGACTGAGAGAACTCTCTTGATGGTGCTGATTTAAGCATTATTTTTGCTCTTGAGGCTTGGTTGCGCTATCACTCAGCAGATAGTGATCCATAATGGTGCGGGCAATGGGGGCGGCAACAGAACCACCATGGCCACCGTGTTCAACAATAACCGCCACGGCAATCTGTGGGTTGTCGACGGGTGCAAATGCGATGAAAAGCGCGTGGTCGCGCATCTTGTCGCTCACGGTCTCCTCATCATACTCTTCATCCTGTTTTACAGTGAATACCTGTGCTGTGCCTGTTTTTGCTGCTATTCGGTACTCTTTTGTACGAATACGCCGGGCAGTGCCTCGCATGCCATGCACTACCTGTGTCATGGCGTAGATGATGTCATCCCAGTTTTTTTGTTTGATGATGGGGACCTGTGTTGGTTCGGGTTGCTCTGGTATCTCTGCTTCAGATTGGTCCGTGTTGATGATTTGTTTCACGATCCGGGGGGTTCTATGTAGGCCATTATTGGCCAGTGTTGCAGTCGCACTAGCCAGTTGGATAGGGGTAGTCAGAAAGTAACCTTGGCCGATGCCCATAATAAGTGTTTCACCGGGGTACCAGGCCAGGTTGCGTGATTGTTTTTTCCATTCCCGGGATGGTAAGAGTCCATGAAGCTCGCCTGTAATATCAATCATGGTTTTTCCTCCAAAACCAAATTGACCTAGAAAGCTGCTCATTTTATCGATACCCATGTCATGGGCGAGGTCGTAGTAGTAGACATCACATGATTCGACAATTGACTTTTCCATATCAGTGCGGCCATGACCATGCTTTTTCCAGTCGCGATATTTGTGTTCATGTTTAGGTAGCTGATAAAAACCGGGGCAGAATTTTTTCTTCTCAAAGGTAATGGTTTCTGTCTCTAATCCTGCCAGCCCGACAAATGGTTTAACTGTGGAGCCAGGTGGATACTGGCCGCGTAGAGCCCGGTCAAAGAGTGGATTATCATCTGACTGCTGAAGTGCATTATAGGCAGCCGAGCTGATGCCCTCTACAAACAGATTGGGGTCGAAGCCGGGTTTGCTGATCAAGGCCAAAATGCCACCTGTGTTTGGATCAATGGCCACAGCGGCTCCATTCTTCTGATCAAAGGCTTTAGCGGCTGTGACTTGAAGGTGAGCATCCAAGTGAAGATGGATGTCTTTGCCAGGTTCTGGCGGTTGGTTTTCCAATATCCGGATGACGCGGCCTAATGCATTGACCTCAACCTGCTGCATTCCAACCTTGCCGTGCAGCTCATCTTCATAGGTTTTTTCCAGTCCGGTTTTGCCAATATGGCTGGTGCCAGCGTAATTAGAGTTATCGATCTCCTCCAGCTCTTTTTGATTGATACGGGCAACATATCCCACAACATGTGCTGTAGATTCTCCTTGAGGATAATCTCTGAGTAGCCTGGCTTGAATGTCCACGCCGGGAAAATGGTGTCGGTTGACTGCAAACTGAGCGACTTCGTTTTCATTTAAATGTATCTTGATGGGTATGCTGTCAAAACGGCGTTTTTGTTTGCGTAGACGATGGAAGCGACTGAGGTCATCTTCACTGATAGTGATAATTTGAGCCAAATCTACCAGGGTTTTATCAATATCTTTAACCTGTTCGGGAGTAATTTCGAGACTATGGGTGGGTAGATTTTGTGCCAGAATCACCCCTTTTCGATCATAGATCAGGCCGCGAGTCGGCGGCAGAGGCACCAGCTTGACGCGGTTTTCGTGCGACAGTGTTGTAAAGTGATCGTGGCTTGTGATTTGCAAATGAGTTAAACGCAGCACAAGTGTGCCCAGCAATATCACCACAATAATGGCCGACACGATTGCCCTGTGCGTTAGGGTTCGGCTCTCTCTGGCGTGGTCTTTTATACTGGATTCAGGCATTTAACTTATTGTTAAGCGGTAAGTATAGGGCTGCTGGATGAGGCTTTTTTTGAGTGCCGGAAATGGTCAGTTCACCTTAAAGCGCTGTCGTAGATCCCGCAGAATGATAAAGATCCAAGGCCATAACAGCATGCCAATTAAAGGAGGCACCCAATAGCTGAGAGTGGGTGCGGGTCTGTGTATTGCTCCCATCACAATGAGTGATAGCGCCTCTTCCAATATGAGCAGTAAAAAGATGCCAAGCGCCTGCTGCCAGAGAGGAAATAGCCGCATACGCCGGTGTAGTTTGACCGCAATAAAAGCGGTAATAGCCAGCTCCATGGCATGCTGTCCCAGCAGGGTATTGGTCATAACATCGATGGTAAGCCCCAGAAACCAACCGATACCAACGCCTACACGCTGCGGTGTGGCTATGCACCAGTAGATGAGTACAAGTGAGTGCCAGGGTGGTCGGAATGGTCTGGCCCATTCTGGTAGAGGCAGAATGGTTAAAATCAGAGCCAGGATAAAACTGGCCACGATGATAAGGCCACCACGATGAGGTGTTATGGTCATGGTGAGCTACTCTTCGCAGAAGAGGTGGAGACATCTTTGGCGGGTGAGGCCAAGGTACGTACCAGCAGCACTTCATGTGTACGTTTCAGATCAGCGCTGGGTTTTGCCAGAATACGTGCGAAAGGCTGGCCAGGGCTATTGATGACTTGAGTGATCTTCGCTACTGGGTATCCTGATGGAAAGTGGCCGCCCAGACCTGAGGTGACCAACAGATCGCCTATCTGAATATCGGCATTATTCGGCAGGTGCGGTAGCTCTAACTCATTAGTGCGGCCGGTGCCCATGGCAATAGTGCGAAGACCGTTTCGGTTGACCTCTACTGGCAAGGCATGACTTGGATCTGTAATCATCAGCACGGTGGATGAGAACGGATCAGCATGAATGACTTGCCCTAGCACTGCATCAGCATCCAATACTGCCTGGCCTTCAAATACGCCGGAATTACTGCCCCGATTGATGGTGACTTGCTGCTTATAGGGATCAAGATCGATAGCAATCAATTCGGCGATAAGAATCTGCTCGCCAATTTTGAGTGAAGAAGCCAGCAGATCGCGCAGGCGCATATTTTCAGCTTCCAGTGCTTCCAGCTTTTGTTGCTGCCCCCGGAGCTTGAGATTGTGCTCAAGCAGTTCCTGGTTCTTATCTACAAGATACTGATGCGAACGGAGGTTATCTGATAGCCATCCACCGCTGCTGGCGGGCAGGCTGGCAATTTGATATAGCGGCGCCACAATGACTGAGAGGGCCGAGCGCACAACCTTTAAATGGTTTTCACGGTGATCTACAACCATCATCAGGAGTGAGACAAGTACGGCTACCACCATCCGGGCGGTGATTGAAGGACCCTGTGTGAATAGTGTTTTAATCGGGGGTCACTCTCGTGCTATTAGGCTATTGAGTGATGGCTGTCTGTGAGACCAGACAGCCATGTTTTTTATTAATGATAGCGTTATTCGACCAGCAGCATTTCGCCGCCTCTTTCATCGATCAGTTCTAGTGCCCGGCCACCACCACGTGCTACGCAGGTGAGTGGATCGTCTGCGACCAATACGGGAAGCCCTGTCTCTTCTTCCAGTAGCCGATCAAGATCTTTCAGCAGCGCGCCGCCGCCGGTCAGGACAATGCCACGTTCCGCCACATCGGCGCCCAGTTCAGGCGGTGTCTGTTCCAGCGCTGTCTTGACAGCGCCGACGATGCCGGAGAGCGGCTCTTGAAGAGACTCCAGAATTTCGTTGCTGTTCAGTACAAAGCTACGTGGGATACCCTCAGCCAGATTGCGGCCTTTAACCTCAATTTCCATCACCTCGGTGCCTGGGAATGCAGTGCCGATCTCTTTCTTGATACGCTCTGCAGTAGCTTCACCAATCAACGTGCCGTAGTTGCGTCGGACATAATTGATGATGGCTTCATCAAAGCGGTCACCACCTACGCGGACAGAGTTGGAGTAGACGATGCCGTTCAGGGAGATGATGGCGACTTCAGAGGTGCCACCACCAATATCCAGCACCATGGAGCCACGAGCTTCATCAATGGGCAGGCCTGCACCAATGGCGGCAGCCATAGGTTCATCAATTAAATAGACTTCGCGTGCACCTGCGCCACCGGCAGATTCCTTGATGGCACGTCTTTCTACCTGCGTTGAACCACAAGGTACGCAGACCAGTACACGTGGGCTGGGTCGAATGATTCGATTTTCATGTACCTTATGAATAAAATGTTGCAGCATCTTTTCGGTAACGGTGAAGTCAGCGATTACGCCTTCCTTCAGAGGGCGAATGGCAGTGATGTTCTGGGGTGTGCGTCCCAGCATCTGTTTGGCTTCATTGCCCACTGCAACAACAAATTTACTACCACCTCGGCTACGGTCGTGGCGGATCGCTACAACTGAAGGCTCATCGAGGACGATGCCTTTGTCGCGAGCATAGATAAGGGTGTTTGCTGTGCCGAGATCAATGGAAAGATCGTTGGAGAAAATGCCGCGAATGCTTCGAAAGAACATAGTTTTAAGATTTGATTCCAGGGTTTAGATGGAGGCAGGATAAGGGGAAGTAGGCGCCCTGAAAAAGCTTTTTCTGCCGGAAAGCGCATAATCTATCAATGGTATGGGTTTGGAGCAAGGAATAGAAGCAAAAATGTGAATGTGTTAATTTAGCCTCATTCCAACCCACCCCGAATTTACCGAGGAAACCATGTCGCTTGATCATGCTGATGTGAAAAAAATTGCTCACCTTGCTCGCTTAGATGTAAGTGATGGACAGATGGTTAGTATAGCCAAAGATCTTTCAAATATCTTAGATCTGGTAGAACAGCTAAATTCTGCAGATACAGAAGGTGTTGTACCTATGGCGCATCCACTGCATATGGCTCAACGATTGCGTAGCGATGAGGTAACAGAAATGGATCACCGTGAAGTGTTCCAATCTATCGCTCCTCAGACTGAAGATGGACTCTATTTGGTGCCTAAGGTCATCGAATAAATCTGCCTTTCAGCATTGAGTTAACCCTGTTTAAATTTTATCTGACCAAATAAGACCTATGCACAATAAAAGCATTACGGAACTGGCTGCGGGTTTGCGTGCCGGCGATTACTCCAGCGCTGAGCTGACCCAGTATTTTCTTGATCGCATTCAGCGCCTGGATGGCAAGCTAAACAGCTTTATTACTGTCTGTAGCGATGAAGCATTGAGCGCGGCCAAGGCGGCAGATCAACAGCTGCAAGCTGGGGAAGCCGGGCCACTCACCGGCATACCGATCGCCCACAAGGATATCTTCTGCACCGAGGGGATTAAAACCACCTGTGGTTCCAAGATGCTAGAAAGCTTTATCTCACCCTACGATGCCACAGTGGTTGCGCGCCTTAAGGCGGCAGGTATTGTTAATCTGGGTAAAACAAATATGGATGAGTTTGCGATGGGCTCATCCAATGAAACCAGCTACTACGGCGCGGTGCATAATCCCTGGGACAGTGAAACGGTGCCTGGCGGCTCCTCCGGTGGTTCGGCAGCCTGTGTGGCGGCGCGTCTGGCCCCTGCAGCAACGGGTACGGATACAGGTGGTTCCATCCGCCAACCTGCGGCGCTGTGCGGTATCACCGGGTTAAAACCTACTTACGGGCGCGTCTCCCGCTACGGCATGATCGCCTTTGCCTCCAGTCTGGACCAGGCTGGCCCCATGACGACCAGTGCAGCGGATGCCGCTATCATGTTGCAAGCCATGGCGGGCTTTGATGAGCGGGATTCCACCAGTGCAGATCAGCCAGTGCCAGATTACAGTGCCGGGTTGGAAGATGATCTGACCGGGCTAAAGATTGGCCTGCCAAAGGAGTACTTTGGTGAAGGGTTGGATGCTGCTGTCGCCAAATCAGTGGAAGAGGCTATTGCCGAATACAAAAAGCTTGGGGCAGAGGTCGTTGAGATCAGCTTGCCCAACACCCACCTGGCGGTGCCTACCTATTATGTAGTGGCTCCGGCAGAGTGCTCGTCTAACCTTTCGCGATTTGATGGTGTGCGCTATGGCCACCGTTGTGAAGATCCAAAGGATCTGGAAGATCTGTATAAACGCTCTCGTGCTGAGGGTTTTGGCGATGAGGTGAAGCGGCGGATTCTTATCGGCACCTATGCGCTCTCCGCGGGCTATTATGATGCCTACTATCTAAAGGCACAGCGGGTTCGCCATCTTATCTCTGATGATTTCACACGTGCCTTTGAGCAGGTGGATGTCATCATGGGGCCGACGGCTCCGGATACAGGCTTCCGCATTGGCGAGAAGGCAGATGACCCGATCAGCATGTACCTATCAGATATCTACACCATCGCGGTTAATTTGGCAGGCTTGCCTGGGGTGTCGATCCCTGTAGCTCCAGCAGCGGGCAAACCTACCGGCTTGCAGATTATCGGCAACTACTTTGCTGAAGCCAAGTTGCTGAATGTAGCGCATCGACTGCAGATGGCTACGGATTACCACCAAGCAGCTCCATCCAATATCGAGCAGTGAAGCCAGAGGTTTTGACGAATATGCAATGGGAAACAGTCATCGGCCTTGAGATCCATGCTCAATTGGCCACTAAATCAAAAATCTTCTCCGGTGCGTCTATCGCATACGGTGCAGAACCCAACACCCAAGCCTGTAATGTGGATCTGGGTATGCCGGGTGTCTTGCCTGTGCTGAATAAAGAAGCTGTCCGTATGGCGGTTAAGTTTGGTCTGGCAATCAATGCCGAAGTTGCACCTCGTTCGGTCTTTGCGCGTAAAAACTATTTCTATCCTGATCTGCCCAAAGGGTATCAGATTAGTCAAATGGAACTGCCGATTGTGGGTATTGGTAATATTACCATCAACCTGGATGATGGTGAAAGCAAGGTGATTGGCGTCACTCGTGCCCATCTGGAAGAGGATGCAGGCAAGTCGCTGCATGAGGATTTCCATGGTATGACAGGTATCGATCTCAATCGTGCTGGTACGCCACTGTTGGAGATCGTCTCTGAGCCAGATTTGCGCTCTGCCGTTGAAGCAGTAGCCTATGCCAAGAAAATCCATGCGCTGGTGCGCTACATAGAGATCTGTGATGGCAATATGGCGGAAGGCTCTTTCCGCTGTGATGCCAATGTCTCAGTGCGTCCCAAAGGCCAGGAGAAACTGGGTACCCGCGCTGAGCTGAAGAATCTCAACTCCTTCCGATTCCTGGAGAAGGCAATCAACCTGGAGGTGGAACGCCAGATAGATATTATCGAATCCGGTGGGAAGGTGGTGCAGGAGACCCGCCTGTATGATGCTGATCGCAACGAGACTCGCTCTATGCGCAGCAAAGAAGAGGCCAATGACTATCGTTACTTCCCAGATCCTGATTTGTTGCCGGTAGAGCTTGATGAGGGCTTTATCAATGAGATGAAGCAGACATTGCCAGAGTTGCCAGATGAAAAGCGCCAACGCTTTGAGACAGACTATTCGCTGAGCCAGCAGGATGCAGTCACTCTGACTTCAAGTCGGGAGTTGGCTGCCTACTACGAAGCTGTGGTGGCAACTGCGCAAACAGATCCCAAAATTGCGGCCAACTGGGTCTCTGGCGAGCTTGCAGCGGCACTCAACCGGGATGCAATGGATATCACCGATAGCCCAGTCACAGCTGAGTTGCTGGCAGGCTTATTAAAGCGTATTGCCGACCAAACCATCTCCGGCAAGATTGCCAAACAGGTGTTTGAGGCGATGTGGCAGGGTGAAGGCGATGCCGATGCTGTGATTGAAGCCAAAGGGCTGAAGCAGATCACTGATAGCGGTGCGATTGAAAAAATCGTGGATGACATTGTCACTAATAACCCCAAGCAGGCAGAGCAGTTCTGCTCGGGCAAAGACAAGTTGTTTGGCTTCTTTGTCGGTCAAGTGATGAAAGAGACCAAAGGCAAAGCCAACCCGCAGCAGGTCAATGAGTTACTAAAGAAGCGCCTGGCGCAGGACTAATAGATGTTTACCAATGACCGTACCAAGATGCGCAAGGTGTTCACCGAAGCCTGGCGCAAACATCAGGATAAGCTGCCCATGGAGCCGCTGGAGCAGGTGATTGCTAACATCCTTGAGCAGCACCCTGAATATCATAATCTGATGAAAGACCCTGAAGCTGCACTGGATAAGGACTTTACTCCCGAAGGGGGGCAGAGCAATCCTTTTTTACATATGAGTATGCATATCGCTATTCAGGAGCAACTGAGCACCAACCGCCCGGCAGGTATTGCGGAGCTGTATCAACAGATCACACAGCAGATTGGTGATCCGCATGAGGCAGAGCATCAGATTATGGAGTGCTTGGGTCAGATGCTTTGGGAAGCACAACGGGAAAACCGTATGCCGGATGAAAAAGCCTATCTGAGCGCTGTCAAATCGCTTGTGCATTGAGCTAATTAAAGACCAGCTGCGTGCTTGTGCATGCGACTGGTTTTCCTAGAATCAGTATTCTAATTCCTTGGTCTCCCCTTAGTATTCATTTCCGTTCACCTCTGATGTGCCAGATTATGTGAACCAGTTCTCATTTTGTAATTCCATTAAATATTTTAATGAATTTTGGCGTTAAGTAATCGGCAGTTGTTCCGCTACAGATTTTAAGACAGCGGCTTCTATTTCTCTGGGAGAGAATGTGATGAAAAAACGAACTGTAATTGCAATATTGCTAATGAGCTATTTTTTATATGGATGCTCTTCTGTGGAAGAAAAAGAGAGCATGCAAGAGAGTTTCGTGGGCCAAACGACGGAATCATTGGTTAAAGCGCTCGGTGAGCCTAAGTATTGGATTGATACTACCTTTGATGATGAGCGCGAATCGGTGACCCTGGTTTATGCTTCGACGAACCCATCGCTGAACTGTGTTGAAAGCTACAAGATTGATAGGCGGTCTCAAACGATTATTGATTACGCCTGTCGCTGAATTGGGCGGCTGCCTGGCAATGGGGTGCTGAGCAGCAAGGTAAGAGAATGGGTGCGGACTGTGAGTTGAAAGCAGGGGGGGAACCTTGTCATACTCACGGTCTGTACCTTTAATCTTACAGCCTGGAACCCATATCATGTCCGTACTATTAGAATTCAGCATGTTCCCTACTGATTCTGGTGAGAGCAAAAGCGCCTACGTCAGCCAAGTCATCAAAATGATCCGTGAGAGTGGTGTCGATTATCAGTTGTCCCCAATGGGTACTGTTATTGAGACAGCTACAATGCAGGAAGCCCTGGATCTTATTGGAAAAGCCTACGCCGTATTGGAGTCCCAGGGCTGCAATCGCGTCTACTCCTCCCTCAAATTTGATATCCGCAAAGGCAAAGAAAACCGCCTTACTGGCAAGATTAAATCTGTCAGAGATAAAATAGGTGATATCAATACCTAACTGACCATTCGGCACTCTGTTTGTGGCTGATCTGGTGAAAAAACTTAAGGCCCTGCCCTCTATTGATTGATAGAGGCGGGGCTTTTTCCTGTTTCTCTTTATTGTTTTCATGCAGATTGCATATGGGAACTGACCAGATTTTTGTGCCAAAATAGCGATTATGTAAGATATCACCTATGGAATCACAGCTATGATAAAGAAAGCTTATATTGCCGGAAAATGGGTAGAGACTAAGGATCAGCTTGAGGTTGCCAATCCTTACGATGGCTCAGTGTTTGCCAAGGTTTCACTCTGTGGCGCGAATGAAATTGAGCAAGCATTAGCTGCTGCTTATGCCTGTCGTGCTGAGATGGCAGCGTTGGAGCCGTATCAGCGTGCTGAGGCGCTGAATTTTATCCGCGATCGTATACTCCAGAGAGCAGAAGAATTTGCCCAAGTGCTTTCGCAAGAGAACGGTAAAACGATTGTCGAATCACGTGTGGAGGTTGTCCGTGCTGCCGCTACCTTCGATATTGCAGCCGGTGAGTCTACTCGCATCTATGGCGAGGCCTATGATCTTGGCATCAATAAAATGGGAGCAGGGCGTCGTTGCATTGTGCGCCACTATCCTGTGGGTGTTGTCTCGGCCATTGCCCCTTTCAACTTTCCGCTCAATCTAGCGATCCACAAGATTGCTCCCGCTCTGGCTGTGGGCTGCCCTATTGTTTTGAAACCTGCCTCAAAGACACCTGTAACCAGCCTGCTGCTGGCTGAAATTATTGAACAGTCAGGGCTGCCAAAGGGTGCCTTTTCTGTGGTGCCAAGTGGTCGGGTGGCTGGACAAATGTTGGTAGAGGATGATCGTATTAATCTACTGACCTTCACGGGTTCACCTGAGGTCGGCTGGAAGATGAAACGGGATGCCGGTAAGAAAAAGGTAGTGCTGGAACTGGGTGGTAATGCGGGCTTGATCATAGATAAAGACCTGTCTGAAAAGGATTGGGATTGGCTCATCAGCCGAGCGGTTATGGGTGCTTTCTACCAAAGCGGACAGGTCTGTATATCTGTTCAGCGCATCTTTGCCCATCGTGATATTTATGACGAGTTTAAAGAGCGCTTTACCCGCGCAACCAAGGCGTTGCAGGCAGGTGACCCGCTGGATGAATCAACAACGCTAGGCCCTATTGTAGATACCAATAACCGTGATCGACTCAAGGGTTGGATTGATGAGGCTGTCGCGGGTGGAGCAAAAGTGCTTGCTGGCAATATCATTGCAAAATGTGGTCAAGGCAATTCTCTGCAAGCAACCATACTGGAAGATGTTGATCCCAACTTAACCATCTGTAGAGAAGAAGCCTTCGGTCCGGTTGTTACACTGACAGCTGTGGACTCTATGGATGAGGCGTTTGAGCGGGTTAACGACTCAGATTTTGGCTTGCAGTGCGGTATTTTTACCAATGATTTTGATACCGTGATGCGTGCTTTTGATGCCTTGGAAGTGGGTGGCGTTATTCATAACGACGTTCCATCTTATAGAGTAGATTCGATGCCATATGGCGGTGTAAAGGATTCGGGGTTGGGGCGTGAGGGCATTCGTTATGCTATGCACGACATGTTAGAGGAGCGGGTGCTGGTTTATAAAGCATAGTTCTTGAAGGCGGGCTATTATTAGTTTGTGGTTTCTGGTCATTTACATAAAAGGAGAGATGAAATGTCTACAGCTTGGATAATAGCGGCTGATACTGCACATGCACGTATATTTTCAGCTGAACAACCAAACGGCGAGTTAGAGGAGATTGAAACCCTGACATACCCTGAAGCAAGATTGCATGAGGGTGATATGGTCTCTGATAGCCCAGGCAGGGAACGCAATGCTTCTGGATCAGGTAGTCATGATATGGGACATACCTCCGATGCTAAGCAGGCGGCGGCTATGCGCTTTGCCGAGCAGGTCTCTGGGGTTATTGAGGCCGGGCGCATAGCGGGTCGATTTAATAAGTTGTATATCATTGCTGCACCGGCTTTTCTAGGCATTATGAGAAAGCACTATAGCAGTGCGACATCTCAATCAGTCACCGCTGAAGTTGATAAAAATCTCACCACTCATAGTGCAATTGAGATACGCCAACATCTACCTGCACGCCTTTAGGCTGCTGCATTGATGGGGTGAGAGAGGGTTTTATTTTCAGTCATGCCTTCATTCTGGCACGGTGCGCAAAGGTACAAAGTAGTCTGACTAGGAGTAGAGTTTTTTGATAAAGCCTCTGGAATCGAAGCAGCTCTATCACAGTTGCGATCTTGGCCAGCTCCTGTTTGAGACAACGGCAGATCTGGATCCGCTTGCCGAAACAATCGGGCAACAGCGCGTGCTTGAGTCCATCCAGTTTGGCGTGGGTATGCAGCATGAAGGCTACAACCTTTATGTGATGGGGTCAGCTGGATTGGGTCGACATACGGTTGTGCGTCGGGAGCTTGAGTCCCAGGCGAAAGATGCAACCGTTCCCTGCGACTGGTGTTACATCACCAATTTTCAAAATCACCATACCCCTCGTGCATTGCAGTTGCCGGCAGGTGTCGGGCGCAAATTGCAGCGCGACATGGAGCAGTTGGTGGATGATCTCTTTAATGCCGTCCAAGCCGCTTTCCATAGCGATGAATATCGCCGACGGGCGCAGGAGATCAATGACGAGTTTAAGGCCCTCGAAGATGCAATGACCGAGGAGCTGAGTAAAAAGGCAAAACTGCGGGGTATTGCCCTGCTGCATACATCAACAGGTTATACCCTGGCGCCTCGTAAAGAGGGGGCAATCCTCAATGCTGATGAATTTAAGGCGTTACCGGTAGAGGAGCAGGACAAGATTGAAGCAGAGATCGCCGTCATAAAAGGCGAGCTGAAAAACTCTATGGGGCAGCTGCCGATCTGGCAGCAGAAGATGCGTAAACGCTTTAAGGAGTTGGATGAGGAGGTGGTGTCGGTTACAGTCTCACAGCTAATTGCAGAGTTAGAGCAGGCTTATCTGGATGTTCCGGGCGTTCCTGACTATCTTGCCGCAGTTAAACAGGATGTTATCGAAAATATGGATCAGTTTCGGGAACAGGAGCCTGAGGAGAGAAGAGAGCGCCCAAGCTGGGGTGCAGAGTTTTCCCGTTATCACATCAATATTCTGGTGGATAATGCTGAGACTCAAGGTGCCCCCATCGTCTATGCGGATAGTCCGACCTATCAAAATCTTCTTGGCCGGGTTGAACATATGGCCCGTTTTGGCACTTTGCTGACTGATTTTACGATGATTAAACCAGGCGCGCTGCACCGGGCAAATGGTGGTTATCTTGTGTTGGATGCAGAGCAGGTGCTCACTAACTCCTTTGCCTGGGATGGACTAAAGCGTGCCTTGAGTGCACGGGAGATCAGAATAGAGTCAATAGAGCGAAAGCTCAGTCTGGTCAGTACGATCTCGCTTGAACCCCAACCGATTCCCATCGATCTGAAGGTCGTCATTATTGGCAGCCGCCTGCTCTATTACATGCTCAAAGCCTATGATCCGGAATTTAGCCTGCTGTTTAAAGTGGCTGCTGATTTTGCAGAGGACATGCCACGGGAAAAACAGAATGATCAACTCTATGCGCGCCTGATTGGCACGCTGCAGCAACGTGAAAAATTACGAGGCATTACCCCTGAAGGCGTGGCCTGCATGATTGAAGAGAGTGCCCGCCGTGCAGAAAATGGAGAGAAGCTCTCGCTGCACATGGGTGGTTTGACGGATTTGATGAAAGAGGCAGACTACTGGGCCAACAAAGCAGGCCATGAGCATATTGGCCGGGAAGACGTGCAGGCAGCGATTAAGGCTCAGGTGCGGCGAGTGGATCAGCTGCGTGAACAGCTGCATGAAGAGATACTCTCTGGCACCCTGCTAATCTCTACCGAAGGAGTGCAGTTGGCTCAGGTCAATGCGCTGAGTGTCATCCAGATGGGTGATCACATCTTTGGTGTTCCTGCACGTGTCAGTGCAACAGCGCGCATGGGGGCCGGGCAGGTTATCGATATTGAACGAGAGGTAGAGCAGGCAGGCACGCTGCACTCTAAAGGGGTATTGATTCTCTCCTCCTATCTGGCCAGTCGTTATGCCAAACACCAGCCTCTCTCTGTTTCTGCCAGCTTGGTATTTGAACAGACCTACGGTGCGATTGAAGGTGACAGCGCTTCAGCAGCTGAACTGTGTGCGCTGCTCTCTGCGCTGGGTGATCTGCCCATTAAACAGTCACTGGCTATTACCGGTTCTATAAATCAGCATGGTGAGATGCAAGCCATTGGCGGTGTGTGTGAAAAAATCGAAGGTTTCTTTGATATCTGCGATAAAAGAGGACTGACAGGTGAAGAGGGCGTCATTATCCCGCTTGCCAATGTTAAAGACCTCATGCTGCGCCATCGAGTCATCGAGGCGGTAGAGAAGAAGAAATTTAACATCTATGCTGTGAGTCATGTAGAACAAGCTATGGAACTGTTGACCAGCAAAGTAGCTGGAACTCCCAATGCAGAAGGACTTTACCCATTAGATTCCATCAATGGGCACATTCAACTCCGGCTTGCTGAGTGGACGGCGTTGCGTTTGCAATATGCTGGGCAGCAAGGGGAGGCAGAGGCAGAGTAATGGCAATAGGCGGCATGCTGTATAAATTGGTTATCAACCAATATACAAAAAGAAATAATAAGGATTCATAAAGACTCGATGCAAGGATATAAAAATGGATACAGTTGAAGCAATAAAATCACGACGTTCAGTCAAACATTACGATCCACAATACGAAATCAGTGATGAAGAGATAAATCAATTATTGTCTTTAGCTGTGTTTTCGCCCACAGCTTTTAATATACAAAACTGGCGTTTTGTTGTTGTACGGGATCTTGACCTAAGAAAACAAATACGTGCTGCGGCATGGGATCAAGCACAAGTTACCGATGCGTCACTGCTGATTGTGCTGTGTGCAGATTTAAAGTCTTGGGAGAAACAGCCGGAACGCTACTGGAAGGATGCACCAGAAGAAGTGCAAGATTTTATTGTGCCTGTGATTGATCAGTATTATCGAGGAAGGGATCAGGTGCAACGTGATGAAGCCATGCGATCTTGTGGAATAGTCGCACAGACTTTAATGCTGACTGCAAAATCGATGGGGTATGATTCTGTACCTATGGATGGGTTTGATTTTGATAAAGTTGCAGAGCTGATACAGCTACCTGATGATCATTTAATCAGTATGTTTGTGGCCATCGGTAAAGGCATTGAAGAGCCCTGGCCAAGAGGGGGGCAGTTATCTTTGGATGAGGTGGTTATCGACAACTCATTTAAAGAGAAATAGTTGCAACTAATCTCCGCCGCAACCACCATCGCCACCACAACCAAAGCCGTCTATGGATGAGCCGGGGTCGGAGGGGTTTGTTTTTTGGCCTAAAAGATCTGGAAAGGTAAGGATTGCGGTGATGAGTAGCACTATGATAGAAAGCCAAATGTAGGCAGGCAAAACCATTGAATGGAATGTCTGGCTGCTATTGAGATCTGCAAAATTATAGGCCAGTAGAGCCGTAATCAGGAAGAAGGTGAAAAACCTTTTAAAGAGCAATAGAGATAAGGCTGTTAGTGCTACGAGTGTCGACCAATACCAGAGTGGCTCTAGAGTGCTATCGACCTTTAAGGCGGGATAGATTAGCGCCACTGTTAATCCAACCAGTACCAGCCTCATAGAATTGCCATAGCCTTATTTTAATAAGTTGCTGTAAATGTCAGGATGTTTTTACCGTGGGCCGCCATAATCAAAGCCGGCATCTTCAACAATATTCTTAACCAGCTCGTCATCATTGCTTGGTTCGATGGTTACTTCATTGGCGGCTACGTTGACATCAATGGTCGCTCCAGGAAGCGCATCTTTTAGCGCCTTCTCAACTGCGCTTGAGCAACCACAACAGGTCATGCCTTCTACTCTGTAGGTTTTAAGCATTTTTATAGGTTCCTATAATGGGCCTAGTTTGTTTTCCAACGCCTCAATAGCAGGGAGTTGGACACCACACTGACCGATGACATTGCCATCGCCGCTCCTGCAATAACCGGACTTAATAGGCCAAAAGCGGCTAATGGGATTGCTATTAAATTATAGATTAGTGCCCAGAAAAGATTTTGCCAAATCTTGCGACGGGTGGCTCGAGATATGCCCAGCGCCTCGGCAACCAGTGTAGGATCACCACGCATCAGAGTGATGCCAGCGGTGTGCATGGCGACATCGGTTCCGGTACCCATTGCCATGCCGATGTCAGCAGCGGCCAGGGCAGGGGCGTCGTTGATGCCATCGCCCACCATGGCGACCGTGCGACCCTCTGATTTAAGTTGCTGGATTTGCGCCTCTTTATCTTCGGGCAGCACTTCTGCCACGACCCGTTCTATGCCAATACTGGCAGCAACGGTGTTGGCGATCTGTTGGTTGTCGCCAGTCAGCATGACGGGTTCAATGCCCAGTGACTTGAGTTCTGCGATGGCCTGTCTGGCGTTTGGTTTGACGTGATCAGTAACAGAGATAAAACCCAGCAGCTGAATGGTCTCTTGCTTTTTAGCGACCCACATCAGAGTTTGATTCTGTGTTTCAAATTGTTGAGGAAAGGCAGATGAATCGACTCCCTGTTCCAGCATTAAACGACGGTTACCAATGAGTAGCTGCTGCTCTCCAATGCGGGCTTCCAGTCCACGCCCTGGGAGGGCAGAAAAGTCAGCCACGGGCAGTAGTTTAATTTCATGTGCCATTGCATAGCGCAATACGGCCTGGGCCAGAGGGTGTTCGCTCCCCTGTTGGGCAGAGGCCGCTAGTTGTATGAGTTGGTCTGGTTGATCGTCCAGCGCAATGATCTGATCTAGCGCAGGATGCCCCTCAGTCAGCGTGCCGGTCTTATCAAACACCAGCGTGTCGGCTTTGTAGGCATGCTCAAGTGCATCGGCATCTTTGATCAATATGCCACGTTTAGCGGCCATGCCGGTACCCACCATGATAGCGGTAGGTGTGGCCAGACCAAGGGCGCAGGGGCAGGCGATAACCAGTACAGAGACAGCAGCCAGAAAGGCACCCTCTGGTGAGTCAGCAATGAAGATCCAGCTGAAAAAGGTGATGGTGGCGATGGCCACTACAACAGGAACAAAGATAGCGGAGATCTGATCCACCAGGTGCTGGATGGGCGCTTTGCTGGCTTGAGCGCTCTCAACCAGTCGGATGATACGGGCCAGGGTCGATTCAGTGCCGATGGTGGTGGTGCAGATGCGCAGCAGCCCTTCGCCATTGATGGAGGCCCCGGTTACCGGATCACCCACTTCCCGGTTCACAGGCAGGCTCTCGCCAGTGATGAGCGATTCATCCAGCTGACTGACTCCCTCTACAATAACGCCATCCACGGGTACTCGCTCACCGGGGCGCACCACTACAATTTCATCCGGGAGGATGGTCTCAACAGAGACTTCAATGATGCTGCCATTGCGTTCCACTCGTGCAGAATCCGGGCGCAGATCCATCAGGGCACGAATAGCAGAGGCAGCACTGCGGCGGGCGCGGCGTTCCATCCATTTGCCGAATAGAATTAGCGTTATGATCATGGCTGAGCTTTCAAAATAGAGGTGATCCCCTGCGGCTCCGCCAGGAAAGAGTGTGACCCAGGTGCTAAGCCCCCAGGCGGCAGATGTGCCCATCACCACTAACACATCCATATTGCCAGAGCCGCCGCGCAGGGATTTGTAGGCACCTTCGTAAAAACGAGCACCCAGCCAAAACTGCACAGGGGTGGCGATAAGGAACTGTAGCCATCCAGGTGGATGCAAATGAATGTCGAATACCATCAGCAACATGGGTAGCGCCAGAGGCAAGGTGAGGATGGCTGCTAGTACTACATGAGTTAGCTCCTTTTGATCTAATGCCAAGGCAGCTTGCTCTTCTGCGGCAAGCTGATCGGCTGTGGATGTGATGGGTGTGGCATCAAACCCTGTTTTGCGAATGATGGTGATCAGATCAGCCTGTGAGATAGTGCCAACTGGTGCCACAATGCTAGCCTGCTCAGTCGCCAGATTGACTGATGCGGATGCGATGCCGCTGACGCGTGACAACACCTTCTCCAGCCGGGTAGAGCAGGTGGCGCAGGTCATACCGCTGATCGTTAGCTGGATGGTCTCCATGGGTACAGAGAATCCGGCTTTGCCGATGGCGGTGGTGATCTCCTCTTCCGTAATCTCAGCAGCATCAAAGTCGAGCGTAATCGACTCACTGGCAAGGCTCACCTCTGCCTGCTGCACACCAGCGCGGCGGTTCACCACCTTCTCCAGTCGGGCGGAGCAGGCGGCGCAGGTCATGCCTCTTACAGGCAGAACAAGGTGTTTTATTTGCGATGAACCCATTGTGAATCTATCCAATAGTGTTTTGTATAACTTTAGACTGTATAGCGTGTGGTAGAGTTGGTTTTCCAGTTTCTGATGTTCTTCGTAAGCATCTATACTCTATTTCATTCAGCAACTGAGGTACATATTTTCAGCCGGCAATCTATGAGTACGTGCCAGGTATCAGCTTGTAGATTGGGGTGAGGTACGAACCCCAACAGAGCCCGCATGAGGCGTGTCGAGATTTTATTGGACTTGATGATGGAAATTGATTTTGTGGTGGTGGTTTGAATGTGCTTTCGGAGGTTATTTGTACCTCTGGCACGTTGGGGTTCGTACCTTACCCCAACCTACGGGCTGATTACTTTGATACATGCTCTTGAGTACAACCGAAGTCTAATGCAACACATGGGACATCACCGTATACCCATGCATCATGACCTGGAGATAATTCAAATGCTTGACCAGGGCCTACAATCTCTTCTTTCCCACTAACCCCTTTAACAACAAAACTTCCGGATATGATGTAACCAATATGATTCTCAGACGTTCTATCGGTTTGTTTTCCTGCATGCTCTGACCACTTCCAGCCAGGTTTATATGTGCCTATGCCTACATATGAAGTTCTAAGGATTTCAGCTGACCGTACACTGCCATCAATGAATTTCCTGGCATTGACCGAGTTCGCAAGATCTTTTATGACGATTTCCACCTGTTTTTTATTCCTTCTTGGTATAGACGCTCAATTGGTTCATAAGTCGCTAATGCCGTAAATCACTTGCGGTAAAATCAATGAAGGTCAGAGTAAAGCCTCCATGTTTTTACTCTGACTCCAAGTGTTGTTATGCAATTGATTTTCTCTTTATAAACGATACTACCAACTATGCATTAAGCTTTTACCAATTAATCAAAAAGAGTTACGTCCCCATTTTTTCTGAGTTGCTTTACATATTCATTAGCTTTTTCTTTTTCGGCAATAATCTTTTTCAAATCAGCAGAATCTTTTTTAAGTCTTTTTATATCTTCTTTACTAATGCTTGTGTTTTCGAAATGCGATAATCTACCATCAAGATTATTTAGCAATGTATAGAAGTTTACAGGAGTCCCTCCATCAGGCGGGGTAAAATATGACTCTAGCGTTTTCACTCTTTTATCGTGTAATTTAAATTCTTCTCTGGTTAATTCTTTTGTTACCGCACTATTTCCTATAATTAGCCCTGTAAATATTGCAATCGCTGCAAAAGAGATGAAACTCGATAAATTATCACGCTGATGCTTTGCTTTAACTTCTTTTGTTAAAGCATTACCACTTTTCTCTTTAGAGCAATGTGTAAATATTGCGCTGGATGCCCAGATATCCCATATTGTCTTAACAGCAGTCACAAGAAAGATAAGGACGATATACCATTCGCTATCACTTAAATGCATATGTTTCTCTTTTAAACTCATTTATTAGGAATCCACACATAAATTTCTAATATGCAAATTTAGTTTATTAATCTATAAATCCAATTAAATATTGATAACGCAACGATTCCTCTTGCAACGTACCCTAGTGGATGCCAGTGAACATTAAATGCGCATGCCCATACTGACCACGTGCTCCATATAAAATATGGAAATATTAAAATTCCAAATACTATCCCTAAATATTCAACACCATATGCAGCACATAGCCCGAGAATAGTTCCTAATAATGTACCTGCAGCTAGACCACCTAGAACGTAGTAACCCCAGAAAACTAACGCTAATCTTTCTTTTCCGTACCATGCTTCTTTGATTGCTTTCATTTTACTTTTACGTATAACAGTCAGATAAACGATAACTCACGTCTCATTATCAATTTTTATGTTTACATTCTCTCAATCTAAGGCGTAGTTGCGTTACGCAAATAGGTCATGTTCAAGATTTAACAATTTTGCTTTTGCTTTTAATCCACCGGCATAGCCAACCAGTTTACCATTACTACCTATAATACGATGGCATGGAATAAATATTGAAATCGCATTTGCACCATTTGCATTAGCTACTGCCCTTACAGATTTACTATTAGCAATATTTTTTGCTAATCCTAGATAACTCGATGTTTCTCCATAAGGAATTTTAATTAAGCCATTCCATACTTTTATTTGAAATTCAGTGCCCTGCATAAGAAGAGGGATATTGAACGTCTTTCTTTTATAGCTAAAGTATTCCTCTAATTGAAGCCTGGCTTCCTCCAATACAACATCACTATGTTTCAAATATTCTGCTTTAAGGCCTTTTTTGATTCTATTATCAATGGCATTGCGCATTTTCCTGTATCGCCAGTCACACAAACAAAGCTTGCCATCAAATGAGCCTAGGATTAATTCTCCATATGGTGATTTATAATGTTCAATATTTATCTGCTTCACGCGTTTTTACTTCAAAAATATAACAGTTAGATAAACGAGAACTCACGTCCAGTTATCAATTTTTATGCATCACTTTCTGACCAGACAGCATATTCATTTCCGTTAGGATCACTAAAGTGAAAACGACAACCTCCAGGAAATGAAAAAGTAGGCTTAACTATTGCGCCACCTGCTTGTTTGATTTTTTGCTGCATTTGCCTTAATTCACCGCAATAAATCACAATAAGCACGCTACCACCAGCAACCAATGAACGTTGCTCTGATTTATAAAATCCAGCATTTATGCCTGCATTAGTAACAACTGTATATTCTGGGCCATAATCTTCAAATGCCCAGCTAAATACGGTTGAGAAAAACTTTTTAGTCAACGCTATATCTCTTGTTGGAAACTCGATATAGCTGATGCTTTCATTTTCATTCATTTCTATATTTCCATGTTTTGGCAGTAATTCCAGAATGTGGCCTTTCCAACCAACAAGGGTCAGAGTAAAACCCTCTTACTTTTACTCTGACCCCAGGTGTTTAATTAATTCCAACTTTCTAAATTAGAGGCGGCACATAACATAATTGATGTAATCATTCGTCCTTTGAAGCATTGCAAGTAGCTTCATACTTTCCTGTTGAAATTTGTTTATAGATGACATTTCCTCCAGCTAGGTATATATGACATAAAATATTCTCCCATTCTGAACCATGCATTTGGACTTGAGCTTGTAATTCTGGTGAATTAATAATACTTGTTGGAGGTAACTCAAAACCTGTTCGTAGATTTGGCTTAATAGATGGGGACGTTTCAAACTCTCGATTGCTACAAATATCCCCTGAATCAACTGTAAACGTTATTGATCCACCATTCTTTTTGAAATTATCCCACTCGATTTGCTTTGTATCAGAACATATGATTTTCATTTTCTCGCCTATATTTATTACGCAAATACATTATGTGCAATATTGAATAGCAATCCATAGTCAGGTGTATTAAGTGGAACACTATTATTCAGTGTGATCCCATGGCATGTAGTAAGCTGATTACAACCTTTCAATACTCCCGGTGTGTCAAGTATTCTCTTGCTTTTACTCTGACCCCAGGTGCTCGCAATATTACGCCACAATGCAGTGCTGTGACCCAATATTCTGACTGTCAATTATGCTCAATCGAACAGCCAGAAATTCATTATGCCGCCCAGATGGGTAAAGCACCACAGCAGGATCAGAACCCGACCGTACAACCGATGATGTCTGTTGAAATAATAATGCCCTGAAGGGGATGAAAGAGATCCCATAGATGCCATGTCATCATTAATGATCGCGTGTTGACATACAAAATTTTGACGCTACAATAGCCATAAGTTATTTAAATGCTGTGTTTCATTATTATTTATGAATACTTATGGTGACCCTAACATGAAAAAATTAATTCGCACTTCTCTGGTTCTGCTTGCTTTGACCTCAACTGCTTCACATGCAAATCCATTTTCTGAATATGCTGAAGCAGAGAGCAAATTATCATATGCGTGCAAAACTATGTTAGAGCGCGGTTCGATGATGTTTTGTGACGATAAAGCGCTGGCCAATACCTATGCTAAAGCCAAAGCAGAGATCACTGAATTGGCTTATATAAGCTCAGGTTCTTCAGGTTCCTATGCATGTAACACCATGCTGGAGCAGGGTTCTGAGATGTTTTGCCAAAAAGAGAGAGCAGAAACTTTCTCTCAAATAAGCACTAACTAAGGCATGCCATGTAAAATCAATGAGGGTCAGAGTAAAATTCTCCTGTTTTTACTCTGACTCCAGATGTTCTGACCCCAGGTGTTCGGTGCCTTACCACGTTGTGCCGAAAGGGTTTTGCTTAAACCCTTTCGGCGCGGTTTGTCTGCTAAGGTGCAACCCCATCTGTGAGGGTTAACATAAAGGCAACAATGGCATCCTCTTCAGCATCGGTTAAACCAAGGTCACCGATAAAGCTGCTATTAATGCTGTCAGGTACTTCAGGCGTGGCCCAACCCTCGCTTGCAACATCACGGGTATTATAAAAATGTACAACCTCTTTTAATGTTTTCAGTACACCGTTATGCATATAAGGCGCAGTCAACGCAATATTACGCAGATGACTGGTTTTGAATTGACCGTTTTTCCTGGGATCATTCAAGACAGCACCCAATCCTAAATCAGTAAATGTTGTGCCTGTGAGAATAAAGATTTCAGGATTGGCCGGTAAACCAATATTGTGGTACTTGAAATCTGAAAACAGATCAGGATTTTGTCCCCCAGCCAAGTCATGGCAATGGGCGCATTTTCCCCGTCCACTGAATAAAGCAAGGCCCTCTTCCTCTTCGGGAGTAAACTGCGCTGTACCACTTATGACGTCATCATATTTTGATGTAAACGGACTGAATAGTGGTGTGGTTTCAAAAACCTCGATTGCATCTGCCATACAATCATAAGAGGCCTCAACCTGATCGGCATCAAATGCATTTGCACCACAAACAGTTTGAAACAATGCCGCATAAGATGAAGCCGCAATCTTGCCAATTACTTGTGCTTTGGATGTATTGGCCATTTCAACAGGATTAAGAAAAGGCCCCTTTGCCTGCTCAGCAAGGGTCGGTGCGCGGCCATCCCAAAATTGCCCGCCAACAATGCCGCCTTTTAAAGTAAAGGTAGGTGAAAATGCAGCATAAGATGCAGTGGGTGAATTTCGGGTGCCAAACAGGCCAGGTATAACGCCTTCCGATACAGGAAAGTGCTGATCAGGATCAGCAAACCCCGCACTGGGATCATGACAAGAAGCGCATGACTGCCCAGCAGGCTCAGAGAGACCTGTATCAAAATATAAATTTTGTCCTAGCGTTTCCTGGTCTGTTAATGCAAATGATGTGACGGGTGAAAGAAAACAGAGTGTGGCTAAAATTGAAGGGTAAACAGATAGTGATTTCATCATTATTCTCTCCATAAAATAATAAAGCATTAATATCCATACCAAAACAGCGTGTAATAGATGCGCTGCTTACAATGCGATGCTAAGTGTTGCAGATGAGAATAAAATTTCAACCAGACAAGCGCAGTTGTTTTTAACCAATGTGAGAATGCGGATTATCCGGATAAAAGTTGATGTGGAAGAAGGGCCGTAGGGTGG